>Ga0182030_10011552_pt1 | contig 17810 bp, 15 predicted proteins | sample 812S3MmetaG_FD_121299 | JGI IMG/M metagenome (GOLD analysis project Ga0182030, IMG submission 121299) | Permafrost microbial communities from Stordalen Mire, Sweden - 812S3M metaG (Illumina Assembly) | ecosystem: Environmental > Terrestrial > Soil > Wetlands > Permafrost | place: Sweden...
CTGGATGGTCCGCGCGTAGAGGTGATGATCGCGTAGGCGGCGCGCGACCATTTCGGAAAGCCTCACGAGAATCGCGTCCAGCTCCGCGGCATTGGCCGTGTCGACCATGAACGTGTGCTCGTGGCTGATGGATTTCGGCTCGCCGCGCTCGCCGATTTCTTCGTCGAACCAGCCTCCCGCGTCCTCTCCACGAGCTTTCCCCGCTAGCGCCAAGCCCCATTGGCCGAAACGCTGTTCGAGAAATGCAGCGTCGAGCGCCGCCAGATCGCCGACCTTGTGAATCCCGCAAGCGTGCAGATTGCTCTCCGTCACTTTGCCGACGCCCGGAATCTTGCGCACGTCAAGCGACGCCAGAAAGCGCGCCTCTTCACCGGGGATGATCCACAGCACGCCATTCGGTTTCGCCTGATCGGAGGCAACTTTGGAAACCATGCGAGATCGTGACGCACCGATGGAGCAATTCAGTTTCGTGGCTTCTCCTACGGCTCTATGCAGCGCGTGCGCCGCGGCGAGTGGCGGCCCGTGGAGCATCTCCGTCCCCGTCATGTCGATGTACGCTTCGTCGATCGAGGCCATCTCCACGCGCGGCGAAAACGACTGCAGGACCTTGTGCACCTGGCGCGAGTATTCCATATAGCGGTCACGATGGCCCTCGACGAAGATCGCCTGCGGACACATTTTGTAGGCCGTGCGCAGTGGCATTGCCGAATGAACTCCGAACTTACGCGCCGCGTAGGATGCCGCGGAAACTACGCCGCGTTCGTTGGAGCGCCCACCCACTACCACGGGCTTCCCTTTCAGGGATGGATCAAAAAGTTCTTCCACCGAGACGAAGAACGCGTCCATATCGAGATGGAAAAAGAGCCGCACGTTGATATGGTAGCCTCCGCGGATGGAGCAGTCATGTATATTGTGATCTGTGTCTCTCCCTGCGAGCGCTTTTCCAGAGAACGCAGATTCCTACACGTGTGACAAGTGCGGCAGAGATGTCACTCGATATTTCCGGAGACACAGATCGCACACTTGGAGCCCCATTGGCCCCCAACGCTTCACTTGTACTTGCGGAGCGCACTGGCTGTCGGGTGCGGTCGAGTGGGATCATCTTGACGAGTGGGACCGAAGGCGGCGGATTCGCGAAACGCTGCACTTTAGCCTCCTATCCCTGGTCCCGGCTGCTCTCGTCGCGGCGATCGCATATTTTATATCCAGCCAGTGGAGCGCAAACGCGGCGATCTACGTCGCCGTCGCTGTATGTCTGCTCCCGGCGACGGCCTTGATTGGACTGTTTGCTCTCGACGTGATTCCCTCTATTTATAGGACGCGATTTGGCTCCGGCCCGCGTTAGCGTCCGGCTTCTGCGCGACGATGATCCGCGGAATTCCGGCTAGATCTTTGACGATTTGGGTGGCATCCCAGCCGACCAGGATTTCGCGAACAGCGTCCAAGCTATCGTGTCCCAGTTCCATGATGAGCCATCCGCCGGGCTTCAGCAGCCGCCGGGCTTCGGGGATCAAGCGGCGATAGAGGTCGAGCCCATCGTCTCCTGCAAAAAGAGCAAGCGGCGGCTCAAAATCGCGGACCTCGCGCTGCAATGTCTCTCGCTCGTGCGCTGGAATGTAGGGAGGATTGGAGGCGACGATATCAAACGCAGAATCGCCGAAAGCCGCGCCCAGATCGCAGTTCACAAGCGAGAGATCTGCGTGTAATGCGCGCGCATTTTCGGCCGCCACGCGCAATGCCGAGCGCGAGAGATCCGTCGCAAAGACGTGGGCTTGTGTTTCCAGCGCGAGCGTTACCGCGATGGCTCCCGATCCCGTGCCGATATCGAGAACGCGGGAAGTGCGCGCGGCGTTGGCGTTAGCAAGAGCCGCTTCAACAACGTGTTCTGTTTCGGGGCGGGGAATCAGTACGTCCGGCGTGACGCGAAAGTCGCGACCGTAAAATTCTTGAACGCCCGTGATGTATTGCGTCGGCTTGCCCTGCATGCGTTCGTGCAAGTAGCGTCCGTAGTGGATCCACCACAGCTCGCGAAGTTCGTCGGTTGCATGAGCGTAAAGCCATGCGCGATCGCACGGGTGCTCCAGCGAGATCGCGTGGATCAACAGAACTTCAGCGGTAAGTTGGGGTGCAGAAACGCCCGCCTCGTGGAGGAGATGCTGCCCCTGCTGCAGTGCCGTGCGGACAGTCATCGTGGATCGCCAGTCCAGAACCGGCTCAACCTAAGCCGCGGCTTCGTCCGGGCCCAGTTGCTCTTTGAGTTTTTCGGTCTGGTAGTAGTTGGTGAGCGCGTCGACCAGCGGTTCGAGCTTGCCCTCCATCACCTGATCCAGTTGATGCAGCGTGAAGCCGATGCGGTGATCGGTCATACGATTCTGCGGGAAATTGTAGGTGCGGATCTTCTCGCTGCGATCGCCGCTGCCGACCATCGTCTTGCGCTCCGCGCCGATCAACTGCTGTTGCTTTTCGAGCTCGATCTCGTAGAGGCGCGAACGCAGCACGCGCATCGCCTTCGCGCGATTCTTGATCTGCGATTTTTCGTCCTGGCAGGAGACCACGGTATTCGTGGGCAGGTGCGTGATGCGCACCGCGGAATACGTCGTGTTGACGCTCTGGCCGCCCGGACCCGAGGAGCAGAACGTATCGATGCGGATGTCCTTCGCCTCGACGCTGATTTCCACTTCGTCGGCTTCCGGCAGCACGGCCACGGTCACGGCAGAGGTGTGGACGCGCCCTTGCGTTTCCGTCGCCGGAACACGCTGGACGCGATGCACGCCACTTTCGTACTTCATCTGGCTGTATACTTTGGTGCCGCTAATCAGCGCGATGACTTCTTTCAATCCGCCGACAGCGGAAGGACTCGCCGATGTCACTTCCACCTTCCAGTGGCGCGTTTCAGCGAAGCGCGAGTACATGCGGAAAATTTCGTCCGCGAACAGCGTCGCTTCGTCGCCGCCGGTGCCCGCGCGGATTTCCAATACGACGTCTTTGTCGTCGTTGGGATCTTTCGGCAGCATCAGGACCTTCAGCTCTTCCTCGTAGCGCACCAGTTCCGGCTCGATCTGCGCGATCTCTTCCTGAGCCATAGCCTTCAGCTCGGGATCGGATTCCTGCAACATCGCGCGCGCCTGCTCCAAATTGCCGTTGGCGACTTTCCATTCGCGATATTTGGCGACGATCTCGCTCAGTTCGCTCTGCGCTTTGGTGACCTTACGATATTTGTCGGAGTCGGCGATGACCGCCGGGTCGGCCATCTGCGCTTCGAGTTCTGCAAAGCGGCGTTCTACGTCGTCGAGTTTTTGGCGATATTGCATGACAGTATACGATCGCGGCCTTGTTTGAAAAGAGCTTACGCGATCACCAATTCTCCGCCTTGCTTCCCTTCGAGCTCCATCGCGCCTTCGAGCGCATGGATCGCGACACCCACGGCCGTATCGTCGGGCGGCTTGGTCGTGATGCGCTGTAGCCACAGACCGGGAGCGGTCAGCAGGCCCATCAGCGTGCCCTGGCGCTTGGCGGCGAAGCGAATAAGTTCGTAGCTCAGGCCGGTAATCACGGGAAGGAGAATGATGCGGGCCGCGAACTTCGCGGCAAAACCATCCACGGGAACCAGCGCGTAGACGATCATCGAAATGACCATGACGACGAGCAGAAAACTGGTGCCGCAGCGCGGATGGAACGTCACGAACTTCTGTGCATTCTCCACGTTTACCGGTTGGCGCGATTCGAAATTAAAGACCACTTTGTGTTCCGCGCCGTGGAATTCGAACACGCGGCGGATGTCCTTCATGCGCGAAAGCGCCCACAGGAATGTCAGGAAGATGGCCATGCGGATGACACCGTCAGTCATGTTCGTCGCAAAACGGCTGGAGAGCGCGGGCACCGATTTGCCCACGAGCGTCGCCAGGTAGAGCGGAACCAGCTTGTACATGAAGATGAAGAACCCCAGCGAAAAGACCAGATTCAGGGTCATCATCCAGGAGGAAATTTCCACCGGCTTGACGTCTTTCGAGTCGCCCGCCGTGCCATCATCGAGAGCCGCGTTCGCCGAAAACTTCAGAGCTTTATACCCGAGCGTCATCGCCTGGCCCAGCGTTCCCAGGCCGCGCAGAATCGGATATTTGAAAATCGGATATTTTTCCGATACCTTCTGGAGCGGTTGTTCTTCGGTGACAATCTCTCCGTTCGGCTTGCGCACGGCGACGCAATAGCTGTGAGGCGCGCGCATCATCACGCCTTCAATCACGGCCTGCCCGCCGACGAGCGTCTCCTCGCCGCTTTCCAGAATGGGCAGCATTTGCACGTGGGCCGATAAACGCAAAAATCCACCGATAGTCACAGTAGTAGCTCCATTGACATTATACCGTGGAGCGCCAAACCGAGCGCTTTTCCGCTCCCCGATGACGCAGTCGCTAGAATGAAACCTGTGGCCGATCGTCACCGCTCCGCGCTTCGCAACTGGTTGGAATATGCCGGCGCGTCGGCCATGGTGGCGAGCCTGCGATATCCTCCCCGGCCGATCGCCGAACGCCTCGCGCGCGGCTACGCCGGGTTGCTCGATTTCGCGGTCCCCCGTCTGCGCCGTATCGCCATGCGCAATCTGGAGCTCGCCATGCCGGAACTCCCGATCGCCGAACGCCAGCGCATCGCCGACGGCGTGTTTCGCTCCATTGCGCGGGTGTTTATCGGCGTCGCGCGGCTGCCCGATCTGACGCCCGCCAATATTCACGAATGGATCGCGCACGACGGCCTGGAGCACTTGCGTGCTGCGCAAGCTCGCGGGAAAGGCGTGCTTGTCGCGACAGGCCACCTCGGCAACTGGGAATTTAGCATCAACGCGCATACTCTTCTAGGTGGCGACACGATGAGCGTGGTCGTCCGTCCGCTGGATAATCCCTTGCTCGACGATTTCGTGCGCCAGCGCCGGGAAATGTTCGGCAATCGGATGATCGGCAAGAAGGAGTTCATTCGCTCGCTGTTGAAGGCTCTACAAGCGGGCGAGACCGCAGCCATGCTGGTGGATCAGAACAACACGCTCGATCAAGGCGTCTTCGTGGATTTCTTCGGCATGCCCGCGCGCACTGGGACGAGCTTCGCGAAGATGGCCGCGCATACCGGCGCCGCCGTCGTTCCAGGATTTGCGGTGTGGATCGAGGCGGAGAAGCGCTACCGTCTCAAGTTCTATCCGGCGCTCGATCTGACGGGCGACATTGCCGAAGATACGCAGCGCGTGCAGGCCGCGATGGAGCGCGCGATTCGCGAGCATCCCGATCAGTGGCTGTGGGTCCATCGCCGCTGGAAGGCTCGACCGGACGGCCAGCCGGATTTGTACAAGGCGTCGAGCTAGGGCATTTGCAGGGGCAAATACGCCGCGCCGTACAACCCCGCGTCCGAGCCGAGCTTGGCTCGTTCAATGCGCGGCGGATGGTTTCGATAGGTGAAAGAGCGGCGCGAGAGTTCGCGAATCATGACGGGCTCGAAGAGCTCCCACGCTCCCGTCAATCCGCCTCCCAATAGATAGAGCGGTGCATCGAAGATGTTGATCAAGTCCGCGAGCACCGTTCCCAGCGCCACGCCTACCGATTCGAAGATCGCTTGGGCGCGTTCGTTGCCGTCGAGCGCCAACCGGTAAACCTGTTCCGCCGATAGATCGTGTCCCAGATTCAGGAGCTTTGCCATGGCCGAAACCGCCGTGGCCGACGCGTATTTTTCCGCGCACCCGTTGTTTCCGCACCCGCACGGATAACCGTTCGGGACCACCGTGATGTGACCGATCTCCCCGGCCATGCCCAAATGGCCGCGCAGCACGCGGCCGCCCAAAATGATCCCCCCGCCGATGCCCGTGCCGAGCGTCAGCATCACCATGTCTTGCACTCCCTGCCCCGTACCCGTCTGTTGTCCACCGATCCTTTGTTTTTCGCCCAGCCAGTGTTCGCCCAGTGCCGCCGCATTCGCATCGTTCTCCAGAATGACTCTCGCGCCGATGCCTTTCTCAATCTCGTCGCGCACCGGATAATTCTCGAAGCCCGGTAAATTTGGCGCGCCGCTCACGATGCCTTTTTCCATCAGGATGTAGCCGGGAATGCCGACGCCCACGCCGGCCAGGCGCTCTCCGGAGAGCTCATCGCGCAGAGCTTGAATCGAACGGACGATATCGGCAATCACCGCATCGCGGCCCGCGGAAACGGGTGTGGCTCCCGCGATCTTCCGCAGCATAGTTCCCTCGCGGCTTACCGCCGCCGCACGCAGGTTCGTGCCGCCCAGGTCCACGCCAATCGCGAAATCGCCCATGTATGGGCATCATAACGGAATTGGAAGGAGTCACGCTGCCCGGCTGTGGGCGGAGCGCACTACCCGCTGCCCACGACTCCTTCTCGTGTACACTGCGAATATCGCCATGAAACAAGCTCTCTTATTCGCGCTTACGGTCGTCAGTTTGATGGTATTGCTGGGATGTTCCCAAACTCCGCCGGCCGCCGCCGTCAAGGAATATCAGGTGACCGGTGAAGTGCTGAAGCTTGATCCCGCGGCGCAGACGGCGTCATTGAAGGCCGGAAAAATCGAAGGTTGGATGGAAGCGATGACTATGGACTTCCCCATCAAAGACAAACAGGAGTTCGAAAAAGTGAAGGTCGGCACCACGATCCACGCGAAGGTCTCCGTGCAAGGGACCGAGTACTGGCTGTCCGGGATCACGGAAGCTCCCACGGAGGCGGCTCCCGCAACTCCCGCAGCTCCGGCGGCGGCGAAGTAGGAGTCTACTTTTTCTTGTCGTTCTTGTCGCGATTGCCGCCGATGAACGCCGCCAGGCTTGCCGGAGGGAACACAAACAGCACAATCAGCGCGATCACGAATAGAAAGACGACGGTCAAGAAAGCCAGCGCCATGAGATCTCCTTCAATAGTCAGTCTAACCTACTGCCGCATCTAGCCGACCCATTCCGGCGATCCTTGCCGCCCATCACATCCTTGCCGCCCATCACATCCTTGCCGCCCATCACATCCTTGCCGCCCATCACATCCTTGCCGCCCATCAATGGAACGAATCGACTGGATACAAAGAATCTGCTTCCCGCCCGGTTCCGAGCCGTGCAACTATTAAGCAAGTTCGGCATCGAAGCCAGTGGCGGTTGCAGCTTGCGGGCGAAATGGCCGATAGACCTGACAGAGGATGGGACGCAAATGGACATCGTCGGTGACAGAAATTTCGTCGAAGTTCCTGGCAGCGAGAAGTACGTCCTGCCGCCACTGCTGGTTCGCACCGCCTCAGGCATCCGGCGCTTAGACCGCGTGATGGACATGGCCGAGAAGCTGGTCGATCAGGAAGAGCTCATTCCTTTCCGTCCCATCGAAGACGAGTTGGACCTGGGACGGCGGCGTATGGATCTGGCGATCAATCTGGTGGATCAATACCTCGGTTTCGTGCAGCAATGGCAATGGGGCGAAGGGATTCTCGAATGGATCCGCCAGTGCGAGACCACCTTCGAAACGCGTCCCGGCTTGCGCAGCCTGTTGCGTCCCGACGTTTGGCCGCACGCGGCGCGTTCGAGCTTCGTCCGTTTGATTGAAGACAAAGCCGTGCCCACGGGGAACGTCGAGGTGGAAAAAGCCGTCGGCTTACGCCTCACCTTCCGGCAGCCACCGCCGCTGCAGTGCTTCTCCGATCAGTTCCTGTTGTATTTGAATTCGCCTCTGGCGGAATCCGCATACCGGACGTGGGCTTGCCTGAGTCCCTCGCCCATCAGTTCGCTGCCCCCGGAACGGTTCGAATTCCAGGTGCTGTCCACTAGCTTGGAATAGGGGAGTTTGGAATAGGGGACTATTTCGCGGCGCTGCGGCGGCGCAGGAACAGCGCGACCCCGCCGAGTCCGACCATCCAGAACGTGGCGGGCTCCGGCGTATCGATGAAGTTGTATCCAATGGCATCGAGCGCCTGGACCTCGGGGCTGCCGAGGTTCAAGCTTGCCATCGCGCCCGGCGTACCAAATGCGTCTTGAACGTTAGCCGTCCCCGAACTGACCCAGTCGCCGTAGTCGGAGCTACCGGGAGGGCCCACCTGGTTGAAACCGATGATATTTGTCGCGCCGCCGTCGAGCGAAAAATAGGACGTAGCGCTCGAGCTTGTCGTGAAGCTGCGCACGCCCGGCGCGGAGTAACGGAAAAGGTCTTCGGGCGAAACGCTTCCCGTGGTGCTGCCAGTGTCGAGCTGCGATCCCAGGCCTAGCGCTTCGTCCGTTTCGTGCTCCACCACGCTGAGAAGGCTGTAGTAGCTGCCATTGTAGGGGACCCCGGTATAGTTCATGATGCTCGTGTTGAGCGATATCGTGTAGTCGGGCCCGGGAGGGGTGGCGCTAAATCCCAAAGCTCTCAGGTTTGCCGTCGTGATAGTCACTTGCGTGGTGCCATTGACGGGATTGTTCGGGCCGGCCGGCAAGTTTGCGAGCGCCGTGGTGTCGGTCGCATTGCCGGAGGAGTGGCTCTGCAGCGCCGAAAGATATTGACTATAGTTGATGGTGCCGTTGTACGTGCTGCTCTCCCCCAGGCCGGACGACATTTCCTTGTAATCGATGGACACCGTGATCGGCGTCGTGATGTTCATTTCATAGAACTGGATGGCCTGGTTGATGGTGCCCTCGATCGCCGCCACGTTGGGATCGCTCGTGATGCTCGAATCAAAAATCGCATCGATCGTCAGACCGGTCGCACGGGCCGGCGCCGCAAAGGTCGCCAGACCTCCGGCGATCACCGCCAATCCAAGAAGCATGCGAGCCGTTCGGGCCAATTGAGTTTGTGCGAACCGCGGGGCTATAGTCATTTTGATGGGGTAACACGAAAGTCTACCTCCTCATGGTACCAATGGGTCAGGACCTGTCAAGAGGCTTGGCTAGACTTAAGTAAGTTAATTTCCCATTACCTACGGAACTCGTACGTGGCCGGGAAGGGAATCGGTAAGCCATCCCCTTTTCTCTAAGGGATTCCTCCGAGCGCACAAAAATACTGACCGAGCCGCGCATCGCGCCTCACGTTTCGTCCGTCGTTTCGGTGGCCGGTTTCGATATCATGAAATGAATGCGCGATTCGCCAACCGGCAGCGAAAAATTACTGGTGGACAGCCCGCCCTTGGCGATGGCGAAATTGCGCGACGTCGAAGCCGCCCTGGGCGAAGCCATTCGCGGCAAGCCGGAGGTGCTGCGGCTGTCGCTGGCCTGCCTGCTGGCCCGCGGACATCTGCTGATCGAAGACGTGCCGGGCGTGGGCAAGACCACGCTCGCCCAAGCGCTTGCCCGCAGCGTCGATTCCAGTTTCCATCGTCTGCAATTTACCTCGGATATGCTGCCGAGCGACGTTCTCGGCGTCACGATTTACAACGCCCAGTTGCAGGAATTCGAATTCAAGCAAGGTCCTGTGTTTACGAATTTTCTGCTGGCCGATGAAATCAATCGCGCCACGCCCAAGACGCAATCGGCGCTGCTGGAGGCGATGAACGAACTGCAGGTCACAGTGGATGGCCGCTCCTGGCCCGTGCCGCGTCCTTTCATGGTGATCGCCACGCAGAATCCGGTGGAGCATCACGGCACGTATCCTTTGCCCGAATCGCAGCTCGATCGTTTCCTGATGCGCATCTCCATTGGTTATCCGGACGAAGGCTCCGAGCGCGAAATCCTGCGGCAAAGCGCCACTTCCGCATTTGAAAATGTTCGTGCCGTCATTTCCTCGAGTGAGCTGGTGCTGTTACAGGAAGCGGTCGCGCGCATTCCCGTGGACGAGGCGCTGCTCGATTACATCCTGGCGATTGTGAAACGCACGCGCGCGCATGAATCGCTCAGCATGGGCGTCAGTCCCCGCGGGGCGCAGGGGCTCTATCGCGCCGCGCAGGCCATGGCCGCCGTGGAAGGCCGCGATTACGTCACTCCGGACGATGTCAAGCGCATGGTCGTGCCGGTCTTCGCGCATCGCGTGGCCTTGAACGTGCGTACGATTTCCGGAAGCTCCTCGGGAGCCGCTGAAAAAATTCTCGAAGAAATTCTCACGTTCGTGGACGTCCCGCTGTGAGCTTTCGTGTTCGCTGGCTGACGCGAGCCGCTATCGTTCTGCCCCGTTAGGGCGGGGACTCAGCAATCCAAGGGTCACGAGCCCAACTCCCGCCACTAAGCATCCCCACGCGAACCAATCGCCGTAGCGCGTGTACGCCGTCTCTGCCGATTCATAATCGAACGCCATGAGCTTCGACGTCTGCACGAACGGAGCCATCCGATCCATCACGCGCCCGCGAGGATCGATCACCGCCGTGATTCCGTCGTTCGTCGCGCGAATCAACCAACGCCGATTCTCGGCGGCGCGCATGCGCGCGATCAACAGGTGCTGCTCGTGCGCGGCACTGTGTCCGAAGTAGCCGTCGTTGGAAATGTTCACCAGTACTTGTGCCCCCCGGTGCACGAACTGGCGCACAAAGTCCGGGAAAACGGCCTCATAGCAGATGAACGCGCCGACGCTGTGGCCGTCGACCTTGAAATCCACCACGCGTTCGCCCGGCACAAAGTCGCCGACCTCGTGTGTGATCCTACCGACCCATTCAAACATCGGCGGAATAAATTCACCGAACGGCACCAGGTTTACTTTGTCGTACTCGCCTTCGATCGCGCCCGTTGGATCCAGCATGAACGCGGCATTCATCGGCTGATGCTGCTGATTGAAGCTCACCGCTCCGAACAGAAAATGCGCTTGGGCGTCCTGCGCTATGTGTCCCACGTAGCGCCGGAACAAAGGCTCGTTAGGATAGAACGGAGCCGGAGCCTCCGGCCAAATCAGCAAGCTCGTGCGACCCGGCGTTCCTGGATCTATTCTGGAAAGCAGCGCCAGCTTCTGTTCGGCCAGCGCCGTGACGTCGTCGGTCCACTCCGCTTCGGTGTCGAAATTCGGCTGCACCACAAGCGCCTGCTCGTGAGGCTCCGCGGGGCGGGGCAATCGCGGCAGCGCGAGCAGCAACAACGCGAGAGGTGCAAGCCACGCAAGCTCGCGACGCGGTCTCCGCAAAGCAATCGACGCGACGGCTCCGGCGATCAGCGCGAAGACGAACGTCAATCCGTACACGCCCGTGATGGGCGCGAGCCGCATCGGGTACGGCATTCCGATCCCGGCGTTGCCCAGATCGAGCCACGCGAATCCCGTGTAGCCGTGCAATCGTTCGATGCCCGTCCACAAAGCCGCGCCTCCCGGGATGCTCCACCAGCGGTTCGCCAACCATCCGGCCAGCACCGCGAACACCGCCATGGGCAGGCCTTTGTACAAACCGAACAGCAGGAACGATCCCCATCCTCCCCAGCGCCCCATGCCTCCGTGGACTTCGAGCACGAATTGAATCCACGGGCACATGCCGGCCCAGAAGAGAAATCCAGCGGCCCATCCGAAAAGCGCGCGACGTTTCCACAAGGGTTCACGCGCGCAGGCAATGAAAATCGGCGTGAGCGCCAGCGGTGCAAGCCACGCGAAACCGAAGGGAGGAAACAGCAGGACCAGCAGAACTCCCGACGCCAGCGCGAGCGCCGGATTGACGCACGCGTTCACCCACGGTCGCGCCGGCTTCAGGGTGGGTTCAGAGGTCGGGTTCAAAATAATTGAGTTTAATAGGTTCTGGGGATCGCGTTGTTGCCCGGGAATCCGGACTTCTGCAAATCGGCGCGCACGCCATTGCGGCCGCCTTCGGGCACTGGTCCCACCAGTACACGGTAGGTTCCCGGCTTGTCCTGGATCTCCGCCGCCAGAGCTTTGAAACCCTTCTGCCGGAGGACGTCCACCATCACGTCGGCTTCGCGCTTGGAAGTCGCCGCCAACTGCAGATAGGAGCGGCCCGCGGCGGGCTCGTCACTGTTTGGCGCCGCATTGGAAGCCGCGCGCGCGCTTTCCTTTTTCGAATCCACCTTCGATTCGACCTTGTGCTCTCCCTTATCCGTCTTCGGAGTATTTTCCTTGGTCGTCTTGACGGGCTTCGGCGCGGGAGCCTCTTCCTTCTCGGGTTTCGCTTCAGCGGTTTCTGCGCGCGTTTCCGCAGGGAGCTGCGGCGCGGTTTCCTTTGGCGCGGGAGCCTGCTTCGGTTCAGATGCGTCTGACGCGGCAGGCGGCGCTGCGGCCGAATCCACCGTCAGGGGCTTCTCCGCCTTTTTCGGAATTTCGGCCAGGACCGGCGCCGAGTTCCGTCCTACGATGTAACCCATCGTGAAGAACACACCCAGCAGGATCACGACAATAAAAAACACGCTGAGGAGCTGACGATTCCCCAGCACCAGTTCAAATTCGCCGTCGTCGTTTCTTGGCACGAATCGTTTACCCCTTCGTCGGTCGGTCCAGCTATCGCGATAGCCGTCAGCAGCCTAGCTAAGAGCGTATATCGGCAGGCATGCCGAATACAAGTATGCCGCATCACTTTGAATTACAACCTGAATCACGGCCTGAATTACGACCTGCATCGCAACGACCCAGCTCGCGGAGCCGGTCAATAATAATCCGCGCAACTCATATAATATCCGCAACGCTCGCAGGACAATTTGCACTTTCGCTCCGCCAAGCGGAGGCTGCAGACAGGGCAATACAGCATCGGCTCGGTCTGGTCGGCCGTCGGTGCTTGCGCGTTCGGTAGTTCCGATTTGCTCGAGGCTTTGTTCATGGATCACGACCGGTCCCGGTTCGTTATCGCGATTCCCGAAACCCAATATTCACACGCGGTGAAACCATTATAATGAGTCCAGCCGAGGCTTCGATGCAAAATTTCACGCGACGCAGACTTCTTCTGGCGACGACATTGGCCGCCTTGTCCGCTCTCCCCTCCTGGGCGCAGGGCGAACACCCCATGCGCATGCCCGTGCGCGGCGTTCATGGAGCGGTGGCCGCCGGCAGCGAATGGGCCACGGAAGCCGGCATGCGGACCTATTACAAAGGCGGCAACGCCGTGGACGCAGGCGTCGCGACCATGTTCGCGGGAGCCACCACCGAGCTTTCCCACTACGGCATGGGCGGCGAAGCTCCCATCCTCATCCGCACGAAAGACGGCAAGGTTTATTCCATCGCCGGCGTCGGCACCATGCCGAAGCTCGCCACCGCCGAACTGTTTCGCACGCGCCGCCTGCAACCGTTTGAGGTGCAGGAAAAAGATCCTGGCGGTTTGAAAGGCATGATCCCGGTCGCGGGTCTGATGCCGGCCATCGTCCCCGGCATGGTGGATGCCGCGCTGCTCGCTTTGCGGGAATTCGGCACCATGTCTTTCGAGCAGGTCGTCACCCCGGCCATCGAACTCGCCTCCGACGGTTATTCGCTCGACGATATGCGAGCGAACTCCATTGCCTATAGTCAGCCGTTCTTCCAAATGTGGCCGACGTCGAAAGCGCATTTTCTGCCGGATGGTCGCGCGCTCCGCTCCGGCGAAATATTCCGCCAGCCGGATCTCGCGCGCACGCTGCGTTCCATGGTTGCGGCTGAACGAGCCGCGCTTGCCTCGGGAGCTTCGCGCCAAGCCGCGATCGATGCCGTCCGCGATTATTTCTATCGCGGCGACGTGGCTCGCAAGATCGACGCGTTCAGCAAGGCCAACGGAGGATTGCTGCGCTACGAAGACATGGCCGCCTTCAAGCTGCAACTCGAGGAGCCGATTTCCACCACCTATCACGGCTTCCGTGTTTACAAGCCCGGATTCTGGAGCCAGGGCCCCGCCATGATCCAGACGCTGAATATCCTCGATGGTTTTGAGGATCACCTTCAACTCAACTCTGCTGCGTATATTCATCGCGTAACGGAAGCGCTCAAGCTGGCTTACGCCGATCGTGACACCTATTACGGCGATCCGAAATTCGTTCACGTTCCCTCCGACGTTTTGCTGTCGAAGGAGTATGGCAATGAGCGCCGCAAGCTGATCGGCGAGAAAGCCTCGCAGGATTTTCTCCCCGGCGCCATGCACGGCAAAACCGGCCGTCATCCCTCCGAAGAAGAGGTCGCGCATATCGACCTCGATCCCGTTTTGATGGCGCATGACACGACGTGTGTCGATACGATTGATAAGGACGGACTGATGATGTCCGCCACTCCTTCCGGTGCGTGGCTTCCGAGTGTGATCGCCGGCGACACGGGCATTCCACTCAGCGAGCGCGCGCAGAGTTTCGTGCTGATTCCCGGGCATCCCAACGAACTCGCTCCGGGCAAACGGCCGCGCGTGACGTTGAGTCCCACGCTCGTTACCTATGACGATGGGCGACCTTACGGAGTGCTTTCCACGCCGGGAGGCGATACCCAGGAACAAGGTCTGTTGCAGGTGCTGCTCGACTCCATTCAGTACCGCTTCAACGCACAGAACGCCGTGGAAGCGCCACGCTTCACCACGCGCCACCTGGTGTCGAGCTTCGACAATCACGCCTGGAATCGCGGCGATCTGCAACTCGATGAGCGCATCAGCAAAGCTGTGGCTGCCGATCTTGTCGCGCGCGGTCACAAAGTCAGCATCATGTCGCGCTATGCGAACGGCACGGCTCCCGTAATGATCCGCATTCTGGAGGGCGGCGCGATTGAGGCCGGCGCCGATCCCTTTTACAATCGTTCTGCGCACGCCTGGTGACGCTTCCTCTCTTCGATCCTCCTTCTTCGTTCGATCGACCCGGGCTCGCCGCGCGTCTCGGCGCGCTGGCGCGGCAGAATATTTTCATCGGCACGAGCTCCTGGAAATACGAAGGCTGGCTCGGACAAATTTACACGTCCGATCGCTACGAAACGCGCGGCAAGCTTTCCCGCAAGCGTTTCGAATCCGAATGCCTCGCCGAATACGCCGAAACCTTTCCCGTCGTGTGCGGCGATTTCTCCTTTTATCAATTTCCCTCGCCGGAATATTGGAGCAAGCTCTTTTCCTCGGCACCTCCACGGCTGAAGTTCGCACTGAAGGTCCCGGAACAAGTCACGGCTGAAGTGTTTCCGAACCATCCCCGTTACGGATCGCGCGCGGGAACCGAGAACGAAGCTTATTTGGATCATGACGCGCTACGCGCACTGTTTCTTGAGCCGTTGCGGTTGCATCGTGCACGCCTTGCACCGTTGATTTTCGAATTCGGCGCGCGTTCCGCCTCTTCGCGAGAATTCGTAGAACGCTTGGAACCGTTCCTGGCGTCACTCCCTAACGATTTTCAATATGCCGTCGAGGTTCGCAATCGGGCGTATCTGAGCGCACCGTACTTTCAGTGCTTGCACGCCCACAAAGTCGCGCACGTCTTCAACGGGTGGACACGCATGCCCGCGCTTGCCGAACAAATCGCGATGCCCCATTCTCTGACTGCGCCGTTCACCGTCGTCCGCGCGTTGCTGCGGCAGGGACGTCCCTACGAAGAAGCGGTCGAGACGTTCTCTCCTTATCGCGAAGTTGCCGATCCCAATCCCGAGGCCCGCGAAGCCCTGCGCGCGCTGATCCGCCGCATGAAAGAAGAGCGCCGCACGTCGTATATCTTCGTGAACAACCGCTTCGAGGGAAACGCCCCGACGACGATCGAAGCCATTGCAGATGACGCGGTCACTGCCGACGATATCACCGCTGATATCCGCCAGCCCACGCCATCCGAATGACTGCTCTTCCGATCGACCCTCTGCTTCCTGAAATCGTAGGGAAGCTCCGCGGATGCCCTTCGCTCGTCATCGAAGCGCCTCCCGGAGCGGGGAAGACGACGCGCGTTCCTCCCGCGCTCTTGCCGCTCGTGAAAGGGGAAGTGTTCGTGCTGGAACCGCGACGCCTTGCCGCTCGCATGGCCGCACGTCGGGTGGCGCATGAGTTGGGCGAGAAGCCCGGCGAAACCGTGGGCTTCCAGGTTCGCTTCGAAGATGTCTCCGGTCCGCGCACGCGTCTGCGCTTCGTAACCGAAGGCGTCCTCGCGCGGCGATTTCTTTCGGATCCGCAACTCAAGGGCGTGGACGCCGTGGTGCTCGACGAATTTCACGAGCGCCATCTCGATGGCGATCTCGCGCTCGCTCTATTGCGCCGCCTGCAGAAAACTTCGCGACCCGAGTTGAAGATCGTCGTGATGTCGGCCACGCTCGACGCCGCGCCAATTGCGCGATTCTTGAACGGCTGCCCGACGTTACGCTCGGAGGGAAAACTTTATCCTCTGGAGATCGCGCACACTCCGCATTCGCCCGCCCCTCTGGAGGAACAGGTCGCGTCGGCATTGGAAACACTGGTGGCGCAAAGTCCCCATGGTGCATTCGACGGAGACGTACTCGTATTCCTTCCCGGTGCCGCCGAGATTCGCCGCTCCGCGCGCGCTATCGAAAAACTCGCCGCCCGCACGGGAATGATCGTGGTTCCTCTGCATGGCGATCTATCGCCCGCCGAGCAGGACCGCGCGGTGTCTCCCGCCATCGAAAATGGACGGCGTCTGCGCAAAATCATTTTGTCCACAAATGTTGCGGAAAGCTCGGTGACCATTGAAGGCGTCACGGCCGTGATCGATAGCGGACTCGCTCGCGTTGCATCCGATTCTCCGTGGACCGGATTGCCGACGCTCGAGGTGAAACGAATCAGTCAAGCCTCGGCCACGCAGCGTGCCGGGCGTGCGGGGCGCACCGCTCCCGGCCGCGTGATTCGTTTGTACACGGCGGAGGATCTGCATCGTCGTCCCGCTTCCGACTCGCCGGAAATCAAGCGCCGCGAATTGTCGCATCTGGTTTTGGAACTGCGCGCGATGAAGATCGGGTCTCTGGAATTCCTGGACCCTCCGCCGGATGCCGCGCTGGCCGCGGCCGAGGCTCTGCTCGATCGCCTCGGATTTGAGCGGGACTCCGTCTCCCATCGCGTTGCGGAGCTGCCGCTCTCTCCCCGGCTCGCGAAGCTCGTGATGGAGGCCGCCGCCCATGGCAGCGCCGACGAAGGCTGCGCGGCCGCGGCAGTTTTGAGCGCGGGAGAGCGAGGTTCGGATTTGCTGACGTTGATCGATGGCGAGTGGGCTCCGGAAACCAAGCGAACTTACGAACAGCTTCGCCGCATCATTGGTGTGAAATCGGGCGCCCATTTGTCTTCTCGTTCGGACGAACCTCTGTTGCAGGCTACGCTCGCGGCGTTTCCCGATCGCGTCGCGCGTCATCGTCGTGACGGAGAGCTGCTGCTGTCCGCGGGCGGTTCGGCGCGCTTCCCTGGCTGCCGCTTTGAATTCCTGATTGCTTTGGATATTGAGGATCGTCGCGACAAAGGGTTGCCTTTGGTCCGTCTGGCCGCGGGTCCGATTCAACCCGAGTGGTTGCTGGATCGCGCAAAAGAACGCGTCGCCCTCGAGTGGAATCGTTCCGCGAATCGCGTCGAGCAAGTCTCGGCGCTGCTCTACGATCAACTGGTCATCGAAGAAACGCGCGCACCGGCGTTTCCAGGAGAAGCCGCGGCGCAGTTGCTGGAAGAGAAAGCGCTGGAAGCCGGCCTCGAACGCTTCGTCGATCGCGACGCCCTGGCGCAGTTCCAGGCTCGCGCGCAGTTCGCGGGAGCTTCTGTCGATCCTCTGGCCGTGCTCCACGAGTTGTGCCTCAGTCGCACGAGCTTCGCTGAGCTCGCAGCGGCGGACTTCCTCGCGTTGCTGCGTCCTCGTCATCTGGAAAAGAGCGCGCCTGAACGCTTGCGCTTGCCCGGCGGCCGCGAAGTGAAAGTGAATTACGAGCTCGGCAAGCCGCCATGGATCGAATCGCGCCTGCAGGATTTCTTCGGTGTGCAGGAAACGCCGCGCATTAGTGGAACGCCCGTCGTTGTTCACTTGCTCGCGCCAAATCGGCGCCCCGTGCAGGTCACCAGCGACCTCGCGGGATTTTGGGAAC
>Ga0182030_10011553_pt1 | contig 17810 bp, 13 predicted proteins | sample 812S3MmetaG_FD_121299 | JGI IMG/M metagenome (GOLD analysis project Ga0182030, IMG submission 121299) | Permafrost microbial communities from Stordalen Mire, Sweden - 812S3M metaG (Illumina Assembly) | ecosystem: Environmental > Terrestrial > Soil > Wetlands > Permafrost | place: Sweden...
AGGTCCTCGCTGCGTTCATCCGCGAGAACGCCACAACGGTGCACCCAGCATGGGTCAGGGAGCCGCTCCCGGCCCCCGATGTCACCCCACCCCGCCCGACCACCGACGTGCAGGCCGCTCTAACTGTCCTTTGCCGACGACCCGAACGCGCCGAGCGTTCAAGAATCAGCCTGCGACGAACTGACCTCCGCGGGGCAGACCTCACCGACGGGCGCTTGGGCCGCGCCGACCTCTCTGGAACAGCGCTACAGCGTGCAGTCCTCAACCGGGCAGATCTCGCTGATACTCGACTGACTGGGGCGCACCTCCAAGAAGCACGGCTGTCCCTGGCCGATCTGAGGGACGCCGACGTTACCGACGCTCAGCTTCAGCGGGCCACCCTGTATGGGGCACGGATGCAGCACGCCCACCTGTTTGGAAGCGATCTGTCTGGCGCTAATCTGTCGAGTATCCATCTGGAAGGGGCGCACCTGCGCGACGTGGACCAGGGCCGTCAAGCGACTGTCGAGGGTCACGCGCTCGCCTCTGCTTACGTCGATGACGAGACCCACACGACGGAACGGCAGCGAGAGACCATGAACGCTGCTCGCGCCCGGCCCAGGTAAGTCCCCGAGCGCTCATGCGCGCATCGCGACGCGACGGCCGCCCTGTCCATCTGCCCCTTCATCGCCGCCCTGCTGAATGACCGCATCGATACCCAGGCGCCCCCGCCGATCCGGGCCCATCAGATGCCCCCACGCCGCCGCAGGGAATGGTCCCGCTGACCGCCCCGGAGATCAAGCATCTGCTCGGCGCCCTGCTCCCCGCATCCCACCCCGCCCGGTCACGCGGCCTTATGGCTCGATCGGAGGCCCCCTGCCAAGCCCGCTCCCGCCGGTAACCGATGCACACAGCTTGCATAAACACCACGGAGATCTCGCCAGTGATGGTGCAGGTCAGCTCAGCGGCGCAGTTCGCCGGCCTTGAGTCGACGAGATACCTCACCGCACACCGCGTTAACCATCTCTGCGCCGTCGTCGCCCGCGCCGGGGTCGGTGCCCCACGGCACGCCGACCTGGGTTAGGTAGTCATTAGCGTCTAGGTAGTCGTGCAGCGCGGTGAAGTTGGCGACATCACGCGGGACCTGCTTCCCATTCGGGAGCGGCCGCTCCATATCCTCGCGGACCATCACCATGATCCGGTCCGCGTAGTGACTCACCGCGTCGGTGTCGATCATGGTCTTTCCCTCCCGGGATCCGCTTGTGCCAGGTGCGCCGCTGTGGCGCGCTTACGTTACCGCTGCCACGTGCACTCCGAGTCGGTACAGGTGCCAGTGCCGATCCCGGCCAAGCTACAGGATCCATCTCCCCTCATGAGCCTGCGGCTGGGGGTCCGCCACGATGCTGCACATGATCAGCGCTGGCCCGGGTGAATGGATGCGCACGAGACACACAGTGCTAAGGCAGGTCAGAGGCACAGATCAGGCCGGTGCGGGTCGAACACAGGTCAGCCTGGTGCTGACGGCACCGCTTCAGTTCCTATGACTTCATGTTCGGAGCACGCCGGGATCCACTCTGATCGTTGCTGCCCTTGGCCTGTGGTCTGCCCGGCGAGTGCCTCCTCCCGACCTGGGCAGCATTGGACAGCGGAGTGATGTTCTCCGGGATACGACTGCGAGTCCTGCGGACGTTCTCGATCCGGGCGACGGCTTCCTGAAGGTCTTCGTCCTTCATTCGCCGCCGAAGGTAGCGCATCACGACTGGGCGTAGTAGATCTGGGACGCTGACGCCTTCCGCTTCGGCCACGACTCGCAGCACCAACCGCCAGTGTGGGTCGAGAGTGAAGTTGACCTGCTGGCTGGAGGCGCTACCTCGACTCGCGATGGCTACCTCCGCGATTCTGTCGTACCTAGGTACTAGATTCTAGACATGCAACGGTCGGAGGAGCCAAATACGCAGCCGTACCGGTACGAGCTGGTCGATCTGTTCTGCGGCTGTGGGGGCGCCTCCGCGGGTTTCATGGCGACAGGAGCGTTTAGACACCTCTACGCGGCTGACGTTGATCCCTGGGCTTGCCTCACGTATAGAAGGAACCTTGGCCATCAGGCGGAAGTGCGCGACCTGAGAGAACTAGTCACCGAGGACGAGTCCTGGGCTGCGGGCCTGACGGCAAAGGCTTCTATGCCGGTAGTTCTCTTTGGTGGCCCGCCCTGTCAGGGCTTCTCATCGCACGTGAAGATGAAGGGTGATCGCCACGACCGCAACACGCTGGTATCAGTTTTCGGGCAGCTCGCGGTGGCCTTGCGCCCGACGCACGTTGTGATGGAGAACGTGCCCGATCTTGTGTCCGATCGATGGTGGCCGGTCTTCTGTGAGCTACGTGAGACTCTTCTTGAAGCTGGCTACTACGTACGTGCTCGCATCGTCAACTTTGCCCAGCTCGGTGTTCCACAGGAGCGGTTCAGGCTCGTCATGTTGGCCAGTCTTGACCGACCACTGACCTTCCCAGAAGTCCGGCGGCATGGCACCGCGGAGTTTTCCACTGTCAAGGAGTCGATCGGCCATCTCCAGCCTGTGTCCAGCGGCGAGGTAGACCCTTTGGATCCGATGCACGAAGCATCCAAACATCGCGCGTCGACGCTGGAGATTATCAGGCAAGTACCGCTGGACGGTGGCAGCCGCCCAGCGGGCGTTGGCCCGGAGTGCCTGCGCAGAGCACGCGATGCTTACGGTGGCTACACAGACGTCTACGGACGCCTTGCCTGGTCAGAGACTGCGCCTACGATTACCGCACGCTGCCGTACCCCTTCATGTGGTCGCTTCGTCCATCCCGAGCAACTCCGTGGTCTAACTGCACGCGAAGCGGGGCTTTTGCAGACCTTCCCTGACGACTGGTTCTTTGAAGGACCATTTGATGATCGGTTCAAGCAGATCGGCAACGCGGTACCGCCGCTTGCCATGCAGACAATCGCCGAACACCTGGTCACCGGTTCCGCATCCGGGACCGATGAGATCGGGCTGTTCGAGGTAAAGGATCGTCCGGTTGGTGCGTCCTTCTCGGTGTTGATACCAGGTATCCGCAGACGTGGCGGCGTACTATGAGCCGGTTCGTTGCAATCGACTCCTTTGCTGGAGCTGGCGGGCTGTCCCTAGGGCTGATGCAGGCAGGGTGGAACGTTAGCCTCGCTTTTGATCACGACCCCATCGCCATCAAGACCTATCGCCACAACCTCGGCTCGCATGCTTATCAGCTGGAGGCGGAGGAGTTGCAGGCCACGGAGTTGATGAGACTGGCTGCGCTACGTCCGGGCGAGTGTGACCTGTTGGCCGGTGGGCCTCCATGTCAAGGTTTTTCGCTACAACGCCGCGGCGCTCGTAATGATCCCCGCAATCAGCTGAGCCTTGTTTTTTTGGAATGGGTGAGAAAGTTGCGGCCCAAGGCGTTCTTGATCGAAAATGTTCCGGCGATACGGTCTGTGCGAGGCCAGGAGGTGATTACCGCTGTTGAGCGTGTCGTCTCAGATTTGGGCTATGGGTTGAGCTTGTCGACTATAAACGCCGTTAACTACGGGGTACCCCAGAATAGGCGTCGCGCCTTCATAGTTGGCATGGCAAGACATCGCGAGTTCACGTGGCCAGATCCTCATAGCGTGCAGCTGACAGTAAGAGATGCCATCGCAGATTTGCCGTCACCTCCAGCAGACGGGACCTGTCACCAATCCGTCCCAAACCACTACCGGGAAGCGCGGCTTAGCGCTACGAATTTGGCGCGCATCCGAGCCGTTCCGGAGGGCGGTTCCCGGCTGGATCTGCCTGAGCACTTGCAGCTTGACTGCCATCGGTCGGGCCATCGTCACCTAGATACATACAGCCGTTTGGCATGGGACTCACCGTCCGGTACGATTACCGCTCGGTTCGACAGCTTCACTCGCGGACGCTTCGGCCATCCCGTCGAAGATAGATCGATAACCTTGCGTGAGGGCGCTCGACTGCAAGGTTTTCCTGATAAATTTATCTTCCTTGGCAACCGCGAGGAAGGGGCGCGCATGATCGGGAATGCCGTCGCTCCCCCGCTCGCGAAAACGTTCGGTGCATCGCTGATGCAACAGCTGCGTCAGAGCATCTCTACGGCTGCTTGACCTGGTGGTTTAGCCAGGTCTCTAGGGCTTGAAAGATCTGAGCTGGAGCAGTCGGGTCAACGGAGATGGCGTAATAAGCGGTACCGTACTTGTCGCGTCCGAGCCACCTTTCTTCGGGGATCGCCCCTGGCCGGGCGGGCGCGACAAGCGCAGCCGCTGTGGCACGATACGCTCCAGCATGTGCCATCAGCTGGTAGAGCTCGTCTTCTGTGAAATATGCAAGGTGACGCCGATACTTGGCGTCAAGCAAAATCGTTCCGCCAGGATGCTGGACGACAATATCTGGATCTGCGGACTTGGTAACCGGCCGCGGCTCGCCTTCCAGCTGCCCAGCGAAGAGCGTCGTGCCATCGCCCTTTCCCGTGTGAACACGCCCCCGGTGTCCGACGACCTCCCGAGCAACCGAGACGATCGCCTCCTCGAAGATGCGCTCGACGTTGAGCCATGCGGTCGCGGGAAACATCTCGTCAAGGCGCTGGCTTGGTGGAAGGCTGGGTACACCTTCAACAAGTAGCTCTACCAGCGATAGCAGGTAGCGGTGATCTTCGCGTAGGAGATTGACTTCGCGCCGAGCAGCCATCACGTCTGGCACTACATCTCTGCGGACACCGGACAGGGCGGGTGCCATCGACCGGAGAGTTCTCAGGCATGCCGGAGATCCTTCTCGAATCAGGATTTGCTCAGCGCGTACTGCTCCCGCCGCAATAGCTCTATTCAACGGTGTGTCATCACTTAGGATTCGCGGCCTACATACTACTTTATCCTTACGGCCATGACTGAAGACTTTTTGGACGGTCAGTCCAAGCTCGACATGTCCACGCGGCCTTGAGGTTGTTATCAACTCCGGAATATATTGGCGCTCAATTCCATGCATCACGTAGTTTGAGAGTGATTTTGTAAAAGCCTCTACCAGGGCTGACCACGGCGTAACGTTGACCGTCCCTGGAGGGGAGCCTTGGTCCGCTGCCCTGCGCCCAGAATTCGATAGCTCAAGGCAGGCAGCCACGGTCCCTGGAAATGGCTCTTTGACATCTATAACAGCCTTTTCGGGTACTACGAGACGGCCAACGTATGGGCCACTCTGTATCTCGATTCCGACACGGGTCTCCGTAAGCCGGGCTATTCGCTGCGTAACCCAGGGCAGCCCGAGGAGATCTGCGAGTTCCCCAATTTCGTTTCTGCTGAATTCAATACGGTCATGAGGCAGGCATTCAGCGGTTATCATGTGTTATCAGTCTGTACATTGTCTTGCTCCGCGTTCTCATGAGGTATTTCCGCATCCTCAATGAGTACCCCCTCGGCCGTGTCAGGCCTGGCGCCTTTTGCGTACTGAGGCATCCGCCACAAGAACCCATCTTCTATGCGGCGTGGATCGTTGTAAACGCTAATACCTCCACGCCGCAAGAAAAAAGCTAGCTGTTCGTTCCAGAGACTATTCAGATCCTGTTCAGTCGCAACGTCCACAAACAACCCGTGACCGAAAGGTGCGTCTGAAGGTAGGCCGTCGAACCAATCACTGACTTGCTCACGAAGTTTATCCTCCATGCCTGCTGCACTAAGGATCGTCCGCAGCGCGTCCGTGCTTCGTGGTACTTCTATCTGTCTCAGTCGGCGCACGAGTGCGTCGTCCATGTTGATGACACTCCGGTCGGCCGGGTTCATGGTCGCCATTATGATCAGATTTGGTGCTAGCCTGACGGACTTGTTCAGAGCTGGAATACGGAAGGATCGGTCTCGGTACTCTACGTAGGTCAGCAGTTCGCCGAGGACATTCGCGACATCAGCGCGGCTAATTTCGTCAATTACCAATACGTAACTCCGGTCAGGGTTTTCGATTGCTAGCCGATTTATGTCTAGCAGCACTCCCGGGGTTGGCTCGAATCCTCCAGGTACTGGCGCTAGACCACCTACGAACTCTTCGTAAGTAAACGCGGCATGGAATTGCACAATCTCAACACACGTCGTATCGCTCTCCGTGAGAACGAGGGCAGCTTCCCGAGCCAGCGCTGTCTTTCCCGTACCCGCCGGACCAACCAGCGCCATGATGCGCCGGTCACCAAACTCTCGGCATCTTTCCACTACTCGGCGAAGCAGAGCCGTGCCCTCGAAAGGAGAGCTCGCCATGTTGGCGGCGAGCGGACTGGCTTGGCCCAGCCATTGGAAGTAAGCCGCAGCACCCCCGGCGGGATCGAAGTCATCAGGGCGCGTGGCTAGCAGTTCATCAAGTAGCGGTAGGAACTCCTCGTTGAGATGGCGGTAACCGTCTGACCTGTTCTCGCGTTCGAGGAATATGTCACCAAACGCAGCTCGCGACAACCAGATAATAACTCGATCATGCTGATTCTGGCCAGGCCGCCTGTCTTTTGAGTCAGCTACGACCGGGTACCTGGAGCCCAGAAGGGTGTCGAGCATTGCCGGATCCGCAGGGTTATAACCGGGGGACTCGCGGGCGGCGCGGATCTTCCCTATCGCCGCATCAAGATCCGACATGTGCAAACATATCATTAGCGCGCGGTCGACTTCATCCCAGTGAATACGGTCATCGAGGCTCCGCGCAGTTTTCCAGATAGCCCACAGCGGATGTATGTCCACGTCCGCGGCATATCGGCTGGCATTAAGGGGTGTCCGTAGCTGATAGCGGGCAAGCGCTGGCCCCACTACTCTCGCGATCCTAATCCGGTTTGCGCGCGCAGCCTCAGCGGCGAAGGTGTCGGTTGCCTTGAATGTTGCGTCCAGCACATCGCGGAATTGATGACCCAATTCTGTGACTCTGAGGTGGCCCGCGTCGTCGTATACGAAGCCAAGATTCCGGAAGTGAACCATCCACGTTCGAACCCGTTGCGCAGCACGATCTTCGTACTCAGGTATGACTGGTTTCTTGCGGATCCCCAGCGCCTTGCGAACCGGTTCGTACGGCGGTCTCCAGATCGTTCCCTCGCTCTTTAGCAGGCCGTAGAGCATCGCCGAACCAACGTCGCCCGGGGCACCTCTAGGAGTCAGATCGAAAACGGTGTCCCGCCCAGCCAGATCCCAGGCGTCGCCCGGCTTTAGCTCTTCTTCATCGGCCTCTGTGTCGGTCTCCGCTTCGGCTTCGCCAAAGTCGAGAAGCGGGGGCGTTCCATCTGAGTCGTTCGGCTGCGTCATGGCTTTAGCTTGGCACGAACCAACTGACACGGCCTCCCCAACGGAAGACTAACGACCTCGAAGGTGCGGTTAGTCGTATTTGCGCCCGACCGGTCCGCGCTATCCGACCGGCGCGGGATCGAACCGAGGGAAGATCACGGCAAGACCGTCTTCGCGTGTACGCCAGTGACGGAGGACGGCCACTGGTGGCGGTATATTCGCGACTCTCATCCGACGCGCACATGCCGCCACCGGTAGCGCAGAGATTCTGCCGGATACCCGGCGCCAGCGCTAGACCGAGACCACGGCCATCATGCGGGGTCAACTACCGAACAGTGCTGAATCCCCGCCTGTAGCCCCTGCCGACTCGGTGCGGCTGGCCGACCCGATTGGGTTAGGCTTCTTCAGCCGACCAGATGTTCTACCGGTTCCGAGTGGGCGCACGGTTAGGCAGGTCCCGATCGAACTCGAGCGCCTCCCTTGGGCGCAAGACGCCCCGGAGATCGACGTCGATGTATCCCTGGCAGTCATAGCCCAGCTCAAGCTACTGCACCGCGGAGGGGCGTCTTGCGGCAGCTGGCTCTGGCTGTTCTAGGCCAGGTGAATCCCGGATCAGATGTAGAACTTGAATTGGGGTAGCGGTTCGCGATCCCTAGGGACTTCGCGCATGATCTCCCCAACCAGCCGCGAGAACTTGATCGTGATCGGCAATAGGCCGCCGAGGGTGGCCGAGTTCCAGTTGAGCTTCGTCAGGGCCAGCACCTCCTTAAGGAGCGCTTCCCGGGGAGTGTCCTGCCCAATGTGATCGGCCACCTGCAACGGTGCCGGAACATGCACGCCATGGAACTCGTTAAGCGCCGCGATGTAGCCGGTCGTGTAGAGATAGTCGAGATCGCCGACGGTGAACCGCGTCCCGCGCAACGGTGGGTACTTCGAGGTGGTGATGAGCCGAACTGTGCTCTGCGGCTCCAGCGCCATCAGGTCATAGCGGCGAACCCGCGCTTCGATCGCAGTACGGAAGCCGTCGCGCTCGTCCGGCCAGAACCGCGATGTCTTGTGTACCACGACTCTGGTCGGGGTCTGATGCATGACTTGCTCGTATTGGTCGAGGGCCATGACCATCAGGCGCTGGGCCGCATCGGCCGTCAAGTGCGGCGAGTTGCTGCCAGTCTTGCTCGGGTCCCAGTCGAAGTCGTGCCCTCGGAGCACCAGGCCCTCGCCGCGATCGTCAAACGCCTGCACCAGGCTCGTCTGCATGGTCGGGAAGCGGCCGCCGAGCGGGCGGTAGAACCCGATGCCGATATAGCAGGTGCCGGGCGCGAGACCGTAGGGACTCCAGGCGTAGCCGCCAGCCTTGCAGTACATGCCGGTGAAGTAATTCCAGGCGATGCGCGACGCTGGTGTCTGGTCCCGACCTTCCGCCGTCGCCGACTGGAGGAGCTGGGTGGGAATTCGGTACTTCATGGCGCTCGCCTTAAGTGCCCGGCGCAAGTCGCGGTGAACAGCGCCGTGCTCTGCCGTAGTGTAGTCGGCGGTACCGCACCGGCCGACGATCTCCTCGGACATGGCGATGACGATGTATTCGGGCGGGTTGTCGCGCTCGGCTAGCATCCGCAGCTTGCTGTCGAACAGCTGCACCGCGGCAGCGAACCGATCCCGCTGCGACCTGGTTTCGAGCACCTGCCGTAGCTCGGCCTGGCCCAGCTCCTCATTCCAGGGATCGGCGAACTCCAGCGTCGAGAAGAAACCCCGGTCAGCCATCCAGCCTGGGAACTCAGGGTTCTTGGCGTCGCCATTGACGCCTTCGGCCCGCGTAGCCAGCCAGGCGCGTGCGACGTCGATTCGCTGGGCCGTGCCGATAAAGCCGACGCGCAGCCGGGTCGGGTGCCGGCCCGTCGAGGTGAGCGAGCGCGGACCATACCGAGCGATGCCGGCCTTGGGGTCGACGTGCAGTCCGTCGTCGGCGAATAGGAGCAGCGGCTCTGGAAGATAACTGCTGGTTATCAGGGACGACGGAGCAGCGGACGTCCGCGGCGGTGTCGGCCGGGCGAGTGTCACCCCGTCACCTCTTCGTCGCTCAAGTCGGTGTCCCAGGCATCCGGCTCAGCTTCATCCTGATCGTCGGCCGGCTCGTCGAGCAGCCCCTCGGCCTCTGCCCAGGTGAACAGGTCGTCGAGGTACTCGACGTTCTTGAAGGGCATCGCGTGCTCTTCCGGAATGCCGGGCCACTGCACCTTGGTGCTACCCATCGAAGTTGAGATCTGCAGGCGCTGCGGGTTCGGGCCGAACGGCAGCGTAATCAGAGAACTGCTGTGACTGAGGAAATCCCGCCAGAACTGGACCTCGCCAAGCAGGTCATAGTTGAACAGCCGAGACTTCCGCCTGGTGACCTTCCGGCCGATGTACTTGGCATCGATCGACTCGACGCCGTCTGAGGTGATTCTCAGTTCCGGCCGGATGCTCAGGTGCCACTGCGCTGGAGCCGCCTGGGTGAAGCGCAGGTTGACAGCGCGGTGCAGCCAGTAGTTCCGGGCTTCCCCCGTGCTCTGCTTGACCGGTTGCCAGACAACGCTGCGGGTCGCCTTGGTGGCGTTGAGCGGACGGTAGGTGACCTCCATCGGCGAGCCCGGGGTCTCAGGCTCGAAGTAGTACCGGCGGTGGGCACGGTCCAGCCGCAGTCCGAGCCGACCGGTCAGCTTATTTAGACACCGGTTCAGCAGCGCGATGTACCAGCCGAGCCGATCAGCCTCACTCCACCACTCACTCGTCAGGTGCTGCTCTGCCTCTGTGGGTGTGACGAACTGCGCGAATGGCCCAGCTTCGTCGCGGAGGTCCTGAAACGCCCACAGCCAGTTGCCGCGCACAATGAACGGCGTCATGATCGCTTCCGGAGCCCCCTCCGGCCGGATGTCGCTCTCCTTCTCGACCTCGCACGGCGCACCGTAGACATGGCGCGGCATCTGCCGCACCGGCAGCAGGTTGCTGTAGACAGTGTCCTGCACCATGGGCGGCAAGGGCGAGACAACGTTCGTGCGCCCTCGGAGCGAGCGTTCGACCCATCGCTCGTGCTCTTCCTTCATGGCGGTCAGGCGCGCCACGGTGTAGGTGGCCAGCGCGCCGTCCGAGTCGATCAGCTGATGATGCTGGTTGCAGAGCAAGATCAGATTCTGGTATAGGTTGCGCTGCTCCGCGGTAAGCGGTGAGTCACCGCGGGGACCGTTCAAACTCTCAGCGACGATGTGCGCCATCTCGCCCAGCACCACCACCGGGTTGTCCGGCGGACCCGCCGCGGTCAGCAGCAGCCGGCAGTCCGGAAAGGCGCAGACGTTGCCGGACCGCTGCAAGAGCATCCGCTGCTGTGCGATAGGGATCGCCACCAGCTCACCTCCAATCACGTGATGCTATGCACCGGGTACGACACCCGCCCGACGAATCGGCCTGGCCGCCGCTGCGCACTTCGCCGATTGTCAGGTCACCAAGGGCTGGCCCGAGGCCGTGACCTGCTGGAGCACTAGGCGGCCAGTCGCTGCCACAGGGCAGCCATCGCCTCCGCCTCGGATTCCAGGTAGGCGTCGAAGCCACGCTTGAACGGCCGCCGACCGACCCGATGGACTTTCTCACGTCGGACGTCCACCACGATGGCGGTGCCGCCCGGCGACAACGCAGCCATGTGGCGATCAAGCAAGCGCAGACAGCCTCGGGCAGCGTCGTGTGTCAGCGGCTGTTCCTTCAGCCAGAGCTTGACGAGCAAGACGCTGCCGTCGGTCTCGGTGACCGCGAAGTCGGGCCGGATGCTGACGGCCAAGCGCGGAGTTCGCCAGATTGTCTTCCCGGTCGGCGCGATCGGCAGCCGCAGCTCCGACAGCGCGAGCCAGTGACGCGCGAGATCGCCGTAGTGCTCCTTCCGCGGCCCGTCCGGCTGTGCTGCTATGGCGCGCTGAAGGACAAGCTCGTCGGCACCGGTGACCCGGCCGCGTCGCACTGCCTCGACGAAATTGCCATAAAACGCCGGACCAGGCTGATAGTTCTGGCCATATATCTTGATCTGCTGGCGAACGCAGTCGATGCGCTCGCTGGACGTAGCCGTGAGATAGCTCGCGAAGGTCGTGAGTCCGACCTTCGGCACCTGCGGCGTGTTGCTTTGGCCGATCGCCATGGCCCTGCCATCCTGAAGGGGGAGTTGGTCGTGATCAGTCGACGGCAGCTGCAGATTCGCCGTCAGCCGATTAACGATGGCAGAAACGTCATCCTCAGGCCACGCGACGCGCCGCTATGCCGACAGCCAGTTGCGACCTCGTCTACGGAACCATCCCGATCGGGGTTGCAGGGCGCCTTTTCTGACTTGGGCTTTCCACAGATTGAGCTCAGCGGGCCGCGCGCCCAGCTTCGGCGTAGGTCTGGAACAGGTTGCCTGCATCTAGCTTGTGATGGGCCAGGCGGACGCTCCTCCTCCAGCCGCCCGGCCAGCGGCAGGCAGGCAGCCTGCATCACCTGCGTACACGCAGAAAGGCTGAGGTCATGATGGCCCCCGAACCGCATCTACCCGGGCCCGGTCACCCGCAGGAACACCGCGCTGCGGGCCCGGCCGCAGCCGCCAGCCCGGCGGAGGAGAGTAAAACTATGGCCGGACCGCAGCGGCGCCCCCGGCAGTCCGGGCAGCCGGACGCAGGCCCGCTCGGCGCAGACATCGGCTCGTTCCGGCTGCACCTGGCCGCCGAGGGCAAGGCGGCCCGGACGGTGCAGGGCTACACCTCCGCGGTCCGCTGGTTCGCCGCCGGCTACCTGCTCGGCCAGGCCGGAAAGACCAGCTGGGAGCAGGTGGACGCCCAGGATATCCAGCGGTGGATGGCGTGGCTGCTGGGCCGGTACAGCGGCGCGTACGCCAGCATCCAGTTCCGGGCGCTGCGGCAGTTCTTCAAATGGCGGGCCGCCGAGGACGAGTCCCCCGACCCGATGGCCCGGCTCCGGGCGCCGAAGGTCACCGTGACGGCGGTCCCGGTTTTCACCAGCGTAGAACTATCGAAACTGGACAAGGCCTGCCAGGGCAGGTCGTTCGCCGCGCGCCGCGACGCCGCGATCATCGCGGTGTTCAAAGCGACCGGTATCCGGCTCTCAGAACTGGCCGGGATCCGCTGCCACCCCGGCGACCCCGCCCGCAGCGACCTTGACCTGCAAGCCCGCGAGATCCGGATCCGCGGCAAGGGCGGCACCGCCCGGACCGTCAGGATCGGCCACCAGGCCGCCCGCAGCCTCGACCGCTACCTGCGGGCCCGAGCCCGGCACGCGCAAGCGCACCGGCCGCAGCTGTGGCTCGGCGTGAACAACCGGGGGCCGCTGACCGCGACCGGGATCTACCAGATCGTCGCCCGCCGCGGGGTGACCGTGTACCCGCACCGGTTCCGGCACCATTTCAGCCACACCTGGCTCGACCGCGGCGGCGCCGAACGCGACCTGATGGAGCTGAACGGCTGGACCTCCCCGCAGATGCTCGCCCGGTACGGCGCCAGCGCCCGCGGCGCCCGCGCCCGCCAGCTACGACCGTATCATGGACGACAGCACCTGACCCTGGCCATGACGCGTCGCGTACCTCCCGCGCCCGGATACCGGTCCGCCGGGCCCCCGGACCTGCGCGGGCAACGCGGCCAACGCAAGCCCGGCATGGACAGGGCGCCCCGCCACGCAGGACCTCACCCCGGCGGCCGCACCGTCAAGGCACACGGCCGAAACCAGACCCGGCGGCGGCAGTGCCGCGAACAAGGCGTTGCCTGATGCCCGGCGGCGACCCCATACCGAGACCATGGCCATCACGTAGGGTCACCTACACAAAATGCTGAATCCCGCCTGCAGTGCCGAACGCCGAATACAGACGGTCGACTGTTGTGTTAGCGAGGCGCATACCTATATACAGATCGTCCGTTTCTGCGCGAAGACTTGGTTGGCAAGCGGTGACTCTCATCGCGACTGGTGCGCGTGTTCTCGGTGTATATAGTGGTACATAATCGTGCAGACTGGTTGACCGCACGTTGAGTCGAACCGGGATGGCCGCCTGCCGTCAAGGAAGAGACCGTTTGCTCTAGCGCGCCCCCTCGCCAAATTCGAGCCGAGGGCTGGGTCAGCCAGCCGACGGTATCCCAGATCCAGTTTTATCACAGAGAGTGAGTGGCGAAGGGCTGCGGTACGCTGATCGGCCATTGCCGTACCCGCTCAGCGCCGCCTATAGATCAAGTCGGGTTCGAGCATTCGGCTAGGGAGCTTATCGTCATCTGGTCTGGTCATGAGCGGACATGCAGCCTCAGAAACGCTCGGCTGGCAGATGTCATCCTCGAGGACACTGGCAGCGCGGAGCTCAGGAGTTCGCTTGCGCAAGGCGGGTCGACGTCTTGGTCGCCGCCTGCAGGCCTGCGGGCAGGTAAGATCCATGGTTACTTCGGAAACCTTGATTGGGGCGTTAGCAATTGTCTCGCCAGCCCGTCTGCCTTATCCTTGTTAGGTGTCTCACATGAATCGTGGTCGTATTACGCCTGAGATTCGTAAATGGGACTGGAAACTTGCCATTATTGAGGGATTTCTCCGGAGGGATGTCTGTGTCGAATAAGCTCTCCTATTCGGATGCTGTCAAGCTTCTCGGTGGCGCCGACAGCAGGGTCGTTGCTGCTCTGGACAGGCTCACCGGAGGTGTATTGCTCACTGTCGCTGCGAGCGGCGGGCTGTTCGCCCTAAGCCTCCTCGACGCGAAGGGGGAGCTGGCGAAGCTGAGTGCGGAACTGGTCAGCGGTTTGGGGGATCGGTTGCGAAGGCTAGGCCGCTTCGACAGGACCGAACGATTGACCGCCGCACATAAGGTCATCGTGCTTACTAGTTTTTTCGAATCCCTCAACGGGATCGTGCTACCTTTTGACGTCCGGCAACTTTTGCTGGAAAGACCTGCTCAGATTGCCGTAGGTACTGGCGAGGTCGTGTCCTCTGGGCGACTCCGCGCGCTTGTCGGAATTCTTAACGACAGTGAAATACCGGGGGATTCCGTCCGGTTCGGCATGGAAAAGAGGCCTGATGAGCTGCACGACTTCTATGTTTCGCTGAGCGGGCGGCTGATTTCCTATGTTGAGGGCACGGTGATCTGGGATCAACTTGGCCAGGCCTCGCGAGATGAATTTGTTCATGGGTTGCGTGATGCGGTACCGGCGCGCGCTGTGCGGCGTTACGAGGAGCACTTGCGGCGGTTGGCTTCTGAATTTCCAGAGGTCGCGTTCTGGGCAAGCCGCCTGGATCACGCTGCGATCCAGGGTCAAATCCGGCGGCTGAACACCAGCCTGGAGGGGCTGGAACGGGTGCTCGGCCAGATCGTTTCGGCGGAGCGCGCGGATGAACGGCGGCAGGCACTGGCCACGCGGTACCGCAAGAATCTTGACCGGCCCATCATCGCGACCGGTGATGCTCCTGAGGGATTCACCATTCCCACGCTGGCGGACGCCTATGTAAATCCCCGGTACCGAGCGGCTTCTGTCGCCCGCTCCGCCCGGTGGGACCAGGAAGCGTGGTGGGACGACCAGCCCATCCGCGACGATCTTCAAGAGTTCCTGATCCGCCATCTGACATCCCTCAGAGCAACCGAGAGTCCCCTGATCGTGCTCGGTCAGCCGGGATCAGGGAAATCGGTACTCACCAAGGTCATCGCGGCGCGCCTGCCCACCAGTGACTACCTGGCGGTCAGAGTGATACTCCGCGAGGTTCCCGCCGACACGGATCTGCAATCCCAGATCGAGTGTGCAATTAGAGACGCCACAGGAGAGACCCTCGCGTGGCCTGCGCTGGCGCGCTCTGCAGGCGGCGCGCTTCCCCTGGTACTGCTCGACGGCTTCGACGAACTACTCCAGGCAACAGGTACAGGCCAGACCGACTACCTGGAACAGATCGCTCGGTTCCAGGAACGTGAATCCGACCAGGGACGGCCGGTCGCCGTCATTGTCACCAGCCGTATAGCGGTCGCGGATCGAGCTCGGATCCCTCGAGACGGCGCGGTGGCCGTCAAGCTGGAACCATTTACAGATGAGCAAGTAGGGCGCTGGCTGACGGTCTGGAATACTCATAACAGCGCGTACCTCGAAAGCCGCGGGCTGAAGCCGCTCCCACCTGCAGTGGCCCTACGCCAGCCAGAACTGGCCGTCCAGCCTTTGCTGCTGCTGATGCTGGCGTTGTACGACGCGGATGGGAACGCTCTCCAGCAGCCTGAAGAGGGCATCGGTGAGGCTGATCTCTATGAGCGTATACTCATGCGCTTCGCCGAGCGCGAGACGCGCAAGGCACAGCCAGGCGCTGAGGGCGAGCCGCTGCGCGCCGCAGCTGAAGAGGAGCTGCTGCGGCTATCAGTCGCGGCGTTCGCGATGTTCAACCGGGGACGCCAGTGGGTCACCGAAGACGAGCTGTCGCGCGACCTCACGGCCCTGCTCAGCACTTCCGACGTACAGCAGTCGGCGACTAACTTCCGCTCGCCGTCTACACCAGCGCAGATGGTCGTGGGCCGCTTCTTTTTCATCCACCAGGCCCAAGCCGTGCGCGATGACACTTGTCTCACTACATGCGAGTTCCTCCATGCGACCTTCGGTGAATTCTTGGTCGCTCGGCTTATCGTTCGCGAACTCGCCGACCTTGCCGCTGTCGTAACCGCCCGCAGCAGGTACTCCACCGATGACAGTTTCATGCGGGCGCTGCTGTCCTTTGCGCCGTTGACAACGCGCGGCAAAATCACGGAGTTCTTCGCGGTGCTCGTTCAGCAACTAGCCGGAGAACACCGTCCGCTACTTCGGGAGCTCCTGCTCACTTCGTTCCGAGAAAGTCTTCAGCCGCAAAAAGGCTGGAGCCATGAGCAATATGGACCCGGACACGTCAGCGCACCTACCCGATATGCCGCCTACTCCGCGAACATGCTTCTTCTGGCCGTATTTATCGGTGGCCCAGTCTTCGGCCATGAGTTGTTCCCGCAGGCTCTCTATCCGGTGGCCGAGTGGCGTCGCCATGCGATGCTCTGGCGATCGCAGTTCACTGTCGAAGGATGGGCCAGCCTTGTGGATACCCTCAGCCTCGACCGAACCTGGCATGCAGGTGATAGGGATATCCGTATCGGTGCCGGACCGTGGACCGCTTCCGAAATCGATGCCTTCTGGACCTTCAAGTTCAGCCCTGGTGACCCGATGAGAAGAGGACACGGGTGGGGTCACTATATAGTAAGGCAGTTGCTTAAGGAAAGCTACTTCACCTGTGACATGGCTGAGGACATCATCTGCCATGGGCTCGTTCCCATCGTCGATGAAATGGACAAGGCAGACCTGGAAAACAGCGGGGATCCCGAAGCCAGCACAGCATTCGGAATACTTTCTGATGAACGCGCGATTTCCGTTACTAATGCCATGACCAAGCTATGGCTCGCCTCGAGCCGTCCCGCCGATGCACTCGACCTGCAGCAGGCGTACGAAGACTGCCTAACGGTCATCCAAGGAAGCCGCCCAGACGAGAGTACTGTCAGTCGAAACGCATTTCTCGCCCGCATACTAAGGCAACTCGCCGCGGATCAGGAACGGCTTTCGCGTGAATTTCGTTCCAAGGTACTTAATCTCCTCCGGGCGTCGATCCTTGGGGAGGCCTACCTCGACGATCACCCCGTAGTGCGATCGTGGGCTGCGGAGGCCTTCGCTGATCTTGGCTACGTCGCTTCCAGATCGGGCGAGCCCACCTCCGACTAACCGCAGCACGGATATGGCAGCTCCGCCCATGCCGAAACCGTGAACTAACCAAGCCGACAGGCCGTTCGTTCAACCTCGACTACCTATCAGAAGTCCTCATCCATGCATCCGAGCGCACTCTTCTTTTTTCTTCTGCAAGGCCGATCGACTCCTAATGCTTGCAGGTCGTTTAGCTCCAGAATGACCTGATTTGCGCGTCTCATCTTATGAGCGTCTAGAGGTGGCTGGCCTTGCAGAACGGCGGCTGTGGGCGCTTGTCTCAGTTGGGATCGGCAACCGAGCGTAATGACGCCTCGGGCCCGTGCTGACCCAGATCGACCAAGGAAGCCTAATATACGTCCATACGGCCTCCGCAGCGACTGCCGACGAATGAAGCCAGATCAAAGGTCCCCTGAGTACGTGGTCGCTGGGAAGATCGAACGCGACTCGACCTAGCTCGCTTACAGCCTCTACGGCGACGCACCGACGACAGTCAGCAATCAGGCCGCCGGTTAGGCCGACGCGGTGGAATCCTTGTTCTGGCTTGAAGAACTGATATTGCTGATCAGATCGTGCAAGGGCTTAGTGCCGCCTGCGATGACCAGACCCGTTACCAAGACGTCCAGCCAGCCCGCGGTGGTCAATCCCACCGTCCTCAGCAAGAACGTTCCCGTATACCCGCTCACCACCATAGCCAATGCAGCGGCAACGCCGAAGGAACTACCGGTGAGGTTCGCAGTGTACTGGTCAAGACTGTGTTTCGTCTCTGCACTTCTCTTGGCGGGATTTTTCTCCTCGTTCTCTTGAGAGGGTGTCAGCTTCTCCTCGTTCTCTTGAGAGGGTGTCAGCTTCTC
>Ga0182030_10011554_pt1 | contig 17809 bp, 20 predicted proteins | sample 812S3MmetaG_FD_121299 | JGI IMG/M metagenome (GOLD analysis project Ga0182030, IMG submission 121299) | Permafrost microbial communities from Stordalen Mire, Sweden - 812S3M metaG (Illumina Assembly) | ecosystem: Environmental > Terrestrial > Soil > Wetlands > Permafrost | place: Sweden...
AGGCTGCACGCGGTAAACTGAACTTGGACAGGACATCCAACTGCCCACCATGGCCCCCGGCATCGCCGCCTCCACCACGAGTAGGACGATGTTGCGGGGCCTTTTTCATGGCCCTAGCCGGGCGGGTAAGCAGCTAGGGCCGAAGTAATAATTTCATGTTGGTCGCCTCCGTACTTTTGGTTGAGCAGCCGCCTGCGGCGCTGGCCGGAATCTGCTGAAGTCCGCCGCGCCGATGTCCATCGCCCGATCTGTCAGCTGCATGAAAACCTGGGGCTGAATCCTGTGCTTGAGCTGCCATACGACCCAATGCGGGTTGTAAAGCAACACGTAGTGAAAAGGGCCTGAACTGCCGGGCTTGGCGTCGATGAACTCCAGCTCCTGCAACGCCTGCATCCGTTGGCGCCAAGTGGTGACCGCCCGCTCCCCTGCAAAACCCGCCTCGAACGCCAAGGACATGGGGTTCTCCACGATCACAACCGACTCGTCGTATGTACGGCACCACAGCCCGAAGTAGGTGCGGCCAGCAGGCTGGTTCTTGGTCAACTGGTCGATGATGTTCATCACCAGCGACAGGGTGCGCGGAATGGTCGTGAATCCGTGGCATTTGGTGCGGTTCCACAAGTGTTCCTCGGGCACATCCGGCCAATTCTCCGTGCGCATCAGCAAGGCCCGTTCCTTGCCCTTCGAGATCCGATTTTTATCTGATGCGGCGCTCATTCCACCTTCCTCAGCCCCTCTTCCCAATTGTCATTCTGCGGATCCCGGGCCACGCACTCAACGTATCGTTCACAGCGAATCGCCATTTTTTCGGCTCAGTGCCCGACAATTCATTTTCTCTGAATACATTGTCTGCTGCAACTCAGCTCGTGAGTTGCAGCAAATATGCATGAAGACGCGTGATTGTCTGCGCACAATCAAGGGCTTGAGGGCGAGTTCCTGTACTCACGTGCTTACGTATTCCCGTCATATATGTGCTCCTGTGCTCGTGTGGCTCCCGGTCGCCGGAAGCCTGGCCGCCACGTCCTCGAAACCAGTCCAATAATCGCTCCGACCAATGTTAGTCGTGTGCTGTATTAGCTGCAAGAGTGCATACATGTGCACATGTGATAAAGTAGCTGCAACTTACCGAAGGTGAACAGTGGTGGCAAAGAGCGAGCCCAAAGCCGAGAAGGCCCCTGGGGGCGGAAAACTTATGCGGTCCGAGACCGTAACCGTCCGGCTCGATCCCAAGTTGCGCTACCTAGCGGAGCTGGCTGCGCTGAAGCATCGGCGCACCTTGTCTAGCTTCATTGAATGGGCGATTGAGCACACATTGCGCGATGTCAGGCTCCGCGAAAACTCTCATGACAACGCCACTACGGTCGCCGACGACGCAGAGTGGCTGTGGGACGTGGACGAGCAGGACCGATTCGCAAAGCTCGCTCTGCGATACCCGGAACTCCTGACTCACGAGGAGCAAAAGCGTTGGAAGGTCATCCGCGAGTGCAGCTACCTCTGGCGCGGCCACTACGGGCCGAACGGCAGATGGCGGTGGTCTATTGAAGAAGAAAAGCTCAATTTCGGGCGCCTGCGCGAAAACTGGCAGCAGATCTGCGCCGTCGCGCGAGGGGAGTTACCGGCCTCGGAGCTTCCGTACGTAGCTGAAAAGTCTAGCAACGAATCGTCTGAACACACCTTTGACGACGACATCCCGTTCTGAGGAGGCGCCTGCACGCTTGAACGCGCGTCGCGGAAGAATATGCTTGCGCTGATGGAAGCGCCCAAACTTATTGGCAAGATTCAACGCCTCCGCGCCGCTGTGGGTGCGGCAGAGGATCGCGACCTATCGAAGTTCAAGGCCAAGTGGGAGCCGGTTGGAGACGGTTTCGCGCTCCGCCAGGACATGACCGGTGGGATGACCGAGCCCGAGATGCAGAACGTCGCGGCGCAAATCATTAGTTCCATCGCGGATCTCAAAGACCACCTTCGCAAGTGGGCCAAGGCCAACGGCCACGACCCGGACGAAGTGGACGCGACGGTCAAGGGGTGCAAGGAACTCGCGCTCGTCATCGACCTCAATAATTTCGACAAACACGGCAGCCACGGCCGAGGCACTTGGTCCGGCGAGGAGCCCGAGTTGCGCGACGTGCGGCGAATGATGATCGTGAAGAGTGTTCCCGGCAATAAGACGATAGGGTTTCGTCCGGTAGCTGGCGGCGGCATGGAGCCATTTGGCGGGGACGGTGGCAAAGTCACCATCGACGGCGACGTTGTATTGAAAGACGGCAGCAAGAAGCCGCTGTGGTTCATTCAGGTAGCAGCCATCGAAGCCTGGGAACAGATCTTCGAGAAATTCGAAATCCCAACGTAGTTACCGCCCCGCACGGTAGACCTCCACCGGAGGCATCCGGACTCCACACTTCGAGCACTTGAGTCGGCTGCGAGCCTGCACCAGTTCAGGTGCATGGCTAGCAGCCTGCGACCATGCAGCGCTTCAGCGTGTTCGAAAGGTCGAGGCTGTCTTTGCTGCATTTCTCACCAACATTTGCTAAAGATCGCGCGCTGGCACCTACCGCTCTCAAACAAGAATAGATGGACCCTGGGATTGTTCGACTGTTCCGATATACATCCCCTCACGTCTCCTGCGCGTTGAGGCAGGCAGCCAGTCGCGTTGGCGACGCTCGTTGGTGCAATAACGAAAAGGAGCCACGACCATGGCAACAGTGAGATTCTCTCGCGGACATTGGGTCGCCGATTATTACGACACCAACAAGCGAAGGCGAATCGAACGGCCCAAAGGTCATTTTGAGAACCTGACGGACGAGTTGCGCGCCGTCCAAGCGCTCCTCGCGGATCGCGTCGCCGAGGTAGCTGACGGACTGGTGCACGAGGGCTACGGGACCTTTGAGGACGCCGCGACTCGGTGGCTCAATAGTAAGGTTGCTATCAGACCCTCCACGCGGCGCATCTACCAGCAACTGCTCGTCGGCTATCTCGTCCCCTACTTTGGCGGCCGCACGCTCCGTTTGATTCAGGTGACGGACATCGAGCGTTTTCGCACCGAGCTGAGCACTGGCATTCCTGACTCGATCAAGCAGGCGCTCAACGCACGCGTCCTGGCAGCGAGGCCTGGCCACGCGGAAGCCCGCGCGAAGCAACGGGCAAAGCGGGCGAAGATCAGCACGCGCTCTATAAACAAGACGTTGACCGTCCTGAGCATGGTTTTCAACTATGCGATGCGCAATCAATGGGTGGCGCGAAATCCCGCCAAGTATGTGGAGCCGGCTCGAGACCAGCGGCCGCTCGAAGAGCGGCCGCTGGACATGGACGTGCTGACACCCGAAGAGGTCGCGGCGTTGCGCGAAGCGGCTATTCCCGCCACGTATCGCGACGGCAAGCTCATTACCAACAACTATCGATTGCCGATTTCGTTCGCCCTATTCACTGGGTGCCGTGCGGGCGAGATCTTGGGGGCGGCCTGGAATCACATCGACTGGGAGAGCGGCGAGTTCCGGGTTCGACGGGCCTTCAGGGAAGGTCATTTTCATGAGCCAAAAACGCGCACCTCATATCGGAGCATCGCGCTCCCAGGCTTTCTATTGAGGGAACTTAGAGTGTGGCGGCTCGCATGCCCCCAGAGTCCCCATGACTTGATCTTCCCGAATCTTGACGGGCGGCCCATGAGCTACTGGAACCTGATGGCGCGCGGCTTTCATCCGGCGCTAAAGCGCGCCGGCATTAGGAGAATTCGCTTCCATGATCTGAGACACACGTTCGCGAGTCTGATGATCAGCAACGGCGAGGACATCGTCCGCGTATCGAGACTCATGGGACACGCCAACGCGTCTTTCACGTTCAACACTTACTGCCACATGCTTCCACGCAGGCGCGATCCGATTGGCGACCGGCTCGCCTCCCTGGTGTTTGGAAACAAAATGGAAACGGATCGCGATGCGGAAAACCAACCAGAATTCTCTGCGTCAGAAAACCTATGTTAATCAGAGACTTAATGGTGGCCAGGGGCGGAATCGAACCACCGACACGCGGATTTTCAATCCGCTGCTCTACCAACTGAGCTACCTGGCCGCGTACGGGAAGGGCGCGTATTAAACCGGCCCGGCGGGCGGCCCGTCAAGGTCGGACGCACGCAAGTCCTTGATTCTTGCAGGCATCCGTTTCGGCTATTTCACCTCGGGTGGCTTGTAGCCCTCAGGCGCGGCCGACCCGGCGCCAAAAAAGAACTTCTCCATCTCCGCCTCCAGGAACTTGCGGGCCTTGGGGTCGACCGGGGTCAGGCGGTACTCATTCATGAGCATGGTCTGGTGGGACAGCCATTTCGCCCAGGCTTCCTTGGAGACGCCCTCATAGAGGCGCTTGCCCAGCGGACCGGGGTACGGCGGCCGGTCGAGGCCGGGGGCCTCTTTCTTCAGGTACACGCACTGGACCATTCGGGACATCTACGCTTCCTTATCTATGCGTTCCAGCAGGCTTTTCATGGGAGCCGGCAGGCCGACGCTCGCGGGTTGGCGCGCGTTATACCAAAGGCTGTCCGGGGCATCCATGACCGCGGCCAGCCCCGGGCAGCGTACCAGCCAGGGGGTGATCGTGAGGTCGAAATGGGTGAACGCGTGTTCGATGGCAGGGAGCTCGATGGGATCCTTCCCCAGCATCTGGGTCGCGAACGACCGCGCTTCATCCGCACTGTCAAAAGCCGGCGCCGCCCAGAGCCCGCCCCAGATGCCCGCCGGTGGTCGCTGGCGCAGGAACACGCTGCCGTCGGGTCGCAGGGCGACGACCATATGGGTCTGTCGCGCCGGCCGGGTCGCGCTCCGGGACTTGGGCGTGGGCAGTTCATGCTGTCGTCCCGTCTGGCGCGCCACGCAGCCGTCTGCGACCGGACAGTACATGCACAGCGGGTTGCGCCGGATACAGAGCGTCGCGCCCAGGTCCATGATGGACTGGGTGTAGGTCGCGACGTGCTCGTGCGGGGTGCACTCCTCCGCCCGCTCCCAGAGCAGATTGGTCGTGGCCCGATCGGCGGGAAGTCCCGCGATACCGAACCAGCGGCTGAGCACCCGTCGGACATTGCCGTCCATGATGGGGAACCGCTGGTCCTGGCTCAGTGCCAGGATGGCGCCGGCGGTGGAGCGTCCGATTCCGGGAAGACTTTCGACATCCGCAAATCGGGTCGGGAATATGCCGCCGAACTCATCGCGAATCCGGATCGCCGCCCGATGCAGGTTGCGGCCGCGCGCGTAGTAGCCGAGGCCGGTCCACAGGTGCAGCACTTCGTCGATCGACGCTGCGGCCAAGGTGGCCGGATCGGGAAAGCGCGCCATGAAGCGCTGGAAGTAGCCGACGACGGTCGCGACCTGGGTCTGCTGCAGCATGATCTCGGACACCCATACCCGGTACGGCGTGCGGTCCTGCTGCCAGGGCAGATCATGGCGGCCGTGGGTGGCGTGCCAGGTCACCAGGGCCTGCGCAAAGTGATTTTGGTGCATAAGGGTGGCGCGGTGCCCTATCTTAAGGCAGGACAGATCATCAGCAGTTGGCTTGCGCTATCGTACCGAAGGTTTTTCCATCAGCGTCGATATGCTTAACCCCACCTTTGGTCCCGCCTCGGCGGCCGCTACCGGCCCCGCCGTCCCGTACGATGAGATGCTCGATGCGGGCAACCAGCCCCGACCCCACTGCCGGCCCTACCAGGCCTGGCTTGCGGCTCAGCCTGCCGAAGTCCTGACCGCCAAGCGCCATGAAGCGGATGCCATCTTCCACCGGGTCGGCATCACGTTTGCGGTCTACGGCGAAGGCGGCGATACCGAACGGCTGATTCCCTTCGACATCATCCCGCGGATCATTCCGCAGGATGAGTGGCGCACCCTGGAGACCGGGCTCAAGCAGCGCGTGCGGACGCTGAACGCGTTCATCCACGACATCTACCACGACCAGAACATCCTCAAAGCCGGGATCGTCCCGACCGAGCACATCCTCGGCAACGCGCAGTACCGCCCGGAGATGCAGGGCATCGACGTGCCCGGCGGCATCTATGCCCATATCGCCGGTATCGATGTGGTGCGCTCCCACGACGGCTCGTACCGGGTCCTCGAGGACAACCTGCGGGTGCCCTCGGGCGTGTCGTACATGATCGAGAACCGCCGCATGATGATGCGGCTGTTCCCCGAGCTCTTTGGGCAGCAATCCATCGAGCCGGTCGGCCATTACCCGGACGTGCTGCTCGACAATCTGCGCAGCGTCGCCCACGGCTCGGTCTCCGATCCGACCGTGGTCGTACTGACGCCGGGCGCCTTCAACAGCGCGTACTTCGAACATGCCTTTCTCGCCCAGCAGATGGGCGTGGAACTGGTCGAGGGACAGGACCTGTTCGTGCGCGATGACATGCTCTACATGCGCACCACCCGCGGTCCGCAGCGCGTGGATGTCATCTACCGCCGTATCGACGACGATTTCCTGGATCCGCTGGCGTTCCGGCAGGACTCGATGCTCGGCGTACCGGGACTGCTGACGGTCTACCGCGCCGGACACGTCACGATCTGCAACGCCATCGGCACCGGCATCGCGGATGACAAGTCGGTCTATCCCTACGTGCCGGACATGGTGCAGTTCTACCTCGGGGAAGAGGCGATCATCCAGAACGTCGAAACGTTCATGCTGCGCAATCCCCAGCACCTCGACTACACGCTGGCGAACTTAGCCAAACTCGTCGTCAAGGAAGTCCACGGCGCCGGCGGCTACGGCATGCTCATCGGACCTGCCGCCACGCACGCCGAGATCGAAGACTTCCGCGCCCGCATCAAGGCCTACCCCGAGCGCTACATCGCGCAGCCGACCCTCGCCCTGTCGACCTCGCCGACCTTCGGACCCCAGGGCGTCGCCCCGCGACACATCGACCTGCGGCCGTTCGTGCTCTCCGGCAAGGACATCACCATCGTGCCCGGGGGACTTACCCGCGTGGCGCTGCGCGAAGGCTCGCTGATCGTCAATTCGTCCCAGGGCGGCGGTACCAAGGACACCTGGGTGTTGACCGGGATGGGAGGCTGACATGCTCAGTCGTACCGCCGATCACCTCTATTGGATGGCGCGCTACCAGGAACGTGCCGAAAGCACCGCGCGCATGCTGGATGCCCATGCGCGCCTGAGCCTGCTGCCGCGGCCGGCCGAGGCGGTGCTGCAGGGCTGGACCGCGACGCTCGTGTCCTTGGGCATGGAGGAGACCTACAACGAACAGCACGATGAAGTGACGGCGCGCTCGGCCTTCGACTTCCTGGCCTTCGATACGGGCAACCCGGGCAGCATCGTCTCCTGCCTGCGCGCCACCCGCGAAAATGCCCGGGCCGTGCGCGGCACGCTCACTTCGGAGTTGTGGGAGACGCTGAACACGACGTACCTCGAGTCGCGCACCATCAGCGCCGACCTGCCCGAGGCCGCCCGGCTCGAGTTCCTGGAGTGGGTGAAATACCGCTCGCACATCGCCCGCGGCATCACCAGCAGCACTATGCCGCGCGACGAGGCCCTGTGCTTCACCCGTATCGGCACCTACCTCGAACGCGCTGACAACACCTCCCGCATGCTCGAAGCGCGCTGGCGGGATCCGGGCGGCCAGGGCGAGCGGCTGAACGAGGAAACCAGCGAATGGGCCGTGCTGCTGCGGGCCATGTCCGCGTTCGAAACCTATCGCCGCATCTGCCGGGCGCAGGTGACGCCGAAGCAGGTGACGGAGCTGCTGCTGATGCGCGATGACGTGCCGCAGGCCGTGCACCGCTGCCTGGCGGAGCTGCAGCGGGATCTGAAGACCGTCGGCAACAACCGCTCCGATGAGACCCTGCGCCGCGCCGGCGAACTGCATGCCCAGTTTCATTACGGTCTGTTCGATGAGCTGGCGGCAGACGGCATCACCATCCTGCTCGACCGCTTCCAGGAGCGGCTGCGTGACCTGGGACAGCGCATTGCCGAGGACTTCCTGGTTCCCTTGGGGTCAGAATGAACCGGCGGCTGCGGATCCAGCACACCTGCGAGTATCGCTACGAGTACCCCCGGCAGTACAGCGCGCTCGCCCTGCGCCTGACGCCGCGCCGGGACGGCTTCCAGCACACGATGTACTGGACCATGCATACGCCGGGGCGCCGCGCCGAACAGGTCGATGCGCACGGCAACATCACCCATCTGCTCACCCTGGAGGAGTCCCACCGCTACGTCGAGGTGGTCGTGACGGGGCTCGTCGAAACGACCTGGTCGGAACAGGCGGTGCCCCACGAGGGTCCCCTCTCGCCCCTCATCTACCTCGCGCCGACGACGCTGACCCGGCCGGACGCCGAGCTGGCGCACCTCGCCGACGCGAATCGACCCCAAAATGGTGCGAACTGGGAATGGATTGCGCACCTTGGCCGTGAAGTGCGGGAGCGGCAGCCGGCCACGACCGCGTCGCAGGACATTGCGCATGCCTACCTGGCCTGCTGCCGGGCGGCGGGGGTGCCCGCGCGCTTCGTGAGCGGCTACTGCCAGGTTGACGACGAACGCGCTAACCGGATGGCCTGGGTGGACGTGTGGAGCGCCTCGGAAGATGGATGGATTGCACTGGACGTGGACCGCCTGGAACCGGCAGGATCACGTCATTGCCGGCTCGCCGTGGGACGCGATTACCTGGATGCGGCACCGATGCGCAGCCATTTCCCGGGCGAGTCGATCGAGACTTTGAGGATCCGCGACCAATGACTTACTGCGTCGGCATGGTGCTCGACACCGGGCTGGTGTTCCTGGCCGACTCGCGCACCAGCGCGGGCGTCGACCAGATCAACAGCTTCCGCAAGACCTTCGTGTTCCAGCGGCCGGGCGATCGCGTGCTGGTGCTGCAGGTCGCCGGCAACCTCGCCATCACCCAGGCCGTGGTGGCGCTGCTGCGCGAACACGAGAACAGTACCTCGAAGCCCGCCCTCGACCTGCACTCCGCCGCGAACATGTTCGAGGCGGCGCGGTGCGTGGGCGAGGCCCTGCGTGAGGTGTTCCGTCGTGACGCCCACTCGCTCAAGGAGTTCGGTGTCGAGTTCAGCGCCAGCATGATCCTGGGCGGCCAGATCCGCGGTGAGAATCCGCGCCTGTTCCACATCTACTCGGCAGGCAACTTCATCGAAGCGCTGCCGGAGAAGACGTACTTCCAGATCGGTGAATCCAAGTACGGCAAGCCCATCATCGATCGCGTGATCCGGCGCAGCAGCAGCCTCAATGAGGCGACCAAGTGCGCGCTGGTGTCGATGGACTCGACCATCCAGTCGAACCTGTCCGTCGGTCTGCCGCTGGACCTGGTCATCATCCGTCGCGACCAGTTCTGCGTCGCGCGGCACATGAGCATTGATTCGGAAAACATCTACTTCCGCGGTATCCGCTCGCGCTGGAGTGCGGCGCTGCGCGAAGCGTTCGTGGAACTGCCGGATCCGGACTGGCTGTCCGACCGGACGCTGGATCGGCCGACCAGCGCGACGGTCACGAAGATTCAGGGCAGCTGAGGTTCTAAGCCGGCTGGCCCCTGATGTAGTGCTCGAGCTGTTCGATGACGTGCTTCTGATCCGCGATGACCTGTTTCACCAGGTCGCCGATCGAGATGACACCGACCAGCTCCCCGTCGTCCATGACCGGCAGATGCCGCAGCCGCTTATCGGTCATCAGCGCCATGCATTCCTCAACGGTCTGCGTCGGCTGCACGTACATGACCGGCGCAGTCATGATGTCCTGTACCTCGGTATCCCGCGACGCACGCGCGAGGAGCACGATCTTGCGCGCGTAGTCACGCTCGGTAACGATCCCGACGACATCCTGCCCTTCCATGACCACCAGCGCGCCGACGTTCCTGCGCGCCATCTCGCTGACGGCCTCGAACACCGAGGCGTCCGGCGTGGTCGTGTAAACGGCCGGATCGCGCTTCGCACTCAGGACCTGTGCCGCGGTGGTCATGGTCAAAAGACTATCACAGACCAACTTCGCTGCCGCGGTCAGCTCATGCTGCGCTGCGTGCAGTCGCCGAGGTCTAGACGTCGCTGGCGCGGCTGGCAAACCACTGCACCGAGTACTGCAGCAGCTGCGCATTGGTCGCGAGATTCAGCTTGCGCTTGAGACTCTGACGGTGCGACTCGATGGTCTTCACGCTGACATTGAGCGATTCGGCCGCCTGGCGCGATGACATGCCGCGCCCGATCAGACTCAAGACCTGTAGCTCGCGGTTGCTCAGGCGGCCGATGGGGTCGGTGGCACCGGCGGCCGGGGCGCCGTCTTCGCGCTTGGCGTTGAGTCGCTGTTCCATGGCTTCACTCAGATACCTGCCACCACCGAGCACCCGTCGCAGCGCCGCCAGCAGCTGGTCGTAGGCGGCTTCCTTCATGATGTAGCCGCTGGCACCCGCGGCAAGCATGCGCTCGGCGTAGATGGTCTCATCGTGCATCGACAGCACCAGCATCGGCAGGTCGGGACGCTGGGCGCTGACTTCACGCACCAGGTCGATGCCATCGCCCTGGGCAAGCGACACATCGACAATCATCACATCCGGCTGCAGTTCCCGGATCGCGGCGCGGGCCTCCCGGTCACTCTGTGCCTCGCCGCAGACCTTGAGATCCGGCTCGGCATCGATGAGTTGAATCAGCCCGTGTCTAACGATCGGATGATCGTCGACGATGAGCACCCGGTGTTTTTCGAAAGCAGCGCTCACCATTTGACGATGGGCGGCAGACTCATCAGGTAGGCTTCGGGATCGGCATCCGTCGCAAAACCGAACTTGGTGCCGCGGTCATAAACCAGGTTGAACTCCACATAGCGACCCCGCTTTAGCAGCAGTTTGTCGCGCGCCGCCTCATCATACGGGATACGGCAACGCCGCTCCACCAGGGTCGGGTACACCTCGAGGAAGGCTTCCCCGACCGCCCGCACGAAACCGAAATCCTTCTCCACATCGCCGCTCGCCAGGTCATCAAAGAAGATCCCACCCACGCCGCGCGGCTCCTGCCGGTGGGGCAGGAAGAAATAGCGGTCGCACCAGGCCTTGTACTCGGCATAGGCGTCAGGACGATAGCTGTCGCAGGCGCCCTTGAGCGCCGCGTGAAAATCCGCGGTGTCCTCATCGTATGGGAAGGTCGGGGTGAGATCCGACCCCCCACCAAACCAGGCGCGGCTGGTGCACAGGTACCGCACGTTCATGTGCACGGCCGGCACGTACGGGTTCGTCATATGCGCCACGAGCGAAATGCCGGTCGCCGTGAAGCGGCCATCGGATTCCTGGGCGCCGGCAACCTGGTTGCGAAACTGCGGCGGGAAGGAACCCCAGACATGGCTGAAGTTGACGCCGACTTTTTCAAAGACGTCGCCGCGCATCAGGCGGCTCTCACCGCCGCCCTGCAGGAGGTGTCCTTCGGGCTTGCTCCAGGGACGGACGCTGAAGCGGGCGCGGTCCTCGAAGGATTCAAAGCGGGCACAGATGCGCGCCTGCAGATCGCGGAAAAAGGCGGCCGCGGTCGGCGCGAAGCCATCCGCGCCCGCCACTGTCCCCGCACTGTCGGTGACTTCGGTACTCATGGATCAGCCCCGGCGGCGCGACGTGCGCGCATGGACATGATCGATGAGCCGCGCGACCGCATCCGGATCGGTGTCCGGCCAGATGCCATGCCCCAGGTTGAAGATATGCCCGGGAGCCGTGCCGGCTTCGTTCAACACGATATCGATCTGGCGTTTGAGCTCCTCGGGTGCCGCGAACAGCGCCGCGGGGTCGAGATTGCCCTGCACGGCCTTGTCCGGCCCCAAGGCCTTGCGCACCGCACCCAGCGGGGATCTCCAGTCCACGCCGATCACGTCCACGTTCAGCGTCCGCAACTCTTCCATCAGCGCCGAACCCTGGTTGGCGTAGTAGATCAACGGCACATCGAGTTTGGCGAGCGCGCTCAAGGTCCGCTTCGCGCCGCGCAGCGCGTACTGCCGGAACTGCGGCGGCGCCAGCAGGCCCGCCCAGGACTCGAACAGCATCAGCGCCTGCGCGCCCGCGCGCGCCTGGGCCGACAGGTAATTGGCCATGGCATCGGCGAGATGGTCGATCAGCAGGCCCGCCGCTTCGGGCTGGTTGTACAGGAAACTTCTGGCAATCCCGAACTCCTTCGACGGCTTGCCGTTGACCAGATAACACAGCAACGTGAAGGGCGCACCGGCGAAGCCGATCAGCGGCACACCGCGCGGTGCATTGGCGCGCACCAGCTTCACCGCATCCAGCACGAAGGGCACATCGCGCTCCGGGTTGAGCTGCGGCAGCGCCTGCACCTGTTCGAGACTGCGGATGGGGGTCGCCACCACCGGACCCGGCTCAAAGGTCAGCGGAATACCCATGCCCTGCAGCGGCGTCATGATGTCGCTGAACAGAATTGCCGCATCCAGCGGAAAACGCTTTACCGGTTGCAGCGTGACTTCCGCCGCGAGCTCCGCGCTGCGTGTCAACGTGACGAAATCCACCCGTGACCGCAGCTCGCGGTATTCGGGCAGGTAGCGGCCGGCCTGGCGCATCACCCACACCGGGGTATGCGTCACTTCCTGGCGGCGGCAGGCCCGGATGAACACCGGTTCGAGGTCGGAACCCTGCGGAACAACAGTCATCTTTATTTTTCCTTGCCCAGCCAGCCGGAGATCTGGGGCGCGAAGTAAGAGAGGATCAGATCCGCGCCGGCGCGTTTGATGCCGACCAGGGTTTCCAACGCCGCGGCGCGTTCATCGATCCAGCCGCGCTCGGCCGCGGCTTTGAGCAGGCTGTATTCACCGGAGACCTGGTAGGCCACCACCGGAATGTTCACGGCCTCGCGCACGCGGCGGATCACATCAAGATAGGGCCCGGCCGGTTTGACCATGACCATGTCGGCGCCCTCTTCCACATCCAGCAGCACTTCGTGCAACGCCTCGCGGGCATTGGCCGGGTCCATCTGGTAGGAGCGCCGGTCCCCGAAGGCCGGTGCCGAGTCCGCGGCTTCGCGGAACGGGCCATAGAACGCTGACGCATACTTCGCGGCATAGGACACGACCGGTGTGCCCGAGAAACCGTTCTCATCCAGCAACTGCCGGATCGCCGCCACGCGGCCATCCATCATGTCGCTGGGCGCCACCGCGTCCGCACCGGCGCGCGCATGCACCAGCGCCACTTTCGCCAGCGTCGCGATCGAGGAATCGTTATCGATGACGCCGTTGGGCAGCACGTGCCCGCAATGGCCGTGATCGGTGGCGCTGCACAGGCACACATCCGTCCACACCAAAAGGTCCGGGCAGGCGGATTTGATCCCCGCCACGGCCCGCGGCACGAGGCCATCCGGATCGAGGAAGGCCGAAGCCTGCGGATCCTTGGTATCCGGTGCGCTGAACAGGATGATGGCGCGCACGCCGGTCGCGGCGACCTTACGTGCCTCGAGAATGATTTCATCCACCGAGAACTGCGAGACGCCCGGCATGCTGGAGACGGCGTGCCGTACCTTCGTACCCGGCACGATGAACATCGGGTACACGAAGTCCGCGACGCTGAGTTCGGTTTCGCGCACCAGCGCCCGCCAGCTGTCGTTTTGACGCAGGCGGCGCGGTCTTGCCTTCGGAAATGCCATTTTTACGGTCTCGTCTGCAACAGTCTGTAAGTGGTCTGCGCCATCCCGACCAGCGTTGCCGGCATGGCTAATACGCTGGGGAAGCCCCGTGATGCCAAGGTGCGACCGGTGGTCGCACCCAGCATGATGGGCGTGGCGCCCTCCAGCAACTCATCAAAGGTGCGGGTTCCCAGCGCCCGATCCAGTTCTGCCACGGCCGAGGGACTGGTGAACGTGACCGCCCCGATGGCGCGCCGCCGTACCCAGTCCTGGCAGGCCGGCACATCCAGCGTTGCCGATTGCGTCGCGTAACTCTCCACCTGCGTGACCACGGCGCCCGCGGCGGAAAGACCCTGATTCAACGTCGGCAGCGACCGCGAGCCGGCGGGAAACAGCACGTTGACGCCCGGTGTCAGTCGCGGGCGCAGCGCGGCCACCAGGCCTTCCGCCGTCTGCTCCGCCGGCACCACGGTGACCGGCCAGCCTGCCTCGCTCAGGGCCTGCGCCGTGCGGGCACCCACCGCGGCGATGTTGAGATAGGCCGGCGGCACCGGGACCCGGCGCACCACTTCGGCGACAGCATGCTGGCTGGCGAACACCAGCCATTCAAACTGATTGAGCCGGCGCAGCGCCTGTTCCAGGGCACTTACGTCGCCGGCTGGACCGATGCTCAGTACCGGCCAACCCAGCACCGACAATCCCAGCGCGCGCAGTTCGCGGCTCAGCGGTCCGTCGGCAGGCTCGTCCCGCGTCACGACCACCGGCCAGGTAGGAGCAGCGTGCGCGATCATGGCAGATCCTGGTTCGCCGGCCGGCGCTGCTCGGCGATGATGACGCCCGCGCCACGGGCCAGCAGCTGCTCGGCGACGAAAACGCCCAGCGCGGCCGCCGTGGCCAGCTGTGACGGATTACCATCCAGGTGCGTCCGTTCGTCGCAATCCATGGACACCGAACCATCCAGTGCACAGACACTGGCCCTGAGGGTCAATCGGTTACCCGAAAGGGTCGCAAGCGCCCCCAGCGGCACCTGGCAGCCGCCCTCGATACGCCGCAACAGCGCGCGCTCTGCTGTGACGGCCACGCGCGTGGCGGCATGGTCCAGACTGCGCAACCACTGCAGCGAGTGTTCGTCGCCTGCACGCGCGCACACGCCGATGGCGCCCTGAGACACGGCGGGTGGCAAGACGCTGGATTCGATGCGCGCGGCAATATGCGCGGCGAGGTCCAACCGCAGCAGGCCCGCAGTGGCGAGCACGATGGCGTCGTACTTGCCCTCCGCCAGTCGCTCGATACGCGTCGGGACGTTGCCGCGCAGTTCCAGCAGCGTCAGATCCGGGCGCGCGCGCAGCAGGAAGGCCCGGCGCCGCAGGCTGCTGGTGCCGACGCGCGCGGCCGGCGGCAGGTCCTGCAGATGCGCGCCGTGACTGGTCAGCAGCGCATCGCGCGGATCTTCGCGCTCCAGCACGGCGGCCAGTTCCAGGCCGTCGGCAATCACCGTCGACAGGTCTTTGAGCGAATGCACGGCGATGTCGACTTCGCCGGCGAGCTGCGCGCGATCGATTTCCTTGGTAAAGAACGCGCGACCGCCCGCGGCCCACAGCGGAATATCCGTGCGCAGGTCGCCCTCGGTCTTGATATGGACCAGTTCCACGGGTGGCGCACCGGGCTGCGCGCGGATCAGCTCCGCCACGTGGTGCGCCTGCCACAGCGCCAGCGCCGAGGCGCGGGTGCCGATGCGCAACGGGCGCACGCTCATGGTTCCGCTCCCGACATGAACCGGTAGCCCACGCCCCATACGGTCAGGAAGTGCACCGGAGTGGCGGGGTCACGCTCGAACCGCTTGCGCAGCCTGAGAATGAAATTGTCGACGGTGCGCGTGGAGGGGAACACGTCATAGCCCCAGACCTTCTCCAGCAGGTCCTCGCGCGACACGATCTCGCCGGGCTTTTCCGCCAGGACCTTGAGGATCATGGCTTCCTTTTCCGTCAGCTCCTGCACTTCACCATTCCACGACCGGCCGCGGAAGGCGCGGAAGTCGACTTCGTTGCCAGCGAACCTGAGGACATCCGAACCCTGGGTGCGCGCGCTGGCGCGGTACCAGTCCCAGCGGCGCAGGATGGCGCGCACGCGCAGCAGGAACTCCTGCAGATGGAACGGCTTGGCGAGGTAATCATCGCCGCCGGCCTCGAGGCCGCGGATGCGATCCACCGCATCGCCGCGCGCCGTCAGAAACAGCACCGGGGTGGTCGTGCCGCGTTCGCGCAGCGTGCTGCACACGGCGAAGCCGTCCATGCCCGGCAGCATCACATCCAGGATGATGAGATCGCAGCTGCGCGACTCGAACCACTCCACGGCCTTGCGTCCGTCGCCCACGCTGTCGACTGCGTAGCCCTCCGCGCGCAGGTTCTCGACCACCCCGGCGGCCAGGTGCGGGTCATCCTCCACGACCATGACGTGGTAGACCGGCTCGCTCATGCGGGCCCCGCCGGAAAGTGCAACAGGAATTCCGCGCCGCGCCCCAGACCCTCGCTGCTGGCGCTGACGCGTCCGCCGGTCAGCTGCATCAGCCGCTGCACGATGAAGAGGCCCAGGCCCGTACCGTAGTAGCTGCTGCCCGCCCCCGCGTTGAGCCGCGAGAACTTGCGAAACAGCTGCGACTGATCACTGGGGCGAAAACCGATGCCGCTGTCCCGCACCGAAAGCTCGATCTCCATGCCGAGGCTGCGCGCGGTCAGCTTGACCTTGCCCCCGCCCACCGGGGCGACGGCCGCCAGTGCGTTCTCGAGGATATTGCGCACCACCGCATCGACCGCGATGGGATCGGACAGCACCTGCAGCTGTTCCGGTATCTGTGACTCGATACTGATGTGATCGGTCTGCGCGCGCTCCAGGTACTGGCTCACGACGCGTGTCACCGCGGCATCCAGCAGCACCGCTTCGCTCTTCAATTCCATGCGACCGTGGGACAGCCGCGAGCTGTCGAGGATCTGGGCCACCATGGTTTCCATGCGCGTCAGGTCCGACAGCATCCGGTCGATGAGCGCCCGGGAGCGATCCGGTGGCAGCTGCCGCAGACTCATGGTCTCCAGCGACAGCTGCAAACTGGCCAGTGGCGTCTTGAACTGGTGCGAGACCAGCGCCAGGAACTGTTCCTGTTCGTTCAACACGCGCGTCTCGCCCCGCAGGGCTGCGAAAATCCCACCGATGCAGGCGAACAGCGCGAACAGGAAGAAGCCGCCCTCCCACAGGTACTGGGAGAGCCAACGATGCTGTTCATTCAGTAGCCCGGCCAGATGCGCCGGCGCCAACGCGACATGGTCGGCGCTCACAGCCAGATCCGGAAACAGCGCCTGGACGCGCGCCACCGGCACACCGGCCGCAAGCATCGTGCCGGCCGCGTCGCTTTGCTGATCGTAGAGCCGCATCAGGCTCACGGTTCTCTCTACACCCCGCAGATGCTGATCAAACAGCCAATAGCCCACCGTCACCGCGGCCACGACGACCAGCAGCAACACCGTGATCTGGAATACGCGGGTGCGCTTCATCCGTTCACGGACTCGGCCAGGGCGGCGGCGAAGCGCTGCAGATCATCTTCACAATGCGCGAGCGACACGAATATGACCTCGTAGGCAGACGGTGCGATATAAACGCCGCGCTCCAGCATGGCGTGGAACACCTTGCTGAAGCGCGCGGACGCTGCCGGCGACAGCGTCCCCGCGCGACGCAGTGTCGGCTCATCGTGGAACGACAGCCACAGCAGCGACCCTAAGCGCACCAGGTGCAGCGGAAAGGGCGCCGTGCCGACGATGGGCGCCAGCAGTTGCTCGAGTCGCGCCCCGCGCGCCTCCAGCTGCTCCCAGGCGTGTTCGCGCTCGAGCACATCGAGGGTCGCGATGCCGGCGGCCATGGCGACGGGATTTCCGGACAGCGTGCCGGCCTGGTAGGTATCCCCGTCCGGTGCCAGCCGACTCATGATGGCTTTGGAGGCACCGAACGCGCCCACGGGCATGCCGCCGCCCACGATCTTGCCGAAGGTCGCCATGTCGGGGGTGATCCGGTAATGCTCGGCCGCGCCACCGCGGGCGACGCGAAAGCCGGAGATCACTTCATCAAATATCAACAGCGCACCGTGGCGCCGCGTCTCTTCGCGCAACAGGTGCAGGAAGGCACTGCGCTGCAGCAGCAGGCCATGATTGGCGGGTACAGGCTCGATGATCACCGCGGCAATG
>Ga0182030_10011555_pt1 | contig 17808 bp, 22 predicted proteins | sample 812S3MmetaG_FD_121299 | JGI IMG/M metagenome (GOLD analysis project Ga0182030, IMG submission 121299) | Permafrost microbial communities from Stordalen Mire, Sweden - 812S3M metaG (Illumina Assembly) | ecosystem: Environmental > Terrestrial > Soil > Wetlands > Permafrost | place: Sweden...
AAAATAATTTAATATTATTTAAATCTTTTTTTAAAGATCTAAATTAAAAGAAATATTATTATTATATTATATTTATAGTACTTATTTTATATAAATCTTAATTTAGTATAAATAAAAAGATAGTACAAGTTTATTAGTATTTTAGATATCTAAGAAAAGAAGAGAAAGAAGCTCTTGTTCTGAATCTAAGGTACTAGGGTAGGAGCTAACGTAGCCTCCTCACGTGACCATGACACTTCAGCACAAGATGCTGGCTATCTTAAGCCCTCCGTTCAATCGATTCCCAGATTCAAAACTCGTCAAAAACATTCTTATCAAGGTCTATCATCCCAGCGGCGCATCAGCCACCCTCCCAACTATCTCTTTCCCTCTCTCTATCTCCCATTCCTATTCCCTCTCCCGTCGCCCCAATCCTCCCTCCATCCCTCCATCTCCCCTTCGCCATCCTCACTACCCCCAAGCCTCCCAATAACAACCACTAACACGCACCAAACAGCCAAAATAAACCAAAGACCTATATAGCACAACAACATTAGTCCCTACCCTACCATCTCCCATGCCACACTCAAAATATATTGCCAAGATAGAAACCAAGAACGTACCGATCATCTCCCTCTGCTCAACAAAAAAACCCTGCACCAGTGCCCCAAACCCCGCATAGTACAATAGAGTTATAAGGAGACGATCTTGTGGTAGGAGACCGAGTTGACCGTCGTCGAAATGGAGCGGTGGCAGGTTTATCCAGAGGATGGAGGTGATGAACTGGATTGTGGTGAGGGCTAGGAGGGTGATGGGTGTGAGGCCATAGTGGGTGAAGAAGGGGTGAGGCTGGGTTGGCGTTGGTGGTAGAAAGCACGTTGTTGCATTCATTGATGCGTTGTAATTCTATGTTCTGGGGTGTTCTATGGCGCGGATCGTGTTGGTTGGGAGCTCGGGTTTGGGAGAACGGAGGAAACGTGGAAATGGAACATGAATTACGTGGGGGACGAGGATGATTCCCAACATACCCATTCACGGACATGTGCGTAATGTCGAGGTAGACTCATCCGCATCCATCTTCCCAGAATTGTACCAAGCTCACAAAATTGGACTTGACTGAATTTATCAGGTCCGATCCACAGAAACAGAGATAGAGACTTTGTCGGGTTCAGCCTCAAGACCGAGATAGGGCTGATGACTCGCATAGCTTTTCATTCCGTGATGCTATCGCACTAGCATAACCCTCTCAAACAATCCCCCGCCCTCGCAGCCCCATACGAACTTCTCAGCTGCCATGCCGTCCAAGCCACAACTGCGGCCTCCAAAATTGTTACAACACCCCATACCCCTATAGATCCGCATTAGCAACTATCCTATTCCCTCCATTTCCCCCCCCCTAACGTTCTCAGCTTCCTCTCCTTGCCACCAAAAACCCAAAAATTCTAAAAACTCCACTCACGTATCGTAACATACCACTCCCCACTGACAACACCCGTAACCAGTCCCAATACTTTAATAAAAACACCCAGATACTGGAACTCAAGAAACAAAGCCTGCGTATCCTGTTTCTTTAAGAAATGTCTGTGATGCGCTAGCCATGAGAGGTGCCGGAGAAGGTCGTAAAGCATGAGGGGTAGGGAGATGAACAGGAGGAGGGCGAGGATGGAGATGAGAAAGTGGAAGGGGGTAGATTCTGATGGCATATTTGGAATAGTACTTGTGATTTTCTGGGGCAGAGAATGGGGTGGTTTTTGGAATAGAGGAGGTAGAATGAGTGGAGAAAGGAATTAGAACGATGGGAGAGAGATAGTGGGGTGAGGTGTGATTCAAGGTGGTGAATTGGAGAGTCTTAATCAATGTAAGAGAAAAATAACGCGGAATGTGAGAATAAGGGACGATCTATGAATCATCTGCAAATGAGGGCCACCGGTCCATTATTCAGGAATCATGCCAGCTGTCAGGAGCTCAGTCTTGACGTGCTGAGGAAATAGCCAATTCAGATTGGAGCTGGGAAACCCGTCGTGGGGAAGAGATTGGAGGCGCAGAGCAAACCAGAACGAGAATTAATGAACAAGTAGTCGGCGATGTAAAGTGTAGTCATGTATATTTTGGGTATCATCCGGCTTTCGTGAGCGCTTCCTTCCATATCGCCGTCAAGGGGCCATCCAACCCAAATATAGGATCGTATTCTGGTATTGGTACAGATTTGGCATTTCGAGCTTTTTCTTGGGTTTTGGCAGAGTCGGCTTTGCAGAAGTTATTATCCCAATGCGGGCTGCCCTATGGTACGATCAGCAGAATTGCAATATGATCCCTAGGGGCCACGAACCTTAGGGTATAATCCCACGTATTCATAATCATCACTGGAGCTCAACAAGCAATGTGCGACACCAGCAGGTAGGACTATCGCGTCCCCTTCTCGTAGCTTCACGATCAGATCATCCTCCTGCTCTGGATCCAGCGGTCCGCGACCTAACAATAGCTTCGAGTGGCCCTTGAAAACAGCGTAGCATTCATGAGTGACAGAATGAAAATGATGGGCCTCGTAGTGCTTGAATACCCCTCCCTTCAGCCAGTTATTTGGTTCAATGCTTGAGCATACAGCTAAAGGATCCGCTGCTGGTGGGAGACAAGAGCGGTAGACGAGGACAGGAAACGGAGAGTTGGGGACGTGTGGAGTTTCGCTTCTGATATGGTATTGCTCCGGGAGACTCGTCGCTGAAGGCATTGCGGATTCGTAATGTTGCAGTATTGAAGTGATCGGATCTACGACTGAAGGGAAGCTGTCTCCTGCTATTGTAGCTCGAAAAGTGGGGTGCGGGGTATCATGGCGCATTCGTCATGTCGATCTTGAAAGAGCTTCACCTAATAGCACATAACTCTGACACCAGTTGCTCTGCCTTTTCAGCCCTCAGCAACCCACGTACCAACAGGTTCTGGCCTTATGGAGAATAGAATCTTGTACTTGACGATCTCCACGATTTCCAGCTCTTCTCCCTCTCTCTCGATGCCCTCCATTTGCTCGACTGTCTTCCCACTACCATCTGTTCTCTTCCTAATCACAGCCATAGCTCTAGGTAATTTCTTGACTTCTCCTGTGAGTCTCTGGTGCTTGCCAACGTAGAGGTAAACTCTCTTCATCCAGCCTTCGCCTTGTTGCCCTTCCTCGTAATCTGGAAATACCAGACGTCCAATGGGAGTCATTTGTCCATCCATTTCTGTAGAGGTAGAATCCTCATCGTCGTGTTCTGGGAGGTTGATCGTACCTTGTAACTCGAGGAGTGCCAGGCCAGATGGGGTATGCAGAAGCTCAGGAAGGACGTTTTTCCAAGTCTTTGAGGCCGGCCAATCAGATTGGGTGTGTAATTGTAAGCTAGACATCTCTCCGACCGTCAATTGAATTCAAAAGGAGCAACTCAACACCTATCTGCACCTTTCTCGTTGGATAGCTGAAGCACAACTCATATTCGGTAAGTCGCTCTCACATATTTACACTCTCGCTTCGAGGCCAACCGCTGTCCATCCATGGGTAAGCCTCGGTAGAAGCCGTTTCGGGCCGACCATTGATCCATGTGCTAATTGAAACAGTTAACATGACCGTTGCTGCACCTTTGGCACGTATTAGCTCGTTCTTCTGTAAGTTAACTCATGCTCTCAATGTATCAAACAATAACAAACAATCGCAGCTCTATTTATTGAACATTTCCGGCCTTGTTTTGGGCCTTTTTTGGCCGTATTTAGGTGTGAGGAGACAGATTCTGTGGGGAAAGGCACGTGATCTCGCTAAATTCCCACTAGCGCGACACACATTGACGATTTGCAGATTTTGATTCCGCTGAAATTCCTCTCGAGATAAACGACCCAACCTACTACCCCGAGGAGCCATTATAACGACGATGAAGCTCAACATCTCCTTCCCTGCCAATGGCAGCCAGAAGCTCATTGAGATTGAAGATGAACGCAAGCTTCGTATCTTCCTGGACAAGAGGTACGATCACAATTCATCGCGTCGCACAAAAACGCTTGTTGATGGGAACTAATCTTCACTGTTCAGAATGGGCGCAGAGGTTCCTGGTGATTCCGTTGGTGATGAATTCAAGGGCTACATCTTCAAGATTACTGGTGGCAACGACAAGCAAGGTTTTCCGATGAAGCAGGGTGTTATGCATCCAACTCGTGTCCGACTTCTCCTCTCCGAAGGCCACTCTTGCTACCGTCCCCGTCGCACTGGTGAACGCAAGCGCAAGTCTGTTCGTGGCTGCATTGTCGGCATGGATCTCTCTGTTCTCGCTCTCTCGATTGTGAAGCAAGGCGACGCCGATATTCCTGGTGTCACCGACGTCGTTCACCCTAAGCGCCTGGGTCCAAAGCGTGCTACGAAGATTAGGAAATTCTTCGGTCTCACCAAGGATGATGATGTACGTATCCCGTCCATCAGCATCGCCTGCATGTCTCCCTGCTCCTCTTCATTGAGTTGTAGACAGATTTGCAGAGTGTGAGCTGCTATACAAATCTACCGAAATGCTGACCATTTTTTCTTTGTGATAGGTTCGCAAGTTCGTTATCCGTCGCGAGGTTCAACCAAAGGGTGAGGGTAAGAAACCATACACCAAGGCTCCTAAGATTCAACGTCTCGTTACTCCCCAACGTCTTCAACATAAGCGTCATCGCATTGCCTTGAAACGTCGCAATGCTGAGAAGACCAAGGATGCTGCTGTAAGTTTCCTCATGCGCATCCCCAGCTTGACCATCACTGACAATTATTCTATAGAATGAGTATGCTGCTACCCTTGCCAAGCGTGTTGGTGAAGCCAAGGCCCAGAAGGCAGACCTCCGCAAGCGACGAGCATCTTCCATGCACAAGTAGACTTGTTTCCGGTTTCTTTCATAAATGGCATGGTGGTTCATATGGGATATTGCATGATACACAGGCGAATCTCTTGCTAGTAAGCATTGTGATTTGGGTCATAGTAGCTGAACACTTGAGCATTTCCTTGTTATTGGTCATCTTCGTATGGACAGATGACAAACTTTCGGATCCTGTAGCATTCAGCTAGGCGTTCGTATCAAAATTCCCATTTGCAGGGTCATTATGAAATTCTTCCCAATGCAGTTCCTTGTGATTTTCTTGTTTTGTGCCTTCCCAACTGCCAGTTGCAAGAGGAGACCTGTGGTGCCCCTGCCATAAAACCTCCGGCCCTCCTCCGAATCCCATCTACCCCACCCTCATCTCTTTTCAACTTCTCTAACCATGCTCACTCTTCCCTTGCGAAAACCATATCAAAATTTTACCAGCCTACTGCTAGCCTAAAACCACAACCAAAAGCTCCAGAAATTTGTAGATCCAGGATGCTTATTCCTGAAGATGGCATCGAAGCAAATTGTGCAGCTTGGGGAGTTGTCATTTTTCGTTACTAGAAAAGCCTCGTCCTTTCAAGTAAACGAGAGCATCTTTGAAAGTCTCCCAATAAGTCTACGGATGACACCAAAGCTTGGCCAAAGCGAAGCCATGATATCCAAGAAGGGCTCAATTGGCATCTTTGGGTAGGTACCTTATGGGTTAGCAGCTGCAAACTGTATATTCTGATCTGCCTGCCCTATGCCAAGGGGTACTCGTTGGATGTCAAGTTTATGATATTGTCTGGCGATACTTCCCCGGAGACAAAACACCACAAGAATATGTCGCTAATCCCACCTTCTTGAGAAATGGCCAAGTTCACGCTTTCGTTGGGTCCGGGACGCTTGCGTGAGGCTGATGAGAGTGTATTGCTAAGGGATTATCAGCAGAGGCCATTTGAGTTGAAGATTTCTTTGAATTCACCCATAGACCGAGACATTTATGAGCATAAGACGATCATGCTGGCCCCCGCAGAGGGTATACATTCCGCATCTCTTCATAAAACCTTCATTGGTTATTTTGAGGAGGCAAATATCTTCAACGAGGACTTACCGTCACCCAACACCTTCATATACCGCCTAGATACATTGCCACTTATCCAAAAAATCGTTCTCCGAATGGAAGAAACTACCCTAAACGCAGGGTTTCTAACTATTCTTGGTATCCACGCCTTCTTGATTTACAGTACAATGCATTGATGGCCCACTAGCCACCCTGGTCCAGCTCATCCTTAGGGGAGACCTTCCTATTCATGCGTGTATCATCACTACTGCAGCATCACCTCCAATGGTTCCTCATATGAAATTGAGCCGCCGTTGGCCTACCATTGGTGAAATATTCCCAAGACAATTCTTTCAAATCTTAAACGATTAAAGCAGAAGATTACTGCGGAGGAATCTCCATCAACCTTTGAAAAAAGCAATTTAATTTGTGGGAAGGATTAGAGTAAGATACTTATGAATTGACTCACTATTCTTATATCTAAATTGACACTGAACGAAATGCCGCGGCAAAGGCTTCAGCCTCTATTTTCCGACGAGGTTCGTTTTTTGTTAGTCAGATCAAGAAATAGGTATATAATTCCCTGTTTTCCAAACTAAAACTAAGTAACATATCGCTCTCAGTTGATTCCGCCTTCAGGTCACTTTGCTTATTCTTCATCTCAATATACACAGCCTTGCTTAACACAAAATTCGGATACGATCACTACTGAATTCAGTCCCTGCTCTAGGTAGGTAACCATTAGCCTAACTCGTGATTTGTGAAAAGGCGAATACAGACCATCTCGAACACGTTCATGCGACTACACATCCTTCACAAGCTCTAAAGGAAATAAATGCGCCTCTCAGGCCTGCATCTTATCGCGTACATGACATGTAAAACACCGCAAGCTTTCCAGTTGTAAATACTAAATAGTACTACGTAGCTACATTGACTCATAGAGGAGCGCTAGGGATGTGAACGAGGAACGAGGAACGTATTCTAGTGCTAATTGCGGATAGATTATGGTGCACGCGTACCAATCGATTTTCTGTTGTCTGCAAGAATTAACTTGGCTTACTTCCAAATTTGCCCATGATTGACTCGGTCACCCAAGCCACAGGTCACTTGGGAAGAAAGAGTCCAGATCTGCTAAGTAGATAGAACTGTATGGCACGTATGGACTCGCTACATCACCACTTCCTTTTTTCAACTATTCCAGTCACTGGGTACGCAGAACTGGACAGAAAATCACCTTCCCTTTATTGATTCAAATGATACTATCGCTCTCACTAGTCACCTGATGCTAATGGATTTTTATTTTTGCTCTACGTTGGACTACCCGACGAGGTAGTTGTGTCTTCGCTCACTGTCGTGTTCTCCGTCACACTAAGAGCTGAAACTCCGGCCGTAGCCATGGAGCTGGCTTCTTTTTCTCGAGCCTTCAGTGCCTTTTTAGCAAGCACGTCTTCGAGTTTCTTCATCTTCTTCGCTTGTGATTTGGAGTTGGGGTCTTTGGCGTCTTTGACCGGTCCTTTAGAGGGACCAGTCTTGCTTTCTATGGAAGGAAGTAGAGTGTTCGATGGGACCCCTCGACAAAGTAGCGGTCGTTGTGTCATGAAGTGCTCAAGTATTTCATCTGTTACCTTAGCTCGTCGCTCCTGAAACAAGTTACAGAATTTGGCTAATTCTTCGGCGCACCTGTACTATGGTCAGAATGGACACGAACTTTGGGAAGCTACACAGGCCAGATGTACTTTTTCTTGATCTCGCCAGTTAAAAGTCTTCCAGACTTGTAGTCTTGCCGAATCTGCTCAAGCTCCTCGTCGCTCTGTGGTACGTTAGCAAGGCGATTTGACAGGTACCCTTGACTCACCTCTAGGAAGAACCTTAGGTATTGATACGAAACATCGACGTCTGGATTTCCGCCTTTTGCTCTATGCTCCTCGATAGTGTCTCGACCTCCACTGAACGCATATGAGTTGATCTTGGTCAAAATTGTTTTGGGGCTATCCCGTACTAGGATACAGCTTGACTCGACGGATGCGGACATTTTGGATCCAGGTCCTTGGAGAGCATCTAAAAACCGTGCATGGATCAGCGCCGGTTTTGCATACTTCAATTGACTGGCAACGTCTCTTGTTAAACGGAAGTACGGATCCTGGTCGATTGCGCATGGTATAAGACATGGAATTTGGTTCGAGTCGGGACCGAACACAAACGGAAATGATCCCGCGAACGATGAGGCGGCTTGGACAGCAGCGAAGTGAACCTGAGGAGCTATTAACTTGGTGTAAAGGTATTATGAATTACTACTACCTTTCCGATGTTCGTGCTGGAATCGAAGCCAAAGCAAGCATCGGCAGTTCCTCTATTGATTCTCTGAGGTCGATTAGTAGAGCCCGAAACCGGGTTAGGAGACCGACCTTGGCTATCCGTGCGATGTTTCTGTAGAATTCCCCGCCCATATATCCAAAATCAGAGAAAATGAAGGTTCGTTCGGGATCAAATCCAACAGCGATAATGTCTTTAGCATTCTTTCGAGCGTAAACTTCATATTCATCCACACTACGCCCCGGTTGACCGATAAGATACTTCTCGTCTGATCATTCACCACGTAAGCAAATCTGATTGCCTTAACTTGATGGCGTCTGAACATACCGTCCGTCATCATTATGATTACGGGCACCTGGAAGACGTCCGACAACCACTTGGTCAATTCGAACGGAACCATATGCCCAATATGCATAATGTCGCTGCTAGGGCCTCTGCCTGTGTAGATGAAGAATGGCTCTTTCTTCTCGAACCTTCCCAATGTAAGCTTGGTATTTTCCATGAGAGCCACAGTCTGTACCTGTCTAGAATGACTTCCAGATCACGATGTGAGAAGACAATCTGTCGTCGAAGGAATCGGTGTGGTTTATGGCCAGTGACACGTTCAAATCTCTCCAGTAGCGCTTCGTCAATGAGCTTGGTACCGAACTGCTCGACAAGATTGTTGTAGTTGATAGGCTTTACAGTGCCGTCCTCATTGACCTCACCTGTGACACTCCAGGGATTGACATTTTGCTCCCTCGTCACAGAGGTTCCTGCGGATTGCTCCTGACTCTCCTCCATGGGATGTACAGATTGCGCAATAGCGCGGATTTTTCGGAAACGTATTCGCAGAAGTCGGGGTAAAGTTGAGGTGGTGGTGTTCTTTCTGGAGGGGCACACGGGTGTTAGTGCAATTGGTAGAAGGCAAGAATACGGCGAGAGCGACAATGAAAATAGTCACAAAGAGGCTGGATATGAGGATGGATTTAAGGCGGCGTTTTGGGAGAGGTACTGTACTGGCTTGAATTTTGTAATTTGGCTCTGGTATGACTGTTCGTTGGCGGTTGCAATTTACCTACACGCGCTGGTCGCGATTGCCCTAGCTTAGTCATCCCACTCGGCAAGGCCGAGGATTTGCCGAAGGAAACTTCTTACAACAGATCCCTGGCCAATCGTACGCTTGCTAGTCCTAGCGATTCTAGGACTAGGTATCTGTCAGTTGGAATAAGTGGTGTATCTTATATAAGGAAAGCAGGGACCGAGTCACTGATCATAGAGCGTCACGTCCTACCCAGATCCCAGTGGAGTCCTAGATATCCCTCCCGGTCCCTGGACTTCATCACGTGATATACACCATAGTTCTCTTTGTAAGTCGTCTTACCGAGCCTCAGACTATATGTGCCGTAACAGATTATTGGTTGACCAGGGAAATTAATAAGCAGGGGGATGGAGCATCCCGCCTGCCTTCGATGTCTTAGGTAAGGAATATCTATACACAATACACCAGCGCGATTCAATGCCCTTCTCCATCTTTATGCAACATTGAGATAGATTCTCTAAGTGGGCGAGAGAAAACTGTATTTTGTACAAAATGGAAGATAAGCATAAGCATCCCACTAATGCAGAAAGCCAACAACGAAAGACTACCCCAGAAGAGGACAAAGCCCTGTCAAAACTATGCGATGCGTGTCAGGCATTTCTCAGAACGATGGAAAACCCACGAGTCGATCTCCCACACCATGCTTCTACGATTCAGAGTCCACGCGCGTTGAAGCTGGCGCTTGAAGACGGATGCCATATCTGCACTGTTGTCCTCGACAAAATTTCTGATTCAGAAAAACTAGACGCTATCAGAAAGCTCTGGTACACCGAATCACCTCATACTGAGTACACTGAAAGTATCTATGTTCGCGTGGATAAAACGTTGAATGCGATCAATCAAACTTGTGCATTTACTCTAACACTGTTCATTCCCAATGTCTCGAGGCGTTCCAGTGTACTAACGAAAATAATTTAGCCACAGCTTTCACAAAACAACAGCCAATTCCCCAGTTTTCAACATGTACAAATTCTGAAGAAAACTGGCAGCTTGCAAGAAGATGGCTTCAAAATTGCTTGGTGGACCATACCTGTTCACTGCAGCCGAAACAATTCCAAATGCCTACACGACTGTTACATATTGGCTTATCTGGCGACATGATCAAATTATGTATCACCAGCTCATTAGCAAGCCCTGTACAATATGCAAGCTTGAGTCACTGTGTAAGTTTCATTTATTTCATAAAGCTTTCGCCCTCTTCCTCTATATCTAATATACTACTCAAACCAATTTTGGTACGCCAAGTCGTAAGCAGCAGAGGCAGGCAGCATACTATCAGTTTAGAACTAATCAGCACTTCAAGCAGCATTTCAAAAGTCCTTGTGTTATTGAAAATTATCCTACTTTGAATGTAATCTATTATGCTGACATTTCATATTTTCCAGTGGGGTACTCCATCAGTCTCCGTACCAGAGCAAGGTCTGACAATCGATCATTCCAAAACAAAGGACCAAGCAACCAATTATGTCATGCCTACATTAAGAGAAGATAATATAAATGAAATGATGAAAAACATTCCATTCAACACACTGTCAAAGACATTCCAGGAGGCGATACAGGCTGCTCGGTGTCTTGGTCTTCGATATATTTGGATTGACTCTCTGTGCATCATCCAAGATAGTGAAGACGATTGGAAGAAAGAGTCAACAACAATGTGCGATATCTACAGTGGGTCGATGATAAATATTGCAGCTACAGCCTCAAAGAACGGGGCGGAGGGCTGTTTCAGGGATCGAACTCCTGACAAAGTCAACCCTTGTAAAGTAGGAATCTCAATGGAAAATGACGGGCAGGGCGTCTGGCATAATCTCCAGAGCAATGTGTGGCAGGACCAAGTCGAAAATTCGCCTCTATGTCGAAGAGCCTGGGTTGTGCAAGAACGTATTCTCGCACCGCGGACTCTGCATTTTGGAGGAACTCAAATGTTTTGGGAATGCAATAACTTGGCTGCTTGTGAAAGCATACCGGATGGATCTGAATGTGTTTCGGTTAAGAAAACTCTATCCTCTTTTCCTGGCAACGTTTGGCAATTCATCGTGGAGCAGTATTGCAAAGCGTCGTTAAGTCACACAAGTGATAAACTTGTGGCAATAGCAGGTATTGCCAAGTTCCTTCAGGTTCTTGATCCTCGCCAGTATGATGACTATTTTGCCGGCTTATGGAGAAAAGATATTGAGAAGCAAATGCTGTGGACGGTTCGTGAGGGTCCTATAAGGGAACCAGTTGAAAATCGACCGGCTTACTACAGAGCTCCGACCTGGTCATGGGCTTCGATCGACGGACCTGTTCTATTTCGTACAATTAGTAGAAATATGCCACGGATGAGAATGGGTTTCAAAGTCACCGACATAAGAGTGGTTCCTTCAACGGAAGACAAACTTGGCAAGATTGAACATGGGTCTCTGAAGTCGAATTGTCCGCCGTTAAAATCCGCCCGACTTTCATTTAAATCAGACGATGGCAAATTCGAACTCGACGGCATTTCCGTACCTTCAGGTCTTCTACGCATCGATGTAAAATTGTCATCTGCCTGGCAAAACACCACGATCTATTTAATGGCTGCTATTTTCGGCGTGGATACGCATTTGCCATCCGGAGAAAAAATAGTATGCTGCATCGTTCTTTCTCAAACTGGACAAAGCAAGGGCGAGTATCAGCGTTTAGGGATTCTAGACTTGGCTGACTCGTTTGTCGCTTCTAAGCACTTCCAAGAAGCTCCTGATGTGTTAGACGAATTAGCATATAAGGGAATTGAGCAGACAGAGAACGGAGAAATGAAATATTTTATAGAAATTTTTTGAATGACTAGAAATAGAGGCTTGTCTAGTCAAAAGTTTCTCTCCTTCAAGCATTGTTCCTACACTTATTACAAAATATAGCTATGATGAGCTGGCAGCGGAACGAATGGCATGCATTGGACCAGAGGCAGCCAATAATTCAAAGGCTAACTCTGGAGCACATTCAGTACTGTGGGGTAGTAGTAGTCTCTACGAATCATTTCCATCACTATGGCAATCCATTTATCTCATCTCTCGTGAGTAACCCAAGCTGACTCTTCACTCAGATACTCAACTGTGGATGAAAGAAAACCTCTGGCTCTATGAAACCACTATGCCGTCACATCCGAGCAGCTAACTGGCCTGGCTCGCCACAGAGCCCCAAGCTGCCGAGACAGCATCTGAGCGAGTCTATATTCCGGGACACATCACCTTAGGACGCCCAGATGCATTATGGGATTACTTCAAGTACTTTGATTAAATAGTGCAACGATATGAAGCAACCATAGCTGCTCTCTTCTCTGGCCACACCCATATGGATCGATTCGAACTCTCCTACACCGACTCCACCTCCCCAAGCGCTGCAACTGCTGTAGCTCTCTCTTATACCGCCCGTACTCTGACCCCGACATTTGAAGCCCCAAATTTTAGAGTCTATTCCGTGGACCTAGTAACATTCGGTGTGCTCGATTATTCCGTCTCCATATCCGACATGTCCTCTCCATCCTACGAGGTCTTAGGTCCAGTACGGGAGCTATACTGCTCAGCCAAAAACTCCCACGGCTCATTGGTCACTAATATCGCCTCTAACTTCAGAATCGGACGACCTCGTTCCCGCATTCTGGCCGCATAATTCACCGAGGTGTTCGAAGCAGATAACATAGTCTTCTATGCCGATCTCGATGGCAAGACGCGAAGATATGAATACGAGACCTGTACAGGTACTTGCAAAGAAGATAGAATTTGATGATCGGGACTCCACAGAGTCAGTATAATTGTGTTGTTATCTTGCCAGGTGTGGAGTTTCAGAAACGTGATTTGTAGTTGCATGGGCGCGTTGAAGGCGAATTCTAGGGAGTAAGATGCCGAGATTGTTTTCTACCATAGCAGGTGATATGGGTCTTTCAGGAGAGGCATTAGTGAAGATTTTGGGGCAGAATTGCATAGGTAATACGATGGTGGTCTGGAGGAGGATGTTAAAGAAGAGTTTGCAAAGTTAGTAAGCAATAACTTTCTTTCCATTGGAAATCTAGATAGTTATATAGTAAGATACTTAAAGTCTCTGCAGACGGAAGTATTCAAAAACCTAAAATTAGGAGAACTGCCTCTCTATTCTCTAGAGTACTGGTGGTGACCCTGGAGCTAGCTCTGTCAGCTACTTAGTCTTAGCTGTCAATTATACCATATCCTTTCAAACATTTATGGATGAGAGGGGTTTTCATTAATTATTCATGGGGGCTCAATTCATGAGAATGGATAACTAATTCATAGTTCATTGAGCAGGCCTAGGTGTCGTGTTGAACGAAATCTCCACAGGCCCGCCACCACCTTAGAAAAGATAATAGGAAAGCTTTGTGCCCTGAATCATAGCCCCTCACTCCTTGCGCGACCAAGATTAATCCTGAGATCAAACACAATTACTAGAAAACTGGCTGTGGCAAGGCGTTTTTGTGCCGAAAGAGCTCACGAGGAAGTCAAAGCCGCAGTTTTGCGTTTGGCTCCAGCCGCAGATGGGATTGAAGCTTTCCTGGTTGCCATTGCACGACGTGCTCGTCCTATCTCCTAGTCAACCCCGACCGCGCCTTTCAGAGCTCTCGAATGAGGTGCTCGCTCGAGGTACATAGATAGAATATGAGTGTCAAACTGGGAAGATTACATACCACAGAGTGATGAAGGAGTCCCCGTTGAAATCTGAATATTCTATGAGAAGAGTCCCGTCGCGTGGCTAAGTATAGTGACTGGAGGAATAGGGAATGGGAGGTAGACATACAGACGTTAATACTATTCCAATTCCCACAACCAGCCCCGTAATAGCAATTGGAGGGATTAATGCAATTCGAATTAAAGGAAGTTGTGCACGATTCACCATCGCTAAGGTAACCATACAGATCAAATGTCATGGGCTGACACTGCCTCTTCTCAACCCCCTCCTCGGGGGTGATTTCGCCCGAAATGCTTGCTTCGTTAGGCCCAGCTGCGGTGCGGTTATGCTGGCCGGCAGTGATCTTTTGGAAAAGTAGGTAGCTATCGGTTGGGATATAGTTGTAAGAGCCGTTTCCGTTGATGGTGTAAGATTTAGGCAGCCTGGATAATTGGAGAGTTAGTAAAATACACAGATAGGAATAATTCTCAGCTCTGTGTTTGTCTGAGACAAGGAAGGAGAAAATCAAGCCTGAACTAGATATCTTCTTCCGGTGTCTCAAAAGCGAACGGCTCAAGTGTTCAAGGGGGTGAGGAGTTTGCACTCCCCCATGATTCTTACTGGCCACCATAGTAGCCCCATGGCGTAAGGTCGACTTCCGCCGTAGCGAGATTAGCTTCATGGCTGGCAAAGTGGGCGAAGGTAATGTCTTGGATGGCAGTGGCCATGCTTACGCCAGCGAGGGCAAGAGCTAGTGCGAGGGTGAGGGAGAAAACGTTTAGGTTTTGCATGATGGCGGGTGTAAGGAGATGGTGGGAGGCTCTTTGGAGAGGATTTGAAGAGGAAGCTGTACTGGCTTGATCGTAGGAGAAGCTTGGCCTCATCAAAAAGGGGAAGAGCGGGGTATTTAAAGCGGCTGAGGATGTGTCTTTAGTTTCTAGAACCGAGAACGGACTGCCTCAGCTTCAGCAATAAAAATACGATGCCCGCGATCCCACCTCACCAAATCCTATTGAAATAATGAAGTTTCACCGCAACTTCCCCTCATCACAACAGAGCCTTACCCTCATCGCACCGGGATCTCTCCCTCATGCGCCGCAGAGCAAATTGAGAGAAAGCACGGGTATGAAATTCCCACGGAAATGAAACGTTCCCTTGCATACTCGCGAGGGTATTTCTTGGCTTCCTTCTTTCTATTCATCTACAAACCCAACTCATTACTCACACCACTATAAATCAACTGCTCGCACCCAGGAACTTCCGCGTCCTATGGTGCTTACTTCTGTAGTTAAGATCGCACAGCAGCGCAATATTGCGAGGTCGTTGGATGGACCAATCAAGGGCTGACGTCGATGCGTCACCGAGATACTCGATTAAGACGATGCAATGCTCACTGGGTTCGGTGAGTGGTATAGTCGTGCGTCTCTGAGTGCTGCCACGGCCATAGAATTATTTTGGCAATCCCACTGCCTGAAAATGACTGTCGTTCCAAGGATTGTGCTGTGGGGTAACGATACGGGCCTGTTCGGTCACGCCCCTTCTCGGCCATGTGCAGAAAACCATCACTCTTCTAAACTCGAATTTCTGGGTTTGATTGTCTCACGCAGTGTCAGCCAATAAATAACTTAAATTCTAGATGATAACATGATATAAAGATTGACCTTGAATATTTGACGCGGAAGCCAGCAAGAGGAACGTCCATGGATGTGGCGATCGAGACAAATGGTAGTGAATCGCTGACTCACGTTATTTATCTACGATTCCGATCTGAGGCCGCCGTGCAAAAAACTCCTAAGCTAAAGTTTTGCTGTACTACTTTTTCCAAAGGCGAGAAATCTATCGCCCTTGGTATGCCACAGTGTTGATATTGCTGGTGGATTAAAGTCATGCCTTCTTCCCTGCCTAATTCCTTGGCTAATCGAGATATGGTGCTGCTCTTGGCTGAACTTACCTGAAAGTTCTGGCCGAAGACCGTGACCGGAAGGCGATGCTTGCTTGTATCAGCGCTCGAAGTAAGGTAGACCACGAAAACCCCGTATGGATAGACGTGGTACATGCTATTTTACCAGCAGTAAAAGTTTTGCCAAGGATCTTGTTGCAGCACTAAGTTGCCAGCACGCGTCTACATCCTTATACCTATTTGTCCCCAATTGCTCACCGGCAGTATTTCGTATTTGGTTTGCAGAATACTCAATAGAAGCTCCGATACGGCGATTTGTAATCTAACATAGCCACATAGACAATTTCGATGCTTCTTGTAAAATGTTAGCCCAAATTGAGGCATGTGACGCATATCCCCTGTCTTTACAATACAAGGGTGTTCGCCGAGATTATTTCTCAATGCATGATTTATCTATGGCGTAGCTAGTTAGTAGTCACCAACATTGTGCACTGAACATAAACAAACAACGGTTCTAGGTAAGAATGGCTTTAACACAATTCTCAATACCTTACACCTAAAATCGAAAGATTTTTGGATTTCTGAATCTTGTGCAACGGCACCAGGGCTGAGAATTCTCCGATTCACGCGATACGGTGGTTGAGGAAAACCCTCTCAATGGCTACTAGAAGCCCGAGACGAGGCCTCTTCCCCAAAGGCAGGAGACCACAACTTTTCTATAAGATTCCATTGCTACTTGCTTTGGACGGGGTACAAGAGAAGAGGCGCAAAGAATGAGCCAAATGCGGGAAACAATCCCAAATATTTTAGGTGAATGGTAGATTCTTTACCCAGATCTGTACACCTATATCCTCGTGGATAACGAGAGTTCTAGCTTTGAAGTTGGAGGTGCAGGTGAGCCACTGCAACACAGCAAGCCCTTTGTCCCAGTATCTCTGAAGACATATAAACGAACTACTTGGTACATGTATAATCAGGTATAGAGTTAATGGAGCACTTGATTCGCTCGAGTTGGGAGGTACTCGAAGAAGGAGAAAAGAGAATGCTGCTGAAAGTTGGTATCTCTGGCAGAACTTAGGCATTGACCTACCTCCCCGTTCTCAGGTCGCAAGTGCTATAGCTCTCTCTACACATGACGTCCATGGTATCTTGGTGTTTGTGAACTTGCAGGAGTAAGGGAAAGCGTCTTGTCGCAATTTGGGTATCCGATTTTCCTGTTCGGGTTCCTTGCGCCGAACTCTGCTGTTATATCTGAATGTCGAGTTACTTCATTTGCGAGTGTGTAATCAGGTCTCCATCCTTGTTCCCAAGCATCAGCGTTGTTCACGCTGTGTGAGGTGACGCTCACAGATGCGATAGTCCGTTTAGAAGAAGTATAAATAGAATGGGCTGCTTACCCTCCGAGCTCTATGACGAAGAGGACCATGGTCAATTATGTATTGCTATTCCGTCTCTAGCACAGAATTGGAAACTGCGATTCTTTGTTGCAGGTTCCTGAGGCCCACGCCCACTCCACTTGGCCATTCGTCTGGGTCGACGTAGTATGTTTATATTTTCGATCGATACCGAACGGAATACCCATAGACTTAGGATTAATTTTCCCTTTCGCTGCTTCCGTTTTAGTCTGCAGACGTAAGCAACTACTGCTTTAACCTAAGTTGAGATAAGCATACCTAAGCCGAGAATAAGTATACCAAAGTATAGCATAAGTAGACTTAAACAAAGCCTAAGTATCTTGACCATATCCAAAGTTAATCTATATACTATAATATAAAACCTATTTTGGTTTTCTATATGTTTTAACTATAGTTTTTTATCGAATTTTGTTTAAGAATTTATTTTTGTTTTATTATAAGATTTTTACTAGAATAGATTTTAGAATTTAATTTATTAAAAATTATATAACTAGTAATTTAGTTTTATAATTATTTTTAATTTTTATAATATAATTTATTTTAAATACTCAAAAATATTTTAACTATTAATCTAATATCTAAA
>Ga0182030_10011558_pt1 | contig 17803 bp, 12 predicted proteins | sample 812S3MmetaG_FD_121299 | JGI IMG/M metagenome (GOLD analysis project Ga0182030, IMG submission 121299) | Permafrost microbial communities from Stordalen Mire, Sweden - 812S3M metaG (Illumina Assembly) | ecosystem: Environmental > Terrestrial > Soil > Wetlands > Permafrost | place: Sweden...
CCTGGCCTCGGGCCGGGCGACGCAGGAAAACGCCCTGCGCTACATGAAAGGCATGATGGACATGTACCAGAATGCCTATCGCGCCCTGCCCCCGGCGGTGAACCCGTTCGAGTTCCTGCAGGGGCACTGGGGCCAGCCGGGAACTGGCCATCGGCCGGATGCAGAGCCGCCGCCGACAGCCGCAGCCACCGCGGCGAACGCGAATGAAGTGGACGAACTGAAGCATCGCATCGAGGAACTGGAGTCGTTGCTGACCAGACGCGCGCCCGCAAACAAGAAGCGCACGGAAAAGAAAAAGAGAGCGCAAGAACGGAAATCTCGCCGCAAGTCTTGACGCACTGCGGCAAAGGAGCTAGTCTGTTCTGCTACGCCAGAGCCGATCAGGTCACGGCTGACTTTTGCTCCGACCCAGGCGCTCTCCCGAGCAGTATGTGATCAAGAGGAGCATTGATGCCTCACTCCAAGCAAGACTCTGTGATTGAAAGCGCTTCCCTACCGAGTGAAAACATAGTAATTCCCAATCCTCCCCAGCCAAATACATTCCTACCCCACGACACACCCGAGGCCCACGAAGCACACCCGAGACCCAGAGAGAGTGCGTCGCACCCGAAGGTGGTCGTCATCACCGGAGCTGCCGCCGGAATCGGCCGGGCCACCGCGCTGCGCTTTGCCGAAGCAGGCGCATACATTGCGGCGTGGGATGTTTCCGCCAAGACTGCACCGCAACTGGAGTCGGCGGTCAAATGGGCCGGAGGCGACTGTCAATTTCAATCGGTCGACGTTACCAGCTCCAAGGCAGTCGAGTCCGCGGCGGCGGCGGTTGTGGAGAGATGGGGCCGCATCGATGTCCTCATCAATAACGCGGGCATCGTTCGCGATGCGCAACTGGTGAAGTGGAATGGCGGCAGTCCCGAGTCCATCATGAGCGAGGACACTTGGGACTCGGTGATCGGGGTCAACATGAAAGGCGTCTTCCTGGTGACTCGCGCGGTTGTGCCCTACATGATCAAGAATGGCGGCGGAGTGATTCTGTCCGCAGCCTCGGTGGTGGGAATTCTGGGCAACTTCGGCCAAACGAATTATGTGGCATCCAAAGCGGGTGTCATCGGCATGACACGGACCTGGGCGCGGGAGTTGGGCAAGCACAAGATCCGCGTCAATGCCGTGGCTCCGGGTTTCATCGCCACCGACATGGTGAGGGCCATGCCGCAGAAAGTGCTGGATGCCATGGTGGCGCGAACTCCGATGGGACGAGCAGGAACTCCGGAAGACGTTGCCAATGCCTATTTTTGGCTGGCGTCGGACCAGGCGAGCTTCATCCATGGAACCGTGATTTCCGTGGACGGCGGCGTGGTGATTGGGACCTAGGCGGAGGAAACCAGTCCTGGCACCCTGCAATTGTCGGCGATCATCCCATACATGACTTAATTCACCGGCCCCAGGTACTGGTCCAGCCAGTCCAGCGTTTGCTTGATGAGTTCGTTGCGCGGGATGTTGTGACCGGTGTCGAAGAGCAAGTGTTTCTTCTGGTCTTTCTTCGAACCGAGTAACTTGTAGAACGGGTCCTGGGTCGATTCCACCGGGAAGAAGAAATCGTAACGTCCATTGAGCATCAGGACGGGCTGCTTCACGCGAGAAATAAAGTTAATGGTATCGACTTCGGGAAGCGAGCGATGGAAGTCGAGTCCTCCGAGGGCGAGAACAGCCACCTTGATGCGTGGCTCCACGGCGGGCACGAGGCCTCCCAGTTCCGCGCCCCAGCTGTAGCCGTAGTAGGCCAGCTTGTTGTGATCCAGTTCAGGACGCGTCTCCGCGTAGTCGATGGCACGCGAGGCGTCCTTCTCCCACATGATGACGTGGTCCCGCCAGTCGCTGGTGGTGCTGGCTACGTCGGACTCCATACCGTCGCCGCGTTCATAGGTGCTCTTGTAAACGGGGTATATTACGGCGCGGCCGCTCTTGAGAATGCCGTCCAGCGCTGCTGTCGTGTAAAGCGAGAAGGTCCGCAGCATGAGAGCGTTCGATCCGGGGAAGAACAACACTGTCTGGAAGGGCGGCTTGCCTTTCTTGGGCAGGAACAGGTAGGCGATGGCCCGTTCGTTGCCGTAGGCTGCCGTGTAGGTAATCTTCTCCGCTGTCCAATCCTCCTCGTCCTTGCCAAAAGGCTCGACCGTGGCGTTCAGCGGTTTCTTGTCGTAGGAATACAGGCTGCGGTAGGCACGGAACAACTCGTCGGAGACAGGCTTCTCCTTGGTCAAGTCGCGGCGGGGCGAAGGCATGGGATCGCTGGCGACTTTGGAGAACGATTCCGGCTCGATGTACTTCACGCAACGGAATCCAATGTTCGAAGCACGCAGAAACGGCGATTGCGCGTCCGGATCAACGAACATGTAGGTCGGATCGTCCCAGGCCCCGCCCAGCACATAACGCTTGCCGGAATCGGCTTCGTTCCAGATCCACTCTTTCACATTGCCGGCCATGTCGTAGCTGCCCCACGGGCTCATGTCCTGCTTGCTGCCGACAGGCAGAACACCCGTGGTGCCGAAGTTGCTTGCGGGCACGATGAACGCCGCGGAGACCGGTCCCGCAGCCCGATTCCAGTGATAGATGGTGGGCAAACTCTTGCCGGCAAACTCCGCATAAGCCGCAGCTTCGTACCAGCTGATGCCGGTGACCGGGAAGTCGTCCTGGCCCTTGGGATATTCGCCCTGCGCCCAGTCTTTCGGTCCCGGACGCCCTGTTCCGTCGCGGAACAGCGCCATCGCCTCGTCCCAAGAGAGAGTTTTTCCGTTGCGCTCAAAGGGAAACTTCCAATACTCGCGTTTCTGGTATCCGCCCTGGTCGACAAAGGCCTTGAACTGGCGGTTCGTCACCTCGTATTGATCGATCCAATAATCCTTGAGTTCCAGCTCCGGCATTCCTTCATAACCCGGAATGAAGAGCGTAGGGGAATATTTCGCGGGCGAGACTCGCACCATGCCGAGAGGAGTTTTCCCGACCTCGTCGAGAGTGACACTTCCGGCGACGGGATGACCGGGGGTCGCGGGATACCAGCCAAACAAGGCACTCGTCATCCGCAGAGCGGTGCCGAATCCCGGTTTCTCAAACTTCCATACAAACATCCCGCGCGGTTGGCGGAGGTTCTCCACTGGCGTCCTTCCCACCAATACCCACGGCGCATTGGCGTCGCCGTAGCCTCGGCGGTAGACGTCCGCTCCGGGCGGCGCCGAGTCCAGCGAAACCTGGTAGGAAATCACCGGCCACAGCTTGGCCAGCGCGGGATCGCCGGGAATGAATTTCTCCGCCTTGACGGCGAGCGCGTAGGCGTCGCCGAATTTTCCCTGGTCAGCCAGTTTGGAGATCTCCGGCACCGCCACTTCGCGCGCCCAGCGCGCGTCGCGCGAGCGCTTTACCAGCCACGAAGCCCCGGAGACCAGCAGGATGACCACGAGCAGGAGTGGAAGCAGCACGCGGGGACGTCGCGCTTCGCGCGCAATACGGGCAGGACTCAGTCCTACGCCTGACTCGGGAAACAGCAGGTCGCGACAGTCCTTGAGGTCGCGCGCCACTTCGGCGCCTGACGCATAGCGCGCCGCGGGATCTTTTTTCAGGCAGCGGTTGACGATGCGGCCCACCTCGGGCGGAACATCGCGCCTGAGTTCGTTCAGCGGCTTCGGGTCGTCGCGCATGACCGCTGCCAGCAGTGCCGCGCTGGATTGGCCATCGAAAGCCTTCTTGCCGGCCAGCATCTCGTAAAGCACCGCGCCGAAAGAGAAGATATCGCTGCGGGCGCCGATGCTCTTCCCTTCTGCTTGCTCCGGGGACATGTAGGCGAGGGTGCCGACGATCATTCCGGGCGTCGTCGCACCACTCACTATGGTCGCCCCATCGTTACTCGACGCGGAGGCAGGCGCGGCAAGTTTGGCCAGCCCAAAATCCAGCACTTTGACCAGGCCGTCCTCGCCCACCATGATGTTCGCGGGTTTCAGGTCGCGGTGTACGATGCCGGCGGCATGGGCACGCGCCAGAGCTTCGGCAACCTGCATGGCGTACCGGACGGCCACATCCGTTGGCAAACCCCCGGCAGGGACCAGTTTGTCCAGGGTCTGCCCGGCGACGTACTCCATGACCATGAAGTCGACGCCGCCCTGGGAACCGATGTCGTGAACGACGCAGATGTTGGGGTGCTGCAGCGCGGAGATGGATTTCGCTTCCTGCGCGAAGCGCGCATGCAGGTCCGGGTTCGAAGACAGATGAGCTGGGAGGACCTTGATTGCGACTATGCGCTGCAATCTCGTGTCGCGAGCCAGATACACTTCGCCCATGCCGCCCGCACCGATGAGCGATTGGATCTCATATGGTCCCAGTCTCGTGCCCGAGGTCAATGCCATCCGCGCATTATAGTCTGGCCGCCCAGAGCTCCCCCTGAGAGCCACGCCGGCGAAGGGCAAACGACGCAGCGTTTCTTATTCTCACCAAATGAATGCTGGATGTATCGGGAACCGTCAATCCCACCAGAAGAAGCAGCGCCCAGCCTGTGCCAACTCCTTCGCGAATTTTGTGACGGCTTGCGGATCTTTAGCGGAGACCTGCACGTCGGGACAAAACTCGGCAATCCGGGCGGCGAGTTTTTCGCTATTCTGGATCGGCTGCGCAAAACCCAGATCCATGAAATCGAAGCCCACGCCGATCACGGTCAGCGGGTGTTCGCGCCGGGTCTCGGCGCACCAGTTCACCACATCGCGCGTGTCGTGGCCATAGTTGGCGGCATTGGTGCCGGAAGCGGCGATGGCGGCCAGCGGTTCGCTCAGCGGAAACAGCAGGAGGCGCTGCAACGACGTTTCGGCCAGCCCGGTATAGACCAGCGTATAGCCGTTGGCTGCCACCTCGGCCTGCAACCGTTGCAGCAATTGCAGCGGTACTTTCTGGCCGGCGACCGCGGGCGCGGACTGCTCGTAATGCGCGCCCAGCGCCTTGTCCAGCAATGACGAGTAGTGGATGACGCCCTTGCGCCGTTTCCACGGAAGCGGCTTGGCGCGCAGGATTGCGCCGATGCGCGCCGCCTCAGCCTTGAACTTGTCATCGGCGAGAACGGCACATTGTTTCAGCGCATCCCGCACACTCTCGTAGAAAAATTCGTTGCTCTCTTCCGGGCTGCCCGCGTGGGTGTGGAGGAGATAGTAGACATCCTTGGATGCGAAATGTTTTGCGAATTCAAGTACGCTGCATGGACCTTTGATATCGGGCGTCGTCTTGCGCTTGCGATTGAGTAGTGGTCCAAAGGCCGTCAGAAATTCCGCCGATTTCTTGTGTTTCTGCGAGGCCTTCTCGACCACCTCCGCCGGCACCAGGGCGTGCACGTCGGCGCCATTGTCGAGTAGGAGTTTCAATATTTCCTTGGGCTTCTGCAAGCCGAACGTCAGCAACAAGGCTGGTGCCGTTTTTCGCGGCTGGTTGGGGGTGAGACCATGTTCGATCAGGGTACCTATGATCTCCGCATTTGGCTTGGCAAAGGCGGAGGTCCAGAGATCGCCACCGTCGTTGCGCGTGGCATGCACATTGGCGCCCGCCGCGCACAGCATTCTAACCACTTCCACATGGCCCGCTGTGACGGCGAGCATCAGCGGCGTCTGGCCATGCTCGTCGCTTTGCTCGACATCGGCGCCTGCCTCCAGCAATGCTTTCACGCGATAGAGCGTACCGGTGGCCGCCGCCTCGCGCAGGGTCAATTCTCCAGCCGCGTCCCGCTTCTCATAAGCTGTTTCGAGATAGGCGATGACCCGCTTGAACTTGGTTGCCTTCGCATAGGTCAGAGCGGTCCTGCCCTTCTTGTCTTTGGCGCCCAGGTCCGCACCCGCCTCCACCAGCAACTTGACCGCAGCGAAACTCGATGTGTTGGCGGCTATCATGAGCGGAGTAATGTGAGCGGCATAATCCTCCGTAGACTGCGCCAACGGTATGGTTACCAGGGCCGCATTGAGAGCTTGGAGCCTGGCGAGCGACTGTGTTTCGGGATCGGCATCCGGCTGCGCTGGCGTAGCTTCCTTTGCCAGCTCCTGGGCCTGGGCGAACCGTCTGCCGAGCGCCAGGCCGCGCTCGTAGGCGCCGTCGTGAAAGGGACCGTGCAGATGGGCCGTGGCATCCGGCTTCGCATTCGGATCGGCTCCGGCTTTCAGCAGCGCTCGCATCGCCGCTGTGCTGCCGCGGACGGCGGCAAACGTGAGTAGCGGCCATTGGTTCCAACCGTGAACGGCATGGGTGAGTAGCGGCAACTCAGTTCTGTCGTCATGCGGACAGTTTATGCGCGCGTTGGCGCTCATACCCGCGGCGAGCAGCAACTCCACAATCTCTGAATTGTCCTGCCGCACCGCATCCACAAGGCACCGGTGATACTCGACTGCATTGCTGTCTTCGAGCGGCGCACGCTGAATCGCCGCGCGGACGGCGGCAGGGTCCCCGGCGTTGACCGCGTCGTACAGCGAAAAGCGTTCCACCGAAAGCAGCAGCTTCACGATCTCGGCATCATTCTGTTCCACGGCATGGGCCAGCGCCTTGCGATACTGCTCGGCATCGCCCTCCGCAAGACGCGCCGGCTGAAGATTATGGTGGATTGCGGCAAAATTGCGGGCAACGACGGCGTCGAAGAGGCTGAATCGCTCAATCGGCCGGGTCCGGCTGTGCTCCAGCAGCAAAGCTGCTATCTTGACCTGCCCCTCGGCGAACATCCGCCCGCTGATGGATTTTTCCTTGCTCTTGGAGGCGCGTAGTCCGACGGTGAGCGCCTCGGACAGCAGGGTCTCGCCGCTCCGCCCTTTGGCGAAGATGTCCGCCCCTTGCTCCAGCGCAATTCGTGCCCACTCGGGTTTGTAATTCACTAAGGCGGTCGCCAGCGCGTGCGTTGGATTTGGGGAAGGCGGTGGCGGAAAGGTCACGGCAGATCTCCCGGAGTTACTAAAGGGCTAAGCGCCCTTGTTTATGGCAGTCACTTTGCCGACGGGCGCTCACTGTTTCGCCCGATTCCGGCGAAGGGTGGGAGCAAGTCGGTTTGCCGAATCCACAATATGGGCGCTTGCCAGTGGCAGTCAATTGGTCTTGGACCGAAGACTCCAGGATTAGTCGCCTTAGCTATAATCGCAATCCAACAGCGCAACGGAAGAACGTCGCCATGACACGCTTGGGTAAGTGGCGTTGCCGATGCATCGCGAGGGGCGCGCCATTCTTGGCGACGACATCTACGACAAGGTCCTGATACCGCAAGTCCACCTGCGGCGCGCCGGCCGCCCGGAAGAGATCGCTCAAGTAATCGTCTTCCTGTGCTCGAACGAGGCCAGCTATATCTCGGGCACGACGCTGACGCCCGACGGCGGGTTCATGATGACGGTCTGAGTCGGACCTTCTACTCGGCGGAGACAGCCCGCTACATCCCCGGCAAGGACTACATGGGCGGTTCACTCCAGGAAGCGGACACTTCGCAGGGTTGGATTACGGCTGTGGATGCCGTCAGCGGAAGCGTGCGATGGCGGGATCGCAAATCCCGCCCAGTCGTGGCTGCGGTGACGACAAGCGCGGGAGGAGTTGTTTTCGGCGGAGAGCTTACCGGAGATTTTATCGTGCTCGAGGCCCGCTCTGGGGACGTGCTCTACCGTTTCAACACCGGCGGCCCGATCGGTGGAGGCATAGTTAGCTACGCGGTGAAGGGCAAGCAGTACGTCGCGGTAACTTCCGGACGGCCTTCACCATTCTGGGTTGACAAGAACTCTGGATCGCCAACTATATTCCTTTTTGGGTAGTGACAAGGTTTGAAAATCAGGCCTGATAAATTCGTTCAACTTCGCACAATTGACCCGTGGGGTCGAAGGTCACCTTGAAGTTGTCAAAGAACCCACGCATCCCAAGGATGGCGGGAACGGGCATATCATAGCTAAAAGCTCCGTCGATGGTGATCTGACCGCCAGGCATGTAAATCAAAATGTCGTGGAAATAGATCGCAGAAGACTTGCCGTCCACGCCGTATGTTTCTTCTTGCCGTCCTGCTTTGATGTCAAAACCGACCGCCTCCCCGATCTGGGCATGAAATATGCAATTACTTGCTCCAGAGTCGATCACGGCTTCGATCTTTTTTGAGCGCACCGCTCCCCTAGCAGTCAGGGCGATGTACACCGGACAAATCGCCCTTAAGTCAACCCCACCCGCGACGGTCGGATATTTCTTGTATGGCAGCTTCAAAGCGAAATTGGAGACCACTCTCTTGGGGTCTTGAGGATTATGGGGTCAACGCTGCCAACGCGCTCGCTTTCACGCACCACCTCCTCATACGTAGCGCCGGATGCTATAACAGTGCTTTCGTCCTCAGAAAGCGCAATCCAGCTATTGAGAGGGGCATTACGTAAGGCTTCGACGCGGGGATCGATTAAAAGCAGCACAGGATTCTCCTACACGCTTAGACGTTGGAGAGTACCCTAAGGTTTCACCTAGGGTCAATAGCACTATTGTACATTTTCCCTTGACAATGCTTGAGCGGTCATGCATAATTGCTTCTATAATGAACCGCCTGAGCACAGAAAAAAGAGCGCAGATCGTACAGATGATGGTGGAGGGCAACAGTGCCCGCTCGATTACCCGAATGACTGGCGTTTGCCAGGAAGCCATTCTCAAGCTGCTCTGCGATCTTGGCGCGACCTGTGTCGAACACCATAATGCCGCCGTGCGTGGCATTCGGGCCCGTCGCGTCCAGTGCGACGAAGTTTGGAGCTTCTGCTACGCCAAGGAAAAGAACGTGCCCGAAGAAAAGAAGGGCACGGGCGCAGGAAGCATCTGGACGTGGACGGCGATTGACGCTGACACCAAACTCATCATTTCGTACCTTTGTGGCGGTCGGGATGCCGACTGGGCCTGCTCATTCATGGAGGATTTAGCGTCGCGTGTTGCCACGCGCATCCAGATCACAACTGACGGCCATCGCGCTTATGCCGAAGCCGTGGAAGGTGCCTTTGGGATGCAAGTGGACTATGCGATGCTGATAAAGTTGTATGGCGCACCTTCAGATCGCCCCGACACCCGCTACAGCCCCGCGCAATGCATCGGTACGCGCACGGCCACGCTCAGCGGTTCACCCGATCCTCAGCACATCTCGACCAGCTTTGTCGAAAGACAGAACCTGAACCTGCGAATGGGTCTAAGACGCTTCACCCGGCTGACGAACGCTTTCTCGAAGAAATTCGAGAATCACTGCCACGCTGTGGCGATCTACCATGCCTATTACAACTTCTGCCGTGTTCATCAGACACTGCGGGTAACGCCCGCGATGGAGGCCGGAATCAGCGATCACGTCTGGTCTGTACGGGAGCTGGTCGGGTTGCTGGAAGCCAAGGAATTACCGGCCGCGGCGTGACAGTTGTGGTATAGTCCTGCTGGTGGAGGCCCGGGCCGGAGTTGCACCGGCGCATCAACCTTTCCAGGGGTTTGCCTTGCTACCTTGGCTACCGGGCCTTCATCCCTTTTTCAGTCTGCATAATACACCCAGAAAACCACGGCGTCTAGGCCGAAATCAATCCAGCGATCATACTTACCGCCTATCCAACACTCCCGGACGACACTTGGCCTAATATCAATGCTGCCGTTGTACTTAGCGTGCGGTAGTTTCCCTTGATTTAGCGTTACCGAAACCCAAGTGCTTTGCCTCGGTTGATTCCGGATAACAAATATTGCGCTCGGCTTGATACTTTGTGCTAGAATCTTGGTTGTAGTTGGGAGGTGGCGTATGTCAGATGATTTAAGTCCGGCCGTGGCCGCACTCCAGCGCAAATTGGATGAGCAGCTTCAGACCGTTTCTGAAACAAAAAAGCTCATCAATATGCTCCTGAAAACCATGGGGAAGCCTCCGCAGTATTCAGATGTGGGGGAGAGTAGTGGAATCATTCGGAAAGACCAATTCTACGGCAAACCCCTCGCGACCGTGGCGCAGGAGTATCTGGAGATGCGAAAGCAGGCTTGTCCGGCAGAGGAGATTATGCGCGGGCTAGAGGAAGGCGGTTTTGATTTCGCCGCTACTGGCTGGAAGCCGAAAGATTATCTTCGAATGCTGGCGATCTCGCTCGCAAAGAACAATGTAAAGTTCCACAAGCTGCCGAACAACACGTTTGGCCTGTTGGCATGGTACGACCAGGCCGTTATTGCCAAACGTGGAAAAGAGGAACGCGGGAAACAGGATATTCCCGAAGATAGTTCCGAAGAGGCGGCGGAGCAAGCATCCGCTGAGTGAGCGACAAGGTTCTGCTAAAGAAAAGAGCCATCTGGCAGCAGACCAGACGGCTCGGAAAGGGGACAATATGTGAGAACCGTAACAATTTCGGTTCAGACCACGAAGGTCGTCATTACCATTCACAGGGGCGATGAGACTGTAGTGATCGAGATTCCGATAATGTCAGCATAGTGCAAAGCAAACAGCGTGAGCGGCCCGATCAGCCCTCACGCAATTATTATAAACCCTCCTTTGCCTTCGCCCAGCGGGCCCGTGCGGCTTTCTGGGCGATTGCCTTTCTCTGGGCTGGCGTCATGGCTTTGGCTCGGGCGGCACCGCCCTTTAGGCCGCCTTGCCTGCCGAGCGCCACGGCCGCCGGATTCTTACCCAGTGATGATCCTATAGCTTCCTCTACGACGCGGAGAGCGTTTTGGAACGTATCGCGCTTGCTTGACCGTTTAGGCATGGCCTCATCATGCCACAGTCGACGGCCAATTTCCACGGTCACGTACAATCAAACCTTGTCACTACCCCTTTTTGCTCTGCCTTGACATACCGGGCAGGAATCGTACTCGGCGTTTTTCGTTCCCAGCGGTGGACTATTCCACCTCAAAGTCGGCCGTTCGCGCCGACGTGGAATGTCCTGCGGTATCCATTGCCGTAAGTTCAAGCTTGTAGGAGCCTGGGGTGAGCTTGTCCAGGGGCAGCTTCATCCCGAGCGATACGACGGGATTCCCCACGTCGTTTGGAAGAAGCCCGTGCATCTCAAATGCCTGCGCTCCCGTCTTGCGATCCAGCACGCGCATTTGAAGTCCAACTCTGGGCGGATTCGCGCCGGTCAGCAGGGGATCATAAATTTCGATGTAGAAAACCGCCGGATCAGTCTTCTTGAAGCGGTCGCTTGCCGTGGGCACAATTTGCATTCCCTGCGCCACCAACGGCTTCCGATTCTCTAAGAGTGCGGCGTCAAGGTTTGCCGCCATTTCGTTCAGGGGATGAACTTCCGTACTCATGGCGACGGTGCTCATGCTCAATTGTTTCGCATCATAGTTGTCGACCACGAGCGGCATCTGCAGTTTGCCAAAGCTTGTCTGGCCAGAATTGAACGCCACCTTCAGGTTGTAACGGCCGGGGGCAATCTCAAACTGGTTTTCGTAGTGATAAGGCTGCTTGGCGAACTGCTCCACTTGCTCCTTGTTGTCGAAGTCGAACGCCACACTGTCGCTGAAGCGTGCGACCTCGGAGCCGTCGGGTTTGTAAGCCAGGGCGAGAACGCTCACCTCGGCGTGCTGCTTGCCCTTTTGCTTCTCAAACTTGATGGCGCCCGCGGGAATGTCAATGGCCAAGTCTACCCGGGCAACATTTGCCGCAGTGTAAAAGTAGGGCGCCTGCATGGCAGCCGCAACGTTGCCCGGTTGCGAGCCGCCGGCCTGATTTTCCAGTTGCCTCTCGATCGGCTTGCCGGCCAGCCGGTCCGTCGGCTTAACATTGCAATATCCACTGCGCGAACGGACTACTGTGTCGCCACGGTCCACCTTAACGCGCAGGGTATGGCAACTGCCTTCCTCAGAGTCGGGCGGCGTGTAGGACAGGAGATAGTACTGGCCCTGTTCCTGGGCGATCTTCTGCAGTCCTGCCAGAAGATCGTTGCTGTTAACAATGACGAATCCACCGGTTCCCTGAGCAAGCTCATGCAAAACTGCTTGATTGTGGGCGCCGCTCGAGATGGTTGGAATGATGCCTTGGCCATTGCTGTATGGGGCGTTAGGCGCGACGATCGTAGGCGTGGTACCGCCGCGAGCGCCAGAAGTCGTGCCCGTTCCAGTCCCTGCGCCGCGCGTTCCACTGCTGTGGCCTTTCTGCACGAAGACGAGATGGACGGGCGGGTCCTGACCTCTGTCTGGTGTGGGCGCATCCTGGTCGTTGCCGTCGGCGCTGAGTTGGAGCGTTGCCGTCACCAGCCTGGCTGAAGGCGATGCAGGAAAGATTCGTATCGGCGGTGCCATACTGACCGCACCCACTCCGCGAACGTCGATGGGATAGATGGCGACGTTGGCCTTGTTGCAGGCATCGATTGCTGCCATCAGTTCGGAATGCAACACCGAATAGTTGGGATCGTTAAGGTTCATGGGAAAGCCCGCCGACAAGAGCACCAGCGTCTTGCGGCCGGGGACGCCGGCCAGTCCCTTGGCCATGTCACGCAGTGCCAGCAGCAGGGTGCGCGCGCCGAAATCGGCGGAGGCGCCTGCCAACTGCGGTATGACGGATGAAGGTTGCGGTATGGCTCCAGGAGAAGGTGTCGCTGCATCCACCACCGGCGGCGTAGGTGACACGGCCGAGAATTTCATGGTGCGCACCATCTGTTTCAGGCGCTCAGCATCGGTGGTGAAGTTCTGCGTGATCCGGAGAGTGCCGCCGAAATCCACGACAGCGATGTAGCGATTCGCATCGGTATTAGCGTCCAGAAACTTCAAGGCTGCGGCACGGGCTGTCGCCTGATCGCCCTGGCTCATCGTGGAGTTATCAAAAAACAGCACCAGGTAGCGCCGCTGGTCGACCGAAGCAGCAGAGGCATTGCTCTCCGAAGAGAAACTCTTAATCGGCTGCTCTTTGTTGTCCTCGAAGACGCGGAAGTCCTTCGCCGTCAGGTCGCGAAGGTAGTTTCCCTGCTTGTCCGTCACCACGGTGTCGACAAGAACTAAGCGCGTTTCCGCCTTAATTGTCGGGACCGAAGTTTCCGCGGCTGGAGGGTTGGACTGCTGTGCCTGTGCCCCGCCCGTCGCGATAAGGGCAAAAGCTGCTGCGAGCAAGAAATCCAGGAACTTCATGGTTCCATCCTCCGCCTATGGTATTTCTACCGCACTGCTTTGCGCCGCCAATTGACCATCTTCGTCCCGCACCACCAGACGCACGATGTAACTTCCCGGCTTGACGTCGAAGCTGCTCTTCAAGGTGATTCCCGAGTTCAACCGGCCTTCGAGGGTTTCATCTTTCAAATGCATCTGCAGGACCTTCTGGCTGCCGCTAATGAAATTGCCATTGCGATCGAAGAGCGCCGACACTACCGTCACGTCATTATTGTTCCTGCCGTCGGCTTTACGAAAGTGCAAATGCCGCACGTCCATCCGCACCAGGACCGAGAGCTTCGCGTCATTTTCGTCCGGCTTAAAGAATTGAGTGTGCAGCTCGACTGGAATTTCGCGCACGTCTTCCTGCGAGAAGACGGCGTCCTCGATCGCCTGCCTGGCCTGCGCGGAGGCATCGATAGCCTCCTTGGGAGCATAGTAGCCCTTGCGGGCCTGAATCGTACCCTCGGCTGGTGGCTTAAGATTGACTTTCAGCTTGTGATAATTCCCGTCCAGCTTCAAGTTCTGAGGAGCAAATCCCAGCAGATAGGAAAACTCCGGCTGTCCCGCAAGCCGATGAAAACCCTCCTCCAGATCGTTATTATTGTGAAAGAAAATTCCTCCGGTCGTGTCCGCCAAGTCGGCCATAACATCTCGATTGGCTTGCTGCTCAGCCGTGCGATACAGCAGCATATTAGGAGCTATTGCTGGGCTTGGAGACCTCTGTTCGCTGGCATCGGGCATGTTCGTATAGAGCCCTTGCGCGTCCAGAGCATTAATGACGATATCTGAATGCAAGGCCCGCTCGGCGATTTGCGACTCCATCCGCAACTCGTTGATGTTCATGAATCCAGGAGAAACCAGAATGACTGTCCGCTGACCGGGCATTGTGGCCAGGTGCCGGATAACATCCTGCAAGACGCCCAGAGAGAGCCGAATTTCCTGGTCGCCGAAAGTCAGTTCGCGGCGTGCGAACCCGTATACCTGGGCCTGTGCCGAGGCAGAGACTCCTACGCTAGAGGCAACGACCGCGCCGCAATTCACGGCATCCGCTGTGACTATTTGCAACGCCTGCGTGTCGTTCCTGTTCACAATCGCGTCGGCCAGGTAGTACGAGATGTTGGGACACGGAGTTAGGCCTGTGTTGGTGAGCGATCTCGGCTGGATTCGGTTCAAGGTTGCAATCAGTTGCGAGCGATCGTCGGTGAAGTCGAGCCGCGTCTGACCTGACGTGGTATAGATAGCGGCGCGATCGGTCGGCTGCAGCGATTGCAACTGGCGTGCAGCGGCGTTACGTGCCTGCGCAAGGTCCGGAAACTGGAGATGAATATCGTCGAACACGTAGGCGATATAGCGGTCGGGAACGCTTACGGGGGCTGGCGGTTGCGCAGCGTTTTCGCCGGAAGGCTGAGAGGCGTTCTCGGCGCGAAGCGTCGGTTTGCCGCCTGTCTGCTCCACGCTGAATTTGCTGATCACCTGGGGCTTGCCGTTGTCCAGCAACTGGAAATCCTGTGGTTTGAGATTTCCGACGGCCTTCCCCTTTGCATCGCGCACAACCACGCGAACCTCAACCAGGTTGACCTTCACTTTGAACGTGGTCGTTTCCTCGTGCGAACTGATCTCCGGAGTATTTTGGCTGGAGGTTTGAGGCGTAGACGGGGCTGCAGGCGAAGAGTTCGACTGCGCTGCAGCTGCCGAGGTGAGCAGCACGGCAAGCACAAATGCGGGCAGTTTAGGCCACACGATGAAACATTGTCTCGAAGAGACATGCTTGCAAATCGTGTCTGTTCTGGCTGCTATCATTTCGCTCGACCAGCGCGAAACCTGCCCTCTGGCGAATCGAATTTAGCCGGAATTCCCTTCTTGGCCTCAAGGACGGCACCATGGTACACCCGTCTCGCCTGTTCGCGGCACTGTGAACCGATCATTCACCGGCAGCACTCCCGACGGTCTGCCTTCCCCTTATAAGTTACAGAAAATGGAGGCCCTGGGCAGAGTCGAACTGCCGACCAACGGTTTAGGAAACCGCTGCTCTATCCATCTGAGCTACAGGGCCACTCGTCATACATGGTTGGGACTGTGTCAGTTTACCGCAACGCGGAGTTTAGAATCTCGGGATCGTGCTGCAGTATGAACGGGCTGCGGAGTTGCCTGGCCCCAGATCGTTTTATCAGCATCTTCTGAACAGCCCTGCGAATTTGTCCGTAGCTTCTCACAATCACCTGGCGAACCGCGGAAGGCCAGCCCAGTTTCCGTGGGAAGCGATAAGATGAGTCTTCCCCAGGAGATTGCCAATGGTTCGTGAACCTCTCCCGTCTCTTTCGCGCAGATCATTTCTGCATGTCTCCACCGCGGCGTCAGCGGCTCTGGCCTTGCGCATCGTGACCGAGCCCATGCTCGCCTACGCCGCGTTGCCCGATCATCACCCGAGCCATCCCAAAGATGCCGTGCTCATCAACGCCAATGAGAACCCACTGGGCCCGTGCGCCGCTGCCCGCGAGGCGATAGCCGCGGTAACTCCGCAGAGCGGGCGGTATCTGAACGAGGCCACCGGCGAGTTCACTACGCTGTTTGCCCTAAGTGTGGGAGTTACCGGCGAGCAAGTCGAGATCTACGCGGGATCGACCGAGCCGTTGACCTTCACGGTGCGGGCGTTCTGTTCGCCGCACGCCAGCTATGTCACCGCCGATCCCGGCTTCGAAGCGGGGATGTTTGCGGCCTCGCGAGCGGGCGCGCGTGTGGTAAAGGTGCCGCTCACTAGGACCTTGGCGCACGACGTGAGGGCGATGCTGGCCGCGGCTCCCGATGGAGGCGTGTTCTACATTTGCCAGCCGAACAATCCAACCGGAACGTTGACCAGCCGCGCCGATATCGAGTACCTGGTGGAGAACAAGCCAAAGAACTCCGTCGTGCTGGTGGACGAGGCTTACATCCACTTCAGCGATGCGCCGTCGGCGATCGAGATGGTGAAGGCGGGGAAAGACGTCATCGTGCTGCGCACCTTCTCCAAGATCTACGGGATGGCCGGGCTGCGCTGCGGATTTGCGATCGCCCGGCCGGACCTGCTGGAGAAGCTCAGCAATTACGGCGGCTACAACTTCATGCCCGTGACTGCGGTGGCAGCGGCGTCGGCCAGCCTGAAGAATCCGACACTGGTAGCGGAACGCAAGCGGACCAACGAGCAGGTCCGCACCGCGACTTTCCAGTGGCTCGACAGCAACGGATATTCGTATATTCCTTCGGTCGCGAACTTCTTCCTGCTGGATACCAGACATCCGGCCAAGGAGGTCATCGCCGCCATGGCGCAGCAGAAGGTCATCATCGGGCGGGTGTGGCCGGCTATGCCAACCTATTCGCGCATCACCGTGGGCACCAGCGCCGAGATGGAGCAATTCCAGGCGGCGTGGCAGAAGGTGATGAAGGGGTGATGGCGTGAAGCACTCGCTCATGCGAAGACCGCGGATGAGTGGGCCCCCCGGCCCTGTAATGGTTGTCCGGCGACAGATTTCATGGTTATGCTTCTGGTATGAAAACTGCGGTTTCTATTCCCGATGAGATCTTTCAGGATGCAGAGCGTCTGGCACGCAGAACCGGGCGATCGCGCAGTCGGGTCTTAAGCGACGCTCTGCGGGAATACCTTTCGCGCCACTCGCCCGAAGAGGCGACCGAGGCCGTAAATCGGGCTTGCCTGGAGATCGACGAGGCGCGAGATCCGTTTACCGCATCGGCAGCGCACAACGTCCTAGCCCGAAGCCAGTGGTGATTGCAACGGCTCAGTCCCTAAACAGTTCTCGCTCCAGGGTGGATCCGCGTCTGGGCCTCTCGGAGCACTCCGTCCAGGCGAGCAATTGTGCTCAGATTAAGTGGTGCTGGGCACCGTACCATGGTCTCTGATCAAAGAAATGAAGGAGAATGAATGAACTTTAAGAGACTATTTGCTGTCGTTCTGGGGTCGCTTGTCGTACTCGCCCTGTCCCTGCCGGTAATGGCACAGAGCACCACCCAATCCAGCACCACCACGACGCAGAACCAACCTGCCGACCAGACGCAGAGCACCACCACGACTTCGCAGGATACGGCAGCTACGCCGGCCACCCAGACCACCAACACCAAGACCAAGTACAAGCACAACAAGGTGAAGCAGACCGACACCACCACCACCACCACACCGCCGGGTGACCAGATGAACCGGACCGACACCACCACCACAACCACACCGGCGCCGCAGGAAATGCAGAAGAGCACCACCACCACGACGACGACACCGCAGTAACAACTGGCCTTGTCGCAGGCGGGTTTAACTCAGCATCCCCATTCGCGAATCAGAGACAACGATAGCAGGGATGCTGGACTTCCCACCCCAGTCGCCAGAAACCGGGCGGCAAGGGTGGGGGCACTCCTGCCAGTAGATCTGTTCCCTACGAGAGAGGATCAGGGCAAAGCGAGTTCCGGCTAAGGGCTCCCTCGATTTTTCCGGACAGGAGTTGTGGTCTTATGCCTGACAGGTTAGTTGCGGTCAATAGATTCGTCTCTAGCGGGCTACGCTTTCTTGCCGACGCGGTCTCATTGGCAGGTTTGGTTGTCTTTCTGGCCGCGGGTCTCTGCGCCCAGGAGGCCCCAAAGGTCGTCGCTTCCACGGACGCGCCCATTGCTCCTGCTTCCGCTGTGATGGGTGGACCGTCATCTTCTCTCCCGGGGGATTCCCAATCGCCACAGC
>Ga0182030_10011560_pt1 | contig 17799 bp, 15 predicted proteins | sample 812S3MmetaG_FD_121299 | JGI IMG/M metagenome (GOLD analysis project Ga0182030, IMG submission 121299) | Permafrost microbial communities from Stordalen Mire, Sweden - 812S3M metaG (Illumina Assembly) | ecosystem: Environmental > Terrestrial > Soil > Wetlands > Permafrost | place: Sweden...
CGTGGCGCAGAACAAATCGTGGATCTTTCGCCATGTGCTGCTCAAAAGACTTTTCTTTAAGATGACCGACGTAACCGGTGTGCTTGTAGTAGACCTTGTCGGTCGCCTTCTTGCCCGTCACCATGATGGAATCATAGTTCGTCACATAGACCTTGTCTGCGCTCACGCGATTGCGCTCGAACGTGGCCGACTTCTTGCCCTGCAATATGAGGGAAATGTCGGTCGCCACGCGGCCCAATACTTTATTTTTTGCGTCTATGTGATAGTCCATGGTTTTATACAAATTCAATGCGCGCCATGCGGGTGCCGTCGCGCTTGCGGCTCTCGGCCAATTTGATGATGCGCAAATAACCGCCCTTCCGCTCGGCATACTTCGGCCCGTAATCGCTGAACAATTTCTTTACGATCTTATCGTTGCCCACGCGGCTCGAGACAAGACGGCGGTTTGCGACAGTCGGGTTCTTTGCAAAGGTGACCAAACTTTCCACGCGCGGACGGATCGCCTTTGCGCGCGTCTCCGTCGTCTCGATCTTACCCGCGCGGATCAGGTCATTGCCAAGGTTGCGCATAAAAGAAATGCGCGCACCGCGGAGCCTGCTGAATTTTTTATTGTTTTTCTTTCCTTTTTTCATCGTAGTGCATCAAACGGCGCTATTTCTTTTTCGTAGCCTTCTTTTTTGTCTCGCCTCTGGCCGCTTTCGGCGCCTCGAATTCCTTCACTTCGACCACGCCAACTTTCTCAAAGTGATCTTTCAAAATCATCGATGCCTTGTGTACCGCAGACGATGGGCTGACGGTGCCATTCGTCGAGACCTCCAAATGCAGGCGATTGTAGTCCGTGCGATCGCCGACACGCATATCTTCTATTGTATAATTCACCTTAAGCACCGGGGTGAAGATCGAGTCGATCGCGATGGTGCCGATCGGAAGGCGGCCTTCCGACTTGCGCGCATCCACCGGAACATATCCCAAACCGCGCTCTACTCTGACCTCGATGTCGATCTCCGCATCTTTTGCCGTGAGATGGCCCAGCACCACTTCCGGGTTGATGATCTCGACGTCCGTGTTGAGCTCGATATCGCCGGCGGTGATCTCATGCTCCCCTTTCAACTTGAGCGCGAGCACTTGCGGCTCGTCCGTGTGCGAGCGAAAATAGATCTTCTTGAAGTTGAGCGCGAGCTCAACGATATCTTCCTTCAGCCCCGGTAATGTTGAAAACTCGTGCGGAACGTTCTTTATTTTTATTTCGGTGACCGCAGCGCCCGGCAAAGATGACAAGAGCGCGCGGCGAAGCGCCGTGCCGATCGTCAAACCGTATCCCGCGTACAATCCCTCGATCTCGAACACGCCCTCGCGCGCGTCTTCGGAGATGGTCTTTATTGAAACGTTCGAGCTTACATGTGCAAATTCCATGGAGTTATTAAAAAGTGGTTAAAATTTTTATTTATTTAGAGAATGAATCGACCAAAAGGTTAATTTCGAAAGGAGGGGTGAGGTCCGTCGGCGTGGAAAGCATGGTGCCTTCCAGCTTGTCCGCGTCCATATGCAGCCACGACGGCGCATCGTACTTCTTTATAAGCTCCAACCGGTCCGTGAACGTCCTATTCCCTTTTGACGCGGCGCGTACGGCGACGACATCACCCTTGCGAAGCTGATATCCCGGCGACACCACTTTCTTTTTATTGACGGTGATGTGGCCCTGCACCACGAGCTGTCGTGCTGCGGCGCGCGAGACCGCCCAGCCGAGCAAGAACACCACGCTGTCCAACCGCGATTCGAGCAATTCGAGCACACGCATGCCGGATGCGCCTTTCGCCGCCCGTGCCATCGTGAATAGTCGCTTCATATTATTCTCGTTGACGCCGTATGAGATCTTGAACTTGGCCTTCTCGCGAAGCTGGAGGCCGAACTCGGAGAGCGCCTTCGGGCGCGAACGCGGGCCGTGAGCTCCCGGCTTATACGGCTTGCGCGTGAGCGCGGACTTCGGTGACATTGCCCGATCGCCTTTCAGCCCGAGGCGTACGCCTAATGCCCGCTCTTTTTTTTCTTTAGGACCATGCATAATAGTAGTTGATATGATAACACATTTTTAAAATTTCCGCTATACGCGCCGCGTCTTTGCCGGGCGCGGACCGTTATGCGGGATCGGCGTGGCATCTTTAATGGAAAGAATATTGAAGCCGTTGTTGATGAGCGAGCGGATGGCCGAGTCGCGTCCGGAACCGATACCCTTTACGATCACCGAGATATCCTTCGGGCCACTCGCCTGGATCTTTTCCGTGATTGCCGCGATCACTTTTGACGATGCGAACGGCGTCGCTTTTTTGGGACCGGAAAAACCGAGCGAACCGGCGGAAGCCCATGCGAGCACATTGCCCGTGGCGTCCGTGACGGTGACGACGGTGTTGTTGTACGTGGCGTTCACGTACACCTTGCCTTCCTGTACATGTTTCGCTTTGCGCTTCGCCGAAGAGGCCGCCTTCGTGGCGGTCGCATCGACGCCCGTAGCCGGCTTGGCTACTTTTGCCGCATCCCCTTCTTGAGTTTTTACTGTTTTCTTTCCCATAGTGAATTTTTGTAGATTACTTCAGGTCAACTTTACGCTTACCGCTACCCGCCGTCTTACGGACATTGCCGCGGACCGTGCGCGAGTTGGTGCGCGTGCGTTGGCCACGCGCCGGCAAGCGCCGCGCATGGCGGTTACCACGATAGGTGCCGAGATCCTTGAGTCGCCCAATGTTGCGCTTGATGAGCTGGCGCAATTCGCCTTCCACCGGATAGGTCGTCTCCAAAAAGTTCTGTACGCGCAGGACCTCGTCGGCGGTAAGATCCTTGGCTTTTTTGCTCGCCTCGATCTTGGCAGCAACAAGCGCCTTCTTGCTGACCGCCGGACCCACCCCGTAAAGGTACGTAAGCGAGATCTCAATCCTCTTGTTGTCTGGGATGTTTACCCCGAAAATTCTCATGATAAATAATTTAGCCCTGGCGTTGTTTATGTTTGGGATTCTTGCAGCGTACATAAAGCTTGCCATCCCGTTTGACGATCTGGCAGCTCGAACAAATCTTTTTTATTGAACTTCGTACTTTCATGTCTATATATATAGTAAAACGATTACAGTCGCCGCACGATTCTGCCCTTCTCGCCGTCGGGGCTCAATTCAACAAGCACCCGGTCGCCGGGCAATACCCGAATGTTATGCATCTTCATCTTCCCCGCAAGATGCGCGAGAATCTCGGTCTCCAAGCCGTTGATCTTGACCCGAAACATCAAACCTGGCAAGGCTTCGTATACCTTGCCCTCTTTCGCGGCTTCAGTTTCCATTACGTAAAATCAAGGTAGGACTCATAAACCAATGAGACGATTATATACGAGGGGCACCCGTATTGTCAAACCCTCCCTCTGTTCTGCCTTTTTAGGGTACGCGTTCCGCGCTGCTGCGCGGCCGCTCCATCTCGCCGCCCTTCGGCGGCTCCGATAGCCCCTCAAAAGGCAGAACAGAGGGAGGGTTTGACGCGTAGTCGCCCCTCTTATGCAAATCGGAATAAAAAAATAAAATGGCCCTGCGGGAACAGGGTCATTGTGGAACAATCAAGCAACGGCTATTTTTCTTTGTACGGGATGATGGAACTCATACAGCATCTTCCTCACTTCGGCTTGGCGCGCGCGAACCGCTTTTCTTTTCAACGCCAAAGCTTTGCGAGCTGCCATTTTTTCGGTTTTTCCGTATCCACGGATATCCTTGGTGTCGTCCGACTGCAGAAGATCCAACCTGCCAACGCCCGGGCCGACGAGCCGAACTAAAAATGGGCTTGGACAATTCGGGCTATGCTGTACCGCATAGGTGAATTGCCGCAACCTTGCCATCACATCCATAGCGGACTCCTTCCGGATGAAACTAGCTCTATTATAAACACGAAATAAAACTCAAATCAACTTCTAAAATCCTTAAGAATTTTTAATTAACCGTAATATGAATCTTCGCGGGATCGGAAGGAATGCCCATCAGCCACGACGGCCACATGGATATCTCGCCGTCGGCAAGCTGGGGCAACGCGGCGATGGTGCTGCGCGCGGAAGCGATGCCCTGTCCCTCGATGCTTGTGGCGAACTGCGCGGGAGAGAAAGCCGGTTCAAGCTGTGCCTGCGCAGAGAGCGCGAAGGAAATCTGCCCGGTGGCAAAGTTCGCGGTCACGTCGCTATAGCTCAGATTGATCGTCTTGAACGTGGAACTCGCCTCCTGTGCCTGCGCGAGGGTGAGCAAATAATTCTCAAGCGCCGCCTGGTCGAATCCGATCGCCTGCAAGGTCGCCGCGCCAAAGACGGTGAAGTTGCCGTTTGAGTCGGTCGATGTGTTCACGGTAAGCGTCGTCACGGTCGTCGTCGCGGCGCCATCGGGGATCTCAAAGTTGTTCGGGTACGTGCCGGAAAAACCGTTTTGCAGGGCCGCTGCGAGGATCGCGGTGGTGGACGCCTTCGCGGCAGCGATGTCCGCGGCGGTCGGCACCGCGCGCTGGCCAATGAAACCGCCGGTCGTGGACGCGGTGATCACGCCATAGAATCCCGCTTCGCGCGCAGAATCGTTTGCGAATCCGGGAATGGTGAGCTTTGCGACAGGGCCAACATTATAATCCGGACCTGCCTGGTCGGCAACGATCGGCGCGGTGATGGACGACGGGGCGAGCGTGCCGTTGGCTGCGTTCGTCTCGCCGGGCACCGTCACATTCTGCGTGATGCGGAATATCTTTCCGTCGGGGGTAAGAAATCGCGTTGTCGCCACGAGGTCCTGCGGCGCGGCGCTGTACGCATTATAAATAGTGATCGTTCCCTGCGCTTTCTGCGAAACCTGCTGAACGGATGATCCGGGGAAACTTTCTGTGACATTCTTGGGAAGGGTGAACACTGTTGCGGGGATCGTGTTATTTGACGGGTCAATGCCTACCGCGTTTTTGCTCGCGGTAAAATTGCTTTGATAGCTCCACGGCGTCTGCTTGAAGTTGATCGTAATGTCGGCATGATCAAAGAACGCACCCACCACATACGCGCCAAGCGCAATGACGACGATGATCCCAACGATCGTCCAAACGGTCTTTTTGGGAAACCGTCGCACCGGACGGTCATCTTCATCAAGATCGGGCGCCGCATCAAAAAAGTAATCGTGAACAGGTTCTTCTTTTTCTCCCAAGACCTCTAAATCCTCTTCTATGACCGGCTCGGCTTTTTTGCCGCGCTTGGAGGGCTTTTTCAGCGCTTCTTCATCTTTTTCATTGTCATCCTCCCCTCTATCATCATCTCCATCCGCGCGCAGGAGGGTCGCATCCTCATCGCGCCGCGAAACGATATCGGAAAACCCACCGGCGCCCCGGATGCCTTTCCATAACGGATGGCTGGACTCGATCCCGCTCTCTTTGGCAAACGCAAGGATCGTCTCATCTACCGATTCGATGACGATGGTGCGCCCGGCGGAATCCGCCTCGCGCTTCAAAAGGTGAAAATTACTTACCGACCTGCCGAGTGCCGACCCTTTCGGGATGACGACCGACACTTCACCGTCCGGTTCATTCAATATGCGATCGATGACCTCCGCGATGCCTTCGTTCTTATCTACGATGATCTTTTTCATGATAAAAAAATTATATCACATTTACCGGTACGCCGCCGCACCCCTGTGCGCACGTCGCGTCAGTCCGCAAGCCAGTGCAAGCGTCGGCGCAGCTTCTGGTTGATATCCGAGTTGCTCTTGTCAAAATATGCCTCAATGAATGGCAGGAGGTGGCGCGCGGTGATGGCGTCCGGACCGCGATCCTTCCCATCCCAATCTGCAAAACCGAGTTGAGCCAAGATTTCCGCCAACGGGAACTGTTCGAACGTGGCCGCGCCGTGCTTATGCGGCAACGCGAACGGCAGATCGTGTTCCGCATCCATATATACAAAACCTTTCAATTTTCCCCTACCGATCTCATGCAAAAATTGCTCGACTGCGGGATCCATGAACTTTTTGAACGCACGTGCCGCGGCCTCGGACATCGCGCCGCCAAGATACGCGCGATACAGCTCACGCGCGGCGGCTTCACCCACCCCCAGCTCCGCGGCGATGCGCGTAAAAAGTACATCAAAACTCCACGTCAGCTTTTCGCGATACAGCACCGGATGCCCGTCTTTCGTCTTCTCTAATATATAGAGCGATGTCCCGCGCGCGCCTTCGTCCACGATGAGATTCAGCGGCAGCTTCCGGGCGCGCGCCAAAGAGGCCAGGCGCGCCTGCGCCGACTCGGCAAAAAAGAAATCTTCCGGCGCATTGAAGAATTGCTTGAGGTCCTCAAAGAGCGCGCGCCCGGTGAACGTCAGCTCGAGCAGGAGTGAAATATTTTTCCCCGTGAAACCAACAGGGTTCACCACCAGATGCCCGTCCACTTTGAAGTTACGCCCCTTTGCGCCGACCATGATCGTATCCACTTCGTGGATAGCGAGCCGATGCGCCGCCTCGCTCCGGCACTGGTTGAAGATCTTCCCCATCGCCTGCGCGATCATGTTCTCGAGTTCCGGCAGGACCACCTCGCTTTTTTCCACGCCGGGTTCGCGCGGCAGGTCGAGTGGGATCGGGATCGTCGTCGCAAGCGACGAATCCGCCACAGCGATCACCTTGCGATGCGATTTAAAAAGGTACGCTCCTTCCCATGATTTTTGCGCCACGCTCCGCATCGGCGACGCCAGGAATTTTTTGAGGTCGAGGTTCTTTACGCGCTTTTCAAAAATGATGTTCCGGTCCTCGTCCACGCTCAGAAACAATGCATCGACGCCCGCCGCGGCGACCGCAAGCACAAGAAATTTTTCGCGAGGCTTGAAGAGAATGGACTTCTTCATGCTTTTAGTTTAGCACAGAAGACCTCTATTTTTATTCGATCACCCCTCTTATCCTCCGTATCCCCGCCGCAACCGCCTCTTCCTTTGTGATCGAAAAATGCCCGATCTCGCCAGTATGTGAAACATGCGGACCGCCGCAGAATTCTATGGAGAATGCCTTGTCGAACTTTGGATCCTCGAGCGTGGCGCCCTTCGGCCCGATGGAATAGACCGACACCCGCGCCGGATATCTCTGCCCAAACTCGTGTTCCGCACCAAGCTTTTCCGCATCCTCGAGCGGCATCTCGCTACGGATTACCGGCAGATCTTCCGCGATCTTTTCGTTCACAATCTTCTCAACAGCCGCCTTCTGCTCGTCGGTCAGTTTGGCGTCGTGCAGATAATCGAGGCGTAGACGCTCGCTTGTGATATTGCTCCCCCGCTGTTTAACCGTCGGGCCGAGCACCATCTGTAATGCGTGTAATAACAGATGGTGCGTGGTGTGCAGGCGGATCGTCTTCTCGGACGTATCGGCAAGGCCACCTTTGAAAGTGCCGGCGGATGCGGTGCGGGAAAGATTTTGATGTTCCTCGAATCGCTTACTGAAATCAGCAATGTCCACCGAGAATCCCATTTCCTTTGCCTTTTCTATAGTAAGCTCAAGCGGAAACCCATGAGTGGTAAAAAGAATAAATGCCGCTTCGCCGGTGATTTCTTTTTTTTGCCCCGGCGGTGCGGTCCTTTTTTCTATAAGCCCATATAATAATTTTACCCCTCCTTCCAGCGTATCGAAGAATTTTGCCGCCTCGATACGCAATGCGGAAAGAATTACTTCCTGTCCTTCGGAAAGATCGTGATATTGTCCGGCATATTCTTGGATTATCATTTTTGCGACCGCATCGATCCACTGCAAAGAATCCGTTTCCATGCGATGCGCTTCGAAGACCGCCTTTCGGATCAGACGGCGCAAGATATACCCCCGCTCTTTGTTCGCAGGACGCACACCGTCACCCAATAGAAACACTGCCGCACGCAGATGATCGGTGATGACCCGAAATGATTTTTTTGTTTTGTCATCCTGGCCGTAATTTTTTTTGAACTCGTTTTCAAGAATAGCGATGACTTTCGATAATACATCTATTTTGAACATATCCGAATCGCCCACTGATGCCGCCGTGATCCGCTCCAAGCCGCCCCCAAAATCCACATTGTGCTGGGCGAGCTTTTCGAACGCGCCGTCATCGCGCTTTTTAAATTCCATGAAGACACTGTTGCCGATTTCAAGGAAACGGCCGCATTCGCAGTTCGGGTGGCATTGCGCGCCGAATTTTGCGCTATGGCGCGGGTGGCCGCTCTCGTCATTAACGCCAAAATCGTAGAAGATTTCCGAGTCCGGGCCGCCCGGTTCGCCCGGCGGCATCTTGGACGGTACGCCCGCGCGCGACCACCAGTTCTTCTTTACATCGTAGGAAAAAATGCGGCCGCCCTGCATACCAAGCGCGCTGCCGTTCGCTTCGGAACCGAGTTGAACATACTTTGCGTCAATGTCTTTGCTGAGAAAAAGTTCTTTCCAGATGCGCACCGATTCATCGTCGGCAGGGATCTCCATCTCCGCATCCCCCGCGAACACCGTCACATAGAGATTCATCGGATCGAGGCCGACGCCCTTTTCAGCATCCGTCAAAAATTCAAAGATCCAGGCGAGCTGATCCTTTTTGAAATAATCGCCGAGCGACCAGTTGCCAAGCATCTCAAAGAACGTGGTGTGGCGGTTGTCTCCCACCTCGTCGATATCGTCCGCACGGAAGCTCTTTTGCGAGTTTGTGATGCGTTTACCTTCCGGATGCTGCTGTCCAAGCAGATACGGCACGAGCGGTTGCATGCCCGAACTTGTAAAGAGCGTGGTCGGATCGTTCTCTGGCACGAGCGACGCCGAAGGCACCACCACGTGCCCCCGCGCGGCGAAGAATGCCAAATAACGGGAGCGGACTTCGGAAAGGGTCATAAGGCCTATATTAATTGATTTTGGCATCTTCTGCTAGATATGGGTCGTAAATCCAAATCAGCTCAGTATCTTTTATGCTATAATTAAGATATATGCTAGCAAAAATTAGAATATTACTTTATGGCATTGCGGGAATCGCCATGGGAATTGTGCTTCCCCCGCTTATCGCTCCTTCGCCATCAGAAACACTAGGATGGGTTCTTTTGGTTGTTGGAATGTTCATTGGAATATGGATAGCACACTTTATTAATATAAATATCGGGTCTCGTTTTAAAAAACTACATTGGTTATTTGATATCCTGGCAATTATGATCATTATCGGGTCGTGGTTTTTGTTTCTTGTGATAATAGGTGCTTTCGCCCAACCAACCCCTTAGTGTTAAATTCTCGTACAAGCACAAAACGCCCGGCAAGCAGGCCGGGACGTCGTACCATTTAATTAAATTGTTGAGATATTAGAGGCTATCGAATCCCTCCAGCGCCGGCGCCTTGCCGTGCTCGCGGATCTTTTCCAGTGCCTTCGCTTCGATCTGGCGGATGCGCTCGCGCGTGACGCCGAACGCCTTGCCCACTTCTTCGAGCGTATGGCTGATACCATCGTCCAAACCGAACCGCATCTTCAATATCTGCTGCTCACGCTCGGTAAGGTCGATCATGATCTCTCTGATGAGGTCGCGAAGCATCGCACGGGCGGTCAGCTGGGACGGCGTCGGATTACGCTCGTCGGGAATGAAGTCGGACAAAGTGGAATCTTCTTCATCGCCGATCGGCGTTTCGATGGACAGAACCTCCTGTGAAATTTTTTGGATGTGACGCACTTTTTCTACGTCAATACCCATCTCCGCAGCGATCTCTTCGGAAAGCGGATCACGGCCAAGTTCCTGGATCAACTGGCGGCGCACCTGCGTGTATTTTGAAATGGTCTCCACCATGTGCACCGGGATGCGCACCGTGCGCGATTGGTCGGCGAGCGCGCGGGTGATCGCCTGGCGGATCCACCACGTGGCGTAGGTGGAGAACTTGAACCCGCGCCGGTAGTCGAACTTTTCGACGGCACGCGAAAGGCCGATGTTCCCCTCTTGGATAAGATCGAGAATGCTCAAATGCGGCGTGCGATTCACATACCGCTTTGCGATCGAAACCACCAACCGTAAGTTGGCTTTCATCAAACGCTGGCGCGCCTCTTCATCGCCCTTCTCGGAACGCTTTGCGAGCTCGCGCTCTTCATCTTTGGTGAGCAACGGCGTCTTTCCGATCTCCTTTAAATACATCTGCACCGCGTCGGGCACATCGCCCTCGAACGCCATGGAATCGTCGATCGTGTCGCTCTTTTCGTCCTTGGAAAAATCGATGAGCGCGCTCGTCTCGATCACTTTGATGCCCGCCTTCTCCAGGCGATCGTAGATCTCGTCGAGCAGATCAACGTTGTCTTCAATCTTGGGGAAATAATAGAGTATCTCGTTGTCGGTCACGAAGCCGCGCGGACGGCCACGCTCGATGAGCTCGTTGATCTCCGTCGCGTTGACCTTGATCGCCTTGTCGAGCTTGGAGAGCGGCTTGGCTTTTCCTTTTTTCCCTTTTGCTACAACCGATTTTACGCCGCCGGTTTTTTTGCCATGCTTTGTCGCCGATTTTTTAGCCGGTTTCTTTGCCTTCTTTACGACTGCCCTCTTAGACTTTTGTTTCAAAGTTTTCTTTGTTTCCTTCGCCATATGGCCTTTTTTATTAACTTTTTTTGCCCGCTTTACAGAACCCTTCTTTGAAGGCATAAGAATATATACCGTATTGTGCGCTCTTTATTACGATTTTGCAAGGGATAACCTAGACCTTCGTAACGCTTCTGATCATTTTAACGATTTCGGGGAATTTTGATACTCTAAAATGCCCATTCTTGCTCTTGTAGATAATAATCTTTGCCTTCTTGAGCTTAGATCGATATTTCTCAGCGTGAGAAATGGGAACATCGTCATCATCTCTCGAAAAGAATAGGGTGAGATTTTTTGAATTCTTCTCAAGCAAGGAGAGATCTGTTTTAAGTTTGAATCCGCCAACAAGGTCCTCTTCAAAGCACGTGTCATCAAACGGGGGACAAACTAAAAACGTTGATAATATCTTTTTAGGAAATCTATTTTCTGACAAATATTTTGCAAAAAAAATCCCACCCAACGAATATCCTATCAAGATTACGTTATTTCTTAGATAGGGAATATACCTCTCAAGACATATCTTCCAATCTTTGTATTTAGCGTTATCTTGTAGCGGCATACGCGGTCGTATAATCTCAAATTTTTTACCAAGTTTTTTATCTAAATATTCGCCGTTCCAGCGAACATTTTTCTGAAGACTGATTTTTCTAGTACTTAAATATTTCAAATAATCTCTCTGGTTCTTGAAAGTCATTCCGCCATGGATTAAAAATATCTGAATTTTCTTTTTCATATCTTATATCGAATTTTCTGATTAGCTGGAATTTCTACCCTTCCCCACCTCCCGGCAACTTGCTCAACTCCGCAAGCGCGGCGTCGAGCTCAACTTGATTGCCACGTGCCTCTGCATTCCGAACGGCAAGCGAAAGAATGTGCCGCCGCTCTTTATAATATTCTTTTGCAAGCCCCTCTTTTAATACGGCGAGATCTTCGTCGGAAAGTCCACTGATAGCGGTGGGATCGCGGAGCACGATAAGGTTCACGATGGCATCGAGCGCGGCGTCATCGCTTTTTCGTTTGCCGCTCTTTAATAGAGCAAACAGCTCTTTCTGCGTGGGAGTAAAGAACGTCACACAATCCTCCATGAAGACAAAGTCGTTGCGCGCGAGCGCGAGCGCGAGAAGATCTTCGGCGATCAATTCTTGCCGCGAGACCTGACGTTTGGGCGTTTGATCATCCTGAGCGGATACGGAAAATGGCGTCGCGTACCGCGGCGTTACAGAATTCGCTAGCTCCTCCCTCAAAGTCGTTTCGTTCACGCCCGTGCGCTTAGAAAGCTCTCTCAGCCAAAAATCTTTTCTTACCGAGCTTGGTATGTTATCTAATTTCAATAAAACAATGCGTAATTTATTCAATCCGTCACGTGTTTGGAATGTAGCGGGATCGGACGATTCGAACCCTGACCGTATCGGTGGCAAAAACTTCTCGAAATAAAACAATTGCGCGGAAATTGCGGCATCAACAGTATTCCGAACATTCTTTGGATCCGCTTTTGCCGCCTCGGCTGCGTCCTTAAACCCCCGATAGATTGCCACCTTAACTTGAAAATCCTCGGCCTCCGCGAGGTCGATCGCGCGCTCGGCGGCATCGGAGCCGGCAACGTCGGAGTCGAAACATAAAATCACTTCGTCCGCCAGGCGATGCACCGAGCGCAGATGGTCGGCGGTGAGCGCCGTGCCGGACGACGCGATCACGTTGCGCACGCCGCTCTGATAGCTCATCAAAAAATCCATCTGGCCCTCAACGAGCACCGCGGCCTTCGCCTCGCGGACCGCGTCCTTTGCCATCCAAAACCCGTAGAGCAGTTTTGATTTTTGGAATATCGGCGTCTCCGGACTGTTCACATACTTTGCGGTGACGTACGTTGCCTTCGGGTCGTTGCTCGTATCGAACTGCGGAAGGATGCGACCGGTGAAGCCGACCACTTTGCCAAGATGGTTGTGGATCGGGAACATGACGCGGCCGCGGAACCGGTCGAGCATCATTCCCCGCTCTGTCTTTATAGAGAGCCCCGCTTGCAAGAGATCCTGCGGCGCGGCGCCGGCGTTCAGCAAGTGCATCGACAACGCCTCCGGCTCGTTCGGCGCCCAGCCGAGCTCGAACTCCTCTATAGTGGCAGGCGTAAGCCCGCGCTCGGCCAGATACTGTTTAACGATCGGCGCCGCGCCAAGCGAGCGCTTATAAAAATCCTTCGCCTGGTCGTTCAGATCATAGAGCAAGCCGGTAAAGCGATATTCCGCGGGATTCTCATGCTTCAACTCCACGCCCGCTTTTTCCGCAAGCATGCGCAGTGCCTCGCCAAACTCCATGTTCTCGTACTTCATCACGAAACCGAAAATGTCGCCGTCCGCGCCACAGCCAAAGCAATGGAACCTCTGCCGCTCCGGCGAGATGCTGAACGATGCCGACTTCTCGTGATGGAATGGGCAGAGCGCCTTGAAATTCTTGCCCGCCGGTTGGAGCGTCAAATATCCGCGGAGAAAATCCACGATGTCGAGCTTGCCCTTGATGAGTTCGGTGGTGGAAGATGGCATGGTATGCAAATGGATGCGTGATTGGATTGTAATTCTAAAAACGACCGAGGGCAAACCGCGTAGGGTGTGCATCTTTTGACTCGGACCAGAACAAAGAATATAGTATGGTCTGAACTTTTTAAAGGAGAAAAAATGGGAACCGCAACGACGCAACAGTATCTCGGCAGAAAGTATCTCTTTCCTTCCAATCTCCTTTTCGACTACATGGTCGAAAAGATGGTGGCAGAAAAAATCGCGACCTACGAAATGGCAGCGCCGTTCCGCAAGGCGATTCCCAATCGCCCATTTCTATGGATTCCTAGTGGCCTTTCCGCCCTTGGATTGGGATATCTCATGAACCTGGTTACGATAAAAGGGGTAAGAGGTATAAATTTCCTTATCCTGCAACGCTGTTCCAACACCGTGGCGATACCCGCCGAACCGTACTTCATGTTCGACATTGAAGACGGCGACAATTATCTCGACGTGAAACCATCGCTCAGCGAGGCGAGAATCTTCGCCGAAGGTCGCTCGCCGTATACCATCGTCGAAGGGATCATCCACGCGGCGATATTTCCGGAAATATTCGACTCCCATAACGTGAATCTGTGCGGCTCACGGTACAAAACCGACGACACGCCGGAGTTGCTTTTGAGCGATAGTGGGCCGCGGTTGCAGTCAAGCTTTATGGACTCCCCGCATCCGCGATGGGGAACGCCATCGTGCAGAGGCCGTTACATCGCCCACGATCTGGGTCTTTGAACTTTCTCAAAAACAACACACAGGGAACAAGCCACGGCTTCTTCCCTATTTTTTTATCTATAAGATCACCGTATGTAAAAACCCGATATTCTGGTTGAGCATGATGCACAGCCCCGCCACCACGATCACGAGCAGGCCGCCGGCGATGAGCTTGGGATACTGCACGCGAATGTTGATAAAGATGTTCAGCGTGAGCGCGATGAGGAAAAGTATCATAACGAAGAGATAAAAGTCGTTCGCGAGCGCTTTCGGATCGGATAAAAGCTGTTGAATGATGTTACTCTGCGCCGGAAGAGGCGCGGTTGCAGCCGTTGTTCCCACGGATGGCGCAGAGGTAGTTGCGGGTACCGTCGTCGGCACCGCCGGAACGGTTTGCGTCGCTTCGCCCTGCACCGCGATGAACGTCTGTTGCATGGCAGGAGCGGACGAACTTTGCATTGCTACCACGACCGGCACCATCGCCACCGGCACCGGCGCCGGCGTCGCTTTAGGAATCGTTGCGGGTTTTGCCGCGACGGTCTTTGCGGGCGGTTTCACCACCGGCGTTGGCGTCGCCACTGGTACAGGCGTTACTACTACTGCAGCCGCCGGCGCCGTCGCGGCGCTTGCGGTGTCCACAAACGGCGTTGGCGCGGCGGGCGGAGCAGGCGTGCCGAACTCCTCCACCACGAACGTGGTGGGTTCTCCTTCATACACGCCCTGCGCGGCGGCGATGCCGATCTGCGTAAAATCGGTGCTTAAAATATTCGCGCGATGTTCCGGCGAGTTCATCCACGCGGTCGTCACGTCCTCTGAGTCGGAAAAATTTACCGCAAGATTCTCTCCCGCGTAATCAAAGTTATATCCGACCTGCTGGAACCAATACCATGGCGTAAGCCCCTGCGGACTCGTGTGTGCGAAATATCCTTTCGTCGCTTCGTCGTTCGCCTTGTCCTGTGCTGCCGCCGTAAGCAATGAGCTCACTTGAAGATCGGGCAATCCATTCGTTACACGATTCTGGTTCGTCTCATCCACGAGCGCATTGACCTCGATGATGCCAAAAAGCTTTGATTGCGGAATGATATATTTCACGCCGAACACGAAGGCCGATTCGGCGACGAGCGCCACCATCACCACAAACGCGATCGCGCGTGGGCGCAAAATGTGCGGCTTATTATCATTCCCCGCATGCGGGATGAAATAATTGACGAAGTAATTTTTGACCATCTCACCGATCTTTTTCATCATGGTTATATTATATCATAATCCCCTTTATAACACAATACCCCTGCTGCAGCAGGGGTATTGTGTTATCTGTTGGCGCACGGAAAGGATTATTCTCCTCCTTGATCCACTACCAACTGCGGAACCGGTATGTTCAGCGATGGACACATGATGAGGTTGATCCAGCGCTGCGTCGTCTGATAGACGTAACTCGTCGGCGTAAACTGCGTTGGGAGCCCCAAGGCAAGCCACGGCTTAAGCACTTCAAGGTGGTACTTTACTTGGAACTGATTCACCGCAGCGATCGTCTCGGAGCCATAGTAGCCGGTGACCGGCAAGTTCAATCCAAGGTTCATATTCAAGAACGTTTGGAGTTTCGTTACCTGTGCCGGGTCATTCAGATTCTGGCGATCCGGATGGATGTATGAAGTGAGGTAGAGTCCGCAGCTTGCGCCGAGGATCTGGCCGGTGCTCGTGCTTGTGCCGAGAACCTGGCCGCCTCCACCACCACCCCCACCACCACCGCCTCCACCACCAGCGACGTTGATCGTCACGCTGGACGAGTTATCACTCGCGATCGCATCGATGATCGTCGGCGTTTCGGATACGGTCGCGGTGTTCGTGATCGCAGTGCCGCCCGCCGCCGTCACCGTTGCGGTGATCGTGAGCGTCACCGCCTGTCCGGCATTCAGCGCACCGATCGTCCACACTCCCGTCGAGCTATCATATGAGCCTAAGGACGTGGTTGCGGAAACGAAGGTGAGTCCTGCAGGCAGAACATCGTCAGTCACGACGCCGAACGTCGCATTCTGGCCGGTATCCTTCGCGGTCAGCGTGTAGTGGATCGTCGCACCCGTTGCCGGGTTACTATTATCCACCGTCTTCGTGATGCTCATGTCGGCATAGACACTCCCGCCTCCGCCGCAGTTGCTGGTGCAACCGGCTGACGGCACGGTGAGCGTCACCGACGCGCTGTTGTTTGAAGGATCAGGGTCGACAAGCGACGCGAGGGTGGATGTTACGGTCGCGGTATTCGTGAGCGTGGTGCCACCAGTCGCATTCGGATCGACCTCGGCCGCCATCAGCAACGTTGCCGTTGCGTTGGGGCCAAGCGTTCCGATATTCCAGTCTCCGCTCGTCATGTTATATGACCCCTGAGACGTGGTTGCGGAAACATATGCCAATCCAGGAGGCAACTGGTCGTTCGCGTCAACGAAGGTTGATGTCGCAGGACCGTTATCCGTCACGGTGACGGTGAAGTTCACCGTCGCGCCCGCTGCCGGGCTTGCGTTGTCTACCGTCTTCGTGATCGCAAGATCGGCATCCGTCGACGGGACAGGAGAACCAACCGGGATCGATACGGTCGAGGAATTATTTCCAAGGTTGGTATCGGTTTCGGTCGATGACTCATTCACCGTCGCAGTGTTCGTGATCGTGGTACCGGCGGTGCCGGTGGCGTTCACGAGTGCGGCGATCTGAAGGGTCGCGGTGGCATTCGGCGCAAGCGTGCCGATCGTCCACGTGCCCGTCGAGCTGGCGTACGAGGTGCTGGCCGAAGCCGTTGCATTCTCGAACGTGAGGCCTGTCGGCAAGGTGTCGGTCGCTACGACGTCGGTTGATGTCGCAGGGCCGTTTGCGGTCACGGTAAGCGTGTAGTTGATGGTGCCGCCCGGAAGGGTCGATGTCACGTCAGCGATTTTACTGATCGAGATATCGGCGTCCGTTGCGCCACAGCTACCCGTGCATCCGCCGCCGCCTGCTACCGTGATCGCCACCGAGGAACTGTTGTTCGCGGGGTTCGGATCGGTCATGCTGGCGGATTCGCCTACCGTCGCGGTGTTCGTGATGGTATCGCCGGCAGTGCCGGAATTTACCATCGCCGCGATGTCGAGCGTTGCGGTGGCATTCGGCGCAAGCGTGCCGATCGTCCACGTGCCCGTCGAGCTGGCGTACGAGGTGCTGGCCGAAGCCGTTGCATTCTCGAACGTGAGGCCCGTTGGTAAGGTATCGGTCGCTACGACATCGGTTGACGTCGTTGAGCTACTGAGGTTCGCCACGGCAATTGTGTAATTCACCGTATTCCCCACGCTCGGATTACTGTTATCAACCGTCTTGCTGACCGAGAGATCGGCGGACGGAAGCAAGGAAACGTTCCATGCAACGCAGTAATAGGTACCGCCCGCTGCCGGTGAACTCACTGCGTCATAATTGTCGTAGTTGAGTACATCGGTGGAGCAGAACATTTCGGCGCTCGTGGTGCTGTTCACGGTATGTCCCGGATAGTAGCTGAACGGCACGTAACCGGATTGCAGATCCTCGCGCACCCAGAATTTTGAGGTGCTGGTTGGGTTTGCAATCTCGACCGTCGCCTGTCCATTGCCATCGGTCGGACCAAACGTGTTCCATCCGGTGGAAGACGCGGCAGGGCCGATAAAATCGCCCCCCGCATTAGGATCGCTGACGGATGAATTACCCCATTGGAAGCCCCATCCTGATGCCAAATGGCATTCGGGATGCGCCGCAACGAAGCTCGTCGCCGTACTAGAGGTAATGGGTATTCCGCTACCGCTCAGATCGGAAAGATCTGAAAGAGAGGGACAAATGATCTTTGTCGCAACGATGGTCGCGGTCGGAATACTCGTCGACGCCACCGATACCGATACGCTCGAACTGTTGTTCGCCGTGTTCAGATCGGTCGTGCTGGCGGACACGGTCGCGGTGTTCCACAATGTGGAGCTTGCGGCCGAATTCACGAGCGCTTTGATGTTA
>Ga0182030_10011561_pt1 | contig 17799 bp, 25 predicted proteins | sample 812S3MmetaG_FD_121299 | JGI IMG/M metagenome (GOLD analysis project Ga0182030, IMG submission 121299) | Permafrost microbial communities from Stordalen Mire, Sweden - 812S3M metaG (Illumina Assembly) | ecosystem: Environmental > Terrestrial > Soil > Wetlands > Permafrost | place: Sweden...
AATTTTAATTTTAAAAATTTTTATTAAGAAATTACAAAGTTATAATATATTAAAATCGGCATTTTTTGGTGTAAAAGGCGGCCGACTTCAGGGGGTGGCCGACTACTATGGGGGGGAACTTAAAGTATGATTTTCTGACAAAATCTAGCACATTCTCCACAACCTGTGCTGATAAAAAGATGTCGCAGCTGTAATCGAAGGTGCACTAGCTCTAATATAATAATATAATATTCAGGAAGTTGCTGCTTCCTTCTGCTCCTTCTTTTCAAAACAAAAACGCGATCAGCCAAACACCATTGTATCAACGCCATCGACACTTCCCCCATGGGCAGTCTGTATATTAAGATCTCATCTCCTGGTTCTGCCAACGAATCCTATACAATGGTGTCCCCAACGCGAGTACTTCGGAGCGACGCAGCCAAGAAGGCATTCATCGCAAAAGTCAACGCCGGTACAAACACTAGTCTTCGAAAATTAGCACCCGAGCTTCGGACCATGATCTTCGAAGACGTTTTACAAGTGATGGAATTAAAAAAGCTAGCCACAAACAGCAGAGGATACCGTCGCAATATTCAAACAACTCCAAGCTTGCTGTTGGCACTACGAGGCGATCAATATTTATACCATGAAGCTCTTGCAATTTACTACAAGAAGCAGTACTTTGTGTTGAGTAAGAGCAACTTTGAGAAGATTTTTCGGGATATTAGTCCCTTGGTCTTCTCGCAGGTTCGGCATCTTCAATTGAACCTAGAGTAAGTTTCCAGCCCAGAAATATTTAAACAATGATACTAATGCTTGACTAGCGAAATTCTCGCCCCCGAAGTCGACGATACCATGGCCAGCGGGTTCAAAGCTCCTTCTGCAAGAAGCACGCGCTTCCACGCCTTCCTCCAAAATCCCCAACTTCTCAATCGTTTCACCCGCCTCCGTAAACTGTCAATCCAGACCCGAAATCGCGATCCCAATCATCCTGTTACATTCCTTCGCACATTCAAAGATGTCGTCAACCGTTTGATAGAATTTGATATGAAGTACCTCTGCGATTTGAACCGACCACCGGGGCACAATGGTTGTGCATGGACTCTCGATGGCCGTGCTGCGCTCAAGAAGGTCTTAGGGGTGGAAGGACTGCTTGATGAGACGGGCTCTACGATGGCACTTGAATTTGGTGCGATTTATCCAGTGCGATATGATGGTCAAATCAGGACTAGAGTCCATGTTTACCGGCATAAGGCTGCAAAAGGCAAAACCTTGAAGTTTACTGAGCTGGAGCAAGATGCTGAAAGACCGGAAGCGGAGGTTTAGATGTCACTTGGAAATTGTATTGCTCTGAATCTTTGGCTCATGGGTATTAGCTTATTAGCAAATGGCCAGTATGTAGTTGTGCTATTCGACTTCTTTCAGTAGATCAGAATATAAATATCCAATAAACCCCATCAAACCAAAACATAAAATCTTCCCGGTCTTGAAAACAAAACTAGTCTCAATATTCGGGCCAAATTCTCCCATCTATGGCACAGCTCCCGACATATTATCAACATACCCAAGTCATGGTCCACTCGTTATCATGTCACAAAACCCATATATATCCCGCCTGCTTTGAAATTCTTCATAATTAAATATTTCTTCAATCTTTAATCTTTGATTTTCTATTTCCTCTTTGTATCCAGCAAACAATATCTCACATCCAATCTTGCTTTATAACATAGCACAACATCACATACAAAATTTACCCACAAGTCCAATATCAGCAATCGCTCGTGCCGCCGCATCCAAACTATCGTCACATCAAAATTCATAACAGGATAGATCTCGTATACGTGGTTCATTTCTACGTTGTGCGGGGATTGGCGAGAGGGGAGGTGAAGAGGGCTAGGAGGGAATGGGCGGAATGGAAGAGTGGTATCATTACAGAGTGTGGGAGGATGAGAGGAATTGGGGTGGTGAAAATGGGGGAAGGAACTTGCGTTGAGGCGAAGAGGTTGGAGGTGGGGACGAAGGTAGGGACCGCCCGAGGAAAGGTGCTAAAAAGCAATTAGGTTTATTTGGTGTGAATTAAGGGGGAGAGAAGATGGGAATGAAGAGGTGGAAATAATACGTGAAGTTTCCGGTGGGAGTGGGATAGAACCTTGATATCATACCGAAGGACTTTACCCTGCCCCCCTTTTGTGGATCTCGCTTGTCCTTGCTCGATTGTCAAGCAACTAAAGCACCCTTTACACTAAAAGTGTAAGCAGGTTTCACCTCTAAGGCTTGCTTTATAACAGCTTCTGAAATCTACTGGGACCGTATAAGCGTGAGTAAACAATCTTATGAATAAATCCATAAATTCCACGTGATCTTGAAGTTTCGGGGAATTTTCAAGATAGTTAGGTACGAGGCAGAAGACTTCGAGCGAAGATATCCAGAGAATAGAAAAAACTGGCTCCCGAAGAAAGAATGGTCATCAAGTGTGCATAATAATCAATTGGACTGTATGATAACCAATTTCTTCTTATACAATTTGGTACTCCCCGCCCTTATCCTATTTCTGAGCTTGCACTCCACAGCAGTCCCTTCCCTCTACTATCCTATCAGGCCACAACTCCCTGGCCCTCCCGCTCGTATACCCATCCTGTTTAAAGCTCCCCAAGACAAGTCCAATCGGCAACTTACCCCACTCCACCCTACTCTCCCAAGTCTCCACCAGCACGTTCCTCGGACCTTGAAACCCATACCCCCACACCCGCTTCCCAAACTGATCCCACACATACGCAAAACCTCTAAATGTCCAACAACCCGCACTTTGTCCACGTAGTTCAAACACTTCTTCCACACTCATATGATGAAAATGTTCGATCATAGGTTGTTGATTGTGGATAGTGCTCGGTCGACAGATTTGAACGCTTACGAAACCCGTATGCAACTCCTTACCACGAAAATCGAGTTCGTGAATACTGAGGAGGGCGTTTGGATCCCATGGTTGTTCTTGAGAAGTTGGTTTGTTTGTCTCTGATTTAGAAATTCGAACACGGGGTTTATGGACACCTTTGGTGGCTTTGGAGGTCTCGAATGCTTTGGGGATGGTATTTTGATCCCATGCTTGTTCTCGAGGAGTTGGTCCGTTTATCTCGGATTTGGATTTTCGGACACGGGAGGTTCGGGCGGCTGCTGTGGCTTCGGACGCTTCGAGGGCTTTGAGGGTGGGTATCTTGGTTCGGGTGCCGAATCTAACCGTTCCCCGTGATTCGTCTCCATTTGCCATTTCGTATGATACTGTGCAGGAAGCTATTAAGTGATATACTTATTTAACAGTGGTTTTCGAGAATCCGCCTCGCCCGTTCACGATCCAAACTTCCCTTTTCGTTCAGAACTTAACGTAAAATAACGGTCGTCACTTCCCTCACTTCATGCTATCAAACCGCTTCATGGTCGCAGTTATTGTCTCTTTTGTTAGATCGAGAATGAAGCCATGATATTAAATACAGATACAAAAATATTTCGGTAATCTTGTTCAAAGCTGGCCCGCTCAAAGTTTGGAATTTTTGAACCTTTTGTAGGTGTGATATATAGATATATATCGGCATTTTATCGCAACTAAATGATTCAAACCTGTAATCAATCGCGAGAGGAGGGAATAGGAGTGTACAAGAATTAGGGACTTAGAAAGAGCGAGAATGCAGAGATAGGTAGGGGAAGAGATGAGAGCAAGTGAAAGAAAGGAAGTTTCAGAGGAGCCTGGAACAGTGGCGCAAACTCCGAGAAAGCAGCCGAATTTGTCCGGCGGGAAAAGATCAGATGAAAAGCGCTGGGATTAAAGAGGAGGAAAGAACACCCAGCATCTGTAAAGTTTTGCGGGATCTTGATACCAATATCTGTAACTTCTTGGTACCGAATTTCAACTCTTCCGGATGCCCCCTCGCTGGATCAGAATAAATAAACCAACAATTTCAAGGCACAGAATCATTCACCGGGAAGCATATTATCTCTGTATTTATCAGTCGACCACTTTTGCGAAATATTTTGGCAAGAGAGAAATATGGCAATGCCCCCTAACACTCGCTTTCCGGAAGCTCTACGCGCTGCATTTGGGAAATATTTCAAACGGCCTCCTGCTCGGCTAATCACTGCAAATGCCCGGCTGTTTGAGGCGGGAAAAGAACAGAGGATTCGAAGGGAAAGAGAGTTTTGGAAAGAAATCAACGAGTTGATAGAGAGGGACAAGGAGGTGGATAGATGTGAAGCTTTGAAAGTCTTTAAGAAGTAAAGTTGGTGATCAGTGGAATTAGGGTTATCTTCAAGGAGGAAACAGGAGGAGTGAGGATTTTGAAAGGGAGTGTTGCAAGCTGTCGAAACGTTAATTGGGAGTTTCATTGAGAGGTTGCTACCAAAATCAGGGAGGAGAGCGCCAGCGTCTAGAATAAGAGACAGGCACAGTACCAAGAAAACAAATCCCTCTCTATATAATTTTCAAAATATAATTCTTAGTCTTGAAATTTAATTTTCAATTATAATGAGAAAATGACGTGGGTCTATGCTCGATTTTACTGTGGTTGGATGCTGTGACGTTTATCGTATTTGAGAGGGTCTTGCCCGAGCGCAACTACCTTATGCCTTCAAATGTCTTCCCTATGAAAAGAAAGCTAAGATTTAGCATATATACTATAATCTGGTAAGAACGCGTTAAACTTTATGATTCTACATTGGTATTTAACCACTCAGGTGAATATTCCATACCGCCACCTCGCTTCAGCCATTGTGTACCATATTCACAATATCTTGGAACCTAAACCTATCACTTGCGCATAGCCTGCTGTCATCACCTCAACCTCAAACCCACCAAACTCATAATATTCGAAAATAATTCGCCGTGTGCAAAACCAGAGAATTCATTCTTCGATCTGTGACCCACGGTGCCGCAATTAGGATTTCGACTGAGCGCTCTTCAATAAATAACCACCTCTTCATCTCTTCTCAAAATTACCACGAATAATAACAAAACACCATCTATTCACTCATCCCGAAACGACATAGCTAAATCAAAATTCATCGCCCACGAACCACAAATCACAATTTCAAAAAATGTCACGACTACCAAGCTTCCGCGCCCTCCCCACCCTCACACCACGCACCCGCCGCATCGGTTACGGACTCGGAATCACTTTCGGAGCTGTCTACTCATACTCTTCAACCTCACCCTCCAACTCTGGTCCCGGATCAGGTCCAAATATCCAAAAATTCTATCCTTTCATCCCGATTACGCCGCTGGCACAGGCTTGTAATCACGTTTCTGAGGCGATGGAGAAGGTTTACGGGGAGGCTCATAGGAGGATTAGGAAGAAGTTTTGGGGTGATGTTCGGCCGAGGGTGAGGGAAATGCGAGGTTTAAGGCTTATTAGGGGAAAGGATGGGAAGGAGTGTGTGTGTGAGATGAAGGGGAAGGGGGTGGAAAAGGGAGAGGGGAAGGGGGAGGGGTGTAAGTGTAAGTGTAAGGGGGATAAGGATGTGTTTAGTATTTGGGGGAGGAATTGGTGAGAGCATTTGAGGATGTGAAGGAAATTGTGCAAAGTGTGTAAAATGTATCAAAGTCATTCAGTCGATTCCTCATGTTTGTCATGAGTTGTGGTTGTGCCTTGCTCCCCTGATCATGGAACTGGGTACTCAGTGGGCTCAGCAAGGCTCTCGATTTCTGTGTCAATTTGGGGAATAAGAGTCTCTGGATGCTTTGAAAGGCAAATCCCTGAAGATAAATTTGTTCTTTAGCTTACATAGAGAAATGATGTTCATTTGGATATTGGTTTTCACTATTTTTTGAGATACGATAATAAGACTCAATGAAACCGAAAGAAACGCGATCATGCGCCTATTGAGCTAGGACAAGAAAACGGCTACTTCTAGCGCTTTCTAGTCGCCTAATCACTGTTAAGAGAGTTGAAAAGAAGGGCGTTCATTCGCACCACAGCCAAAAAAACATGAGGGGGTGAAAGCTTTGATGTATAATATCAGAGTTTAGTAGGTTAGTCCATAAATATCAATATGGTGCTGTTGCTTAATCTTCTTTTGGAACTGCAAGAACTCTGGCTAAGGTGAGAATTTGTAGTTGATTATTACTAGCGCCATCAACTCGGCTTTGTTCTAGACCTCAAGAAAGATGCTCAATATATTTGGATGAAAGAATGGAACGATCCTAAATTTCTGAATCAGCTTTAGAAAAGCCTTTGAGAAGTAAAATCATCCCCTGTAAAAGGGAGGCCTGAGTATCGGTATCATGGGGATAGATCACTCATCTGGACATTTCATTGTGGAGGGAAGCCCTGCACCCCTCTTAAGAGATGGCAGCGATACCACATACAAGCAAACCCCCATCGGAGATTCGGTTGATGGTTTATCGCGACTTTTTTTCGGCTCACGAATGGATGATACCCCCGAGTCTACACCTATGCAACCCGATGCTTGATAGAATACGCTCTCAGGGACGGTTTACGAAGAAGGAGTCGAAGAATTCTATGGCACATGAATTCTACTATTGAGACTGACCAGGAGAAGAAATGAGGACTTTGTCCACTGAAACACCGGTTTCCACTTTCTTTGAGATATGATGAGATCCAGCGAGAATCAAGCAACGCAGTCATGGCAGTTTCCCACTGCGCGGGAATCATTTTGAATGGGCAAGACTTCCAGCTTGTTCCAATTGTCTTCCGTTCATTGCAGTAATTCTGATATCTCTATTGCTTTTAAGTCAATTGCAGAATATGACAAGAGCAAGCTCGGTGGGAAAAAGAACGTACAAGTGTTTTCTGGAGACACTCTTAACCTTTTCAACTTTGGACGGCATTGAAAACGCACTAAAGCAAGATCTCGAATCTCACATAAAATCTGAATATACAAGTTCTGTAATTTATTCAGAGATATTGGTGAATGCTGAGAAAGCTCATCAGTCGTCGTCGGGGTGACCCCACAAAAGCTCGGCTAAATTTCAAAAGTCTTGGCATCCCACACAAGAGGAACTTGACATCTTCACGACCTCATCCCGAGCTACGACATTGCGACTCTACACCTGTACGTATACCCTCACGTCCTCGATATTGTAGCCTGAGCTGCACATCAACCGTTCGATGACAACGAATCCGCGGAGTTGCGGCATGTGCTGACAGTTTTGGGCGGACAGCTACCTTACCTCCCTTCACACGACCTCCGATTCCCGACGAAGGTCATACTACCGCAATCATGGATTTGGAAAAGTTGAAGAAGATGCAGCAGTCGGTACGAATTGGTACGTGATTACATTCCCAAGCTTGATTTTTAGAGCTGCCTCCAGACCGCGGGCAGGCTCCGCTCAATTTCTTGTACCGTAGAACCACGGCTAACGTTCATTTAGGGTACGTATAAATTTCTTTGCAATCACGATGGGCGATCAAAACATACGACTGGATATATGGGAAGGAGTAACAGAAGATTTATTGCGGGACACCTCAAATGCTGACGGAGTCACAAACAGCGGAAAGGGAACGCCAAGAAGAAAGGTGAAGAAGGTCCACAAGAGCGCTGGAGGGGATGATAAGAAGCTGCAAACACAGCTCAAGAAGCTCAATGTTCAACCTATTCAAGCAATTGAGGAGGTCAACATGTTCAAGGCAGACGGAAACGTCATCCATTTCGCAGCTCCTAAAGGTAAGAACAGGTTCCTGATACAACATCCACCCTGGATCCCAATATCAGCAGCTTCTCCTGTAAGGTTTGAGCTAACGACAATACTCAGTTCACGCCGCCGTCCCCTCTAACACCTTCGCTATCTACGGAAACGGTGAGGACAAGGAACTTACCGAGCTCGTCCCTGGCATTCTCAATCAACTTGGTCCCGACTCCCTCGCTTCCCTCCGAAAGCTCGCCGAGAGCTACCAGTCTATGCAAAAGGCCGAAGGCGGTGAAGGTGCGAAGGAGGATGATGATGATGACATCCCAGAATTGGTTGCGGGGGAGAACTTTGAAGACAAGGTCGAATAAGCAGTTTCTCTTATACAAGTGGAGGCGCAGCATGGCGGCAAATTGGGAAAGCATGGATTCATTCAAGAAAATTCAATAGGACTCTGGGCTATGTTTAGGCTGGATGCTGAATGGCGATTTTTCGGTAGTCCAACGGTATGGTTGCTTGTATGTAAAAAATCACTCAGCAGCTTTCGAGCAATCTCCCGAGCCTTGAGAAATTGTGATGGCCTTGGGATTATGATGAGCCATACGGAAATACTTCACAACGAAACCTCTTGGATAAAGTAGACCCGGGGAGGAGCGGACGATATTCACGTGATTCACGCCAAGCCTGTGATTAATAATCTCGTCCTCTCTTCTCCGCTCTTCGCGTTTGCGAAAGTAAAAACCTTTTCCATCAAGCAATCTGAACATCACCGGAGATCTAAGTGAAATCTCGAAAGTGTGCCAACCAATAAGTTATGCTTGCTCTTCCGTCTCACTCTTCTCATGCTGCACAGTTGCGGCACTTTTGCCTCTACTAGGATCTCTGGTGCCTGAAAGAAGGCTGTGAAGCTCAAGTACGCAAGCTCCCTACTGCGCGTTGGCCATGGGAGTTCTCCCCAGCGAGATGCTACCCCCATTCCGTCGCGCGTTACCCTATACCGGGGTAAATACGAGCCCGCATAATACGGTGCGTCCAATCCCCCGAATAAAATACCGTATATCCAATCAACTACCCTTGATGAAGTCGATCGCAACCCCCAAAAGTACCTCGGTGAGCAATATAAAATTGCCGATCCTGAGCTTCAGTATACTTAAAATCAATTGTTTCCTCAAAAATTCCTCTTCTTCATACTCAGTCATTGTGAAATCATGTGGCGCCATCATTTTGTGACTATACTTTTGTTTCTTCAATCAACCCCCTCGTTTGCCTCTGCCCAGAGTTACTCAGCCTGCAAAGCTTCTCCGGGGTCTTCTTCTTGGCCAAGTTCACAGGATTGGTATGCATTAGGTCTCAAACTCTCAGGTCGGCTTCTCAAGCCTACTCCTCCAGGCGCCGTCTGCCATCCCGAACTCCCAGAATACAATAATGCGACATGCGCCACAGTAGTTGAAGAATGGTACAAGGTTGACTACTATGCAACAGACCCAATTAGTAGTCCATGGAGTAATTGGAACAATGATTCCTGTCTCCCGTGGACCGGGTCGCCTTGCACGGGAGAAGGATTCCCAGTGTACGTGGTTAATGCGACTTCTAAGGAGGACGTGAAGACGGGCGTAGATTTCGCTAGGAACCATAATGTGAGGCTGGTTGTGAAGGGAACCGGTCATGATTATCTTGGAAGGTAGGTCCATTTTCTTTTTGAGAACCTTCGATTATTAGACGGGTAAAGAAGCAAATGATTAACACGCTCCAGATCTACATCTCCAAGCTCGTTGTCGATCTGGACCCATTCCATGCAGGGAATAAGTTTTACGAAGGACTTCAAGCCTGAAGGTTGTGATTTTTCAATCCCTGGTGATGCAATCACTGCTGCAGCAGGTGTATTGAATGGTGACATTGATGCTGCGGCCGCAACAAGAAATCTTACAATTATATCTGGTGGACAGTACTCAGTAGGCCCAGGAGGTTATCTTTCAGGGGGTGGGCATGGTATATTGGGTCCTACTTACGGTATGGGTGCGGATCAAGTTCTTCAAATGGAGGTTGTGACACCTGGTGGTGAAATTTTGACTATCAACGAGTGCCAAAACCAGGACTTGTTTTGGGCTATACGAGGTGTGAGTTTTATCAGATTATAGTGCCACGTACGCGACCTAACTAGCAACAGGGAGGAGGCTCCACCTTTGGCATCATGACATCCGTGACGATCAAGGCTTTCCCCTCTACACCTATCATCACCCTTTCTTTCCTTCTCAGCGGACCGGCAGAATCTGATACTTTCTACGACGGCATGACATACCTTCTCTCACAATATCCAGCACTTGCTGATGTCGGAATTGCAAGCTACGGTAGCATCACTGCAAACAACTCAGCCTCCAGCCCCGTCGGCGTATTTGAAGGCGTCTTCCTTATCCCAGCCATTTCCGCCGCGAATACCTCTGATTCGCTTGCAGCTGCATTGAATCCTATCTTCGAACATATCAACACAACCTGGCCGGGGCAATTTAATTATGGATCATCTTCGAAAACGTACCCCCAATTCAACGATTTCTTTCTTTATATTAATGGTCCATTATGGGCTGGCGTGAATCTCAGGCTTGGCTCGCGGCTACTTGACGCAGAAGCACTAACCGGGCCAGGATTGAAGAAAGGTCTACAGGGCGCAATGACGTTCAGTGGATTGCAAGTCTATCTGGTGAGTGGTAAGGGAGTGGCAAACGCCGTGCCACGCGGAGGAAGCAACGCTGTAAACCCTGCATGGAGGAAAAGCTTAATACATGTGGGTTCGTCTCCCCTCATCGGCCCCCATCCAAAATAAATTATCTGACAAAATTATAGTACTTGGTGAAAATTGGCCTTACAACGATCCTACCGCCCAAGCTGCTACGGAAGATTTGATTACGAATACCTATGTCAAAGCGCTAAGAGAACTGGCTCCAAACACAGGAGCGTATATCAATGAGGCTGACCCCGATGAGCCGAATCCCCATCAGGCCTTCTGGGGAGATAATTATGAGAGGTTGTTGGAGATCAAGAGGAAGGTCGATCCAAGTGATGTTTTATGGTGCACGCCCTGTGTGGGGAATGAGAGGTGGGAGCAAGTTGGGGATCAGCTTTGTAGGGTGTGATGTTCTTTACCACTAGTTGAGTCTAGAACAGGATCCGGTCATATATTACCTTCTTTATGTACATTACCTACCTTTTTAAAGTTGATAATTGCTAGAGGTTGAAACTGTAGGAGCAAACTTACTACCCAATAGCTTTCCTGTGATCACATCCTGCTTGTCTGTTTGCTGGCTGGATATTTATACCTTAGCACAGTGCCATTGCTCGTACAGGGTATTAAGCTTGAGCTTGAATAAGATCTCCTGTGGCTTGAGGATTGTGTGAAACTTGAAGTACAAGTTGTATTCTAATCTATTCAAGATTCCAATATGTGCTTTGTCTTCCTTTTCCGCCTATATGTTATGAGGGTGTTATAGCAGGCTTTTTCTTCGTAGTGCTTGCTCATCGAAGGTAGCTCGGTACTCGCAATGATCTCTTTCAAAGATTATGGTTGAGAGTGAGATCATTGGCCTAAGTGCTAGAAAATCAGTGAGGGTGCCATAATTAAATGCAGAATATGGTAAAATAAAGGAAGTTGACAGGCTATCTCAGCTTAAATAAGAGCCAGAAATGGTTCACATCATCCACAATAACTGTGCCTTATATCAAACTGTAAAAGTCGATTGTATTGGCTTCAATTGAGATAATATCTAGTACCATTCTTCAATGTCTCAGACCTATTTTCACCTTGTCTCTTCTCATCAGTTAGGAAGTGGGCTAGCGTCGCTAGGCTATTACTTGAGGTGAATTCCTCATTATGCTGCCTATATATAATTATTCACAATGATTGCTTAACAAGTTGGTTTTTCGTCCTTCTCATTGACAAGTTTATCTCATCCAGCAACCAATCACCGCGCCGAAAATCTTGTGGAAACTACCTCCCGAGCTCAGGGAAAAGGTCTTTACACCTTGTATGAAAGTGAGCGTCACCATTCTACCACCTCTACATGACAACAGTCGTGATTATTTTACGCCGTATACAGACCACCCCAGCGCTGCTCATTGACCTACGTGTTGATAAAAAACTATATGAAGAAGCTTTAGCGCTCCACTACAACATGATTATCACGATGATCGTTCGGAAGCTCGATCATCGTTGGCACCGACTCGTATTCGCTTTATGAGTGTCTCGTAAAGCGCGGAACGACGAAAGGGAAGCGTCTGATGATCGATATTATGGCCCTTAGACAGTTGTATGCACGGCGAGAGCTACAGGAGATTCGATGGATTAATGGCGAAGACAACCTCGCAGATGCAATGACAAAAGCAACGCCAAAGACGGCTCTTGAGAGATTTCTGAACAGCTCTGAGCACCACCACCCTCCCCTCCATCCGAGAAAGATTATCACAAACTGTCCCTTCCGTGATTCGACACTTACCTCTAAACCTCGAGTAAATCACCTCCAATCCACTCCTCAATCTCTAGAAAGATCTAACAAAATCATTTTTAGCGGTGCAGTAGCAATGGGATCCCTCTTCGCTCCCTACCTCTCTGATTACAGAATCGCCAAGACCATGTATGTCGGCCAACGCCCGCAGATAACACTTTTGGCACTGCATGGACCGCTATCTTAAGGGCAAGGGCAAAAGCAAGGGCAATACCAAGGCCAGCATCTTCCATTCGTTCACAAATCTCGAAACATTGTTAATCCAAGCTCGCGACTACAACTACCAGCGCCTCCTTGATTCCCTTGCCAAATTCCACAAAGCGGCGCCACCAATGTTGAAAGAGATTAACGTGATTTGTGCAGGCTGCTAGTTATGGATGGAGTTTTGTGGAGGGGGAGAGGTGTGATTTTATTAATGGAGATGAGTGGGTTATGGATAGGAGTGGAGATTGAGGACATGAGGTTGGGATTCAGGAGCTTGGGAGGTTGCCTATGAAGATTGGGGATAATGGTGGCATATATTCAGAGTAATTTGTGCGTCTGGGCATTGATTGGCATAACATTCTCAACGTAGGAATGCTTCCTTACACAATTAATTTTCCATGAACCTATAAGATCAACCAAGTTGTATTGAGCTGCAACACCTTTTCATCTGTGTGTATTCAGCTTTCACCAGACCCCTAAAACGATATGATATTTGCCTGTGAATATAGAGTGAGTGTTCATTTTAACAACCATCTTTTCAATTCGCCGTTTGAGACCAGCGGCGTCCTTCCCATTGACTATCTTCTCCACCCCATGCATGGCTTCGCCCACACACAATAGCTAAATATCCAACCGATTTGGGCAATATATCGATCGCTATGTCAAAAAGATTTTCAACACCAATACTTGCCGACATGAAGGGTTTCGAGAGCCTGGCGATCCAAACACAGGACTACAACAACTGGAGAACGCTTCGCTTCATCAACAAATTTGTACGGTGGCCTGTCTGACATACGACGATTGCAGTGCTTGTTGATTTTCAAAAAAGGAAGGAAATAGTATACGATGCTTGATTGAAATGAAAATTCGATGACTTTATTTCTATATGGCGGGAGAAGGCGTTTCTAGCAAGAAGTTCTAGAAACAACTCTCCTTTAGAAAGAAGGCTGAGTATAGACGTTGGCAGGCGCAGGGAAGCCTATTTATTTCGAGGTTGAGGAGACAGGTGAGGATTGGATTGGATTTTGATGGCCTTGTCACAGAATCATTGGGCGATATCGGTTGACGGGCTGAATTTGGTAAAGTTGTGAAGGTAGCAATTGGGTGAATCGAGGATATGTGAGTCTCTTTCCTCTGTATAGACTTTTTGTGAATTCTATTATGTCGGAGAAAGATTTCAGTGAGTATTGCTCTCCTCTTGATATGTTGGTATTGTGAATGAACTCTTTCTCTCTCGGGCGTCGCATTCGATTACTGAGCTTGCTGCTCTTGCTCAGGCGCTCCAGTAACCACCTTCGGTTCTTTCAACTCGCCTGAGCAACCTGAGCAGCTACCGTGGTCAGCGGGTGGAGAGTGGAGGAATCGATTTCTCGCATGAGCTTATAGTAGTCATATTATGACATCGTTCCTTGGGTGCGGGATAGCTTGTCACGACCTTTAAATGGGCACCTTCGGCATAGCTAGCTAGGGGAATACTAACAATTTTAGCATTCTAATAGAAGGCGACCTTGAAGTGGACAATCTCACTGCGAGTTAATAGGCGGTGTAAGATTCCGATGGTGCCATTTACTACTTAAGAATCCACAGCCTCCTTGCGGAGTCATCGAGGTAACTCTGTCCGTTGTTGAGCGAAACTAGCTAAGGAGGTTCATGGATGATTGAAAGAGTGAGGATCGAATAATTCCGTTTCAAAGAGTGTTAAGTCCTCGTGGTTGTCAAATGCATGGAACACTTATTTGAAAAGAACCTTCACGCCTTTGCTCTTCTTGTCCTGCTGAGGAAGGAAGAAATCATGTTTAACATCAACATCTAATCTGGAGCTTTTGAATAGTTGCTGATTATCAAAACGGCGGAAGACTGTCGCGAGAGTCAGGTTTAGTTCTGCTCTTGCGAGGCTGCATAGATGGAAACGGTTGGTTAGCTGAGTTCTGGGGTGGTTCGCGGATGAAGTTGGAGAAGCATAGAGACTGACTTCATTCCGACGCATTGCCTTGAACCTTTTGAGAATGAGACTAGGTATCGTTCCAAGGGTGGCGAGCCTTCTGGGCGCGGTTCGAGCCAGCGCTCGGGTTTGAATTTATACGAATCGGGGAAGATAGATTCGTTGTGGTGCATAAGGATTGAAGTCATTCCTACCGGTGTCTATATCGTGTAGGTTAGATCAGAGGCTTGTTGCTGCTGATTAGCAAAGATGGAGCTGCACGAGCAAACTCACTCCTGGTGGGATTTCCCAATCGTGAAATTTCATAACTTCGAATGGATGTGATCTCTGAAGGCGGGTACTAAGGCCGTACGAGAGCCTTTTCAATGTTAGCATAGAGCACAATAATGGGAGAAGGGCCCTGACCTCAAACCTTCCTGCACCACCGCATTCTGGTATCAATGTCAGCTGATATGCATCTTCAGGATGAATGGAAGGATATGGTTCACCAGATACGGCAAGTGCTCAACCACAGCCAATTTTGCAGGCGCAAATTGGTCTGGCATCGCAACCTCGAGTTCAGCCCTCAGCTTCTCTAAGACGTCTGGATTATCGAGGATATGGAAATGCGTGACAGTCAGTGTATTGGCAGTTGTATCAGCACCTGCGCCAATGACGACTTGCCCCTCCTGCCAAATCCGCGAATGTAACTTCTCTTCTGGAGGAAGGTCGGATTCTAAGAGAGCGTGAAAGATGGTTTTATCCATCCCAAGATCAAGTTCCTCCTGTGACCGTTTGTACTCTCCGTCGATTACTTTCTGAGTGTCCTCCTGCACTTTCTAAATTGCAACATCAGTGGGAATTGCCGAGGAATACTAGTAATTTGCGATCTCACATGTTGATATTCAAAAAGCATGGCCATTCCAGGACTGATTGCTTTGATGACACTCATCGGCAACGCTTGCGTGAAGGGAAGAACCCACGGAATATACTTCATAAGAGCTGCGACTTCCACAATAGCTTTGAGAGTCTCAACCCAGAAAGGCGAGAAGTCGGGGCTATCCAAGTGGTTCCAGCTTCGGTTCAGGGCGTAGAGCGTGATGATATCGGTGGTGAGGCACATATATGGTTGACGCATTGGGATGGGTTCCCCGGATTTGCGGCATTCTTCAATACGCTGACATAATTTCTCCACCATATAACTGATCATGGGTTCCAGATGATTGACATTCTGTTTGGAAAAGAAAGGACCGAGAGCCCCACGGCGAGCGCGGTGGAATTTGTAGTCGACAGTCGAGAAAGTGGCCCCAGGAAGACCAAATTGCGAGACATAGAAGGGAGATTTATTCCGCGGCTTGTGAGAATATAGTTCTTCATAGTAGTCTGGTTCGTCAATATGGAGTTCATAAGGACTGATTCGAATAATTGGGCCTCAAGAGGAAGGTTTGTCAGCTGACTTGTTCAAGGTGATTTGGCAAAGCTTGCAACGAACCATATTTCTCGTGAAGCTCTCGTATTTTGAAAGTATATTGACCCTTCAGAATTACATCATAATAAAACTCATAACACAAGGTTGCAGCTGCAATTTTGGGTCCTGGGAATTTTGAAAGGGGTCCGAAATATACGCTGTAGATCGTCCGAGCAGCGAAGACGATCAAAAGAACTACAACGCCAGCCGCTAAACCGTACTGAATGCTGGGCAAGATGGACATTTTGCCTGATGGGGGCCCCAGAGTGATGCAGTAGAAAAAGGTTGTATCGATGACTATCTACGAGTCTAGGATTAAACGTGATGAATTGATAAGGAGGTGTTCCAGTGGAGAGGACACGAAGGTTGGCGACAGTGTATCTTAATCACTGAAATAGTCGCGGCGCGCTTTTGCGGGGAGTACGCTGTAGCAAGAGATTGCCTGACAGAATAGAAGATGGTGAGACATAATTTTGGGAATGCACCTTCGTATAGGGTCTTGCCCAAGCCACTGTTGCTTTCATGCAATGCAGGGGACGCTGTGATATGTAAGCTAATTGGTGGGATCTCGCCAGCCAAGCCAGAAGCTGCACCGGAATTCACCGAGACATTTTCGAGCTACCTATTCCCCCCTATAATAAATCAGTGCACCTTTGGAGGGGAGAATCACAGCACTCAACTTTAATTTTCTCCCTGAGGCTATTCCACGATAGCTTACGAAGGACCCGGTCGAAGGTCTGGAAAAAAATAGGGCATGGTGCCTGTGATTATAGGCTATCATTAATTGGCCAATGGTAAGTCACTGGAAAGGTAACCATAGGGCTTGGGCGCTGTGCCTCGAGGGTATCGCTTCCCCAAATTACAGCGTCCCTCAGCGCCTCAGCATGCCATTATTATTTATCCTCCCTGAAGAGGTGGAGCGGTGCCGGGGGAAAGCCGGTAATTCCCCATCAAGAAACAGCTAGCACAAGTTTCCTTCCCTGGAACTAATCCTCATCACCCCAGGGGCCTGCATGGAGTCCTCCGTCCTAAATCAAATTGGCTTTGTACTCTAAACTAACAACCATCTGCGAAGCTACTTTGCTCTTCTTCCTAACGTAGAGAACTCAACGCTTGGGTAGGTACTCCCTGGCCCGCGCACTAGGCGACATTCATAATGGCGGCGTTAGAAGGGAACCTCGGATTGGAGGCTGATGTAAGAATCTACATCGACGGTGCAAACGATTGTGAGCGTGAGAAGAACTGAGAAAAGACAGCCTGGCGTTCGCGATGATGCACATTGGAATAGGGAGCATTCGCTAAATCTCCGACATTTATGTCTCGAACGAGATTCTGCGGCTCACACTGTGCTCAGAGACTCAACAACTTCCTTGAACTCGAGCGTTCTCCTGTATCGCGAGGGAAATGGCTGAACATCTCACGCTTATAAAAACGGAAGTCAGTTCTTCCTGCTTCATCTAATCATGACTAATTAACTGACCATAAACAGAATATGTTTTGCCCAACGATGAGGTGTGCAGTCTAGCCAAAAATCATGTATATGCACTGACTGGATCTTCATAGAGAAAAAATGGATCGTTTAGGTGATCCTGTGCTTCACTGCATTATTTCTTTGCTTCCCGAGACTGGCCGACGCCAGACCTACAACATCATCTTTTCCTGATGACATTCGACTCTAGGTTGGCATTTGCTCCGCTGGGGGGAAGTCCGGCGCGTTTTGGATATTGGGACAGGAACTGGAATCTGCCTCCTCCCCAAAAAGGAAGTCTCCTAGAGAAAAACTCTACTAATAAAGCAGGAAGCATATAAATGGAAGAAAGCATACAGAGGGAAGGAAGTATAGACACTAGAAGGAAACTCGGTAGAATAGCAGAATAAGTTGCCATGTTAATGAAACAAGGATCTAAAAGGGAAATTTCCTCGATCTACAAAAAATTATAAAAATGACAAAATGTTTCTCCACCCAAGTTACGGACCCCTCTACTCCCGCGCTTACCCCCCCCCTTTTTTTTTTTTTTTTAAATCTTTATTTTCCAATTCAGGGCGTTTCCTTTTTTTTTTTTTTTTTTTTATTTTTTTTTTATTTTTTTTATCATTAAAA
>Ga0182030_10011563_pt1 | contig 17795 bp, 18 predicted proteins | sample 812S3MmetaG_FD_121299 | JGI IMG/M metagenome (GOLD analysis project Ga0182030, IMG submission 121299) | Permafrost microbial communities from Stordalen Mire, Sweden - 812S3M metaG (Illumina Assembly) | ecosystem: Environmental > Terrestrial > Soil > Wetlands > Permafrost | place: Sweden...
CGCTGACTTGATCATGATGTCCCTTTAGATTTCTTAGTGGGGCCAGGCATTCCTGCCTGCCGCCGGGCTTCCGCCCGGCGCGGTGTTTTCCTCTCCTACCTCGGCTGCGTAATCACGTCGATCATGTAAGGTTCCCCGCGCTTCACCGCCGCCACGCCCCGCTTCAGCGCCGCCTGCAGTTTCGTCGGATCGCTGATCGGTCCTTCGCCCGCCATCCCGTATCCCGCCGCCATCTTCGTGTAATCGATGAACGGATCGCGCAGCGTATTCCCGATATGCGCGCGGTCTTCGCCGCGTCCGCGCACGCCCGCCATATATTCCACGAACATATACTCCTGATGCCACGCGCGGTTGTTGTGCATCACGGTCAGCATCGGCAGCTTGTGATGTACCGCGGTCCAAAGCACGCCCGGCGCATAGTTCAGGTCGCCGTCTGTCTGAATATTGATCACGATGCGATCGCGTCCCCGCGCCGCCAGCGCCGCACCCACCGATGCCGGCGCGCCATAGCCCATGCCGCCCGCGCCCTGTCCGCCGAGATAACTGTACGGCTTGTTGTGTACCCACAGCTGCGTGTTGTGCCCGCCCGAGAAATTGCTCGGCGACGACAGACACCAGTCTTCGTTCATGATCATCGGCCACAGCTCAGCGTAAATGCGCGCCGTGCAGATCGGGCTCCCGTTCCATCCCGCGCGCTTCGCCTCCACCGCTTTCTCCAGCGCATCCACCCGCGCTTCGTGATTCGCCCGCGCAATCTTCGCCGCGCGATCCTGAATCCGCGACTTCTGATCCGACGTCATTTGCCGCTTCACTTCTTCGATAATCAGCGGCAGGCTGGCTTCGGCGTCGGCTTCAATTGCGGGCGCGGCAGCGTTCGCATTCCCGCGTCCGCCGCCTCTGCCGTTTCGCCCTGGGTTGGTGGTGGAAATCCCGCCGAAATCGATGTGATCCTTGTCGCGCATCGCGGCCACGCCCGCCAGCGTCGGGCCCGTGATCGACGCCTGCGCGCCCGCCGCTTCCAGTCCGAGTGCGTAGTCGTAATTCGTATCCGCGCCCGGCCCGCAAAGCGGATGCCCCTGCGGGAAACTCATTGGCCCGTTCGTCGCCGCCGTGCTCGTCGACGCGCCCACCAGTTCCGCCAGTTCCACCGCCCGCTTCACGCCTTCAGGCGTACGCAGACGTCCCACATTGATGCGCGGGTTCTGCGCATCCAGCAGCCCTTTCGCGATCTCTCTCGCGCGCGTCCCGTCCACCGTCACGAACGTGGGCGGCTTATACACCGGGATCTTCAGGTTCGGCACATCCTCCTTCTGCACTTCAGAAGAGAGAACGACCAGCGTCGGCGCCATAGGCGGCGTGATCGCTTCGTTATAGGCGCGCTGAATCGCCACCAGCGCCTCCTCGACGGTCTTCGGTTCGGCGTCCCACTTCGTAAAGCTGCGCACCATGCCCGCCATATCGTGCGCCGTATGCGCCGGAATGAAATCGGCGTCGTTCCCCGCCAGCATCACCATCGGCACTTTGTCGTAATACGCCTGATAGATCGACATCGCCGCGTGCTGAATGCCGATCGTGCCGTGCAACAGCGCCACCATCGGCTTGCCCTGCGCCTTCGCATAGCCGTGCGCCATCGTCACCGCAGACTCTTCGTGGAGCGCTGTGATGAACTCCGGATTCGTATTCGGCGGGTTGCCGTAGTTAATGAACGATTCCTGGATGCCCTCGAAGCTCGACCCCGGATTCGCCGCCACATACTCCATCCCGAGGTCTTTGATCACCTGCACCATCAGGTCGGAGGCCGGCCGCGTAATCAGTCGCGCCGCCACCGGAGGGCGAACGTTTCCCGCATCGCGATCGATCTGCGACTGCGTCGGCGCGGGCGCTGACCCGGTGCCCGTCTGGTTTCCAGCGCGTTGCTGCTGCGCTTCCGCCAACGGACTTGTTGTCGCCAGCGCCGCCGCACTGGCAGCCGCGCCTTTCAGGAATCCGCGCCGTCCTACGGAACTTTTCTGGGATCTGGCCATATTGCCCTCCTCTTTCCCGACCGCATCAATTCTATCCAAAACCTCTTCCCGCCGTACCGCTGGTGGTCTTGCCACCGGCGTTTTTACTCCACAAGGTTATTTTCCGGCCAGAAGCCTCCCGTCGCCGTTTATTTCCCCGATTTCGCCTGCTGCTGCGCGAGGAATTCCCCCGCCGCCGCCGTAAGGTCCGCGGACCATTCGTGCCCCGCGTTCAGCGTCACGGCACGCACCGGCACGCCCGCATCACTCAGCCGCTGCCGGTCTTTTGCGAACGCCGTCTCTCTGTACAGTTCGTCCGCCGCGCCGCGCGCAATCAGCACCGACGAAAGCTTTCGCAAAGCCGCCGCATCGAGCTCCGGCGGCACATCGCTTCCCGCGGCAATGACACCGGCCTGCCCCGGCGCGTGAATCGCGGCGCGATACGCCATCGCCGCACCCTGCGAGAACCCGGCAAACACGAGGACAGCCGGCGCAGCACACTCCGCCTCGATGCATGCCCTGACAAACGCCACGTTATCCGCCAGCGCCCATTCCCGATCCTGCCGCGTCATCCAGCTCGCCACCACCTGATTCGAACGTCGCTGATAGAAACGATGCAGCCCCAGGATGGATATCAGGTGCCAGCGTTCGCTTCCCGGAATCGCGCGCAGCCTTTCCATCTGCGTTTCCGCATCTTCGGCATACCCGTGAAAACCCACCAGCAGCTGCGCCGGACCCGGCTCCGACGGACCGATCGCCAGATAGCGGCCGTGCGTCGTCGTCGCGATGGAGCGTTCGCTGATCACGCGGGTTTCGAGTCGAGAACCGGCACCCTGACAAACGAGGCCCGCAGGCTGCAGAACAGGTTGTACTTCACGATGTACCAGAACGCCGCTACGCCGTCCGACGCCTGAATCTTTTTCCCCTGTTCGTACGTGCGCCCGTAGTAGCTGATGGGTACCTCATAGATGGCGCATCCCAGCTTGGCCACTTTCGCCGTGACTTCAATTTCGAAGCCGAAGCCGTTCGACGTGATCACCATGTTGCGCATGATTTCGGACCGGAACGCCTTGTACCCGGTCTCCACATCCGTCAGATTGATGTTCGTAAAAAGATTGGACGTGAACGTCAGCAGCTTGTTCGCGAGGTAATGATAAAAATACAGCACGCGCGAAGCTTTGCGCACCAGAAACCGCGAGCCGTAAACCACGTCCGCCTGGCCATCCAGTATCGGCTGAATCACCTCGGGTATCTCGGCGGGGTCGTACTCCAGATCGGCATCCTGCACAATCACGATTTCGCCCTGTATCTGCGCGAACCCCGTCTTGACAGCCTCGGTCTTGCCGCCGTTGACCTTATGTTCAAGCAGCCGGATCCGCGGATCGCGCGCCGCGAGTTCGCGAACAATCTCGGAAGTGCGGTCTTTCGAGCAGTCATTCACTACAATGATTTCCGCCAGAGCTTCGAGGCGCAGCACGTTCTCGATAACACGCGCAATCGTCGCCTCTTCGTTATAGGCGGGAATAACCACTGAAAGGCATTGCCGGTTTCCGCGCATGAATCACTACATTTTATAACTGTTATGATTCAACGTCGCGCATTACTTCAGCATCGACTGCAGACTGCGCAGTTCGGCGGCGGAAACGTCCGACACCGCCCAATACGTCATCGGGCCGGTGCTCCAGCGCAGAAGATTGTAGCCGTTACGCGAAAGGGCGGTCTCTGATTCCCCCGCGCCGGGCCAGATGAAGACGGTAATCTCGTGCTGCCGGCGATGATAAACCAGCGCGGCAACGCGGCGCCCGGCGATGTAATCCACGCGCGCGCCGGCCAGCGGATAGCCCTGTTCCGCAAGATCCTTCACGTCCGGTGAGAAATCGAGTTTGCCGGCAAACCATGGCTTGACCGTGTGCTGGTCGGAAGAAACCACGTCGAGCAGATGGCTGCCGACGAGCGAGCTGAGATGGTCGTCGAGGATCACCTGCGCCATGCCTTCCCCCGCACTACGCGATCGCAACTGCTCCACATTCCACGCCGCCGACGCGATCAAAAGCAGGGACGCCGCAATCGCCAGCGGCCGCCAGAACGTTGCGCCCGCGGGTTTCATCTCGCGGCGCAGCGCGGTCCGCACCGACTGACCGAGTTCCGCCGGCGCTTTGTAATAAGGCGCGGCCGACCGGATCTCCGCGCGTTGTTCAAGCAGCCCGGCAAAGAGCGCGGCGCATTCGGAACATCCCGCGATATGCTCACGCGCCTCCACCTGCTGCGCGGCGTCTAGTTCGCCATCGAAAAGGAGTTCGATACGCTCCGGTGAGCAATTCATCGGACGCCCTTTCCGCCGGCGCACTCAGCAACGCTGCGCCGCGCCCGCGACAGCCTTGACATCACCGTTCCCATTGCCAGACCCGTCACTTCCGCGATCTCACGATACGACATCTCCTCGATCTCGCGCAGGATGAGAACTTCGCGAAACTCGGCCGGCAGCTTCTCGATGCACGCTTTCAGAATGCGCATGTCATCGGTGTCCGCCGCGCTTCGCTCATGCGAAGCCTCCGCCGCGTGCACCGTTTCATCGAAAAGAACTGCCTCGCCCTGACGGCTGCGCCGCTCATGAAAAGTCCGGCTCGTATTGCGCACAATCGTCAGCAGCCACGCTTTCCCGTCGCCGCCCTGCCAGGTCTCAAAAAACCGGAACGCCCGCAGATAAGACTCCTGCACCACGTCCTGCGCGTCCTCGTCGCTGCGCATCAGCCAGCGCGCCAGGTTGTGCGCGGCGTTCATGTGCGGCAGGAACGTCTCCTCAAACCGGCGCAGCCGCGCATCATCCACGCGCGTTTCTGACGCCGCCGCCGCGCGTTTGCGCCAGAGTCTCAAACTCCGATGATAACGATAGTAACGACGATAACGACACCGCATCACCGGGCGCGCGGGAATTGACGATGCCGCTGCTGCAGGCGGCACGTGGAATGTCCCTAAGCGTACAGTTGCGAACGTTGGGCGCGAACTTGCTTATGCCGACAACGGAGGATTGGTATGTCATTCGGCATTTATCTGCTGGGCTTTGTCATTCTGATCGTGGGGCTCGCATTGGCTGCGAATATGATGCACGTTCCGCCGCGCTGGATCGGCGTGGGCACGGTTTGCATGGTCGGGATTGGAATACTGGCGGGCGTAGCCAATACCCGTCGGCGCGATCCTTAGTCAAAGACAGGCGGGAATCGACCGGACCGGGTGCAACGCCTGGATGCAGCGACCGTTTTCACAAGCCGTCAGATCGAGGTTGTATACGGTTTCGTACCCAGCCTGCACCAGGAACTCCGAAAAATCTTCCGTGTAGTGACCGTCGCGGGCCAGTTCGACCTTATAGCGGTCACGAGCAGGCAGATCGCGGACTTCAAAACGGCCGTCGGCATCGGACTCCGCTGAACCGATCATTCCGACGTTATCGAGGTAGACACGAATCCGGGCCTCGGACAGTGGGCGGCCGTGATCGTCAGCGATTGTTCCTCCGAGCGATCCCTTCCCGGCGTCCAGTCGATCGAGCACACGAAGAAAGCCCGGCGTCCGGCGACAGTTGCTGACGCCTTCGAACAGGAGTTCCAGCGGCGGCAATACGCGAACGCGGCCGGCATCCAGGCGAACCGAACGAATCGTGGCGGGGAAGTACAGATTTTCCGAAATCCGGAGGCTGTAAACGCCCGGCGGCACTCCCTGAAATTCGAAAGCTCCGGTCGTCCCCGTCTCAGCGAGCCTTCGGATTTCTCCACCTCGAAGCTCGATGCGCGCGGTGTGAAGCAAGTCTCCACCGGCGTTCACCACCGTCCCCCTCAATGCCGCGCTCGGCTCCTGCGAAGACACAACCACCGACCACAAAAGGAACAGTCCGGCTGCTCTCACGCTCACTTCGGCTCTCAGTATACGGGAGCAGTCGCTTCGGCTGTCACGATATACTTCGTCCGATGCGTCCACTGATTTCCCTGTTGATCCTTTTCGCGGTTGCCGCCGGAATCGGATCACTGCTGGCACAGAAGGTGCCGGAGAAAGCACCCGAAAAGCTCGTTTTCCAGTCCAAAATGGGCAACGTGACGTTCGACCACGCCGCCCATCTCAAGCGCGCCAAAGGCGACTGCGCGGCCTGCCACGACAAGCTGTTCACCCAGTCGAATGCCCCGCTGAATTTCAAGGCGAACATGCACAAGACGGCAGAAGAGGCGAAGACCTCGTGCGGCGCCTGTCACGCAGCCGGCGGAGCGTCCTTCGAAGCGAAGGGCAACTGCGCCAAATGCCACGTGAAGGCTTAGCTTACTCCGCGGACTCCAGCAAACGCTGCACCTCGGCCCGTAGCGCCCCCAGCGGGATCGGTTTGCTGACATAGCTGCTGAAGCCCGCCGCCAGCGCGCGTTCGCGATCACCGTGCATCGCGCTGGCGGTCAGGGCCATGATCGGCGTCTTCTCAAAGTCTTTGTCGCCGCGCAGATTGGCCACCACCCCGTAGCCGTCGAGCCCCGGCATATGCAGATCGAGCACGATCAGATCGGGCCGGATTTCGAGCGCGGCCTGCACGGCTTCGAGCCCGTTGGCCGCTTCGGTGATCTCATAGCCCAGCGGTTCGAGCACCGTGCGAATCAGTTCCCGGCTCGTCGCCTTGTCATCGGCTATCAGAACCTTCTTCATTGAGGGCGAAACGTCAGGATACTCTATGTCCCGCAGTCCCCCTGTACCGCCGGCGGTCTTGCCGCCGGTGTTTTTACTCAGCTAATGCCGGCCGCAGGCTGTCAACGAAAGAGTTCCCCCCCGGGATCGGAACCAGCGGCCTTACCGTCCCGGCCCCCGTGCGAATCAGTTCCCGGCTCGTCGCCTTGTCATCGGCTATCAGAACCTTCTTCATTGAGGGCGAAACGTCAGGATACTCTATGCCCTGCAGCTCCCCTGTACCGCCGGCGGTCTTGCCGCCGGTGTTTTTACTTAGCTAACGCCAGCCCCAGGCTGTCAACGAAAGAGTTCGCCGAGGATCGGAACCAGCGGCCTTACCGTCCCGGCCCCCGCCCCGCCCCGCGTCCTCCGCCCGGCTGCGGAATCGGCGTTCCCGCCTTCCCGCCCTTCGCGATCAGCAAATCCGCCGTGTCTTTGTGCACGTCCTTCCGCTGACCACCGCGGCTGTTACCCTGCGCAATCCCCATCGCGTAATCCACCGCCGTGTATCCGCGCGCATCCGCGAGGTTAATATCCGCACCCTTGCTCAGCAGATGCTCCACCACCTTGTTCCAGCCCCAGAACGCCGCGCCATCGAGCGGCGTCGACTGAAACCGTCCCGCCTTCTCATTCACATTCCCGCCGTGCGCGAGCAGCAGATCGAGCGACGCGATCGAGCGCTCCTCCACATCCGACGTCGTGAAATACCCGCGCGTGTCGGCGTCCACCGAACCCATGCCGGACGCCACCACTGTGGGCGTCCAACCCTGCGAATTCGGCAGATCGATCAACGCTCCATGATCGAGCAGCAGCTTGATCGCGGGCGCATCCAGCCCTTTGGCAGCGCGGATCAGCGGCGTCGTCCCAACCGAAATCATCGAATCGAGTCCGCGATCGTTTCCCGTGGCGCGATACGGCGGAAACAGCTTCAGCTGCGCATTCGGATTCGCCCCGCGGTCGAGCAGCATGCGGATAATGTCAATCGGCAGCGTGTCGTCGAGCGCCGGCTGATCCGGGCGTCCGCCGTGCGGCAGCGTGTTGTAGTCAACGGCGAGATAGAGCGGCGTACGGCCCCACCAGTCCCACTTGTCCACGTTCGCGCCTTTTTCGATCAGGTACTTCGCCACATCGAATCGCGTGTTGAAGACCGCAGTGATCAGCGGCGTCACGCCTTCCGGATCGCCCAGATCGAGCTTCGCCCCGTGCTCCGCCAGCGCCTTCACGCACTCCATGCAGCCTTCGCGCGTGGCGAACAGCATAGCGGTCTCGCCCCCCGGCGGACGCGGCTGCGCGCGCGGCTCACCACTCACCAGCGGCGTCATCAGATCGGTGTCCGACGCGGCGTCAACCTCCGCGCCGTGCTCCACCAGTTCCCGCACCATCGCGCCCCGGCCGTTCGCGGCCGCCCACATCAGCGCCGTCTGGCCGCGCTGCGCCTCGCGCACATTCGGATTTGCGCCCTTCGCCAGCAGCAGCTTCGCCGCGTCGACATTGGTCGAACGCGCGATCACCATCAGCGGCGTCTGCCCGTCCGCTCCCGCCGCATTCGCATCCGCGCCCGCATCCAGCAGCGCTTTGATCATCCCCGTGTTCGCATTCAGCGCGGCTTCGCCCAGCGGTAGCGAACCAAGCGCATTTTTCACGTTTGGTTTCGCCCCGGCCTGCAGCAGCCGCGCGACCAGATCCGCGTCATTCAGGTTCGCCGCCCAAAGCAGCGCCGTCGAGCCATCCGCCTCCGCGGCATTCACATCCGCCGACTTCTTCGCGACCATGTCGAGCGCGGCAGCCCGCTGACCCGACTTGATCGCCTCGGCAAGCTTCGCATGCGGCGCCTGAACTTCCGCGGCGATTGCCGCAATCGCCACCAGCCCGATAAGCAGAGTCGATTTCATAGCGCCTCCTACACCAGGCTGATGCTGCCGGTGCTGTCGCCGAGCTTGTCCTGCGTGATTCCGGCGCGTTCCAGGAATCCCAGCAGCACGTTCGCCAGCGGCGTATGATCCGGCGGCGTAATCAGCTGTCCGGCTTTCGCGCTCTTCCATCCGCCCACGATCGAAGTCGGCAGCGGATAGTGGTTATGCGCATTGCTGTTGCTCATGTTGCTGCCGTAGAGGAACAGCGAATGGTCCAGCATCGTGCCGTCGCCGTCCGGCATCTTCGCCAGCTTGTCGAGGAACTTCGCGAACACCTGCGTGTGATACGCCTGCACCTTCGCGAGCCGCTCCATCTTCGCCTGCTCGTTGTTGTGGTGCGACAGCGGATGGAACGCATCCGGCACGCCGATGAAGTTGTACGTCTGCCCGCTCACCTCGGCCGCCACCATGAACGAAAAGATGCGCGTCATGTTGGCCTGGTACGCCAGCGCCACCAGATCGAACATCAGCTCGATGTGCTTGTCGAACGGCTGCGCCGTGGCCGAAGGCGCGTCGGGAATCGTGACGTGCGAAAGGTCGCGCGCTTCCATCTTCTGGATGCGCCGCTCGATTTCGCGCACGCTTTCCAGATAGTCGGACAGCATGGCGCGATCCGACGGCCCCACCGCCTTCTGCAGGTCCTTCGCCTCTTCGCCCACCATGTCGAGCAGCGACTTGTACTGCCCTCCAAGCCGCGCGCGTTCAGCGGCATTGTCGCCCTGGCCGAAGAGGCGCACGAACAGCTTGCGCGCATCGGTCTCTACCGGCAGCGGGGTCGTCGGCGTACGGAACGAGATCGTGCCGGCGTACGAGCAGCCATAGTCGCGGTCGCAGAATCCGCCGCCGCCGTGATTGTCCGTCGCCACTTCGAGCGACGGCAGCGGCGTGTCCTGCCCGATATGCTGCGCGGCGATCTGGTCGATCGTCGTCCCCGCGTGCGCATCCTGGCTGATCGCCGGATGCACGCACGAAAGCCACGTTCCCGGCGCCAGCGCATGCACCGGACCCACCGCGGCCTGGTTGTCCAGATTGCTGAACACCGTCGTCATCGACTTGTACTTGTCGAGCGGCTTCAGAATATCCGGGAACTCATCGATCGGTCCGGCGACGCCTTTGTTCGGAATCCATTTGTCCCACACGGCGCCGTGCGGAAAGTAAATGAAGCCGAGGTGCGGAGTCGGATTCGCCGCCGTTTCCGCCAGTGCGGTGCGCGCGGGGATCATCGCGTCGAGAAGCGGAAGCGCCAGCGCGGCCCCGGCTCCCCGCAGAACGCTGCGTCGCGAGATGTACTTTTTCGTAACAAACATTCCTGACTCCTTGCTTACTTCGAAGCGACCTGATCGCCGGCCTTTTCCACTTTGCCGGACTCCGGCTTCGCTGACTCCACCACACTCGACTGGAACTCGGGCGATGAAATGATCCCCATCACAATCGACGAAAATCTGTAGTTATCGCGCTTCGCGTCTTTCACGATCCGGCGGATCTGCGGCAGGTCGTAATACTCGATGCCGCGCCCCAGCGCATACGTCGTCAGCTTCTCCGTCAGCGTCTGGGCGAACTGTTCGGGATGCTGCAGCAGCGCCGCGCGCAGATCGCTCGGCCCCTTCACCACCGTGCCGTTGGCGAGTTGTCCCCCGGCATCGATCTTCGTCCGCGTGAAACGGTCCATCGTGCGATAGGCGCCGATGGTGTCGAAGTTTTCCAGCGCGAAGCCGAGTGGATCCATCACGCCGTGGCAGGCTTTGCACGTCGGATTCGCCCGATGCTGCTCCATAATCTCGCGAATCGTATGCGCCTGTTCACCGTCCTTGTTCTCTTTGAACGCAGGCACGTTCGGCGGCGGCGGCGAAGGCGGCGTGCCGGTGATGTTCTCCAGAATGTAAGAGCCGCGCAGCACCGGCGACGTGCGGTTCGGGTACGCCGTGACCATCAGCACCGCGCCCTTACCCAGCAGCCCGAAGCGATTCGGATCGGTCAGCGTGACGCGCCGGAACTGATCGCCGCGGATATTCTCAATCCCGTAGTGCTCGGCGAGGCGTTCGTTGACGAACGTGTAGTTTGCCGCAAGCAGGTCCACCACACTGCGGTCTTCGCGGAACACGCTGTCGACGAACAGCTCCATCTCGGTGCGAAATGCCGCCCGCAGCGGCGCGTTGAACGCCGGATAGACATACGGATCGGGCTCGAGCGCATCCATGTCGCGAACCTTCAGCCACTCGAACGCGAAGTTCGTGGTCAGGGATTTCGCCCGCGGATCGGCCAGCATGCGGTGCACCTGATGATCGAGCACCTTTGGATCACTCAGCTTGCCCTGCTCGGCCACCGTGCGCAGTTCATCGTCAGGAATGGTTCCCCACAGGAAGAACGAAAGCCGCGAGGCGAGCTCAACGTTATTCAGCCTGAAAACGCTGCCCGGCTTGCCGTCGGCGGGCGGCGGCTCCGTGCGATAGAGGAATTTAGCGCTCGCCAGCATCGCCACCAGCGCGTTCTCGATGCCGCTTTCAAACGAACCCACCTGACGGCCGTCGGTATAGAACTTCACCAGAGTCGCCAGTTCCGCCTGCGTCACCGGACGCCGGTAAGCCTTGGTCGCCAGATTCGACAGAATGCGCGACGCGCACGACGGCTCTTCCTTCGGATCGGTCGCGCGGCACACAAAAATCCGCGTGCGGCTGGCGGTGTCAACCGGCGTACCCGTCGGATTGAACGGCCCATCCACCGTGATGCCGGCTCCCGGGCCGCCGCGGCCACCACCCGCGCTGCCATTGGCGATGATGCCGCCCACCACAAGGCCAGTGCTCGAATAGCCAGTGCCCGCCGCACCGGGAACGTAGCCGAACAGTTCGCCTTCACTCTCCGCGAAGCTGTGTCCGGCATTCGCCGCGACCAGCGTATGCATGCCCGCGGTCAGATGCGTGCGGCCGTTCTTGTCGTTCTTGTCGTTCTTGTCAATTGCCACACCATCCACTGTCAGCACTGCGGGATTCCCCGCCGCGCGAATTTCGTAATCGCCTTCGTAAGGCGCGAGATACTGCGCGGTGATCCCGCCGCGCGCCCCCGGGGGTAGCGGGACCGACGGGTCGACGCCGCGCAGCGTGGTCTTCACATCCTTGCCCGTCAGCGGCGTGCCCACCGCCTGTTTCGCCACCGCGCGCGCCGCCATAATGTACTGATCCAGAAATGATGGCGACACTTTCAGCACCTGCGCAATGTTGTCGAACCCTCCGCTGATGTCGTCCGAGGGCAGCAGGGCATTGGCATCCACCTTCATGCCGAACAGGTCCTGCATGGCGTTGGCGTATTCAGTCCGATTCAGCCGGTGAATGCGCACGCTGCCGGGATTCAGATTCGCGGCGCTGGCTTTATCCAGCGAGTCTTCCAGATATGTGGCAAAAGCATTGACCTGCTCGAACGGCGGCTTCGGCGCGCCCGGCGGAGGCATCATCCCGCCGCGCAGTTTTCGGATCGCCCGCTCCCACGTGAGCGCGTCTTTTTCAGGATGGTTGAGATCGGTGAGGTCGAAGGCGAGGTTGGCGGTCTTAAGGCGGGCGTTGTGGCAGGTAACGCAGTATTGGTTGACGAGCGCGCGGTTCGGATTGGCGCCGTCATTCGGTTTATCGGGGCTTTGCTGCGGCGCGGCGGACAGGATTCCTGCCGCGAGGAGGGCGAGGACTAAGTTACGCATTTTCAATGGTGCCGATCATATTATATGTCGCGCGGCGCCCACCCGTGGCCGCTGCTTTTGTAAGGTTCAATGATTATTGGGCGGCGTCCACGGGCCCGCCGGTTACCGTGCCGCCACCGGCGCTAACATAAAGAACGAGATGGGCAGTCGGCTGGAATCGACAGACCGGGCCAGGATTCTGGCTATCGCGCATCGCCATGGTGTCACCAGCGTCAAGGTCTTTGGATCCTTCGGACGGGGGGAAGCTCGTCCCGACAGCGACCTGGACCTGCTGATCAAAGCGGGCCCCCGAACCACGCCGTTTTTTCCCGGCGGCCTGATCGCCGATCTTCAGGATGCCCTCGGCCGCCGTGTCGACGTGGTTGAAGCAGAAGCGTTGCACCATCTCCTTCGTGACCGGATTGAAGCCGAGGCGATTCCCCTTTGAATGCTGATCCCCTGGACAGGGATCGTTTCTACCTGCTCCACATGCTCGAATGCATTGGAGACATCGAAAACTACTGTAAGGCCGCAGCCCTTGAAACCGACGTACGCACTCTCGACGCCGTTCTCCGCAAGCTTCAGATTCTTACCGAATCTTCGATGCGTGTTTCAGCCGCGCTGAAAGCCGCCCATAGCGAGATCAGTTGGCGGGAACTGGCTGGTTTTCGGAACGTCGTGGTTCACGACTATCTTGGAATTCGCGTCGAAAGAATCAACCCCATTGTGGATCACGATCTTCCGAAGCTGAAAGAACAGCTACAGGCGATTCTGCGTGCCCCGAATTCCGGCGGTGTGCCTGAGCTAATGTCCTGACCGCTTCCGATAATGCCAGAACTGGGTATGCCGGAACCGGGTATGCCTTGACTCAGCTGACCCGGTATCCTCCCGACGGCGGCGTTCGATTTCGTCCTGACACCTCCACAATCCCGCCTGGTTCCCGCGCATGTGCCCAGGGCCCGCGGGGTGCAATATAAATGAACCCGAGCCGTAACGTTCGGTGACTATTGGGCGACAGCCGGGGGTCGCACGCCGGCGCTCCCGTTCCTCCCGGAGTGCGAGCGCTTCGCGTATGGCTTCTTCTTCACTCTTCAGGCGGCCATTCTCCACAGCCCGGCGGACGAATGCCTTCTGATCCTCAGTGAGCTGAACGTCCACCCCCTACACAATCCCGCCCAGCTCCCGCGCATGCGCCCACAGCCCCCGGTACGCAATATAAATGAACGTATCCGGATCGCCCGCCAGCTGCCCTTCGAAGTCCTTCATCGCCTTCCCCGCGATCATGTCCTTCGGGCCGAATCCCTTCTTCAGCAGCCCCACCAGCTGCTCACGCACCTTCGTGACTGTATCCAGGTTCGCCTGCAGATCCGCCTTCGTCATCACCGGCCCCGCACCCGCAATAATCTTCGTCGAATCGTCGGCAATTTTCAGCAGCGTCCGGTGCGCGTCCTGCATCCCGCCGATCCACCCGTCGCAGCGCCAGTCGAGAATCGGCAGCCGCCCCGGCTGCACCGCATCGCCCGCCACCAGTACGTTCGACTGTGTAAAGTGCACGTAGATATCGCCGTCCGTGTGCGCCATCGGCATCAGACCGTATTCAATCGCCTCTCCCCCGAACGTGGCCTTGCCCGTCGTGTAAAACGACTCCGTCGGCCGGGCTTCCTTCGCGCGCGGCGGATACGTCTTCTTCTCCCAGTCGTGGACGATCTCCTGCGTCATCCACAGCTGCGTGCTGACGCTCGAAACGATCTTCGCCCCGGCTTTTGCCATCGCGTCGTTCCCCCCGGTCGATTCCAGATGCCAGTGCGTGTTGACCACCGTTTTCACCGGCCCGGCCAGCTTCAGAACTTCCGCCGCATGCGCCGCATCGCCGCAATCCACCAGCAGACTCCCCCCGTCGCCCGCCAGCGCGACGACGTTATTGCCCGCGCCCGTGATCAGCGTGATCTTGTCGGTGAGCTTCGTGGCGGCGGGCCCGTCCGCGGCACGCGCCGCCCGCGACAAAGTCAGCGCGGCAGCGCCGCCGGCAAAGGTCTGGAGGAAACTCTGGAGGAAACGTCGGCGGGGGAGCATTGCACCCATATTGTATCGCCGCATTCCGGCGTCGATGATCCGGAAGTGACGTACCACCGGCGATCCTGTCGCCGGGTGCTTTTACTCAAATCTGATAGGATGCCCGTGATGAAACCTCTGCTGATTTCCGCTCTGCTCCTGACCAGCCTCGCGTATGCAGCCGACCCCGACGGCTTCGCCATGTACACCGCCGCTGAAATCAAGTCGCGCGCCGCCGCCGCGAAACTCGATGCCAACAAAGCCGGTGCCGATCGCGTCGCCTCCTGGGGTAACCACAGCCTGCTGCTCGTCCGCCGCGAAGGCGATGGCGCCGCCGAAACGCACACCACGCAGGTCGACGTCGTCACGGTCATCTCCGGCGAAGGCACACTGATTGTCGGCGGCACTATGGTGGACGGCAAGACAACCGCGCCCAACGAAATCCGCGGTAAGTCCATCACCGGTGGCTCGAAACATGCCATGGCCGTGGGCGACGTGTTTCACATACCCGCCGGCGTTCCGCACCAGATGCTCGTGCCAAAGAGCCTCCTGATCCAGGTCGTCAAGGTCGACGTAAAGTAATTCATGGCTGCAACTCCATCCACCATGCTCGAGCTGGGCACTGCGGCTCCTGCTTTTGCTCTGCCGGACGTGGTTTCACACCGCCCCGTGTCCCTCACCGACTTCGCCGGACGCAAAGCGCTGCTCGTGATGTTCATCTGTCATCACTGCCCTTTCGTGAAGCACATCAAAGCCGAGCTGGCGCAGCTCGGCCGCGACTATGCGAACCGCGATCTCGGCATCGTCGCCATCAGCTCCAATGACCCCGCTGTCTCATCCGACGATTCACCCGAAGGCCTCGCGCGCATGGTCGCCGACTGGGGCCTCACATATCCGGTCCTCTACGACGAAAATCAGGACGTGGCGAAAAGCTTCGAAGCCGCCTGCACGCCGGACTTTTTTCTGTTCGACGGCGCGCGCCGGCTGGTGTACCGCGGACAGCTCGATGACAGCCGCCCCAACAGCGGCAAACCCGTCACCGGCGCCGACCTGCGCGCGGCCCTCGAAGCCACCCTCGCCGCTCGCGAAGTCAGTGTGCAGCAGAAGCCGAGCGTCGGCTGCAATATCAAGTGGCGGCCGGGGAACGCGCCGGCGTATTTCGGCTGAGCGTCACCGCAATCAACACCAGCACATAGCCGCTGATCGCTGCCTGCCCGGCCAACACGAACCCGAGTGATCCGTTCGCCAGCGTAAACAGGTACGCCACGGGTGTGGCCAGCACCACCGCCCATTTCCGCAGCAGTTCCGGCGCCGGAATCAGGAACGGGAGAAGCAGCGCCGGAACCAGAAGCAGCGCATCGTAAAGGTACGCGTGGTGGCTCAGCAGCAGCCCCCCGGCGAGCGCAATAGTCCCGCTGACGGGCAGCGGCCGCTTCCGGCTGATGAACCACACTGCCGCGACCACGATCACCCCGACCGCTATCTCCACCCAAATCCCGCCGCCGAAGAACCACACGAGGCCCCGCAGGTTCGGCATCCGCCCGGGAGCTTCGGCGGGCGGAAAGTTCGCCGCCGCGACCCCTCCGGCCAGCGGATGCCCGTCGATCCGCGACGTCAGCGTCATCAGCCGCTGCGGCCAGTCGCTTCCTTCTCCCGCCAGGAAGCACGCCCCTATACTCGCCATCACTCCCGCGGCGCCGCTGAAAATCGCCTTCCAGCGCATTTGCGCGATCAGCAGCACCGGCACCAGGAGCGCGAGATGCGGCTTGGCGATGCAGAGGGAGAAAACGAATCCGGCCCACCAGTCGCGCCCATCCACCAGCAATCTCAGTCCCAGCGCGAAGAAGAACAGAAACAGCATCGAATCCTGGCCCGTCGCGAGGCACACGGCGACAGGTATCGACCACAGCACCACCACGCACGCCCAGCCGCGATGGATCCCCGGCCACAACCACACGAACCCGGCCAGTGCCGCCATCCCGATCCCGCACCAGATCACACGCGCCGCGGTCCACGGCAGCCACGTCAGCGGCTTGAACGCGAGCGCGAAAGCGGGGATGCGAGTGAACGTGACGGTGCGGGCCGTGTGCTCCAGTTCCAGCGCGCGGATGGAATCCCAGTCATAGAGACGGCCCGTTCCAACCAGTTTTCCGGCAGCATAATATTGGTTGAAATCGGCGTTCCACGACCCGGTATTGAGCAGCGCCAGCGTGGCATTGCAGGCGAGCCCCGCAAGCCCGAGGCCGATCAGCGTGAGTTTTGCAAACGCGCTGCCCCTGGCTGGCTGCTCGATCTCCATCTACCCAACTATAGAGAACCGCGCGTTATTTGATCCGATTCAGATACGCATCCGTCCCGTTCTCACGCAGGATCAGTTCCTTCGCCTGGCCGTTGCCATCGGTCTCAAAGATGATCTGCGTGTCACTGCCCTGAAACACATAATCACGAGCGCTCTCCGGCAACAGGGGAATCTTCTGGTCTCTTATCCGTGCGAATAAACGGTCGTTCTCCCGCGCAATGGTCATGCTGAAATCACCCAACTGGTACGTCCCGATGTAACGGCTGAAAAACATTGGATCGACTGCGATCTCTTTGTGCCCGCGTTCCGGAAGTCCCAGCACAATCCGGAGGAGGCGGGTTGCCAGTCCGGACGCGTCAGTGCCGTCTGCATTGGTCAGCACCACCACGCCCGCCCGCGCCTCCGGTGCGATCAGAATCGTCGTGCTGGTTCCCTGCTGCGACCCGCCGTGGCCCGCATCCCGCACGCCGTCTATGACTCCGAATTGCCACCCAAGGCCGTAAGCCATCCTTCCGAGCCCATCCGACGGCATTGGCTGCGTCCACATGATTTCTCGCGTGGCGCTCCGGATCAGACGATCCTTAAGGATCGCCACCTCGAATCGCGCCATGTCCGGTGCGGAAGAAAGCCAGCCCCCGCCGGGGATTTTATAACTGGAATCCAGAAACTCCGCATTCACCACGGCGCCGGAATTATCTTTCGAGTAAAAGCGCGTGCGCAGCGGAATAACCGCGAAGCGATCGTCCGGACGCGTCTGCAGCATGCCGGCCGGAACCAGAACACTGTCGCGCACGTAGTCCGTGTACTTCTCCCCGGATGCTCCTTCGATGGCGCATCCGACCAGGGTGTAACCCTGCGTGGAATAGTTGAAGTGTGTTCCAGGCTGAGCCACCAGCGGATCGTTCGCGAAAAACTTCAAGCCGCCTTCGATTCCATTTTCGAAATGACGTGTGCTGCCCACTTCGGGATCGGTCTGGGATGCGGAATAGGGAAGTTCCGGCACGTTATAGTAGCGGATCCCGCCGAGATGTCCCAAAAGTTCCCGTGTCGTGACAGGCCACGGCTTCTGCGGAAATGCCGGGCAGTATTTCTGGACGGGAGAATCCAGATCCAGCTTGCCGTGCTCCCAAAGAGCCATTGCCGCCGTGGCCGTGATTGGCTTCGAAATCGAA
>Ga0182030_10011564_pt1 | contig 17795 bp, 17 predicted proteins | sample 812S3MmetaG_FD_121299 | JGI IMG/M metagenome (GOLD analysis project Ga0182030, IMG submission 121299) | Permafrost microbial communities from Stordalen Mire, Sweden - 812S3M metaG (Illumina Assembly) | ecosystem: Environmental > Terrestrial > Soil > Wetlands > Permafrost | place: Sweden...
CCCAGCGGCAAAGCCAGCATGATGAAAGTTCTTCCTCCATCGGGAACTGTTCCCGGTTGAAGCATGTAATCCTGCCCCGGACCCGTCACCGCCATCAGAGTCGGGACGGAACCGGAATAGGTTGCGAGAGAAGCCAGATCCCGGCTGGCTCCGTAATCATTGCCCACCACCGTAAAAGCATCGCCGGAAGGCAGACCGTCGCTTGCAATGGCATTGGAGGAGACGAGTTCCCAAATGGCCACTTGCAGCCCGGCCGCGTTGGAGGAATTCATGGTGGGAGAATAATATTCGCCCCATAATTCTTCGATTTCTTTGGCAGTGAAAGCATTGAGCTCGGCGGGCGACTTGGGCGCGGCAGTCAGCGGAACCAGGGAGTCAGTAACGGGTTGACCGGCATCGGCCCAGTGAAATGGGTCAATGCAGAATCCGTTGTAAGCAGTGGTGGTCAGCCCGGAGGTGACTGAGAATGTGTTTATTCCAGCATAGATCGCCCCGCTATAATTCAACAAAGGGTCATTGACGTTCACCAACTCGTTCGGCGTCTTGGTCCAATCGGTTGTGTCCGTAACTGTGACTGAATTGGCGTATACACTCGCCACAAGGCAGGGCATCAGAGTCCAACCGATAGCCGCGGCCACGGTTTGTTTTAGGATCGAAGTTTGTCTTGTTATCATACACAGAATCTTTTCTATCTTGCTCATCCCCATTGCCCCGGCGCGCCTCTCTTGTTCCTGCAACTTGTTTAAAATTAGCAGCTTCGGTGCCAATGCTCCTTTTGCCTCCTTCCCAACCCAGAATAAAATACTTCTCATTGAATGTAAACCACTTATGACGGTGGAAGACCGGTGTTCACAAATGGGACAGTTTTCTCATTTTTGGACACTGCCGTGTGGACGGTATAGTATATTGGCATTCAAGGGTCAAACTATTCTTTGAATTATCTCGCGTTTGGGACGTCAGTTAAAGATGTCAATGGAAGTTGATAGGAAGACTCCGGAACATGTCCGCTCGCTCCTCCTATTCTGATGTGTGGTGAAATGCTTATCGAAGACAGTATGAAAAAAGACGCGCCCAACCTGAATCGCCGAATTGCCTTCACTTTGATCGAGTTACTGGTTGTCATCGCCATTATCGCGATCCTGGCCAGCCTCCTCCTGCCTGTTTTGGGCAAGGCCAAGGAGGATGCGGCCCGCGTTCGTTGCGTCAATAACGTCAAGCAACTCGGTTTGGCCATGCAAATGTACGGCGACGACTTCAATTCGCTGCTGCCGATGCCGCATGGCACCGTTCCATGGGGCGCAAGCAATCCTCCGCCTTGGTTGCAGCCATTGGCCGTCTATTACATCAACACCAACATCTTCACCTGCCCGTCTTATGCCCAATTGTATAGCAAATCGCCTTACAATTATTTTATGGGCTCGCGCGCTCCGTACGTCAGGACTGGAGACGATTCGAGCGTGAACTTCAAAGACATCCGCCTGCCTTCCCTTTATGTTCTTTCCGGCGACTGCAATTACAACTTTGACGCGATCGATGCGGACCCGGATAATTACACACAGGATACCCTCTTCTACGCAACCAACCTGCCGTCCCGGGGCCATAACGGCTGGATGAATATTTTATTCGCCGATCAGCACGTCAAAAATTACAGCAAATACAACACGAACGAGATCACCTTCTCTTACGATCAGCCGGGCATTCCCTGGCTGGACGTAACGTCTGACTGAACGGAGCGCTTTATTTGAGGAACGCCTCCACGCGGGCCTCGAATACGTCCGGTTGGTCGAGCATGATGAAATGCAACGAACTGTCGACGCGCACCATCGTCTTGTTCGGCAGCGAAGCAAAGTTTTCCCGATACACCCAGTCCACGGCATTCTGCGGCATCCCGGTCGAGGCATCCCAGGGATAGAGCACTGTTACTGGTATCTTTATTTCGTGCAATCTCGTGCGAACATCGGTTGTCAGATCTTCGTACATCGCGCGCGCCACGACCGTTTTGTCGGACGCGCCCGCCCATTGGATGGCCGCCTTGAGGCCTGCCGGGGATTTGACGAGGGTTGGAAGAAATTCCTTTTCGCCCTGCGCGTATGCGTCCTGCGTTTCATTGAGAATGTTGTCGCGCATCGCGGCGGCTTGCGGCGCTGCCGCCGCGGCGTTGCTGGCGCCGAACAACGCGCTAAAGAACGGAAGCGAATCCACAATCATCAGCTTGCCCATGTCTTCAGGATGCTGAGCGGCGAGCATCATCCCCATCAATCCGCCCATTGAATGGCCGATCACCTTTGGCGCGTTGAGCTTGTTTGTTTTGATATAAGCATCGAGCGCATCCACGGTCGGTTGGATGACAGGCCCCTTTGCGTTGGCCCTGGGAAGCGATCCGGCAAACCCCGCCACCTGAACGATATGCAGGCGGTAGCGTCCTTCCAGGCGCTTGGCCGTTGCGTCCCATACCGCGCTGGAAGAGGCGAGTCCGGGGATAAGCACGACATCCGGCCCCTGACCCCGCACGGCCACGGTGATTCGATCCGATACTGGGTCCGCCACGGCGGAAACCTGCCATGCCAGGATACCAACTAAAAAAATCGTGAATTTATATGTTTGCATAGGTAAAGACTAAATTGCCGTCCTTTGATCCGTTCGCTGGCTCTCGGCCAACAGACGCCACTGGACAATCATGGAAATCAGCATGGGAATTGCCCAAACCCACATCAACCAGAAAAAATAAGGCAAGATCATCCCGGAGATTCGGAAAAACGGATTTGATCTTAATAAATGGTGGACGAAATCGCTGTTGGTTTGCAGGGCGCGAGCCATTTCACCGACGGCGTAATAATGTGCGATGGCATACTGTCCGCTCCACGCTGCCTTCCACGCAATGGCGCAACCCCCTCCCGCCGCCTGCCAGCCGAACGCGAAAGCGCCACAGGCCCACACGCCGAAACCAAATCCACCCACGGGGAACATTCCGGCAGCCATTGCGCCATAAGAAAGCAATCCAATGGCGCAAGCGCCGATGCTGACCGGCGCCACCGCCACTGCGCCATACGCGAATAAAACGCCGAACGCATACGCATCATCGACGGCGATCCAGGCCTTCACCGGTTTCCGTGTTTTCGTTGACACGCCCCACTGCCAGCCACCGAGCCGAATGTGGATAAACGGCAGGCCGAGCAGTTGGAACCGGCTGCGATATTCCCAGCCGGCGCTCTTCGGTTTGGCCGCGGCTTTCGCCGGCGTCGATTCCGCGGGAAATCTTTTTCGGGCGCGATGACGCCAAATGAAAAACCCGGAAAGCACCACCGGATAGCCCAATATCAAACCCGTTATCAAAAAGGCGAACAGTGAAGGATTTGTTTTTATGAGCGAGCCACCGTAAGACATCAGAATGCACGCAATCAAAATAAATCCAAAGATGCAGCCGGTGAGGCGTTTGTAATAATCCTTGTAGAACTTGCGTTCGCCATCGGAGCGCGCTTCGTTGCGTTCCATCCGATACCCTTTCCACATCCCGACAAATGCCAGCAATGGCGTTAAAATTGCGCCGGCCAATCCCACCACGCCCGCGCCCGTGGCCCACGCGCCGCCCTTGGCTGCCGCGCCCAGCGTCGCGGCCTTCGCGCAAAAGGTCATGGCTGGCAACGCGGCCAGCACGCCAAGCGTGAATGCCTGTCCGGGATTTGTCCGCTCCAGCGCGCCTTCCACGAACGCGAGCACTTGTTCCTCCAACATTTTTCGCCCCCGTGACAACCGCTGCCGCACCGCTTCCTCGGACAACTCCAGGACCGCGGCCACCCGCTCAGTAGAGTGATGTTCACGATAAAATAGGACCAAAGGCTCGCGATAGGCTTCGGGAATGCGTTCGAGCGAACGCCACAAAATGCCCTCCTCTTCCTGGCTGATGGCCTGCTCCGCCGGATTGGAGCCAGTCATTGCGCCGGCCCGGCTTTCATCCAACGATTCGGCGGCAGCAAGGGGGTTGCGAACTTGTTGGCGAAAAGCACTGTTAATCAGGTTCCTTGCGATCCCGTAAAGCCAGGACTTGAATTTGGCCGGCTCCTTTAAGTCGCCGAGTTTCCGCCAGGCGATAATGAAAGTTTCCTGCGCCAGATCTTCGCTCTGCGAGATATTGCCGCACGCGCTGTAAGCCAGGGCGCAAATGGGCGACTGGTAGCGGGCCACCAACTGGCCAAACGCATCGCGATTGCCACTCAGCCCTAATTCCACCAACTGAGTGTCCTCCAATGTTTTGGCATCCGGCATGGCGTCTATTCTCATACTCGCTTAAGGAGTGGTTGCAAATGCCAGAATGTGACAGAAAATCGGTTCCCCACGGTTTTTCGACAGAAAACCAGTCCTGCGTTACCATTGGGAAAACGTGAATTATGAATATGATGCCGTGGTTGTGGGAGCCGGACCTAACGGGTTGGCTGCGGGCATCACCCTTGTTCGGGCGGGGTGTTCGGTTCTATTGATTGAAGCCAATAGTCAAATCGGGGGCGCGTGCCGATCTTCGGAACTTACACTGCCAGGTTTTATCCATGACGTCTGTTCGGCCATTCATCCGCTGGCCGTTGGGTCGCCCTTTTTCCGCTCTCTATCTCTGGACCAATATGGCCTAAAATGGATTCATCCCGATTTGCCTTTGGCTCACCCGTTGGACGATCATTGCTCCGCCCTGCACCGTTCCATGGCGGATCAAATACTGGAACTCGCCCAGGACGGCGGTGTTTACCGGAGACTCATGGAACCCCTGGCCTCCAATTGGGAACTTATCACTGCTGAAATTTTGCAACCGCTGTTGCATCTGCCGCAAAGCCCATTTCTCCTGGCGAGATTTGGGATGCACGCCCTTCGGCCCGCTACGAGTCTGGCTCACAGTTTATTCAGAAGTGAATCCACCCGCGCCCTGTTTGCCGGTTTGGCGGCGCATTCTTTTTTGTCGTTGGATCAGCCCGCGTCGTCTTCCGTCGGTTTGGTACTGGCCATGCTGGCCCACGCGGTCGGCTGGCCGATGCCCGAGGGCGGTGCGGGCCAAATCACCCGGGCGCTCGGCAATTATTTTCAGGCGCGTGGGGGAAAAATCGTCACAAATCAGCGCGTCAAGAATATTGATGAACTGCCCCCGGCTCGCGCCCTGTTTTTGGACCTGACCCCGCGCCAGGTTCTGGAGATCGCGCACCACCGGCTGCCTGCGCGTTATTGTCGGGCTCTTCGGGCTTTTAGATATGGTCCGGCAGTATTCAAAATTGATTATGCGCTTTCCGCGCCGGTTCCGTGGAAGTTTTCCAGTTGCGCAATGGCCGGCACCGTTCACCTGGGTGGAAAATTCTCCGAAATTCACACCAATGAGCAAAAAGTTTTCGCGGGCGAACTTCCGGTCCGCCCATTTGTTCTATTGGCTCAGCCCAGTTTGTTTGATGCGACCCGTGCGCCCCACGGCAAACACGTCGCCTGGACTTATTGCCACGTGCCTCATGCGTGCGACGTTGATGTGACGCAGAAGATTGAAGATCAAATCGAGCGGTTCGCGCCAGGCTTCCGGGACTGTGTCCTGGCCCGATGCGTCCGCGGACCAAAGTTGCTGGAGAAAGAAAATGCCAACCTTGTCGGAGGAGACATTAATGGCGGCTTGGCGGACTTGCGCCAACTCATCGCCCGCCCTGTTTTACGCTTCCATCCCTATCGAACCTCTATCAAAAGAACTTACATCTGTTCCGCGTCCACTCCTCCCGGCGGCGGTGTGCATGGAATGGCGGGCTACAACGCCGCGCTATTTTCCTTAACCAATGATTTCAAAGTGCCATTCCCAAAAAATTAATGACAAAGGCTGAGTGCCTTTTTAATGCCTCGCAGGATGCAGACGCTTTCGATCCTGCTCTTTTTGCAACACCATAAATCGCCACGGCTGCAAGTTGAAACCCGACGGGGCCTGCCCGGCGAATCGAAGAACTGCCTCTAAATACTGGGCCGGAACGGGATCCGGTTTAAAATGCGCGGTCGCCCGGCGATCCAGCAAAACTTGGGTTATCGGTTTTAACGGCTGCCCGTTGATTTGAGTCGTCGGAAACTTGTCGGGCTTATCCTGCGAAGATGTTTGCATAGGTCGCATTTCGGTTAACTTCGCCGGACCAACGGTCTGTTCCTTTGCCGGACGGTTTGGAATTCATACACGCAATGGGAATTAACCCCTTCGTTTAAAGTATTGTACCGCGCGTTCATGCCGCATCGCCGCTGCGTGAGAAGGGAAAGTCCCCAAATTCCTGCGCTTGCCGGTGGCAGGATTACGTTTGCGCGAATAAAGGCGGAATTCGCCCGACTTGAGATGTTTAATCATAGTGGTCCTCTCACGCCGCGAGTCGGCTCTGAGCCGCTTTGCGCGCGGCACTGGAGCGGTGCGCGGGAGAGCGATTACTGGCGCTACGTCGGGCCTGGCGGGAGATGGCCCCGGACCTTGCGGCGCGATGCCCTTCGCGGCGGAGCGACGACATCGTCGCCCGGGAACGGGTCCGAGAAGTTCCTCGGGTTCCGCTCGCACCTTTTTGATAATCGCGCTCCGCTTGCCTGTGTACCTTGGCCGATGACGCGCCCGCTTTGGGCGGAGGCAGTCTCACTCCGGCGCGTCGCGCCTTGGATAACCCGATGGCTATGGCCTGGCGGGTTGAGCGTGCCCCATGTTTTCCTTCGCGGATGTGATGAAACTCCTCCCGGACAAATTCGCCCGCCTGGGTGGAGGGTGCTTTTCCTTCCCGCCTATCCTTCGTCGCGCGTTCCATTGTTTTTGCTTCAGGCATAAGACGTCCTTCCAGTAGTCAAACCGCATTGGTCGTATTATTGGTTGGAGGACATTTGATGCTTGAGACTCGCATCGAGATCCTCCGCCATTTTGAGGTGACTTTGCACGATGGTGAGGGTGCTGGTGGCGAATGCCTTCAGATCGGGATCCTGGACATCTTCAGATGCTTTCTTAAAGGCCTTTTCGTCGGCTTTATGCGCTTTGACCATGCAGCTTATGTAGGCCTTGTCGAAGTCCGGCCCGGACAGCTTGGAAAGCCGGTCCACTTCGCGTTGTTTTTTGGCCGGCAATTCAGAGGGCAGCGTGGCTCCTTTGCGGGTGGCGATTTGCGCTAAATCCTGTCCGGCCTTCCCGTGGTCTTGCACCATGTGCTGGCCAAACTGCTGCACTGAAGTATTGCTGGCTTTGCCCACGGCGACGTTCCCCAGATTCACCTCGAACATTCCGCCAGCGGCCGCCTCCCTGGCGAATTTGTAATCTGAGGCCGAGAATTGGCCGTGATTTTCATCCGTATCCGCGGCGTAGGCTGATACCGCGACCACTTGCGCGATTACCATTGCCCAAACGGACGCCATCCCAACATGCTTACGATAATTAATATTCATATCTCCTTTTTAGTTGTATGTTTAGTTTATCCACCAAATCGTGCAGCTCCCGGCTCAGGCACGGAATGCGATCGGAAATCTTCCAGCGGGGCGCCAGAACAAAGTCGGGGCGTTCCATTTCGAGATTTTCCCAATCGTCCTGATTACAGAAGAAATCCATCCCGCGGGCTTCCGCGATGTGGCGAAGATATTCGATTTGTGGGGCGTGTTGCCTGGCCGAGTCCTGGCCCGAGCCGATCAGCGTCACCAATGCGGCCTGACCAGCATGGGCCCGGACGGGCAGACTCTCGACCCACTCTTTAATATGGGCAGGCAGATCATTTCCGCCGCCCAGCGAAACCACGATCATCTCGGAGTCCGCCGCTTCCATCGCGGCAAATTTTCGCAGCTCCTCGTGGCGCAGCAGGGCGAAATTCCAAAAAACGCGCGACAGGGCTATGCTTTGTCCGCAGAGTGTTTCCACTATGCCCTGCACTTTTTTGGCTTGTAACAGCGCCGCCTGGTCTTCGCAGGCGATAAAAACTTTGAAGGTTAATGCGAGAGGAGCGGGCATCCGTTCCATTGGCTCTTGATATATGTTTTGCACGAATCATTCTCAGCGAATTTCGTGCCAAACGACAGGTACTGCGACGCGTTAGAAAAACTCGATTCTGTCTACTGCATTTTGCCATCGATGAATTGCGAATTGCAGTCGGGCCGATAATGTTTTGCGCCACCTCGCATTTGAGATCCAAGGGTTCTCATCTCTTTTCCGTTGGAGCGCGCCGTCTTTTTCGTTGGCACGTCACTAGCTAAAGAATTCGGAACGGAGGCAAAACTGCCTAGAACCTAGAAATATTAACACGCTCTTACTTATGAAAACACTGAAAAATCTGTTCCTTAACGAATTGGCTGACATGTACGATGCGGAACATCGAATTACCAAGGCGTTGCCCAAACTGATTAAGGCCGCGACTTGTGAAAAGCTGCAACAAGGGTTGGAGAATCACCTCGAAGAAACGGAGGGGCACGTAACCAAAGTCGAGAGAGTCTTTGCCGCTTTTGACGAAAAACCCCGGGCCAAAAAATGCCCGGCGATGGTGGGTTTGCTCGATGAAGGCGATGAAATCGTCAGCGAGAACAAAAAGTCCGCGGTGATTAACGCGGCGATTATCTCGGCCTGCCAGAAGGTTGAGCATTACGAAATTGCGTCCTACGGCACCCTCCGTGCCTGGGCGGAACTTTTAGGCAATGACGAGGCGGCGAATCTCTTGCAGGAGATTCTGGACCAGGAAAAGGAGGCGGACCGGATTCTCAATGAATGCGCCACTACGAAGAATAACAAGGAGGCTCTCGAGGAGGCGGAGGTGGGTGCGGGGGCATCTGGCGGCCGAACGGCCCAGATGTAAAACTTCTCGCGAAGCAAGGATGTGCGCGGGACGTTGAGCGGCCGGCTGGCGGTGGTTTTTGGCCCCGCCAGCCGGCTTTATTATATGAAATTTCCTCCCGAGTGGCTTGTTCGGATTTGGCGCGCCTTTCGCGTTGTGCGGTGGGTAATCCTGGGCTTGGTGATTTTGCTGGCGGCGATTCGTTTGTTAATGCCCTTCGCGGTGGAACGGTACGTCAATCGTCAATTGAATAAGGCGCACGATTACGGAGGGCGGATTGGCAGTGTGCATATCCAGCTCTGGCGCGGCCGCTACCGGATAAACGGGGTGCAGATTTTCAAGAAGACCGGGGGCGTCCATGTTCCCTTTTTCGCCGCGACCCGAATTTATCTGTCTATTGAGTGGAAGGAGCTTTTCCACGGATCGGTTGTCGGCCAGGTCCGGATGGAAGAGCCGCGGGTGAATTTTGTCTCAGGGCCGACGGCCGCCCAAACCCAAACCGGAAAAGAGGAAGGGTGGAATTCCATATTACAGAGTCTTTTTCCCTTCCAGCTCAACCGGTTCGAAATTCAAAAGGGGCAGATTCATTTTCAAAACGAATACTCGACGCCGCGGGTGGATATTTTTCTTAACGATCTGGCTGTCACGGCCACGAACCTGACGAATTCGCGCGAAATCAAAAACGAGCTTCCTGCCGGGATTACTGCCCGTGGGACCACGGTTGGGGGAGGCGGTCTAACTCTTCAGGTGCAACTAAATCCGATGGCGCAGGCGCCGACCTATCAGGTCACGGCGCAGTTGACCAACGTAAATCTGCCGGCCTTGAACGATTTTCTTAAAGCCTACGGAAAGTTCGATGTGGCACGCGGCCAGTTCGCTCTCTTCACTTCGGTTGCCTCCAAAAATGGAAATTACGACGGGTATGTGAAAGTGTTTTTTGAAAAACTGGAAGTTTTTGCATGGGAAAAAGAGCGCCAAAAAAACGTGCTCGAAATTTTCTGGCAGGCCATTGTGGGCACGCTGGCCACCGCTTTCAAAAACCAGAACAAGGATTACCTCGCCACCCGCATCCCGATTTCCGGTTCATACAAGAACCAAAAGGTGGGCACGTGGACAGCCGTGGCCACTCTGATGCGCAACGCTTTTGTGCGGGCGCTCGTGCCCAAGGTGGACGAAAAGGTGACGGTGCAAACGGTGCAGGAAAAAGTCGAGGAGAAGAAAAAGATAATGGATTCTCCGCCACCTGAAAAGGCCGGTCAAAAGATGGGCAAACCCGCGGGTTGAATCATGCGCTTGCGGGAGTTAAATGATGTCGTGCGATTAATCAAGGAAGCCTTTGTCGCGTGGGCGGACAGCAAAGCACCGCGTCTCGGGGCGGCGCTGGCCTATTACACTATTTTTGCCATCGCGCCTTTACTGCTTATTGCTATGTCAGTGGCAGGGTTTTGTTTCGGGAAGGAGGCGGCGCGGCGCGAGTTGTTTGATCAGATTAACGGATTGGTGAGCCATGACGGCGGTCAGGCGATCCAGGCGCTGGTATCCGCGGCTAACAAGCCGAAGGCGGGATTGTGGGCGACCGCGGCGGCGCTCGTCACATTGGGCGCAGGAGCGACGGCGGTTTTCGTAGAATTGCAAGATGCGCTCAACACGATCTGGCATGTGGAAAGAAAGCCGGGCAGCGGGATTCGACATTTTATCAAGGACAGGCTGTTATCGTTTGCCATGGTTTTGGGAATTGGATTTCTGCTGATGGTGTCGCTGGCGTTGAACGCGATTTTATCCGGAGTGGGGCGCTACGCCAGCGATTATTTGCCTGGGCAACGCCTCTTGTGGGCCGTGGTCAATTTCATGGTTTCGCTCGGCGTTATCACGCTGCTCTTTGCCATGATATTCAAAATACTGCCCGACGTTAAAATCGCCTGGCGAAATGTCTGGGGGGGCGCGTTTGTCACTGCCCTGCTTTTTAATTTGGGAAAATTCTTGATTGGATATTATCTGGGGCGAGGCAGCATGGTGTCCGTCTATGGAGCAGCCGGATCTTTTATCATCCTTCTACTCTGGGTTTATTACTCTGCCCAAATTCTGTTCTTTGGCGCGGAGTTGACGCGGGTCTATTCTAAAAATCGTGAAAATTTACGATCTGAGGGCAGTCAAGGTGAGAAACGAAGCGATGATAGGGTCAAATTAGGAACCGGTTAGATCCCAGTTTCTCACCGGGGTTCAGACAAGCGTTAAGCGGCTTTCCGGCGGGCGGACTTGGGCGGGGGCGGGGCGGTTTTTTTCGATTTTCTGCCGGCGGTTTCCTGCAAACTACGGCGCAGCACCTCGGCCAAATCCACGACGTTGGTGGGCGGTTTGGCGGATTTTCTGGGCGCTTCCACGGGGTGGCCGCCGCTTTCCACCTTTTTCTCCACCAACTGGAGCAGGGCGGTCTTATATTCGTCCTTGTATTTGCGGGGGTCCCATTTGACGGTCATCTGGCCGATGAGCGTTTTCGCCATCGCCATTTCGTTCTTGCTGACAGCGGGGAAGGCGGGGAAATCCAACGAAGCCGGGTCCACCAACTCATCGGCAAAGTGCATCAGTTCCAACAAAAGAGCTTCGCCGTTGGTCTTGACCGCGGCGAGATATTGCCGGGTTTTGATGACTACTTTGGCGATTGCCACCTTGCTTTCATTGCGCAACGTTTCCCTTAGCAGGGCGTAGGCCTTGGCCCCGCCCTTGGTCGGCTTCATGTAATAGGGCTTGTAAAAAAACATCGGGTTGATTTCGGACAGCGCGACGAAATCCATAATCTCCACCGTCTGCGTCGCCTCGATGTCCACCCGTTTAAAGTCTTCCTCCTTGAGCACGACGAATTTGCCCTTTTCGTACTCATAGCCCTTGACGATTTGATCCCAGGGGACCTCCTTTCCGTCCGCTTCAGCCATGCGTTTATAATTGACAGGGCTGAGGTCGCTGGAGCGGAGAAGCCGGAACTTCAGTTCATCGCGGTTGGCGGCGCTGAGCAGAGCGACAGGAATATTAATCAAGCCGAAACTGATGGAACCTGCCCAAATGGGTCGCATATTATAGTTTGGCCGATATTCCAGCTCCTGCCGCTCCCAGCCCGACCACTCAGCCTTTGACGGTGATGTTGTTATCCACGTCCTTGACGCCCTGCACGCCCTTGGCGATTGAGGCAGCCCGCTCCTTTTGGGCCTTGTCATCAACAAACCCGCTCAGTTGCACGGTGCCTTTGAAGGTGGTGACTTTGACATCGGGATACTTGTAAGAATCCCCTCCCAGAGCGCTCTTGACGCGAGCCGTGAGCGAAGAGTCATCGACATACTCGCCGGTGCTTTCGTGATAGCGATCGCCCGCGCATCCGGTAATTCCCACAATGGCCGAAACCCCGAGGGCGAAGGCAACGCATAGACTGCTAATTTTTTTCATAATTTTGTTTATTTGACTGTTTCAAGTTTGGTTTCCCTGAATAAGACCCACGCGAGGCAGATAAGCGCAATTACGTATCACGTCCGCGGCCCTACTACAGTGTCAACCGTAATATTCTCCACAAAAAATGTTTTAGCTTAAATCATGCCGCGGCCCGCACAGGAGAAAGGCTTGAGATTTCCGATCGGAAGGGAGGGGGCATTTGTAATTTGCAATAAGTGTACCCTTTTGATCGCAAAATGCGATGAATGCCAGCGGGTCCGGGGCATTAGCGCGGCTTCGTTAGGAGTCGCCGTTTTTTTTGCTGGCATACGTTTAGCTAAGCTTTTCTTTGGTGCCTGAGACAGACCATATTGTTGCCTGCCCAACGTGCGGCTTGGTGCAGCGGGTTGAGCCAGTGCGTAATGGCTGGGTGGCCAAATGTGCCCGTTGCCATTTCGGGCTGTATCATCGCCTGCCCAACAGCCGCGTCCGGACGCTGGCCTTTTCGCTGGCGGCCTTGATTTTATATTTTCCATCGAATCTTTACCCGATCGTCACGGCGGATTATCAGGGGTTGCATTCCGAAACGACGGTCTGGCAGGGGATCAAGGCGCTGTTCAACCACCAGCAATACTTCATCGCCTGTCTGGTGTTTTGCACGAGTCTCTTGTCGCCGGCGCTGAAAATCCTGGCGCTCTTGTTTATTCCACTCACGCTTGACTGGCCACGGTGGAGAAAGGCCCGCACGTGGGCTTATAAAATAATTCGTGTTGTTGACCCGTGGAACATGCTGGAGGTCTTTTTACTGGCCATCGCAGTCTCCATGATCGAAATGGGGCAAATTGCGACCGTGCATCCGGGCACCGGCGTATTCTCTTTCGCGGCGGTAGTGGCGTTGACTTTGATGGCCACGCTTAGCTTTGATCCACGATTACTTTGGGATAACGCGGACGATGCACCCTAGACACAAACCAATTTCCGATGGCATGACGCGTGGGACGTTGGCTGCGGCGAGTGTGAAGCCGGGCAGGCTGTCCTGGATGTTATGGCTCGTCCCAGTGGGCGCCATCGGCATTTGTATTTGGTTTTTTTATCGCGATTACATTGCCACCGGACCTCTCATTACGATTTATTTCCAAAATGCGGAGGGTTTGCAGAAGGAAAATACGCAGGTGATGTACCGCGGCGCCACGGTGGGCCAGGTGAAAAGCATAGACCTGACCGGAGACAATCAGCACGTCAAAGTCAAGGCGCGGCTGGCTGGATCAGCGAAGAACCTGGCGCGTGCCGGCTCGCTTTTCTGGATCGTGCGACCCGAGGTGAGGCTGGGGTCGATCAGTGGATTAAGAACCATTGTTTCCGGCGAATATGTCACTGTTGAACCTGGGACTGGGCCACCCACCAACAGTTTTGTGGCTGCGGAAGAACCGCCGATTCCTGACGAACCCCAAGCCCTTCAAATAACATTGCTCGCCGGCAACCTGGGATCATTGCAGAAGCAATCGCCGGTTTTTTATCGCGGAGTGCAAGTGGGGGAGGTGGTTTACTATCAACTAGGCGCGGACGCGCGCCAGGTGGCGATTCACGCGCGGATCTGGCATGAATACGCCCCGCTGGTACGAGTAGAATCGAAGTTTTGGAACGCCGGAGGGTTGGACATTCATTTCGGGTTGTTCAAGGGAGTACAAATTAGCGCCGAATCGCCCAAAACAGTTATCAGTGGAGGAATTGAATTCGCCACGCCGACAGACTTTCAAACCGGAGCGACGAACGGGGCAGTATTTGTCCTGAACGAAAAGCCAGGAGAGAAATGGACAAGTTGGGCACCCTCGATCAGCTTGAACCTCCCGCAACAGGCCGTCCGGACCAACGCGCCCGCCCAGTCCTTTTTGAAGTAAAATCAGTTTTACGGGTGTTGCATTTTGCAAATGCAGTTTGCAAAAGGCGGGTTAAAGTGTTGAGAAGAGGGAGTTTGCCCGGGGGGCAGATTGGCTCTTGTCCTGCTGACTGCTCTAGACAGGCCGGATAATTCAATGTAACGAACCTACACTAAACTTATGTTAAGATGGACGCTTATATTTCTGGTGATTGCTATTGTGGCGGGGCTTCTCGGATTTGCGGGCCTGGCTGGCACTGCCGCCAGCATCGCCAGAATACTGTTCATAATTTTTATCGTGTTCTTCCTGGTGTCGCTGATAACGGGGAGGCGCAGACCCTTGTGAGCTTGGATTATGCAACGGCAAAATGAAATTCTGGGGGGCCTCAACCGCCGGCGGTTTGTCAAGTGGGCCGTGGCAACCGGGGCCGCAGTTGGGATTCGAAGCGTACAGGCTTGGGCAGTGGAAAAACCAAGCAAGAGCAATGATATGATTTACCGCGAACTTGGCTCGACGGGCGAGAAGGTTTCAGCCATCGGCCTGGGAGGTTACCACGTTGGCAATCCAGTGTTCGAGCAGGAGAGCACCAAAATAGTCCGCAGCGCCATCGACGGGGGCATCACTTTCATGGACAACTGCTGGGACTACCACAAGGGCGAGAGCGAAATTCGCATGGGCAAGGCGTTGCGCGACGGGTATCGCGACAAGGTTTTTCTGATGACAAAGATCGATGGCCGGAGCAAGGCTGGCGCCGCCGCGCAAATTAACGAAAGCCTGCAACGGTTGCAGACCACTCACCTTGATCTGCTTCAATTTCACGAGATCATTCGAATGAACGATCCAGACAGGATATTCGCAGCGGGTGGTGCGCTGGAAGCGGCGTTGGAGGCCAAGAAAGCGGGCAAAATACGCTACATCGGATTTACGGGGCACAAAGATCCCGCCATACATCTTCACATGCTGGATCTTGCCCGGGAGCATCAGTTTCATTTTGACACAGTTCAGATGCCGTTGAATGTCATGGACGCGCACTTTCGCAGCTTCGAACACCAAGTTTTGCCCGTGTTGGTGCAGAATCGCATCGGTGTTCTTGGTATGAAATCGATGGGGTCGGGAGATATTCTGAAGAGCAAGGTTGTGAAGCCGATCGAGTGTCTGCATTACGCTTTGAGTTTACCCACTTCGGTGGTGATAAATGGCATCGACAGCATGAAGTTGCTACAACAGGCGTTCGAAGCCGTCCGTTCCTTCAAGCCTCTGAACGAGCAAGAAGTGGCGGAATTGCTGAGCAGGACCGCGAACGCGGCGCAAACCGGCAACTACGAGCTTTTTAAGACGAGTGACAAGTACGACTCAACCGCCAAGGACCCGCAATCACTGGCTTGACACGGGAGAGTCGTTCCGAAAAATGCACCGAGAAATCGAATATTTGCATGTATTACGCGCCCCATTGATTTGGAATTATGGAACTGACATTGCCAGCCCGCTGCGGCACGGGAATTGAAGGGTTGGACGACGTCCTGGGGGGAGGATTGCCCTGGAACAGATTTTATTTGGTGCAGGGCGATCCGGGGGTGGGCAAGACCACGCTGGCCTTGCAATTTTTATTGGAAGGCAAACGCCAGCAGGAAACAGGGCTCTACATTACCCTCTCCGAAACGAAAGAAGAGTTGCTGGAAGTGGCCAAATCCCATGGCTGGTCGCTGGAAGGTATTTCCCTGCTCGAGTTATCGGCCCTCGAAGGTGAATTACTGCAAGAAGCCCAGAACACACTCTTTCATCCGTCTGAAGTGGAACTCAACCGTACCACCCAGCTTGTCCTGGACGAAGTGGAAAAGACAAAGCCGGCGCGGCTGGTTTTTGATTCTCTATCTGAAATGAGGCTGCTGGCGGAAACGCCCCTGCGTTATCGCCGGCAGATGCTGGCGCTTAAACAGTTTTTTGCCGGGCGGCAGGTCACAGTTTTGCTTCTGGATGACCGCACGGACCAAGACGGAGATTTGCAGGTGCAAAGCATAGCCCACGGAGTGGTGGCTTTGGAGAAGCTCCCGTTGGATTACGGCGTGGAGCGGCGGCGGTTGAAAGTGGTGAAAATGCGTGGTTTGAAATTTCGCGGGGGCTACCATGACTTCATAATCCAGCACGGTGGTTTACAGGTTTTCCCGCGGTTGGTCGCCGCTGAACATCACACCCCCTTTGAGCGCGGATCCGTTTCCAGCGATTTGCCGGCGCTGGATGCCTTATTGGGCGGGGGGCTGGATCGCGGCACGAGCAATCTATTCATGGGGCCGGCCGGAGCAGGCAAATCGACATTGGCCATGCAATATGCCGTGGCTATGGCCGGAAAGGGTGAGCCTGTGGTGCTTTATTCCTTCGACGAAGCCCTGGGAACGATTATTGCCCGGGCCGGTGAAATCGGCATGGATCTCCAGGGTCACATCAACGCAAAAAAGATCGGGATGCACCAGATTGACCCGGCGGAACTCCCGCCGGGGCAGTTCTCGGATCGCATCCGCCAAGCCGTGCGGCACGATCACGCCAAATTGCTTATAATTGACAGTCTGAATGGCTACATGAATGCCATGCCGGACGAAAGGTTTCTCAGCATCCAGATGCACGAGTTGCTCAGTTTTCTGGCCCAGCAAGGGGTGGTCACCATTCTTACCATGGCCCAGCACGGACTGATGGGCTCGATGACCGCGCCGGTGGATCTAAGCTACCTGGCGGATACCGTGGTGCTGCTGCGCTACTTTGAAGCGATGGGAAATGTGAGGAAGGCAATCTCCGTCATCAAAAAGCGCAGCGGTCATCACGAAACCAGTCTGCGGGAATTCAAAATCACCAAACAGGGGATATTAGTCGGAGAACCTTTGAAAGAATTTCAGGGAGTGCTCACCGGGGTCCCCACTTATATCGGTCGAGCTGAACCTATCCTAACTCACGATGCCGGCCGCAGACCAAGAATTGATTGAGACGCCGATTCTCCTTCTGGCGCCATCGGGCAACGATGCCCGCAACGCGGCTGCCGTCCTCGGCAAAGTGAGCATCAGCAGCCATATTTGCACAAGTATGCCGGATCTGTGCCAGAGAGCGGGAGAGCAGGCCGGCGCCCTCGTGATCAGTGAAGAAGCGCTGGACGCGCCGTCGCTGGCTTGCCTGCAAGAATTTTTGAGCCGGCAGCCTCCCTGGTCGGACATCCCGCTCGTTTTGGTCACCACCGCCGGGGATGTCAAACAGAAAACTTACGCCATTTTGGATTTTTTGGGAGTGCGGGCCAATGTGACGCTTTTGGAAAAGCCCCTGCGAGCCATCACGCTGGTTAGCGTGATCAAGACGGCGCTGCGGGCGCGCAACCGTCAGTACGAAATTCGAAACTTGTTGGAGAGCTATTCCCGGGCTGTGGAAGAAGCCCAAACGGCCAGCGCCAAGTTTAAGGCGGTTTTCGAACAGTCTTCCGTTTTTGCGGGGATTATGACCCTGGAAGGAACGGTCATCGAAGCGAACTGGCTGTGCCTGGAAGTCTGCGGCTATCGCGCGGAGGATGTGATCGGAAAGCCTTTCTGGGAATGCGGTTGGTGGCGCGGTTCAAAAGAAGTCCAGGAGAAGCTTCGTGTTGGGACGGTCCGGGCCGCCGGAGGGACCGCCTACGCCGAGACATTGCCCTATCTGTGGGCCGACGGAACGCAACGGGTGGTGGAGTTCGGGTTGCATCCCATACGGGATGACGCCGGCC
>Ga0182030_10011565_pt1 | contig 17795 bp, 17 predicted proteins | sample 812S3MmetaG_FD_121299 | JGI IMG/M metagenome (GOLD analysis project Ga0182030, IMG submission 121299) | Permafrost microbial communities from Stordalen Mire, Sweden - 812S3M metaG (Illumina Assembly) | ecosystem: Environmental > Terrestrial > Soil > Wetlands > Permafrost | place: Sweden...
TGAACCGCCTCGCGTTTGAAGATCAGATCGAATTTCTGGCGCTTTGGGACAGATGTTTGTTTCATAGGTCTTGGTCGTTCATTGTCGACCCGATTTTCTGTCCGTCAAATCGAGGCAACCTCAGGCGCCACCAAATGTAACGGGCGCAGATTGCGGAAGCCTGGACGCTCGTTCGTTATTTGTGGCCAGAATGGCTTTAGTCAGACCACGACGCAACGACAACCACAAATTGGCGTTCACGCAAGAGGAAGCTGACTTCGCCATTCCTTTTCTCGACTACGATATCCAGCTTTACGTCGACCCATTCCTGCTGTGGAAATCCCCTTCGATGCAGTATCAGGCACTTCACACCGCTCTGGTCAGTTCGTTCAATCACTTTTGTCATCTCGCCAAGACCGGCAAAGAAAAGGAAGCGGTTGAAGCCGTGATTCGGATTTCCAAGTGCCAAGAAGCTGGGTTGGGTTCAGCACGCGACAAGCATGGTAAACGAATCGGGGAAGGAACCGTGAAAGACATTCTCACGCTTTTTACTTCGATTCCTCAGGTCAAGCAGGGTGGATTTGAATACATAGAGGAAATACAGTTGATCATTGACCAGATCGGAAAGGATCGCGTCAGCGACTTGACGTGCAGCCTGATTAAATCATTCCTGATCGACTTAACGATTGACCAATGTACGAAACTTGGAATTCCCACAAAAGAGGTAACGTTCGATGGTGTTTTCGATTACACCGCAAAGGCATTCAAGAGCGAGAAGCTTCCATTGCCAGTCAATCCGAACACAAACTCGCCGCTACTTCTTATTCCTAAACGCTGGCTCCGTTTTTCCCCGTGGATTAATTACGACGATTACTTCACTGCCGCCTGCGTGAAGGACCGAACGACGCCGAAGGAACGCGTCGCCGTTCTCCAGTTTAACCGACATCATTCGTCTCTGGAAAATTTATTTCCCCTTTGGCTCGCGCGGCGTTAGTTGCTACTTTCAGGGCGATGCCTGACATCGTCCTTTCCACGCTCAATGCGAATTTCATCCACGCCGCGTTCGGGCAGCGCTATCTTTGCTGCCTTGCATGGGTCGGGTTTTCATTTAATTTGACCGCATGAATTATCGCATTTTGGGCCGGACCGGTTGGAAGTTTTCGGAAATCAGTTTTGGCGCTTGGGCTATTGGCGGCTCGTGGGGCAATGTAAGCGACCACGATTCGCTCGCCGCACTCCATGCCGCACTCGATGGCGGCGTCAACTTCTTCGACACGGCGGATGTTTATGGCGACGGCCGCAGCGAACGCTTGATGGCGAAATTGAAAACGGAGCGGAAGGAAAAGTTTTACATCGCCACCAAGGCCGGTCGTCGGCTGCCCGCGCAGACACCGGAAGGTTACAGCCGCAAGAATCTCACGGCGTGGATCGAGCGCAGCCTGAAGAACTTGAACACGGACGCGATTGACCTGCTACAACTGCATTGTCCACCGACGGAGGTTTACTATATGCCAGAAGTTTTTGGCATCCTCGACGACCTCGTAACGGCTGGCAAGCTGCGACATTACGGCGTGAGCGTGGAAAAAGTGGAACAGGCGTTGAAAGCGATCGAGTTTCCCAACGTGCAGTCGGTGCAGATCATCTTCAACATTTTCCGGCAGCGCCCGGCGGATTTGTTTTTCGCGGAGGCGCAAAAGAAAAAAGTCGGCATCCTCGCACGCGTACCGCTGGCGTCGGGCTTGTTGTCGGGCAAGATCACGCGCGCCAGCAAGTTCGCAAAGGACGATCATCGCGCCTTCAACCGTCATGGCGAGGCGTTTGACCGCGGCGAAACTTTTTCCGGCGTTGATTTTGAGACCGGATTGCATGCGGTGGAAGAATTGAAATCACTCGCGCCCAAGAACGCGACGCTCGCGCAACTGGCTTTGCGCTGGATCTTGGAATTTCCCGCCGTCACTTGCGCAATCCCCGGCGCGAAACGCCCGGCGCAGGTTGAGGAAAACATCGCGGCGGCGGACTTGAAGCCGCTGTCGCCGGCGGCGATGAAACGGATCAAGATGATTTATGACAAGCGCATCAAGCCGCTGGTGCATCCTTGTTGGTAAAACCGGGTTCCAAAGGGAAAATTAAGCTAGACCATGTCCGTCCGGTTATAAGTCCAACCGCAGTAATTGCTTGGAGGTCTCGCCGGGTGGAGTTTGAATTCGGTTTCTGTAGGTAATTCATGCAAAGGTGTTTTCTCAAAAGGATGAAAGCTCAAAAGTTGCAAAGTTCTGTGCAGGGTTCCGGGCAGGTTCAACTGCTTGTGAAGGATGGCGACCATCAGGTAAACAGCGATGGCAATCCAGATTTGGGTCTTCACCGCGTTGGGGCTACGGAAAATTCCCGTGGCGTTTCTTTCGAGGCGATTGCAGGCCAGACATATCAGATTGCCGTCAGCGATTTGGGCGGACTCACTGGCGCGATTGATCTCAAACTGCAAGCTCCCCTTTTGGAATTGTCGTTATTGAGAGCGGCTAGAATTGTTTTCGACACCACGCAGCTTTCGTATGCGGTATCTGTGGGACAAATCATACTTTTCCAACGCTCCAATGACGGCGCAAACTGGCAAAATGTACAGGAGAGAATTGCTCTGAGAAACACGATTCAATTTTCTGTTCGCACACCGCCAGCTGGCAACGGACCTTATTACCGGGCTGTCGTAGTGGACTTACAGGCGGCCAATCGTAGTGAAGCGAATTTCCTTAAATGAGGAGTTGGTTTTGATTCGGTCAAAAAATTCAATCCGCCTTGCTCATTCATTTGTTTTCGACTAGCTTGCGCGCGTTATGGAAAATTCATTTTCTTCACCCGGCGTGCCGCCGCAGATAAAAACGCCGCCGCCAGTCATCACGCCGCCACCTCCGGCCTCGCCCCGCCGGAGCTGGGGCTGGATCATCATCTCCATCATTTTGCTAGTGCTGCTCGGGTTCAGCCTGCTGGGAAATTTTGCGCAGGCAGTTTCGCAGGCGATCGGCAGCGGCTTGGGCGGTGGTTTCAACCGCAATTTCAACACCCGCTCCGCACGCGTGGTCGGGCCGAAGCTGGATGAGTGCATTTTGGAAGACAACGATGCGCACAATAAGATCGCCGTCATCTCCGTGGACGGCATCATCGCCAGCAACCCCGATCCGGCGGGCAACAACCTCGTGGACGTGGTGCAAGCGCAGCTTGACCGCGCGAAGGATGACAAGCGCGTGAAGGCCGTCATCTTGAAAGTAGATTCGCCTGGCGGCGAAGTGATGGCTTCGGACGAGATCAACAAGGCACTCGTGAAATTTCAGGCGGACTCCGGCAAGCCCGTGATCTGTTCGATGGGCAGCCTGGCGGCGAGCGGCGGTTATTACATCTCCGCGCCGTGCCGCTGGATTGTTGCCAACGACTTGACCATCACCGGCAGCATCGGTGTGATCATGCACGGCTACAATTATCGCGGGTTGATGGACAAGGTCGGAGTTTTGCCGATGACGTTCAAGAGCGGCAAATACAAGGACATGTTAAGCCCCGATCGCAGCACGAATGAGATTCCCGCCGGCGAACACGCGATGGTGCAGGCACTGATTGACGAAACGTTCCAGAAGTTCAAGGGCGTCGTCCGCTCGGGCCGCGCGGCCGCGCATGACAAAAATAAAACCGAAGGCCGGGCGCTGGCCGACGACTGGCAGGATTATGCGGACGGACGCGTGCTGTCCGGGTCGCAGGCGTTGCAACTCGGTTTTGTGGACCAGATCGGCGATTTCGACGAGGCCGTGTCCCGCACGAAAACCATCACACACATCGGCGATGCCAATTTAGTCGAGTACCGCGAGCGCTACGACATCTCGGATTTTCTTTCCATGTTCGGCCAGAGCGGCGCGGCGCATGACGTGAAGCTTGACCTCGGCCTGGACATCCCGAGATTACGCGTGGGCTGCATGTATTTTCTCTGGCAGGCCCCGGAAAACTGAATGAAGGGCGTGACGGTCATCGCGCACCCGCTCGTGCAGCACAACCTCACGCGGTTGCGCGATCAGCGGACGCAGCCGCAGGAATTCCGCCGGCTGCTCGGTGAAGTCGCCGCCCTCATGCTCTACGAGGCCACGCGCTCGTTCGCCGTTAAAAAAGTTTACGTCCAGACCCCGCTCGCCCGGACGAACGGTTTCCAACTCGAACGCGAAGTCGCCCTGGTTCCCGTTCTGCGAGCGGGCTTGGGAATGCTGGATTCCATCCTGCAGCTCATCCCGCACGCGCGCGTCGGCTTCATCGGCTTGAAGCGAGAGGAGAAGACGTTGCGCGCGATGTTCTACCACCAGAACCTGCCAAAAAATCTGGGCGACTTTGAGACCATCCTGATTGACCCGATGCTCGCAACCGGCGGCAGCGCCGTAACCGCGCTTGATCTGCTGGTCGAACAGGGCGCGAAGCATATCCGGCTCGTGAATCTGGTCGCCGCGCCGGAGGGTATTCAAGCTGTGCAGAAGAAATATTCGCGCGTGCCGATCTTCACCGCCGCCGTTGACCGGCAATTGAATGAAAAGGGCTTCATCGTCCCCGGCCTGGGCGACGCGGGCGACCGGCTTTTTGGGACTTGAATTGTCGGCCCGTCAGTCGTTAAATCGTTCCATCAAAGACTGGTCAACTGGACAACAATCAGGATCCAACAACCCACCACCAACATGTCAGACACTTTGCTCATGGTCGCGGACAGCGAACGCGACGCCAACATGCTTTACGGGACCGGCTTCTTTGCGGGCGACCCGTTCATCTATCTCAATTTCGGCCGCCGCCCGCACATCGTCCTGAACAATCTGGAGATTGACCGCGCCCGCCGACAGGTGCCGCACTGCCGTGTTGTATCGTTAAGCGCCTGCCAGCAAAAACTCCGGCGCGACGGCGTGAAATTTCCCGGCTTCGCCCACGTCATCAAAGAGCTGCTGCGCGAACGAAAAATCCGACGCGCCACGGTGCCGGATGATTTTCCTCTCGGCCTCGCCCGGGAATTGAAAAAACTGGAGATCAAATTAAAACCAAGCGCCAATTTTTTCCCGGAACGCGAATTCAAGTCCGCCGACGAAGTCCGGAAGATTTCCGCCGCGCTGATGATGGCCGAAGTCGGCATGGCCGAGGGCATGCAGGCGTTGCGACTCTCAAAAATTGGGCGCAAACGCCAGTTGGTTTATCGCGGCCTGCCGCTGACTTCCGAACGGCTGCGCGCGGTGATTGACTGCGCGATCTTGCAGGCAAGCGGGCTGGCGGCGAATACCATCGTCGCGGGCGGCAAGCAGGGCTGTGACCCGCACGAACGCGGCTTTGGGCCGTTGCGTGCGCGTGAACCGATCATCCTCGACATTTTTCCGCGCTCACAAAAGACCGGCTATTTCGGCGACATCACGCGCACCGTCGTGCGCGGCCAGGCGAGCGAGGCTGTAAAAAAACTTTACGACACCGTCTTTCATGGGCAGAAGATCGGGCTCCAGAAAGTGCGCGCCGGAACTTCAACGGCGGAGATCCATGAATGCATCCTGCAATTTTTTACGCAACGCGGTTACCACACCGGGAAGCGCAACGGGCGCATGGAAGGATTTTTTCACGGCACAGGCCACGGGCTGGGCCTGGACATCCACGAAGCGCCGCGCATAGGCGCGACTTCGCGCGGTAAATTGATCATCGGGCAGGTCGTGACCGTGGAGCCGGGGCTTTACTATCCCGAAATCGGCGGCGTGCGGCTGGAAGACGTCGCGCTCGTCACCACCAATGGCGCAAAAAATCTGACGCGGTTTGAAAAAGTGCTGGAAATCTGATTTGCACGAGCAATTTTTCTTGCGACGGCGCAATTCGTCTTTAACGTACTGTCCGTTTTATGGCGGTCAAAAAAGCAAAATCCAAAGCGGTCAAAGTCAAGCAGCGCGCGAAAATTTCCGCGCCGGCGGCGGCCACGCCCGCTGCGTATGTCATTCCCGATCCCTCCCTGCCCAAGCCCGCTGATGGCGACACGACCGCGTTCATCCGCCAGGAAGCTTCGCGCTATGACGGCGACACTTCCATCCGCCTTTATCTGCGCGAAATCGGACAGGTGAAACTGCTCACGCCAGACGAGGAAATCCAACTGGCCGCGCGCATTAAAAAGGGTGACAAAAAGGCGCGCGAACACATGATCAAGGCCAACCTGCGCCTCGTCGTTAAAATCGCCCGCGATTATGAGGGCATCGGCCTGCCGCTGCTGGATTTGATCAGCGAAGGCAACATCGGTTTGATGAAAGCCGTCGAGCGGTTCGATCCGGCCAAGGGCGGAAAGCTTTCGACCTACGGCTCGTGGTGGATCAAGCAATCCATCAAACGCGCGCTCGCCAACCAATCCAAAACCATCCGGCTGCCCGTGCATCTGGTGGACAAGATTTCCAAGATGCGGCGCACGGCGATGAAGCTGCAGGAGATGCTCGGCCACGAACCGACGGACGAGGAACTGGCTGATGAGATGGGCATGACCGCGCTCCGCGTGCGCCAGATGCGCCAGGCCGCCGTCCGCCCCGCGTCGCTCGACGCGCCGATCGGCGATGACGACTCGAATAGTTTTTCCGACGTGGTCGAAGACGAGAATGCCACGTCGCCCTACGACAACCTCGAAGACAAAACAGTGGTGAATATGTTGCAAGACATGGTCAAGCACCTTGATACGCGCGAGGCGACGATTCTGCGCTTTCGGTTCGGCCTCGACGGCGGCTCGGAAAAAACGTTGGAAGAAGTTGGTGTGAAATTCGGCGTCACACGCGAACGCGTCCGCCAGATTCAAAATCTCGCGCTTAAAAAACTCCGCAAGATGATCGAAAAACTGGAGAAGGAAAAAAGCAGGGAAGAATAAGATATGCCAAGCGTCACCGCCGGAGAAATCGCCGCCGCCATCCGCAACGTCCCGGATTTCCCCAAGCCGGGCATCCAGTTCAAGGACATCACGCCCGTGCTGGCCGACGCGCGGCTGTTCGCCGGTTCGATTGATTTGTTGACGCAAAATTTCGCACCCGGTTCGGTGGATGCGGTCGTGGGTATCGATGCGCGTGGGTTTATCTTCGCCGCCGCCGCCGCTTTGAAATTAAGGGCTGGTTTTGTGCCCGTCCGCAAAAAGGGCAAGTTGCCGTTCACCACGCACGAAGAAGATTATGCGCTCGAATATGGCTCCGCCACCGTGGCCATGCACACGGACGCGCTCAAGCCGGGTGCGCGCGTTTTGCTGATTGATGATTTGCTGGCGACCGGCGGAACCGCCGCCGCCGCCGTCGCCTTGATGAAAAAGCTGGGCGCAGAAATCCTCGAAGTCAGCTTTCTCATTGAACTAAAATTTCTGAACGGGCGCGACAAATTAAAGAATCAACCAGTCCGGTCCGTCGTGGTTTATTGAGGATTTAACAACCTCCCTCATCCCGGCCTTCTCCCCAAGGAGAAGGAGAATCGTCCGCCGTCTCTTTTAAAATTTACGCGACTGGATTCGCCGGACGGTAAATAAAAAATCAAAAACGCGCGATTACTATTCCCTCTGCCCGGGAGGAGGGTCAGGGTGAGGGCGAGCGTAAAACACAAATCCAATTTCTAATTTCTAATTTCCCGCTACACTTTCACCAATGCACTGGCTGCAAACATTCGACACGAACTTGTTCCTGTTCTGCAACCGGTCGCTGGTCAATCCATTCTTCGACTGGCTGATGCCTATTTTAAGTGGCAGCAACGAAACGAAGCATGGTCTCATTGCGTTGACCATCGCGGTCGGCGTCGCCCTGCTCTGCTTCGGCAACCGGCGCGCGCGGCTGTGCCTGTTGCTGATGGTTCTCGTCATGGCGACCAACGATGGTTTGATTTGCAACACACTCAAACATGCCATTGCCCGTCCGCGCCCGTTCGTCATGCTGCCGGAAGCGCGGCTCTTCGGCAAGGTCGGCAAAGGCTATATCGCACCGGATATCAATGAATATGGCGAAGACATGGCGGCCAGCAAAGGCAACCACAACAGCATGCCATCATCACACGCCGCCAATTGGTTTGCCGCCACGATGGTGCTGTTCCTGTTCTACCGAAGAAGCCTGTGGTTCATGCTGCCGCTGGCGCTCGCCGTCTCGTTTTCACGCCTCTACAACGGCGTGCATTATCCGAGTGACGTGCTGGCCGGCGCACTCATCGGCGCAGGCTACGCGGTGGCCGTGGCGATTGTCCTTGAAAGCGCGTGGCAATATTTCGGAAAAAAATGGTGTCCACCCTGGCACGCCAAAGTGTCGTCGCTCGTGCCGGATTTGAAATTAGGTAATTCCAAAATCCGTTGAGCCATGTCTGCGACGAAAATTATTTTTCGCGTCCGCGATTACGATCTGGCCGCGACGCTCGAGTCCGGCCAAGCTTTTCGCTGGCAGGAACAAAACGATTCGTGGGTTGGCGTCATCGGCAAACATTGGGTGCGCTTAACCCAGACGCCCGATGGCATCCGCGCCGAGAGTGTCGCTCCGGTTGCTGACTGGGGTTTTCTCCGCGACTTTCTCCAGACGGAAATTAATCTGGCCGCCGTGCTGAACACTTTTCCCGACGACGAACCGATGCGCATCGCCGTCGCCGCCTGTCCTGGTCTTAGGCTGCTCAAGCAGGACCCATGGGAATGTCTTGCGTCGTTCATTTTGTCCTCCACGAAACAGATCGTCCAAATCCGCCAGATCGTCTCAGTGCTATGCGAACAGTTTGGTGAGCCGGTCTTCTCCCTCTCCTCCCAAAAAGGAGGAGAGGGCCGGGGTAAGGAGGCCAGTTATTCTAGAGTTCAAATCCCCTCACCCCGACCCTTTCCCCGTTTGGGTTGGGAGAGGGAGAAGAACCGCAGTTGCTTTGCCTTCCCCACGCCGCAGCGCATTGCCGCCGCAACGGAAGCTGAACTGCGCGCCTGCAAGATGGGTTTCCGCGCGCCGAGCTTGCTTGCGGCCGCCCGCGAAATTTCCGAAGGCAGGTTTGATCTGGAACGCATCCGCCATTTGCCCCATGCTGAAGCGCGGGCGGAACTGATGAAACTGCGCGGCGTGGGCGGCAAGATTGCCGACTGCGTTTTGCTGTTCGCCTACGGATTTGATTCCGCGTTTCCCGTGGATGTCTGGATTGAACGCGCGCTGCAACGGCTTTATTTCCCGCGCCGCCGCGCCAGCGAGCAACGCCTGCGCCGCTTTGCCGCCAGGCATTTCGGCCCGCACGCCGGTTACGCCCAGCAATATCTTTTTCATTATATGCGGACGAAATTGAAATAGCTTTTCCTTGATAATAATTTGCCGGTCAACTTTCATGAGCCCTGATGAAAGCCGCAGTTGTAAAAACCAATCCATGCGCGCGGGCGCGCATGGATTGCGGCTTAACGATAATGTTAGGCATAAAAAGCGCGATGACAGTTATAATTAAGACACAGAAGTTTTGGCTTATCTCCAATCTGGTTGGAATGATTATTTATCTTTTAGTGGCAAGCACTACTTGGGATTTGGACCATGCACTTGAAGGACTATTTCCTGAATATGCATTTCTAAATCCACTCCTACCTCTTTTTATTGTTTTTAATTCAATCTGGTTGATTTTGATTTTCGTTCGTTTTCGATACCCCAACTCATTTCAAAAATTAGTTCTTTTGGCCATAGTTGCGGCCTTCTGGAAGGGTGTAAGCACAGAAAGAATTAAGTGAACACAATTAATACCTAACTTGTAGATAGACTGCAAAATTCTCTTGCCGCCTTCGCTTCCTTCGCGCGACGCACAATGAAAATTGAAACCATCCTGACGCCGGCGGAATTGCCCGCGCTCGCCCAACGTGATTTGCGCGCGACCGCGTGCGTCGTGTTCGACGTGCTGCGAGCGACCAGCACGTTTGTGACCGCGCTGCACCGCGGCGCCAAAGCCATCATCCCCGTCAGCGAAATCGCCGAGGCGCTGGAAATCAAGAGTTCAGAAGTCAGAAGCCAGAAGCCAGAATTCATTTTGCTCGGCGGCGAACGCAACGGCGTCCGCATTTCCGCCGGGGGCATTGATTTCGACCTCGGCAATTCACCGCGAGAATACACGCCGGAGAAAGTGCGCGGCAAAACCATCGTCTCTACGACGACCAACGGCACACGCGCCTTGCGCGCCTGTGCAGACGCGCAAACTGTTTTGGCCGCCTCATTTTTGAACCTCACGGCGACAGCGGAATTTCTCCGGCGGGAACATTTTGAAAACATTCTGCTCGTTTGCGCCGGCACAGGCGAAAACCAGGCGGACGAAGATGTGCTGGCCTCCGGGGCGTTGTGTGAATTCTTGGTAGGGTTATCGCGCTGCGATGACCGGACGGCGCAGCGCGCCATCCCTATCCTTTCTGATTCCGCGCAAATCGCGCTGCGAACCTATTTGGCAGCGAAGCCAGATCTGGCCACCGCCGTCAGCAGTTCAGAAAACGCGCGGCGTCTGCTGGCTATTCCCGAATTGCGCGAGGATGTGTCGTTTTGTTTGCAACGGGATATTTGCCCGCTCGTCGCCAAAATGGACGCCGATGGTGCGATCCGGGTTGGCTAGACCACAAATTCCAGTTCCTGCCGGTGCGGAATCAGACCGCGTTCAAAGCCCGCACCGAGAAAACGGCGGATGGATTCCCTGCCCCGTTCGCCGTAATCCAATGTCCAGTGGTTCACATACATTCCCACGAATTTATCGGCGAGTTCGCAGCCCATGTCGCGGGCGTATTGCAGCGCGTGCTGCACGGCTTCGGGACGATGATCCAGACTGAACTGAATGCTCGCGGTGAGCGTATCGGAAATTTTTTTACGCATGGCCAGATCAAATCGCTTATGGATGACATTGCCACCGAGCGGTAGCGGCAAACCGTCGTTTTGCTTGCCCCACCAGATGCCGAGGTCTTCGCAAAGAACCAACCCTTCATTTTTATAGGTCAACTGGCCTTCGTGGATGATGAGGCCGACCTCCGCCACGCCATTTTTTACGGCGGAGAAAATCTGGTCAAATGGCACAACGACGTAATTGAATTCCTTCGCCGGTTTTCCGAGCCAGAGTTGCAATGCGAGAAACGCGCTGGTCATGGTTCCCGGCACGGCGATTTTTTTTTTGGCAATTGCTTCGCGGGAAAATTTCTGTTTCGCCACGAGCATCGGACCGTAGCCATCGCCCATGCTCGCGCCGCTGGGCAGGAGCGCGTATTTGTCGGAAACGTAGGCGTAAGCGTGAATGCTGACGGCAGAAACATCCAATTCGCCGCGCGTGGCGCGTTCGTTGAGGGTCTGAATGTCCTGCAGGATGTGCTGAAAATGAAAACCGTGCGTAGGAATCAAATCCTTCGCGAGGGCGTAAAACATGAAGGCATCATCGGGATCGGGCGAGTGACCAAGGGTCAAAGTCGTTTGTTGCATCGGCGAAAATTAAACCACGGAGCGGAGACTGTCACGACGAGAAGATTGCCAACGAAAATAAAAATCTAGCCTGTTAAATTAAAAAATACGACCCGCACACGCCACGCTGATTCAACCGTAGTTGATCGCCACCCCCTTATTTGATCGCGATACAATCTGCGGACAAACCAAACGGGCGCGTGCGTCGTATTCCCCCAACTTTCACCTCAAACGACGTCTGTAAACAAGTCCCCACACGTTTCCAAGTCCGTCAGTTCCTCCTCCCAAAACACAACCAAACCCGCAACGGAATATAATTAGCAAACTCAGTGCCAAGAACAAAAATTCAATTATGTTGGTCATTTGAAGGATTTAAGAAATCAACCAGGCCGGAGGCTGCGGTTTTTTTATCAGTTCGGATAAAATAATCCGCAACGCCCCGAAAATTCAAACTTCCATTTGGCCGTGAGTAAGACTAGCGTTCTCGTTCTTAGCCGGTGTGGCGAAATGGCAGACGCACAGGACTTAAAATCCTGGGACTATAAAAAGTCGTGCGGGTTCGAGTCCCGCCACCGGCACCAATTTTTAACATCAGTGCGGCAATGGGTTCAGGCTTGATGAATCCGTATTAGACATCACTTCTCTTGGTCTGGAAGAATTTAATCTCAATCCCAGCTTAACAGGGCGGACGGCGCGTTGCGGCCAGGTGCCTAAAAAACACGCTTCGTCGTTCATAGCTTTTCATGTTGTGAGCGTATCTTTTCCGAAATATTTCATGGCGTACCACATATACCACTTTGCAGCACCGCCAGCTGCGAGCGGCATTCCATACCGGATACCGAGGATCAGTTTATCTTCGTCGAGTTCAGCAAAAATGAAGATGGCCAAGAATTTTGGAAGCAAGAAATAGGTGGTTGCATTCTTTCCCACTTAGTAAAGTATGAGCTGAGAAAAACGCTGTGAGCATCCCCGTCAATTCGTCATTCACCGATTGACGTTTTAGTCTTTCAAGACATTGGTATGGACCTCCCGGGCTAACCTGGGGATCATGTAAATATAGCTAAAATCAGGGGCGGTCCCGATGTGCATTCAAATGCTATGCGGCCAATACTGCCTGACGCTGGTAAAGGTCTCCGGCGATTTCTTCAATTAATTTTGCGTTGAACGAGGGTAAATCATCCGGTTTGCGGCTCGTGACGAGACCGTTGTCCACGACTACTTCCTTATCCACCCAATTTGCCCCGGCATTTTTCAAATCGGTCTGGATGGAGGCATAGGAAGTCATTCTGCGTCCGCGCACGACGCCGGCGTCAATGAGTGTCTAGGGGCCATGACAGATCGCGCCGACGGGCTTGCCAGCTTTAAAAAATGATTTAACAAAGTTGAGAACCATTGGGTCGCGCCGGAGCTGATCTGGATTCATCACTCCGCCGGGTAACACGAGTGCATCAAATTCCTCTCCGTTCGCTTCGTTGAGCGGCACGTCCACTTTCACCCTTTTGCCCCACTCGGCGTGTTTCCAGCCTCTGATCTTGCTTTCTTTAGAAGGCGAGACGACTTGGACATCGGCACCAGCCTTCCGCAACGCTTCGAGCGGCGAAAACAATTCATCCTGTTCAAAGCCATCCGTGACAAGAATGGCAACTTTTTTTTCCGGCCAATGCTTGTATTTTCATATCTTGTGTTTCCCTTCTTCTTGCGAGCGACCACCAATTCGGCCGGTAGCGGCCAGCGATGTCCGAGATTTCATGCACTTCGTTTAGCGGCGAAGCAGTAGGACCACAATGACGATGACCAGCAGTAGGCCAACACCGCCGCCGCCGATCCAGATGGCGCTGGCAAAAACCGGAGAGAGTATTAGATTCATATTTGGAAGTTAACCTTATCCTGCCTGCGGATGCTATGGGGTGTTCACCCTATGGCGCAGGGTCGGCGCCCGAACTATTCTCATCGCATGAACGAACAACATTATTTCCAAAGTCAAAAAACCGAAGATTCAGCACACTTGGGGTCAATTCATGCCCACGCTCCGGTTAAGACACAAAAAAACAATCAACGCCATGCCGCCGTCAAGCCTTCCCATAATGAAATCGCCGAGCGGGCCTACAATCTCTTTTCCGCGAGTGGATACATTCCCGGACACGAAGTGGAGCATTGGCTCCAAGCTGAAGCCACGATAACCGCTGCGTAAGACATCGCGTTCGGGCCGCATGGGTGAATCTTTTCACCACTTTGCACCGGTCAAGGTCATGGCATGCGGTTTGACGACATTGACTGTAATCCGAGCTTGCTCCTATGAAGAAACCTACCACATTGCTCTCCAGCTTCAAATCATTCACCTTCCGACTGTGGGATGAAAAGGGCAGCGAACTTGTCGACTATCGTAATCTAAAAACAGAACCAAAGTGACCAAACCAAAAGCACATAATTTCGACTATGAAATGGAAACCTGACTTTCATTCCTTTGGGCGGAGGATTAGTCGACTGTCTTGGTGGGTATTTATCCTTGCTGCCATACTGATTGTCGGGCGCATGGCCCTTCCTTTTGCTGTAAAAGCTTTAGTAAATCATCAATTGAGCAAAGCACATGATTATACTGGAAAAATCGGCGATGTGGAAATCAAGTTATGGCGAGGGGGTTATCGGATTGATCAAATTCAAATTCTTAAAAAAAGCGGCAACGTCCAATCGCCGCTTTTTTCCGCGCCGGAAGTCGATCTTTCGATCCAATGGCGGGAATTATTTCATATGAGAGTGGTCGGTGAGATTTCATTACACCAACCACAGGTAAATTTCGTCATGGGTCCCACTCCGGAACAAACCCAGAATGGCAAAGATGAAAGCTGGGATAAAATGCTTCAGAGCTTGTTTCCTTTTAAGTTGAACCGCGTTGAAATCATCAGTGGAGAAGTTCATTTTCAAAATCCATCGTCAACACCGCCCGTAGATATTTATCTCCGACAGATTTCTGCGATTGCAACTAATTTGACAAATTCCCGGGACCTGAATCAAAAACTCCCTTCCGGCTTAACCGCCAGCGGCTCAACGATTGGTGGCGGAAGGTTAGACCTGCAATTGCAAATGAACCTGCTGGACGCCAGGCCGACTTACGAAATCAACTGCGGGCTGACGAATGTGAATCTCGTCGCATTGAATGATTATCTGCGCGCTTACGGTAAATTCGATGTGGAGCGGGGCACTTTTGCGATTTATACCTCCGTTGCATCCGATAAAGGAAATTATGAAGGTTATTTCAAAGTCTTTTTTGACGACCTGGACATCTTCGCCTGGGAAAAAGAGCGAAAGAAAAATGTACTGGAAGTATTTTGGCAGGCCATTGTCGGTGGCGTGGTGACCATCTTCAAAAACCATGCTAAAGATCAACTTGCTACAAAAGTTCCAATCTCCGGCTCATATACCAATTCCAGCGTCGGTGTGTGGACGGCCACGGCCACGTTGTTACAAAATGCCTTTATCCATGCCCTTACGCCTAAACTCGATCAACACGTGATGGTGGAACAAGTGGAAAAAACTGAAGATAAAAAGTGAAAACTTCATTGCGAAAATCCAAAGTTGTATGGCAACTGCTGACAGAAACGGTTCGCGCTTGCATTAATGGTGACATTTTCTCCCAAGGCGCGGCACTTTCCTATTATACCTTTTTTGCGATTGCCCCTTTGTTTGTAATCGCACTCGCGGTGGCAGGATTTTGGTTTGGCGAAGAAACGGCGCGCAAGGAATTGTTCGGCCAGTTAAATCAGCTGGTCGGCAAGGAAGGTGGCGATGCCATCCAATCGGTGGTCACGGCGGCCAGCAAATCACAAGCGGGTTTTTGGGCGACTGTACTTGCCGGTGGAACTTTAGTCGTTGCGGCAATGGGAGTGTTTGTTCAACTCCAAAATTCATTGAATAAAATTTGGAAGGTTACGCCGAAGCTTGGAACGGGATTACGTAATTTTATCCGTCACCGAATGTTGTCTTTTGCGATGGTTTTAGGCGTAGGATTTTTACTCTTGGTTTCATTGATTTGCAGCGCGAGTTTGGCGGCATTAGGAAACTTCATCGGCGATTATGTGACTGGAAAGGAAATTTTTTTGAAAACCCTGAATTTTGCCATCTCATTGGGGATCATCACCGTTTTATTCACCATGATTTTTAAATTTTTACCGGACGTAAAAATTGCCTGGCGTGATGTCTGGCTGGGTGGATTCATAACTGCACTGCTTTTCAACCTGGGGAAGTACTTGATTGGCATCTATCTTGGCCGAAGCACCCTTGCCTCCGTTTACGGAACCATGGGTTCACTGGTTGTCATGCTGGTATGGGTTTATTATTCAGCGCAAATTCTTTTCTTCGGTGCCCAGTTCACTTTCGTCTATACCAGTAAATTTGGCGCAAAGCCGCAGGCCGTTCGCGGAGCGCAGTTGGTTTCAACCGACGGGAAATACCGAATAAGTGCCGTTGCAAATTAGTCGCATGGAACGAACATTCAAAATCTGGATGAAATTTTTGGGCCCGGACTAAATCCATAGGACTTGTCATTTGGACAGTTGCTGCTCCGGGCATTGATCGTTGGTTTCGTGATGTATGTGATGGTCCGGCTGGCGGGAGGTTTTTGGCCGTGAAAATCCTTTCGATGTGTTACTGGCTTTTCTTATAGCATCGTTGACTTCGCGTGCCATTTATAGTCCGACTGCCTCCTGGGGAACGATAGTGCTCGGACTGCCGATTGCCGCACTAGTCGCCGGCGATGTAAAAAAGCCGCAGGGAAATTATCCAGAGATCAGATGCAAAACGCAGGCTGATCCCAAATGCAAAATTGGTGGAATTGGAAGGCGTCGGCCACTTGCCGCAAATTGAAGTTTTTGTAAGATTCATTGAGCCATTGCAGCTTTCTTGAAGTCCAACTCATCTGGCGGAGCGAATAATAAGTCCTATGGAAATCAACCGGTCAAAAGTTGAAACCGGCACGCGTCCTCCCACATGTTTATGTTGTTAAACATAATGTAAGCCGGCTTGCCGGACCGAATCAGCCCGGCAACCATCCGCAGCTCCTCGTCGGAAAAGACGTGTTTGAAATCTTTCCCGCCATGCAATCGAAAATAAATGAAGTCGTTGGTGACGGATCGCGACAAGAAGGGATCAACGACATGAACCAAGTCTAATTCCCGGCAAAGTGACAGCACCAAGCCGTCCGGCCATTTTCCACGCGGTTCCCAAAGCAATTTTAGATTGCCCCTTTCAATCGAAGTGAAAAAACGGCGCATCTGTGCAACGTTTTTTGAAATGGGTGTGAAACTGGCGGGACATTGAAAAAGAACAAGACTGGCAGAAAGAGCTTTCGCACACGCACGAGTGGTTTCCCAAGCAAATTGCACAATCGGGGTGTTTTGAAAACCGCCGCACTGAATGTGTTCTTCTTCGGTGAGTTTTGTCTTCAAGCGTCGGTAGGTTGGACTTTTGGCGGTATGTGTGATGATTTGCCACACCTTTAAAGTGAACTCAAAATGATCCGGCATCAGCGCGCGCCAGTTTTGAAGAGCAGAGATTTTGGGTGGCTGGTAAAAGGTTTGCTGCACTTCCACGACCTGAAAACGCCCGGCATATTTCCCTTTTACGACTGGAAAGCCACAGCAGCCTATTTTGACATAAGACATAATTATTTTAGCTTCAAGACTAGTTAAGCATATACGAACGCTGTATAAAGCCAATGATGACAATGCGGAACCGGTATTTTCGGCGTTCTCGAATTTCTGCGGCCAAATTCCGGCTGCTGTTGCGCTTGTTTTGTCTGGATATGGAAGCAACTAAAATCGCCCGATTGACTGGCTTGAACCGCAATTCGGCCACTCGGGTGGGCCGTGTGCGGATGGCATCCGTCGCCTTTTCGAGCCACTTCTGATTGTCCCGCAGCTCCGCCTGCGATTCGGTTGAAAAGTACTTGGGCGTGTTGGCGGGAGGATGGCCGAGCGGTTCCAGCATCCCCGCGCCGGTCAGAATGGAAATCTCATGAGGCTGGAAGCCAAGATACCACGCCGCTTCCAAAGCGTTCAGCCGGACGGGAAGCAACGGCAAAGCGAGAAACGTATATTTATCATCCTTGTTCATGGGAATAATCTGGCTGGTCAAAAAATCTGGGGCCGCCCCCGCCCTCTGGACGGAAATAGATCCATAATGGAAACCCCCAGGACGGTGGCGATGCCAAGCAGACGCGTGTCGGTGATCCGCGCCGGGTTGTCCTTAGCCGGAACGATTCAGTTGAGCGGAGATTTTCCGCATTGTTTTTTTTTATGCTTGAAGGGAGTCAACTGCATGGCAGTTGGGGAAGGCGGTGAGTTTGGCCAGCATTTCGCGCCACCAGTTGCGATTGGCAGCCCCGTGGACGGCCAGTTTGAGCGTGGGTTTGCCGCCAGCCCGGCTCCA
>Ga0182030_10011567_pt1 | contig 17794 bp, 16 predicted proteins | sample 812S3MmetaG_FD_121299 | JGI IMG/M metagenome (GOLD analysis project Ga0182030, IMG submission 121299) | Permafrost microbial communities from Stordalen Mire, Sweden - 812S3M metaG (Illumina Assembly) | ecosystem: Environmental > Terrestrial > Soil > Wetlands > Permafrost | place: Sweden...
CAGAACGTGGTGTTCAACAACAACGGAAAGACGCAGTTCAATTACAACGTTGGATTTGGTGGGAACGGTTCGGCGGCGTGGATGCTGGCGGGGGCCTCGAATAACTGGGGCGTGGACGTGAACGGGATGACACACAACGGGGGAGCGGCGCCGGCGGCGAGCGTGGGAACCGTGACGGGAACGAATGAGGGCGGATTTGTTTCCGGGCTGAGTTCGGCCACGACCGTGACGCTGACGTTTGCGAATGGCGGATGGAGCAGCTGGGCGAGCTGTGTGGCGACGCCGAGTACATCGTTGAGTACCGGACCGTACGTGAGCACGATCAGCAACACGGGCGTGACATTTGCTTTTCCTTCGCTGACGGGGAGGCTCTACTACCACTGCGATGGGAACTGAGGCATGAGCGCGGCAGGTGCAGAGGGCTGTATTCCCGAAGCTGGAAGTGAGGGGCAAGACACTTCGCCCGAAGCTTGGTTTCCGGCACCCGAGGAGCTGACGCGGGAGGAACTGGTTGGGTTCGGTGGAGTGCTCGACAGGCGGCCCGCAAGCCTGAAGGGAAAAACGGTGCTGATGGCGCTGGCTGCGCAAATGCTGCGGGTGCGGACGCGTGACGGGCAGACGGAGCCGCTGCGATTGAATGCGGTGCAGCGGGCGTTTGAGCAGCGGCGGGGCCAGCGGAACATTGTGCTGAAGGCGCGGCAGTTGGGACTGACGACGTGGGCGGCGGCTCGGTTTTTTCTGAGGACGATTACACGGCCGGGGACGCTGACGCTGGAGGTGGCGCACACGCAGGAGGCCGCGGAGGAGATTTTCCGCATCGTGCATCGGTTTGTGGAGTGCCTGCCGGACGTGGTGCGCGCCGGACCGCTGCGGACTTCGCGGGCGAACGCGCGGGCGATTGCGTTTCCAGAAATGGATGCGCAGTACCTGGTAGTTTCGGCGGCCGAGAAGAACGCGGGACGTGGACTGACGGTGCAGAACCTGCACTGCAGCGAGCTGGCGCGATGGCCGGGAGATCCCGCGGAGACGCTGGCGGGACTGCGCGCGGCGCTGGCGCCGCAGGGAGAACTAATTCTGGAGTCGACGCCGGAGGGCGTGGGCGGATGCTTTCACGAGGAGTGGACGAAGGCCACCGAGACGGGGATGGTGCAGCATTTTTTCCCGTGGTGGATGGAGCGGCGTTATCGCGCGGAGGCCGTGAACGAGGGGAACCTGACCGACGAGGAACGCGAGTTGCGGGCGCGGGAGCATTTGGACCTTGAACAGATCGGGTACCGGCGGCAGATGCGGGCGGACTTTCGCGGGATGGCGCGGCAGGAGTATGCCGAGGATAGCGAGAGCTGCTTCAAGGCGAGCGGGGATTCGGTGTTTGAGTTGTCGGCGGTGGAGGATCGCCTGGCGACTGTTCCGACTGCTGTGGAGACGCGACGCAACGGAGAGATGGAGATCTGGCTGCCGCCGCTGAAAGGCAAGACCTATTTGGTCGCGGTAGACCCGGCGGGCGGCGGGTGCGATGGGGACTATTCGGCCGCGCAGGTGATGGAGTTGGAGACGGGGTTGCAGTGCGCGGAGTTTGCGGGGCACGTGGGCGGACTGGAACTGGCAAGGCTGGTGACAGCTCTGGCCGCAGAGTACAACGGCGCGTGGCTGGTGGTGGAGCGCAACAATCATGGCAGCGGCGTGCTGGCACTGGCCGAGGCGTCGTGCCGGTATGGACGGATTTACAAGCAGAAAGGAGAGGCGGGGTGGCTGACAAATTCAGTGAGCCGGCCTGCGGTGATGGGGAGATTGGATGCGGCGCTGGTGGAAGCACCGCAGTGCTTTTTGAGCAGGAAGCTGCTCGCTGAATGCCGGAGCTTTGTGCGTTTTCGAGATGGAAGTACTGGAGCGCGGGCAGGGACGCACGACGATCGAGTGATGGCAATGGCGATTGCGTTCGCGGCGCGGGCGGAATTACTGGCAGGGGCTAAGGGAACAGAGAACAGGGAACAGAGGACGGGCGCGTAGAATTTGGGAAACGATTCGGGAGAGAGCGTTTGGCTGTTCTGGCGGTGCAACATATCCGGCGGATGCGGGGCGGCGCCCAGGGCCACTTGATGCTCGGCGCGGATGGGAATGCCTATGTGGTGAAGTTCCAGAACAACCCGCAGCACACGCGGGTGCTGGCGAACGAACTGTTGGCTTCGCGCATTGCGGCGGCCGTAGGGTTGTCGGTTCCGGAAGCAGGGCTTATCGATGTATCTCCCTGGCTGGTGGAGAACACGCCGGATCTGGAGATGGATCTGGGCCGAACGCGGGAGCGTTGCCGAGCGGGGCTGCAATTTGGATCGAGATTTGTCGGTGGTCTAATGCCGGGACATGTGGTGGATTATCTGCCCGAAGAGCAACTTGATGAGGTACGGAACCTCAACGAGTTTGCGGGAATGCTGGCGCTGGATAAGTGGACCGGCAATGCGAATGGGCGGCAAGCGGTTTTTGCGCGCAAGCAGCGGGAGCGGCGATATCGGGCGGTGTTTATCGATTTTGGATTCTGTTTTCACGCCGGGGAGTGGCGGTTTGAAGATGCTCCATTGCGGGGGGTGTATTACCGTAACGCTGTGTACGGGGAGATTGTGGGGTGGAATTCGTTTGAGCCGTGGCTGACGAGGTTGGAGACGTTGGCGGAGCTAATTGTGTGGGACGCGGCAAACGAAGTTCCGCCAGAGTGGTATGGCGGCGATCAGAGCGAGATGGAAGCGCTGGTGGAGAAGTTGCTGGTGCGGCGCAACCGTATCCGGGAATTGATTGAGGCGTTCGCGAAATCAGATCGCAAGCCATTCCCCAAATGGGGCGCGGTGGACGGCTCTGTTTCGGAGGAGAGTTGGAAGCATTCCAGATGGGGAGCTAACATTGAGGGCGGGCTGATGTGAGGGATGAAGGGGCCGATGGGTAAGGTGGGGCGAGGCGAAAGGGTGCTCCATGAACGCCAGAGAGAGTTGGCGCGTGTGAACTCGTTTCAAGAGATAGGGCAAAAGCTGCGCTAAAGTGAGTGTGCAATGACAGACGGTGGCGGGCGACAGCGGTGCCGGTTTCAGCTTCTCCGATATGCACCGGACCGGGTGCGCAACGAGTATGTGCACATCGGAGTGGTGCTGCGCGCGGCGGACACAGATGCGCCAGGCCAGGCCGAGGTACGGTTCACGCACGATTGGCGGCGTGTGCGGTGCCTGGATCCGGATGCGGACACAGCGCAGCTGGAGGGAATGGAAAGCGAGTTGCGGCGCAAGCTGAACGAGGATCCGGACGGCGAGCTGATGCGGATACTGGATGAATCGCTCTCGCTGAATGTGCAGATGACGGCGCCGAAGGCCTATCTAGTCGAAAGCCTGCCCGCTGGTGTGGATGAGCTGATGCGGATGTATGTCGATCCGCCCAAACGAGAGCGGGCTGAGCGGCTAAGCGGGCGAGCGGCGATCCATATGAAGATGCGGATGGAGTTTGAGCGCGCTGGTGTGTGGGATTTGATGAGGAAGCGGATTGCGGCCTCCGAGTATACGCGGCCTGGCGACCCGCTGCGGATCGATGCGGGCTATCGGCCTAACGGGATCATTCGCATGTTTCATGCGGTGAGCCTGGAGCCGGGAGTGGAGATGGCCAAGGTGCTGGCGTTTTCCGCGGCTGGATTGCGCGCCGGTGTGGAGCGGGTGGAGAAGGCGAGTCTGGAACTAACTGCGGTGATTGAGCCGGCGGCGAAGGTGGGCGCGACGGCGGAAGAGCCGGAGCGGCTTGAACTGTACCGGTTCGGCGTGGAGACGATGGAAGAGCACGAGATCCGCGTGTTGACGACGACGGACCTGGGGCGGATGGCGGAGACGGCGCGGCGGGAGTTGCGAATCTGACTTTGGCGCTGGAAGAAATGTGGAAGTTAGTTGAGAGAACTTCACGGCAGTTTGCGAAGATATATCCGGGTTTCCGGTAACATTGAGTTTGTAAGTAAGAAACAGGGACTTATCATCATCGGATAGAAAATACAGCGAGTGGCTCGAATGGAGAAGGCGCAACCCGAAAAAGGTTGCGCCTTTTGTTTTTCAAAGGAAGGTGCGCGTGAAGGTGGCGATGCAGTTGCGGGAGATGTGGCGGCAGGCGACCGGCCGTGTCGGAAAGACCGATGTGGATGCCGCAGCAGAGGCGGAGCGCAAGACGCTTGCGCTGCCCTCTGTCTTGAGCCCTGTGCAGTTTCCGGGACAGCTCTTGCCCAAGCCGACACCGATGAATCTGCGCCGCTTTGCGGAGACGCCGGTGGTGCGGCGCGCCATCAACGTGATCAAGGATCGGATCGCGGCGATGGATTGGCAGGTGCGGGTGCGGAGAGGCATTCAACAGAACGAGATTGTAGATGAGGCCGGAAAGCTCGCGGCATTGCGGAGATCGCTTGAGGAGCCGAATGCTACGGATAGTTTTCGCACTTTGATCGAGCAGGCGATTGAGGATGCGCTCACAGGCGGATTCGGCGCGATTGAGATGGAGCCGACCGGCGAGGATGAACGGCCGGCGATGTTGTGGCCGGTGGATGGAGCAACGATCCGGATCAACGCGAAGTGGGATGGGCGGGCCGAATCGCCTCGCTATGCACAGGTGATGACGGGACAACAGGAGTCGAACGCAATCGATCTGCGCGATGACCAGCTGATGTACATCCGGATGAACCCGCGCAGCTTTACGCCCTTTGGACTGGGACCGTTGGAAGTTGCATTCGAAACTGTGAACCAGTTCTTGAGCGCGCACCGTTTTGCGGGAAAGCTGGCGGCGAACTCGGTGGCGCAATATGCGCTGTGGTTGAACGAGGCAACGCCGACGCAACACGATCGGTTGATTCGCTGGTGGCAGGACGAGATTGAGGGGACGGGGCGCGTGCCGTTGCTGTCGACTGAGCAGAAGCCAGAGGTGCTGCGGTTTGCGCAGGGCACGGATGCGGATTTGCGTCTGGCTTGGCAGGAATTTCTGATTCGCATGGTGGCAAATGCATTCGGGTTGCCGCCGCTGCTGCTGGGACTGGAGAGTGACGTAAACCGGTCGACGGCGGCGGAGCTGGCGGATGAGGCCTTTCGAGGAGCGATTCTGCCGCTGGCTCAACTGCTGGCGGGGCATTTGACGCGCGATTTGTTTGCGAAATGCATCGGATGGCGGGAGTTCGAGTTCGTCTTCAACGATCTAAATGCGCGCGACGAAGAAACAGAGTTGGCGGTGCAGGTTCAACTACTGCAGGCCGGCGTATTGACGGTGGACGAGGTGCGTGCGATGCGGGGTCTGGCGCCGCTGGCGAAAGACGGCGCCGAACAATTGGCCGGCCGAGCGGATGCGGGAATAAATCTATAGGTGGAGATCCGATGCGATTGGAAGCAATGGCGGTGAAATTTCCTCATGTGGATGGGCACCCGAACCGGGTGGCATTCGAAGGGGTTCTAACGGTAGTCAACGCGGCAAGCGACAAGGCGCCGGCGGGCGCGCGAGGGCATCGCGTAATGCTGACGCGCGAAGCAGCCGACAGGGCGCTGCCATCGCTGCTGGGGATGGCGGTGGACTATCGGCCGGGGTGGGACGGACACGACGCACGGCGCAAGATCGGCCTATTGACGGAGGCTAACATCGCCGGTAACAAGCTGATGGTGCGTGGATATATTTATGCGCGCGATTTTCCAGAGGTGGCGCAGACGATTGAGGCGCAGAAGCCGGGAGAGATGGGCATGAGTTATGAGTTAGCCGATGCCCGGGTGGAAGATATGCGCGCCGATATCTGGAAACTGACGCGAGTTACCTTTACGGGGGCGGCGATCCTGTTGCGCGAAAAAGCGGCGTACCGGGCGACGAGTTTCAGGATGGCGAGTTAACCAGTTAGTAAGTCAAAAAGTGTACGGCAGGCTCCGAACTCCGGGGCCTTTCTCTGTTTTTGCGTGACATGACGGACAGTCTGGTACGAAAGGCAAGCAAGAAAGGAACAACATGGAAAACAAAGAACGCGAGATGGCTGAGCGGCTTGAAGCCGCAACAACTCTGCTGAAAAGGGCGCTGAGCTGGTTGGAAGAGCGGCAGAGCGCGTTGACCGGCGAGGTGGAAAAGATTTCGGCGACGGTGGAACAAAACCGCCGCGAAGCGGAATTGGCAGAAAAGCTGGCTGTCGCTGAAAGGGAGATTGCGGGTCTCAAAGCCGCGGGTGCGCAGAATGCGCTGAATCCGCTGCGCAAGACGATGCCCGCAGCGACTTCAGAGATGCTGGCCAAACATGGCATTGGAGACGGACCGGTGGATGTGCGGACACTGGATGCGGCGCTGGTCAGCCTGAGCCTGGAGCAGCGAATTGCGGTGAAGACGCAGCTGCTTCGTGCAGGGGCGATCGCGTAACTGCAGTTCACAGCGAACAGTTTTCAGTGGTTAGTCGTTCATGTGAGCGGCTGGCCGTTTTCTGTTCATTGTCCACTGTTCACTCAAGCTGGCGCTTCGCGCCCGGCGAACCAACATGGCCCCATGGAGGGGGCGGAAATAGCCTATGAACGCAACCTTTACTGATATTCACGCGGCAGCCGACTACATTGGGCCTGGCGCTATCGAAGTTCCTCTGTATCAAACCGAGATTTTTGACATTTGCCGCCGCTCGAGTCCATTCGGACAGCGCATCAAGCAGGTTCCTGCAACCGGACATCCTTCGCGCTTCTTTGAAGAGACGGCAATTCCGAGTCCGGGGACTGCTGGATTTGTGAACCCCCGCAGCATCGTGGCCCCGGTAGTAAGTCCGACACGCGTGGAGCGGAGCGTACCGCTGAAGTCGATTGTCTCGCAGATCAATTACAACCTGTTTGACATTGAACTCGGCAATCAGCAGCAGCAGTTTGCTTATCTACAAGCCAAGGACCTAGTGGACACGGTCAGCGGCGTGATGGTGGCACACGACGTAGCGTTGTGGAACGGCAATGACACAAGCCTGAGCACGCCGACAACTACGCAGTACATGGGCGTGAGTGCGCAGATTGCGGGCGGCGGCAATTCGGTGACCGTGACGACTTCAATGAAGATTGTGGACACGCTGAAGACGACGGTGGCGCAGATGGTGGCGAACAACGGCTACTACGTGCGGCCGAGCGCGATATACGCGAACCCCGTGCTGCTCGACCTGATCGATCAGGAGATGAAAAGCGAATACAACGTGGTTTTGAATACCGATCAGATCACAGGCGGGTTCCGTGTGAAGATGCTGTCGACGCAGGCGGGCGATCTGCCTCTCATTCCGGATTGGAGCCTGGGCTACACGGGCATACCGGGATCTGGATCGGCGGTGCTGCCGGCATACATCGTGACCGAAGACCTGATCGAGTATCACTGGCTGGGCGACCCAACGCCGCGTATCTTCCAACTCGGTCTGCCGAGTTCACTGACTTATCAATATGTGGCAGTGAAGTTCGGTGCTCCTGTAGTTAAAGGCGCTACGTATGCGCACTACCAGGTGCTGGTTGATCGCTAGAGCGATCGACAGTGAACAGTGACCAGTGGACAGAATGAGAATGATTGGAAGTGTCTTCATTCTTCACTGTTCACTGCGCACTGTCCACTGTTTCGGAGGAATATATGGCATATCTTGAGCCCGCGGATTACTCGAACTACGGCTTACCGGCGGGAACGACGGCGGACTGGATTACGGCTGCGACGGCACTGATTGACAGCTTCTGCCGACGAACCGACCTGAACGTTATCCAGTATACGGAGCGGCTGCGCGTGACGAGTGGTGCACGAACAGTACGGCTGAGTTATCTGCCCCTGGCGGCGTTGGGGGCGGCCCTGTCGCCATTGGTGACGCTGCAGGCACGCTATGCAAAGCCGCGGCGTGGCGAGTCGATCGATAGCGCACTGACGGAGATTGTGTGGGCGTTCTCACTGCCGGGGCAGTGGACAGCGATTGATCCGAATTCGGTGGACTTCGACCCAAATGGCGGTGAGCTGACGTTGCCATGGAATGTGCTGGGATTGCCCTACAACGAAGTGATGGTGACTTATACCGCAGGGCTGGCAACGATTGGCGATGACGTGAAAACAGCTTGCGCGCAGATCGTGCGGAATGCGCAGTCGACGCCGGCCTTGAATGCGAGCAAGACGAAAATGGACACGATGCAGATGCAGTATTTTTCAAGTTCGCTGTTGGACGAAACGGTGCAGGCATGGCTGCGTCCTTACATCGCGAACAGGCTGGGGTGAGCGATGAGCGATACAGCGCCGCGCAATCCGGTGGGAGCTCCGCAGATGCTGGCCGATGCACTGCTGCGCAGCGTGTCCGGAACAACGGCCTTGCTGCGTGTGACGGGCGCTAGCGCGGATTCGAGCCAGTCGGAAGTGGGGCTGGTGGCTTCAACTTTCTCGGACGTAGTGGTGAGCCCAGTGGTGATGCGGAAGCTTCGGCCAAGCTGGCAAGAAGGTGGCGAGTCAAAGTGGGAGCTTCTGCTCTCTGCGACCAGCGTCGGGCAGCAACTGAGTGCTCTCGATCTGGCTTCGGCGCAAGCGCTGTTTGCAATGACGCTGGCGGTGACTGTAGCTGGACAGGATTACCTGATTGAGGCGGCCGCATCGAATGAGGCGTTCGGGCGGGTGTATCTGTATCGACTGCTGTTACGGGAAGCACGGCAGCAGGGAGTCTAGGGGTTCACAGTTCGAAGTTCTTAGTTCTCTGAGCGAGATCAATTCATTTGGATAACTGGTTCGGAGGCCACGAAACAAGAAGTGTGGTTGCTAACGAATCGCATGCCGAGAACCTCGACCTCACGCTGAAAAGTGAAGGGAATGCAGATGCAAAACGCGAAAGATTCGTTTTATGCTGCGCTACGCGCGCGGTTGGTGACGCTCAATCCAGAGAGGACGCTCCTGCTGCGTGGCGCGGTGCGCCCCGGGATTTTGGTAGAAGAGGCGGAAGCACCGTTCAGCCAACTACCGAACGACGTATTCGTGCTGCGGTGGCTTGGATTGGGCGCGGAGTTGGACCTTGCATCGACGATGGCTGCCGAAGAATGCGAAGTGATCTACCAGACATGCGGCACGCGGAGCTTTGGCGGACTGGATCGCGGAAGGGCACTTAGCGCAATGGACGAAGAGTTAGTAGCGATGTTACGGCCGTACTACACGGCAAAGTCGAATTACACGGTGCAGCCGCCGGCGGCGATGTTGACCAAGGTGTTTTGGGACGAGGCTACCTTTGCGCCCGTTGTGGTGCAGCGTGACCGCTTGAGCCGGTCGGCCAAGGTTCTTGTCTACAGCTACCAGGAGCAGGGGGAATAGATGGCGGCGAATTGGTTTCGGGCTCCTGCGCCGGTTGCGCGACGGGTGCGGGCGTATTTTGCGCCAGTGAATCGAGCGACGCAGGCGCCGGTGCTCTTCGATGCCTCCGAGCAGGGTGCATTCAATCTCTATGTTCCGCCGAGCCCGTGGGTGGATCTTGGATGGATCCAGGGGTTCGTACGCAAATCGACGAGCAAGTCGGGCCCGTTGCTTACAGGCATTCCGGCGGCGGCGCTGGAGCAAGTGCGTTCGACGGTTGAGGCGCAAGTCAGCTTCGAGTTTCTAAGTTGGACTAAGTTGACGATGGCGCTGGCGACGGGCTCGCAACACATGAATCTTGTTGCGCCGGGGAGTGGAGCAGCTGCGGCGGCCGATGGTGCGCAGGGCGCAACCGCGGTGGTTGTTCAGGCTGGATCGACGGCGACGGCGATCACGCTGGCAGCGACGGATGCCGCGAAATTTGCGGCCGGAATGTGGATTGCGGTAGATGCCGATTACACCGGACAGACCGGTTACGTAGGTTCGCCAGTCGCAGGCGCGTATTTGCGGCAGGCACTGAGCGATGTGGATTACATACGCCGGGTCACATTTAATGTGGGGCTGGTCACGCAGGTGAGCGGCACGGGAGTTACGATGGCCGCGCCGTTGCTTGGCGGAGTGCCGAGCTCCGGCGTGAAGCTGCAGGCGATTACTGGATTTGTCGATCGGGAGGGTGGGAGTTTCTATCAGGAATGGTCGGCCTTGTTTGCGATGCAGGGCAGCCAAGGAGAACGCGTGTTCTTTCATTATCCGCGACTGCAGACAATGGCTGGGGCTGAGGAAGCGTCGACTCCGTTCGACAGCAAACAGAAAACTGGGCTGGAGCGCGTCTTGTTGCGTGGACGGTTTCTTGCGCTGCCTGTGATCGATCCATTGGATGGGGAACGGGTGTTGTGTTATCGAAGTTTTCTGCCAGCAGCGAACGCAACGATCTAAGCGAATAGATAAGTAGGTACTTGAGCGATGAAGATTACGATACAGGGGCAGGACTATTCGACGACGCTCGATGCTGCGCATCCTTTGACTATTGAGCGCAAGCTGAATGAGCCATCGGTCTGCCAGCTTTGGCTATACCTGCCTGCTAGTGAGCTGCTGGCGACGCCGGTGCGCAACCAATCGGTCAACGTGATTGGGGATGATGGGACCGTTTACTTTACGGGGTATATCGCGGTAACTCCGATGCCCGAGTATGCGGGCCTAGCGCTGGAAGGCCCCCGTTACAAGACTGCCATCCAGGCTCTGAGCGACGAGATGCTGCTGGATCAATCCGGCATGACGGTGAGCAAGGGTGCAGCTGGCGAGATGGCTGGAGCGTTGCTGGCGGCAATGGTGACGCGCACAGGTGTGACGAAGCTGACCACGAGTTCGCTGACATTGAATGCGCCGGTCAGCGAATTTGTTCCCGATCCCGGCGCCCCCTGGAGCAAAAGTGCCGGACAAGTGGCGAGCCAGGCGCGTGCTGCGTATCGCGCGGTGAATGGCGTGCTGACATTGAGCGCTGTGCCGGGCTCGGTGCACACATTGAACGAAATGGATGGGAGCCTGGAACTGGCGAGCCTGGATTTGACTGCGGGCGTGAAGCGCGCGCTGGCGAACGATGTGACGGTCTGCGGAGAACACGAACCGGTTGCGTATGTCACGGAGTATTTTCTCGGCGATGGAGTGACGACGCAGTTCAACCTGGCTACGGATCCATATTGCCTGCCCGCATCGAAGGCCACTCTGATTCACGAGCTCTTCAACGAGATCTCGATTGATCCGCGCGTGTGGGGAATGCTTGGCGGCAACGGCTATCTCTCGCTGGGTCCGGGCGGGCTGACGATGCAAGGCGGGAATGGCATTGATGGCGATACGTTGCTGACGTGGATGGACCAGATCGAGATGGGCGGGACCTTGCTGCTGGAGGCGACAGGAGTCACGCTGGCAGCGGGAAGCACAGGTGTGGTGGCGGGATTCTTCGTGGGCTTGGAGACGCAAGCCGCGTGCACAGCGGGTTTCCAGGTGACGGCACAGCAAGGATCAGGAGCGTTGACTGTGCAGCCGTTGATCCAAGGCATAGCGTCAGGGACGACCTACACTATCAATCCGGCAAACCAATATGCACTGCGCATTCGCGTGCACTGCAACGAGAGTGAACGGGCGCTGGCAATTTACCAGTCCTATGGAGACAACGGCGTGGTGAGTTATGGCGGTCAGTCGAATATTGTTGGCGCCATGCTGCAACTTGAGATTCAGCAGTTTGTAGATGGCGTAGCCGGGATGCCCGTGACACTGTATGACAAATCGATTGCTAGCCTGCCCGCGGCGTGCATGGTAGTGGCGGCGAGCAGCATCAGCCTGATGGGAACAATACGAGCGCTGAACCTGACGAATCTTGGATCGGGATGGGTGGTGAGCACGCCCGTGAACGGAACGCAGTTTACGCGGCGCGTAGGAACGACGGCGCAGGCAGCAGAGTGTCACGTGGAGAGCACCGGTAAGGTGGTTTTCTATACCGGCTATGCGCCGCCCGTAGGCGAGCAGATTGCGGTGAGTTATCGAACGGTGGGCCGGGCGGTGGGACGCCAAGTGAATGCGGCGAGCCAGCAGGCGCTGACGCAGACGGGATTTCCGCCGGTGTGTGCGTGGATAGGTTCGGTGACGAGCCCGGCGGCGCGCAGCTCGCAGGATTGTCGCAATGCGGCGCAGACGATAGTGCAGGCTTCGAGTGGAGTGAGCGCGCTGTGGAGTGGGGCTTACTCGGGGGCGCGAGCAAGTTTCGCAAGCGATGTGTGGCCCGGCGATGCGCTCGCATTGAACGCGCCTTCGTCGAACCTGAACGCGCAGGTAGTGGTGCGCAGTGTGAAGGCGAGTTACAAGGCCAGTTATCCGGACTTAGTGGAGTATGCGATTGGGTTTGCCAACGACTGGGCGGATGACTTAGCTATCAAGACGAGTGCGACGGTTCCAGCGGATACGTGGTTGCCGGCAACTGTGAATCCGACGGTGCTGGCAAACCTGAGCGCGCTGACGGTGACAGCGATCAGCGGGGATACCGTGACGATCAATACTGGCGCGACGGCACCTGCGGGCGGCGGGTTTGAGATTCGACGGCGCGATTTTGTCTTTATGCCGGGTGAAGATTCGGACCTGGCGATGCGCGGATCGCAGTCCACAATGACGTTTACGCGGGTTTCTGCGAGCGACCGCTTCTATGTAAGGATGTTCGACGGAGCGACACCCCCGAACTACTCGGAGTTTTCGGCAGCGCTTTTCATAAACCTGCCACTGGGGTAATAAGGATGCGCGGACGGATTGGGCACGAACAGATGGAGTCGGATGCATGCGGATGATGAATGAATTCGAAGCGCAGGTGCTGAGCGATCTGAGCGCGCTGAAGACGCAGATGAACGGGTTGATGGGCGATGGAAACGGCGGGCGCATTGCGGAGTTGGAGCGGCGCATCGAACGGCACGAACAGAACTGGCAGCGCGCGAAAGGATTCCTGGCGGCCGCGAGCGTTGTGTTTGCCGTGTTCGAGGTGGCTGTGGATGCCTGGTTCAGGAAATAAAGTCATCCACGAGTAACTATCGCCAATTCGGATCAAGACCCTTTGTCGACGGTTCCGCCCGTATAATCGGCCCATGCATGTGAAGCCGCTGGTTGGCGTGGTGATGGGGAGCAAGAGCGACTACGAAGTGCTGTCGGCTGCCGTCGAGATTCTGCGCGCGTTGGAGATTCCACATGAAGCGCGGGTGGTGAGCGCTCATCGCACGCCGGACAGACTCTTTGAATACGCCGAGACAGCACGCGACCGCGGCCTGCGGGTGATTATCGCCGGTGCGGGCGGCGCGGCACATTTGCCGGGAATGCTGGCGGCGAAGACGCTGGTACCGGTGCTGGGTGTGCCGGTGGCGGCGACGCAGCTAAACGGGCTGGACTCGCTTCTCTCGATTGTGCAGATGCCGCAGGGGGTTCCAGTGGGGACAATGGCAATTGGCAAGGCCGGCGCAGCGAATGCTTCGTTGCTGGCGGCGGAGATGCTGGCAACGACGGACGCGGCTCTGTATGAGCGGCTGGCGGCGTGGCGCGCGGCAAGGACCCAGGAAGTGATGGAACAGGAGCTTCCTGCTTGAGCGAAGACTTCTCGCGGCAACGTAAAAATTCGATCATTCGGCCGGGTGGATTGCTTGCAATTTTGGGCGGAGGCCAGCTGGGGCGCATGACGGCGATGGCCGCGCGCACAATGGGATATCGCGTGCGCGTGATGGATCCGGAGGCTGCATGTCCGGCGAGCTTTGTGGCCGATGAGACGATCGTGGGCAGCTGGGACGATGTGGATGCGGCGCGGCGTTTGGCCACGGACGCGGATGTAGTGACGCTGGAGATCGAGCAGATCGGCATGGATGCGCTGAGCGCGGTGGCGGCGATTGCGCCGCTGCGGCCGGGCGTGGAGCCGATTCGGATTATCCAGGACAAGACGCTGCAGAAGACGTGGCTCGCGGAGAATGGATTTCCAGTGGGCGCGTTTCGTGTGGTCCGGACCGAAGCTGAGCTGCACGAGGCAGTGCGCGATCTGGGCGGGCGCGTGTTCTTGAAGATCGGCCGCGGCGGCTACGACGGACGCGGGCAGGCGCGGATTGGTTTGGACGCACCGGCGACAGAAGAGGCGATTGCTGCCGCGTGGAAAAGCATCGGCGAACAGCCTGCGGTTGCGGAACAGGCGTTGACGTTGGAGTGCGAGATCAGCGTGATGGCGGCGCGGAATCCTTCGGGTGAAGTGTGCAGCTTTCCGGCGGCGCGCAATGAGCATGAGAACCAGATACTGGCGTGGAGCGTGCTTCCGGCGGAGGTGCCGAGCGATCTGGAATTGCATGCGGAAGGACTCGCCGAGGCGATTATTTCAAAGCTTCACCTGGAAGGTTTGCTTTGCGCGGAACTGTTTGTCACGTCGAACGGCCAGCTGCTGGTGAATGAACTCGCGCCCCGACCGCACAACAGCTATCACCAGAGCGAACGCGCCTGTGTGACGAGCCAGTTTGAGCAGGCGGTGCGCACGGCGTGCAATCTGCCACTTGGCGATACGTCGTTGATCACGCCTGCGGCGATTGTGAACCTGCTGGGCGAAGTATGGCTGGAGCGGAACGGTGAGCCGAATTTCTTCTCTGCGCTGACGGTGCCGGGCGTGCGGCTGCATTTATATGAGAAGCACACGCCACGGCCAGGGCGGAAGATGGGGCATTTGTCGGCGGTAGGACCGACGGCCGATGAAGCGTTGCAGCGGGTGCTGGAGGCGAAGAGAAGACTTTAGTTGATGATCGGGAAGGACCGGGTGGGATCTTTCGAATGGACATGAATCCTCAATTCGCTGCCCGCAGGATGATGGCGAGCGCAGGCCTCTGCGTAGTTTTCATATATAAATGGCTTCTTCAAGACACCCTCAAAGCGCTCCCCTTCGACTTTGTATTTGTAGCGTAGCTCTACATAATTTCCACCATAACCGGACTTTTCAAAATGAGATCGAACCACCGTCCCCGACACGGTCGGTCACTCGGAACTCCGGGCCTTTCGCCAAACAAGTGCGGTCCAGCGAACGAGGAAGCCGACGAATATGTCGAGTACAAGCCCACCCATGACGTCCCAAGAATAGCAAAGGCGATCTGAGACGGCGGGCGAGGTTCTGCTAAATCCAGACGTCATTGGGCGCGGTGCGTTCGCCGCCTTCATGGCCGGTATTGCGCACCCCGCGCGGCTCGATCAGCAGAAGCTTCACTTCCTTTTCCGCGTAGGGCTTATGCTCCACCCCTTTGGGGACGATGAACATTTCGCCGGGGCCGACGAAGACCGCGCCATCGCGAAGGTCGATGCGCAGATTGCCTTCAATCACGATGAAAGTGTCGTCGGTGTCCTGGTGGTCGTGCCAGATGAAATCGCCTTGGAGCTTCACGATTTTGAACTGATAGTCGTTCATCTCAGCGATGACCTTCGGGGCCCAGTGCTCAGCGAACAGTTCGAATTTCTGCTGAAAGTTGATCGCTTTGTAACTCATCGATTTCTCGCGGGAACTCAACCGAGAACCTTTTCCGTACGCCTGGGGCGACGATTGGCTTGCAGGACCTTCTTACGCAAGCGAAGTGATTTGGGCGTAACTTCGACTAACTCGTCTTCGGCGATGAATTCGATGGCCTGCTCCAGATTTAGAGCCTTCACGGGCACCAGGCGAATGGCCTCATCCGCGCTTGACGCTCGCATGTTGGTCATCTTCTTTTCGCGCACCACGTTTACGTCGAGGTCATTGTCGCGCGAATGCTCGCCGACGACCATGCCTTCGTAGACTTCGACGCCTGCACCAACAAAAAGAATGCCGCGTTCCTGCAGGCCGTTTAACGAATAAGTCGTGGTTTGTCCCTGGCGATCGGAGATAAGTGCGCCGGTGGGGCGCTGCGGAATTTCGCCTTGATAGGGCATGTAGCCGTCGAATAAGGCGTTCATGACAATTGTCCCGCGTGTCTCGGTCAGCATTTCGCTCCTCAGGCCGATGATGCCACGGCTTGGCACGCGAAACTCCATGCGCACGCGGCCTGAGCCGTGATTGTGCATCTTGGTCATCTCGCCTTTACGGGGCCCGAGTTTTTCGATCACGACGCCGGTGTGCACTTCGGGCACGTCAATGGTGAGGTGCTCGACGGGCTCCATGCGCACGCCGTCGACGACCTTAGTGACGATCTCGGGCCGTCCGGCCATCAATTCGTAGCCCTCGCGGCGCATCATCTCAATCAAAATGGCAAGCTGCAATTCGCCACGGCCCAGCACCTTAAAGCTGTCCGGCGAACCTGTTTCCTCCACGCGAATAGAGACGTTGGTGAGCAGTTCTTTTTCGAGGCGTTCGCGCAGATTGCGGCTGGTGACGTATTGGCCTTCGCGGCCGGCGAAGGGGCCGTTATTTACGCTGAACTGAATGGCGATGGTGGGCTCATCGATGATGATGAGCGGGAGAGGCGAAGGGTTTTCAATCGACGTGATGGTTTCGCCGATGGTGATGCCTTCGATGCCGGCGACGGCCACGATGTCGCCCACCGCGGTTTCAGTGGTCTCGGTGCGTTTGAGTCCCGAGAAGGTGAAAAGCTTGGTGATGCGCGTTTTGTACAGCGAGCCATCACGCTTGGAGATGTTGACGTCGTCGCCCGCGTGCAGCGTTCCCTGAAAGACGCGGCAGATAGCGATGCGGCCGAAGTAGTCGGAGTAGTCGAGGTTGGTGACTAGGATTTGCAGCGAGGCATCCGCGTCGCCGGTCGCCGCGGGAATAGTGGAGACGATGGACTCAAAGAGCGGCTGCAGATCTGTGCCTGGCACGGCCATATCGGTTGTCGCGGTGCCTGCCTTGGCCACCGCGTAGAGCACTGGAAAATCGAGCTGCGACTCTTCCGCGTCGAGGTCGATGAAAAGGTCGTAAATTTCGTCGAGGACTTCCTGCGGTCGCGCATCGGGGCGGTCGATTTTGTTGATGACCACGATGGGCTTCAGTTTGGCCTCGAGAGCCTTGGCCAGCACGTAACGCGTCTGCGGCAGCGGGCCCTCGGCCGCGTCGACAAGCAGCATGACGCCATCGACCATCTTGAGTGCGCGCTCCACTTCGCCGCCAAAATCGGCGTGGCCCGGCGTGTCGACGATGTTGATTTTGCCGCCTTCAAAGACGATGGCCGTGTTCTTGGCGAGAATCGTAATGCCGCGCTCGCGCTCCAGTTCGTTCGAGTCCATCACGCGATCGGCCACCTGCTCGTTGGCGCGGAAGGTGCCGGCCTGGCGCAGCATGGCGTCAACCAGCGTGGTCTTGCCGTGGTCAACATGGGCGATGATGGCGATATTGCGTATCGTCTGGGTCACAGGTGCGGATTTCCTTTTCTCTGATTCGGCCGCGCGGGCCGTGCGGTTGGGAGATAAAGATGCGATGAATGGCCGCGCGGTGCGGCCCAACTCTATTTTAGCAGTTGTGCGGTTTAAAGGTGCGGCGCGGAGTTTCGCGGGGCACGCTTCGCGGGTTACACTTTTGCGGATATGAGAAATGCTAATTCCAACTGCATGCGTTTTTTGAAGCACACCAATGACACTCGGTCCATACGCTTCTTCACTGCTTTGCTGCCCTCGTTTTGCGCCCTCGCGCTGATGCTGGGCACCGCAGCGCGTCCGGCTCATGCGCAAGCAAAGTCTGGGCACCTGGTCATTTACACCATTGATGTGGAGGGCGGCCAGGCGACGCTGCTGGTTGCGCCCTCCGGAGGGTCTCTCCTCGTGGATACTGGTTGGCCGGGGAATAACGGCCGCGATGCCGAGAGGATCAAAGCGGCGATGAAAGATGCAGGCATCGCCAAGCTCGACCATGTGCTGATTACGCACCACCACGACGATCATGTGGGCGGTGTCCCGAATCTTGTAGAGCGTGTTAAGGTCAGCGAGTTTCTGGATCACGGAGAGAATCGTGAAGACG
>Ga0182030_10011568_pt1 | contig 17794 bp, 11 predicted proteins | sample 812S3MmetaG_FD_121299 | JGI IMG/M metagenome (GOLD analysis project Ga0182030, IMG submission 121299) | Permafrost microbial communities from Stordalen Mire, Sweden - 812S3M metaG (Illumina Assembly) | ecosystem: Environmental > Terrestrial > Soil > Wetlands > Permafrost | place: Sweden...
TAAGAAAAAAGTCGGGGTTTTTTTTTCTTTTTTTTTTTTTTTTTGTGGTTTAAGAGACAAAAAAAAAACCCCCCCACCGGGGGGGGGGGGGGGGGGGGGTGCCCTGTCAATACATACCAGCTATACCCAAGATAGAGTGACTGGTCTGCGGGCCTGGCCACTAAAATGCTCTCCCCGGCCAAGCACTGGGCGATAGCAGGCATAGTAGGCAGAGCAAGGCAGACTCAAGGCGTCCTGTGGATAACAAAACGGATCAGATTGGCTGGAGGGGCATCTGAGATCCGCCACACTGTGCTGTGAGTGGTTGCATCCCAGAAAACTTCCCGTGAAGGGGGGGGTCCTTAGGCTGGGATGAGCCCTGCCAAACTCCCTGAACAAGCCTTAGTGCCTAACTTTCCCTCCCATTTTAAGCTTGGAGGGGTCGCTACAGTGCCCTCTGCATACTAACACTCCACTGCACACTGCAACACTGCACACTGAACTCTCCGCACTACCGCTGCTACTAGCATCATGTTATTGTTCAAAAGGTATTCCTCACTCTGATCTGCCCCCCCGGAGAGGAAAATCATCCTTCCATGGATACTTATCCTTTTCCCTCCTCCCACTCCCCCTCCCTGGCTTCTCTTTCCCCCCTCTTCGCATTATGAGCATGGTCTTTATCCATCACACCCTCTGTCGCAATCTTCTTGACTCTACTTGCGGTTATCTTTGGCTGTCGTATCGCGATAAGGCTGGTTGCCGTTGCTCGCGATCCTACAGGTGCCGCGTTGTCTCGTGTGAAGGTGAACAATTTCTCGGCTTGCATCCTTCCAATCCTTCGAACGACTTCATCCCCACAAGAGCTGACCCTCCCACCAGTTTGTTCATGCTTTACAAGAAGAGTCAGCCCCCAGTCATATGAATCTCTAGCCGCCTGGTTTACAATATAACGACCTCCTGTATCCTTATCTCCCCTGCTGTCCGATCCCGTCACATTCCTCGATAAATCTATACTCGATTCTCCTCCCTAGCCACTCCTTACATGCTGCACTGAGCTATATATCTAGGTTCTGGCGGATTTGCAGCTGCTGCAATTCCATGATATGGCCACTATTGCTCTTCCTCGTCCAATACCGTCGGAGCACACCCGTTCCTCTTCCCCGCATCCCCTGACGCCGACCCTCAGCCTCGACAGTATCAACACATCTGCAGCATGTCCTATACCAATTCCAAACAAACACTTGCCCATCTGTCCCCCGGGTCCCGCGCCTGCTGAGAAGCCTGATACTCCTCCACAATCCCCTCCTTCCAAAGAGCTATGTCTGCAACCACAATCTCTTCTCAGCCCTCCTGATAAATACAAACCTCGTTCTTTTGGATCTTACACTGTCTACGAAATTGATGCTAGAGGTGTCGCTGCTGCTCTCGATCATACTGCCGGGCAGCCATTACCTGATCCATCTCAGGTCTTTCCATGGTTCCATGGCCTACACCCTTGCAATCATATCCAGCAAGCATTCTTCATTGCTCGGCGGAGGAATCTCCGGAAAACTCCCAAATGTTTGCGGGGTATCACAATTGTAAAGGCGGGCGGTGATTTGAGTTGCTCTAGATTGAAAGGCGCAATTGCGCCAGAGGAGTTTCTCTTGCAAGCATCAACCGGGGCAGCTTTCAGGGAGGTCGATCCTAAAGAAGGGTTCTCAGTCCGTAATTTCCAAATCCAGGCTGCAAAGTCTGCAATGGTATCTGATATCATAATTTATGGAGATGACAAGACAGAGGTTCAAAGATTGACGAGGGATGTTGCTGCTGCGCAGCAATCTTGGAGAGATGCTCATGAGGGAAAAGGACACGACATACCACGGTATAATACGTTTATATGCACAAGCTCCTTCAGTGATTTCGAAAAGCGGTACCCCGATATTGTTGCCACAGATTCACATGGGCGAATGACGGGCAAGGTCATGGATTTCTTCCATCAGGAGAGGCTCGAAATGTGTACAATGACCAAGGCTTCCGAAATAGATCATAATGTCTGGTTAGGACCTACGCCAGATCCAGCTATAGATCCAGCTTTACTAGGTAGCGATGAGAAGTTCGACATTCTTATCGAATGCAGTGATCTGGGGCGGTTGAATCCTCTGGCTTTACAAGCTATTGCAGAAGGCAAAGAGATGGACTCTACTCACCCGGCTTACCTTGAATTTCCTTCTTCTGGTAGTATCATGCCACCATCGTGGTCCCACACAGAAGCCGATGGGATCTTGGAAACTTGCAAGTGGCTCTATAACCTGTCTCATGGGATACTTCCGGAGAATTCTCCACAGGAGGCGGATGCAGAAGGTGACTCGCCTATGCCATATCCCTCCTCCCCGCCTTCGAAAATTTCAGAACGAAAAATCCTCATTCACTGCACGGATGGCTACACGGAGTCCACCCTTCTAGCTTTGTCATACTTTACATATGCAACCGGTCTTCCGGTACCCACAGCATGGCTCAACCTGCACGTCAACAAGCGTCGTAATTTCTTTGCCTATCCCTCTGATGTAGCCTTGCTGACCTCCATCGGCCCCCGCTTACTTTCTGAATCGCCGGTCCTTTCAGATAAATCTCTTTCAGACATTACGGATCTTGCAAAAGAAGAACCAGAATGGATTAAGAATATGGATGGCTCGCTTCCATCGAGAGTCACGGACTATATGTACCTGGGTAATTTGGGTCACGCGAATAATCCTGATCTATTGAGAGAGATGGGAATACGCCAGATATTGAGTGTTGGGGAAACAGCTGCTTGGAAAGACGGAGAGCTGGAGAAATGGGGACCAGATAATGTGATGGTTATACAAAGAGTGCAAGACAATGGGGTCGATCCTTTGACAGAGGAGTTTGAGCCGTGCTTGAAATTCATAGGTAAGAATGATGTATTTGCTCGGGGGATCGCTATGACAAATCGTGCTAATAATGGTACAGACCGAGGGAAAGCAAACAACACTGCCACTCTCGTCCACTGTCGGGTAGGTGTCTCACGCTCGGCAACAATCTGCATTGCAGAGGTAATGCGATCTATGGGATTGTCGTTCCCCCGCGCGTACTGCTTCGTTCGGGCTCGACGACTAAATGTAATCATCCAACCGCATCTTCGATTTTCTTATGAGCTGCTCAAATGGGAAGAAAGACTTCGCTTGGAGGGGCCCTCGGAGCGGCAGTTCAAGAGGGAATTAGAATGGCCTGAGATTGCAAGGGAAGTGGCCGCTATGAATAAACCATACGCGAGGTGATTTAAAGCCCGATTTCTTCTGGAAGGGTATTATGATTTACGAGTCACGATATATTTATACGACACTTCCTGAGAAAGCCCTTTTCGGGTTTGGCTCTGGATGGAATTCTGGCTCAGGTAGCTAGAAAAGGTGTTACGGACATTTGGTATGGGTTCTATACTAGTAGGATAATTAGCTATGATACGGGACCATGGATCTAACAATTTTGGGATGGATGAATGATATGTTTGTAAATATCGTGGTATTAAGTTATTTTCTTGGCCGGTATTTGGATTTGGGATATCATCACGGATTTGAAGGGCTTTTGCCAGAGCGGGTGCCGAAAACTTTTATTCTTATGAGGTTAAGCCCTAGGCGATCATACATAAGTTAGGATGCAACTCTCGTTCAAAGAAAGGGATGAAAAAGGATTTGATATGTTTGCTTGCCACTTTTACTCGAATATGCATCACAGGCAAGGGTGACTCATAAATTCAGTTTCTTATAGACCATGGTAAACGAACTGACCAGAAGAGCGAATCTTCATTGCATGGCTTTTTCAATAATACTCGGGTATATCAAATCACTTGGGACTTACATTTAAGCCAAGTATTCAAAACTTGGTTCTATATATGATCTGCAGAGAGAGGCTGACAATCAATCGCAGCCTTGCGCTCACAAGGCTGCACATCGCTTAATATAAAAGTCCGAAGGATAGCCTCAAGTCCAGATCACCAAGTCATCAACACCTCAAGCTGAGTCCTGGAAAGATGAAGTTCAACATTGAGTACGGGCTTCTGATCTGCTCCTCGATTCGAGACGGGTTGCTAATGAGGCTCTTAGGGATTTGCCGGTACTCTTTCCTTACCCAAGGATATATCCTGGTAAGGCGCTGAAACTCATCTCCAATATCAATTTTCATTACTGACCCTCGAGATAGAACAATATGCGTATGTTTCCTTTGTATTGTTCAAACTAGTTGTTCTAATACTTACATATCATGAAGCTACATGTGTGATCTCAAGAGTAAGAACATCCTCAAAATCAACAGCTCACATGCTCACATAATGGTACAGAGACCCTTGACGCGGGAGGACACTGCGTCTTGGAGATGCCGTCTGGGACAGGAAAGACTGTGTCTCTTTTATCCTTGATCGTAGCATATCAACAGTATTATCCAGAGCATCGCAAGCTGATTTATTGCTCCCGTGGGTGGCGACCGCGACCCTCCCAGCAAGCTGCTGTCTAACGGTCTTCCAGGTACCATGTCCGAGATTGAGAAGGCTTTATATGAGTTGAAGGATCTCATGAAATATCGAGAGGGCCAACTAGGTCATAAAGAAGATTTCCGTGGACTAGGCTTGACGAGTCGGAAGAATCTGTGTCTTCATCCATCGGTGAAGAGAGAGAAGAGTGGTGCGGTGGTCGATGCAAGATGTCGTAGTTTGACTGCGGGATTTGTGAAAGAGAAGAAGGAAAGAGGAGAAGATGTGCCTGTCTGCATATATCATGATGTGAGTATCCACGACCGCATCATGAGTTTGCTTCGCTCATAGTTGTAGAACCTCGACCTTTTAGAACCTCATGATCTCATCCCAAATGGTGTTTGGACATTAGATGGGATTATGAGGTATGGCGAAGAGCATAAGCAATGCCCATACTTTACATCGAGGCGAATGGTACGTGTCTACCCCCAATGAAATATCGGTGCTGACCTATGAGATGTCGTTCTGCAACGTAATTATCTACTCATATCACTACCTCCTGGATCCTAAGATCGCAGAGAGAGTATCAAAAGAGCTCTCAAAAGACTGTATAGTTGTCTTCGATGAGGCACACAATATCGATAACGTCTGCATTGAATCGCTAAGCACAGACATCACAGAAGACTCGCTGCGGAAAGCAACTCGAGGGGCACAGAACTTGGAGAGAAAGATAGCAGAGATGAAGGGTAGTGATGCAGACAAATTGAAAAATGAGTATGCAAAACTCGTGGAGGGTTTGAGAGACGCCGATGAAGCTCGTCAGGAGGATGCTTTTATGTCAAACCCAGGTAGGTCAACGCAATCTAAACGAATGATAAATGTTTGCTAATATATAATCAGCACTTCCGGATGACCTCCTGAAGGAGGCGGTTCCTGGCAATATCAGAAGAGCAGAGCACTTTGTTGCATTTCTCAAGCGATTTGTCGAATATCTCAAGGTAAGGTGCTCGTTAAATCCCCCGCCCCCAAAAATTTTAATTGCTAAAAATCAAAACAGACTCGTATGAAAGTACGCCAGGTCATCTCTGAAACACCTCCATCATTTTTAGCTCATCTCAAGGAGTATACCTTTATTGAGAAGAAGCCCTTACGATTCTGCGCCGAGCGGCTCACATCCCTAGTCCGAACGCTCGAGCTTACCAATATTGAAGACTACCAACCTCTCCAGGAAGTAGCAACATTTGCTACACTTGTTGCTACTTATGAGAAAGGATTCCTGCTCATCCTAGAACCCTATGAATCCGACACGGCTGAGGTCCCAAATCCAGTCCTCCATTTTACCTGTCTCGATGCAGCAATAGCCATCAAACCAGTCTTCGATCGCTTCTCCTCCGTAATCATCACATCCGGGACCATCTCGCCATTAGAAATGTATCCAAAGATGCTGGGTTTCACAACTGTCGTCCAGGAATCATATAGCATGACACTTGCCCGACGATCTTTCTTACCCATGATAGTCACCCGAGGATCAGATCAAGTCGCCATCTCATCTGGCTTCCAAGTCCGCAACGAGCCGTCCGTCGTACGAAATTATGGTAATCTGCTTACAGAGTTCTCGAAGCTAACTCCTGATGGCATGGTTGTCTTCTTCCCTTCTTATCTCTACATGGAATCGATTATTAGCATGTGGCAAGGCATGGGAATCCTGGATGAAGTATGGAAATACAAACTCATCCTTGTGGAAACGCCTGATGCGCAGGAAACCTCCTTAGCACTCGAAACCTATCGCACAGCGTGCTCTAACGGGCGTGGAGCGATACTTCTCTGCGTCGCGCGAGGGAAGGTAAGTGAGGGTATTGATTTTGATCATCAATTTGGACGCACTGTGCTGTGTATTGGCGTTCCATTCCAATACACCGAGTCGCGAATCCTGAAAGCACGTCTCGAATTCTTGCGAGAAACATATCGCATCCGAGAGAATGATTTTCTGTCTTTCGACGCCATGAGACATGCAGCGCAATGCCTAGGTCGTGTCCTGCGAGGTAAAGATGATTACGGAATTATGGTTTTAGCAGATCGTCGATTTTTGAAAAAGAGAAATCAGCTCCCGAAATGGATTAACCAAGCTATTTTGGATAGCGAGGTTAATCTGAGTACGGACATGGCTGTTGGGAGCGCAAAGAAATTTCTGAGGGGAATGGCGCAGCCGTTTAAGGCTCGGGATCAGGAGGGGATTAGTACGTGGAGTTTAAAGGATTTGGAGGCGTTTAAGGAGAAACAGGAAGAGGAGAGTATAAAAGCTTTGCGGGAAGCTCAGATGACGGGGAATGCAGATCAGCAGAGGGGGATTAGGGAGGGTAATGAGGAAGTGGTTACTGGACAGGATGAGTATGGGTTTGATGATGATGAATTGGAGGCTTCGATGATGGCGTTGGAGGGAAATTGAAATAGGTACATGGACGGCATTGCGAGGTTAGGCCTCAGCCAAGATTGCAACTTGTCTTCAAGGCACTCTGAGATAATATACATCAAAAATTCGAACAATGTTTCCGGAACATACAATGGACATGAGCTGCATATTAAATGTATCATACAAATGAGTTCGGCAGTGCGATCGCCTCATTTCATGCTTTTTGCCAAGGCCCAGAAGTTCTCCATCTTTGCCCGTTGCAAAGCATCCCTGGCAGCGCTATCCGTTTCACACACCTTACTTCCCCACTTCCGGAACGCTCTCGCCTTCTCCTCGCCCTCGAAAACCAGAACACATTTATTCAATGTTAAGTCTTTCAACTCTCCCTTCTCATCTTCCGCCTTAAGCCAATCCTGCAAAGCCTCCGCCTTCGTGCCTTCTTTGATCCGTGTAGGCGAGTTCTCGGTCCAATCAATTCGTTGAAGCATCAGTTTTCGATATTGCCGAATACTGTGCTCACCACCTTCAACAATCACCAGATTGAATCGCGGATGAATAATACAAATTCCAGTGAGAGCCATTTGCTCAGCGTTCTTAGCAATCTTAAATCGATGAGCACCATTTGCTAGATTGTCAATCTTGAATACCATCACTCTAATCCCCTTGGCAGCATCCTTTTCCTGGTTCAAAGAAAGCTTTTCGTGGCGTTGCTCTTTTGTGAGCTTCCGATCCTCGTTCATCTCGACATGTGCTTGATGACGTGCGGCAATCTCGCGGTTCACACGTGCCTCAACGGCTGTGGGATCCTTCACTGCTTCTTCACCAAGGACACGCATCAAGTTGCCTTTCTTAACCTTTGGAGGCGGAGCGGGCTCAAGACCCAACCGGATTTTGGCTTGTTGCTCTTTTAATTCAGCCATACGACGTTGGCGACGCAGCTTGGCTTGCTCTTTAGATGTGAGAAACATGGGTTTAGGAGCAGGCATATTCTTCTCTTGAGGAGGCTCGAGTAAGACGGGATGTTGGATATATTCCGTGATAATAGAGTCGGAGGTATTGATTTTCAAGGTTTTTGGGTCAGTTATTCTGTCGTAGTTTTTACCCTCCACTAATCCCTCATCCCACCACTCTATATCAGGCGGGGCCTCCACAATATAGTTCTTCTCTGTATCTAGATCCTCATCGATACCAATCTTTCGTGACGATTCCGCAATCCGCTTTTTCATCGCCTCAAGGGCGGCCTGTCTCCGAAGTGCATTTGCTTGTTGTATATATTTGCCCTTCTGATTGAAAATCAACTGCCTCGAATGTCTATTCTTGAGTGTCGCTGTCTGACCACCCAAACTGATGTCGAAATACGGGTTATTGCGTGTTTCCTCTGCTGAAGGCCCTGAAAGATCGAGTTGCTTCTTTGGAGCAGGTTTCTCTGGCTGAGGACGAGCATTTCCAATGCTGGTTGCAAATTTTGGAGCAACGGTCTTCGAAGGCTTGTATTGCCCCAGATCTTGTAGAGCAGGATGTAGATCAACGTTCAAGCCTCCTCTTGCTAGCACCGGAGGTGGTCCAACATTTGAGCCAACATTTGAGCCAACCTTTGCCTTGCTACTACCCACAGCTGCTGCTACTCTTGCCTTTAACGAGGCCAACTTCTCTGCCGCTGACTCCGGTTTCCCCACGCGACTGGAAGGGTCATGGCGTGGTGATAGAATCGGAGATGCTTTGCCTCGATCCATGATGGATGTCTTTGTTTTTGGAGGACAAAATGCTGTTGTAGGAGATTGGTTTTATCAATCGCGGTCGTCGCCTGCAAGAACCTTGAATTCGAGATAATAGTAAGGTGGTCCGTGCCTCTTATCGCCAAAGAAAAACAAAAAAAGTTTGGGGTTTTATTTGCGGCTCATCAAGAGCAACAACAAGGACCCGCTAGATTAAGGTAGATACTTTTTTTCAACAGTCTCTGCTCTGATATCACAATGAATATCTCCCAGCCAATTCCCTCCGCAATTGGGAGTGTTGATTTCGGTTTCCTCACGTCCACTGAAATCAAAGCTCTATCTGTGAAAAGAATTCAAAACCCTGTCACATTTGACACTCTTTTACACCCGGTTCCTGGAGGTTTGTATGATCCGGCTCTGGGAGCGTGGGGAGATAACCGGTGTGTAATATTCTACGTTTTCAATATAAGTTGCTGATCTAGAATAAAGGTGCACAACATGCAATCTCGATACCTTCGCTTGCCCTGGCCATGTCGGGCATATCGATCTCCCTGTTCCTGTGTATCATCCCACGTTCATGGACCAGACTCTGCGGCTATTGCGGGCAAAATGTTTATACTGCCACCACCTCAAATTGTCGCGGAAGGAAGTCAACCGATATGAATGTAAGCTCCGTTTACTTCAACACGGGCTTCTTGGTGCTGCGGAGGAGATAGACAATATTGAAGTCTCGCAAGCTCCGGACCCAGGAGATGGTAGTAGCGAATCTGAAGAGGAATCGGCAGTCGACAGCGTCATTCGGCGCAGAAATACATTTGTCAAGAAAATTATAAAGGCGGCCAAAGCAAATCCTTGGGAATGGAAGCGAGAGAAGAACGAAGGAGTAGCAGAGGCTCGACGGATTCAAGTCAAATCGTTCCTAAAGGCCATAACCTCAGGGAAAGCGTGCGGAAACTGCAGTGGAATATCGCCAGCTTACCGGAAGGATCGCTATGTGAAGATCTTCGAGAAAGCTTTAAGTGCTAAAGATAAGGCAAAAATGGCACAGGGCGACTTTCGGGCACCTGATGCTGTCCAATTGGTACAGAAAGAAGCAAAGGAAAAGCTCAACGGAGACTTTGATGAAGGTATAGCGGACATGGCTCTATCTTCGAATGATGAGGACGAAGAAGGAGAAGGGGAGACTCTTAACGTCGATGGCGACGTTATTATAGACGCCTCTAGCACACAGACCTCCCGAAGCTCGAAGCCGAAAGTCGCGTCTCCACCACAACAATTTATAAATGCTACGGATGTCAAGGCGAGATTAGATTTATTGTTTGAGAAAGAGCAAGACATATTGTCACTAATTTACGATTCCCGATCATCCTCAAAAAAAGCTACTAAAGTATCAGCTAGCATGTTTTTCTTGCAAACACTATTGGTTCCCCCGAACAAGTACCGCCCCGAAGCACGAACTGGGGCGGGTGAGATCTCGGAGGCGCAACAGAACTCGCTCTACAAGCTCATTCTGAGGCGATCTGAGGCAGTTGGGCAAATCTACCTGGACCTTCTGGATCCCGACAGAGCAAAACAAAACCCCTCCCTCCGGAAACGAGACTTCCAAGATCTCCAAGAAGCGTGGTGTCAGCTTCAGGACGCAGTGAACTCTTTAATCGACCGAGACCGAAACCCTATACAAGGTGCGGCAGGGAAGAAGAACGAGGATGGTATCAAGCAAAAATTGGAGAAGAAAGAGGGGTTATTCAGGAAAAACATGATGGGAAAGCGAGTAAATTTTGCCGCTCGCAGTGTCATCTCACCAGATCCCAATATCGAGACAAATGAAATTGGAGTCCCTCCAGTATTTGCTAAAAAGCTAACATACCCGGAACCGGTGACGAGCCATAACTTCAAGGAGATGCAACAGGCTGTTATAAATGGTGTCGATGCTTGGCCAGGGGCGGCAGCGATCGAAAATGAGAATGGCCAGGTCATTAGTTTACGAACCAAGACTCCTGATGAACGTTTAGCCTTAGCAAATCAGCTGCTAGCATCTTCCAACAGCAGTTCGAACGGAGCACGAAACAAAAAGGTCCACCGACATCTGACGAATGGAGATGTAGTGTTGATGAATCGTCAGCCAACTCTACATAAGCCATCCATCATGGGACATAGAGCACGAGTTCTTCCAGGAGAGAAAACAATCAGGATGCATTACGCAAACTGTAACACCTACAATGCAGATTTCGATGGAGATGAGATGAACATGCATTTCCCTCAGTCCGAAATTGCCCGCGCCGAAGCTTTACAAATCGCCGATACTGATCATCAATACCTCGTTGCAACCTCTGGAAAACCTTTACGAGGTCTTATTCAAGATCATATCTCTGTGTCCGTTTGGATGTGTAATAGAGATACCTTCTTCGACCGAGCAGCGTATCAGCAACTCATTTACAATTGTCTGCGTCCGGAGAGTGGACATATTATTGGGGATCGAATCGAAACGGTCCCTCCCGCGATAATCCGCCCAGTTGCGCTATGGACGGGAAAGCAAGTCATCACCACTATCCTGAAAAATATCACCCCTGCGGATTGTGCTCCATTAGTCCTTACTAGCAAATGTCAAACTCCAGCTGATCGATGGGGGCCGGACTCAGAAGAGGGTGTTGTTTATTTTAAAGGAGGGGATTTCATCACCGGGATTCTCGACAAGTCACAGATTGGACCCTCTGGCGGAGGGTTTATTCATTCCATACACGAAGTTTATGGTCCCACAGTCGCAGGGAAAACGCTCAGTATTCTTGGGCGACTTCTAACAAAATTCCTTCACATGAGAGCATTTACGTGCGGGATGGATGATCTGCGACTAACTTTCAGAGGCGAGCAGCTTCGAAAAGAGAAGCTAGAAGCAGCTAGCAATCTAGGCCTTGAAGTTGCTGCGAAATATGTGACCTTAGAGAACCAGCATCCGACCGACACGGATTCCGAGCTCTTGAGCCGGCTAGAAAGCGTCCTGAGAGACGATACTAAGCAGGCCGGTTTAGATATGATGATGAATAATCGGTCCAAAGAACTCTCGTCATCTATCACCTTGGCGTGTCTTCCTCAGGGATTGGTTAAGCAGTTTCCAAAGAACCAAATGCAGAACATGACTGTCTCCGGAGCGAAAGGAAGTTCTGTCAATGCGAATTTGATTTCTTGCAACCTTGGGCAACAGGTTCTTGAGGGTCGTCGAGTACCTGTCATGGTTAGTGGCAAATCGCTACCTTGCTTTAAACCATATGAAACAAACATCAGGGCCGGGGGTTACATTGTCAATCGTTTCTTAACAGGTATTCGCCCTCAAGAATACTATTTCCACGCGATGGCTGGAAGGGAAGGATTGATCGACACAGCTGTCAAAACATCTCGCTCCGGATATCTGCAAAGGTGTCTCATCAAGGGAATGGAAGGTTTAAAGGTGGAATACGATACCTCTGTTAGAGACTCTGACGGTTCGATGGTGCAATTCCTCTACGGCGAGGATGGCTTGGACGTGACCAAGCAAAAACATTTGACAGACTTCAAGTTTTTATTGCAGAATCTGATATCCGAGCTTTCGCAGCTTAACTATGGCGATGAGAAATATGGCACAATATTCAAAGAGAAGGATGTGATCGTGAAGAGAATGAAGAAGGCCTTGAAGTACGCCAAAGCCAATGATCCCAATGGGCCCGATCCAGTGCTGTCTGACTTCAATCCCGGAAAATATGGTTATGCAACATCCGAGAAATTCTTCGATGCGCTAACAGAGTATTTAAAGAGCAACCCGGACGGGATGGTGAAAGACAAAGAGAATCCTAGTGGAGTGGGCGTTCGAAAGGCTCTCGAACCTGTGCTCGTCGCTAAATACCTTAAATCTGTTGTTGACCCTGGTGAGGCTGTAGGAATCGTCGCAGGCCAGTCAGTTGGAGAACCTTCAACCCAAATGACCCTCAACACGTTTCATTTGGCAGGTCATTCGGCTAAGAACGTCACACTAGGCATTCCACGCCTGAGAGAAATCGTTATGACGGCTAGTAACCATATTTCTACACCTTCAATGACATTACGTGTCATTCCAGAGCTTTCCGCTGAGGAGAGTGAAAGATTTGCCAAAGCAATCAGTGTTTTATCGCTTGCAGAAGTTTTAGATGAAGCTTCTGTCAAGGAACGGATTGGGCAAGGTATTGGTTACAGGCAAGCCAAAATCTACGACATCCGCATCAAGTTATTCCCCTCGAAGGAGTACACCGAAACCTACGCGATTGATATCGCTGACGTCCTGAACACGCTAGAGACTAAATTTGCCCCCAGACTTCAATCTCTTACTCGCAAAGCCTTAGGGAAGAAGAAAGACGAAAAGGTCAGAAAGTCATCCGCAAACACCGCAGCAGTTCCGGAGATTGGAAAGTCAGTTGGTACTGTGCAAGAAGCCAGACCGGATGCTGAAAAGGAGGTCAACGAAGATGAGGATGATGATGAGGGTGATGATGACGCTACAAATGACAAGCAAAGAGCCAATCGCTCAGAAGCTGTCAGTTATGGTGCAAATGATGATGAAGATGACGAAGTCCAGGCGCGAATGCAGAAAGAAGCCGAGCCTGTAGAGGATGAAGAAGATACAGAGGACGAAGGTATTGGGGGTAGTCCTCGCGATCCTCCCAGCGCCGATGAAGAGGCCCTTGAAAAGAGTCGCGGTAGTCAGCAATTCTCAGCTGCAGCAGAGGAGCGTGAAGCTCAGGTCATGAAGAAGTGTTCCGACATTTCCCGATTTCGTTTTGATGATCATGCTGGGGAATGGTGTGAAGTGACTCTCGAGTACGACGCCGACGTTCCCAAAGTACTCATGTTATCAGTCGTCGAGGATGCTCTACGCCAATCCCTAATACAACAAATACCAGGTTTAGGAACTTGTAACTATGCTCCTGAAGAAGATGTGAAGGATTTTGCTACTGGTAAAACCATAAAGGCTCCAGTCGTGCATACAGCTGGTGTCAACCTCAAGGCTATGCAGAATTACCCTCATATCATTAACCCGAACTCAATCTCCACGAACGACATTGCGGCTATGCTTACGAACTATGGTGTTGAAGCGTGCCGCGCAACAATTATTCAAGAGCTCTCAGGTGTTTTCACTGGTCATGGAATCACTGTAGACCACCGACATTTAAATTTGATTGCAGACTATATGACTCGAGGAGGTGGCTTCATTGGATTTAATCGAATAGGACTGAAGGGCAGTGTAAGTCCATTTATGAAGATGAGCTTCGAGACTACTGTCGGGTTCCTGGCGGATGCTGTGAGCGAGGGTGATTGGGATGACTTGTCAAGTCCTAGCTCTAGGATTGTCATTGGGAGGATGAGCAAGGTCGGGACAGGTGCATTTGATGTGTTGACGCAGGTACCCACCAAGGACGGGAGATGAATGGTGCCCATCTGGAGTTTGTTTGTTGGAGTTGGCATAGAAGACGACCTGGGGGGAGGGGGGTTCAGTCGTGTAAATTTTCTGATGAATTCAATATCTCAACGACTCTGCACCTACTCTCCATCATCGTTGTTGTCCTTGCGACAAACTTTTGGCTCGTCAATTACTTCTCCAAAAAGGCGCGAGTCTGTTATGATTTTGTGAAGATCTCTTCTTCAATAAAGATGGATTTAGCACCGAAGTCTAGACTTTAATATCAACACGTGCTTTAATTTATGAATATATTACTTTAGTAGACATTGCCGGTTCTCTTAAATTCCATATAGTACTTATAGCTTATTATAAAACTTTGGTATTATTAAAATAATTTAAAAAGCGCTAACTAATAGATATCTATTAATAGAAAGTTTTAATAGTATATACAATTTAAATTAGTTATATTATATATTATAATTATAAAGTCTTTAAAACTATAGGAATTTTAAGAATATAAGAATTTTAAGAATATAAGAATTTTAAGAATATAAGAATTTTTACAAAATTAAATAAAGATTCATTTAATATATAAAAAATTTCTAAATCAAATAGACAGATATAGGTTTTTTGCATATCATCCACCTATTACGTATTAGACATAAGAAACAGGCACATTCGATTACATCTCAAAACTAGGAGAAATGCAAAATATTGACCAAGTAGACGATGAAGTCTAATGGGATCAAAGGACTGGGTCACTTTAAAGCTCTTGTGCTTTTGGATGAGAGGTGAAGATTATCTCGTCGCACACTTTGAATTGGGAAATTTGATAACACGATTGAATAAGGACGACATCACCTAAAACATGCCACTTAGAGAAAGTAGCAGAGCTGTGGGATAAGACTGCCCCGAGATATTGATGCGCATCAGCTTCAAAATCATGATTACCGATCGAGTTTTGGAATTGTGTCAAGTCATGTAAATGTACGGGGCAAGGGATGAACAAGTTTACCTAGGAAATCAGAAAACAGGGAAGAACACGAGCAGTCATGTTCAGGCGGTGCTTCATAATCATACAGTGTGAAGTTGTCGCAAGACGGAGGGAGCGCAGCCCAATCTTTTCCCTTGGAGATGAGGCGCACGGCGCCCAACCATCGCGTTCGCAATCATAAACGAACAGGGGCATTTTGATGACATGTACGCATAAAGTATGGAGTCTGGTTTAGAAATCATGATTCATGATGAATTTGTTGGCTCAGTGCCCTAATCACTGGTCATAATGTACACCCTGTATAAAAGCACCGCAAAGCAAGATAACTCCATCCCTAACCGTGAAGACCATCGCAAACCCACCCCAGACCATTATGAATCCATCGCAACCCCCAAGTGTGCACATATCATCACAAGCTCAACGTATCCGGAGACCATTATGCGAGATCGGAAGTGCGACGTTGAGGAAAACTCAGGATGTAAATTAACTGTGAACTGTTAGTTTGGAGTGTGGAAATGGGAGTGGGGCTACGTACGATCTCTCGCCGCGGAGTCTACGAGCAAGCTGGATGTCCTTTGATTGGATTGTGACACGCTTGGCATGGATGGCGCCTGGATTGAATGTTAGGGTGGAACTGGGCGGAGATAATACAATACTTACATAGGTTCGTGTCTTCGAACAATGAGACGAGATAGGCTGGCCAAAGTTAGCGTAGATCAGCGAGCAGGAAAGCGCATAGACTCACCCTCAACGGATTCTTGAAGTGCACCGATGGCGGAAGACTGGAAACGAAGATCGGATTTGAAGTCTTGGGCGATTTCACGGACGAGGCGTTGGAAGGGAAGTTTGCGGATGAGGAGCTCGGTCGACTTCTGGTAACGACGAATCTCACGGAGGGCGACAGTTCCGGGCTCTGTCAACTGGTCAGCATAGGGCTCATCGCATGTTCTAGATGGTGGGCACATACTGTATCTGTGGGGCTTCTTGACACCTCCGGTAGATGGTGCAGACTTTCTGGCAGCTTTCGAAGCAAGTTGCTTACGAGGAGCCTTTCCACCAGTGGATTTACCTACGAGAGTAAGTATTTGTGAAGACGCGTCAGGTTGAGGCTGAAAGTGTGGCGACGATCACAACCAGGCGGTGAGATTGCGACCGATACTACGATAGGGTAGAAAGTAGAAGATAGACTTACGGGCAGTTTGCTTGGTACGGGCCATTGTTAATGAGTTGGATGAATGATTTGATGAAAGGTATTGGTGTTGTTGTTGAGTCGATGAATTTGTCGATGATTGTTGGATGGAGAAGAAAGTCGGTAAGAAGTGGGAAGAGGGAATATTTGTAGTGGTGGGAGGCTAGCGAGTGATCTTGATTTAGCGTTGTTTTCAATTAAGGTTGCGTTGCTTATCGAAATCACAGTCGACAGAGAACATCAAAATCATTGTATTTTATTGACCAATCAAAATCAATTGCACGTTTGAAGTTGGAAAAGAATGTGCCATAGAGAATCAGGTAGCAACGTTCTGTTATTGTGACTCATAAAGGAGTAAATCGATCTCCTTGCAATAGTAAGTGCCGACTTAGTTAAATCTCAACTCTTCAAGATAAATCTACTCTATTCGTAAATCATTCTTCTTCTATTCTGATGTTCAGGCCCTCTCTCAGCCAATCAGAAACGAGATCAAGTCGAACTCTTTGTTGTGGTCGCTAAAATTCTTTTGGGGTTAGCTTTGTTTTTAGCTGGTGATTGCGGCAAGGGCCTGGCGCGTCGAGCTCAGTCAAATAGCCGCATCCCCTCCATCTCCCTCACAACTCCATTCGATTTGTATCAACGACTACATCATCACCCAACCATCATAACATCTACCTCAAACCAACCTCCCTCACCAACAATCTATCATCATGACTGGACGTAAGTATACCTCATTCAGCTTGGCCTCGGTCGCGTCTTCATTCGTGAGTCAACATATCTAACGCGTCTTCAGGCGGAAAAGGTGGCAAGGGCCTCGGCAAGGGTGGAGCAAAGCGTCACCGCAAGATTCTTCGTGACAACATCCAGGGCATCACAAAGCCTGCGATCCGTCGTCTTGCGCGTCGTGGTGGTGTCAAGCGTATCTCAGCCAGTACGTTCCTCTGCATCTTTCCATGCATGACCCTCACATTCTAACTTCCCAATCAGTGATCTACGAGGAAACCCGTGGTGTCTTGAAGAACTTCCTCGAATCCGTTATTCGCGACGCTGTCACATATACAGAACACGCCAAGCGCAAGACTGTCACCTCTCTCGATGTTGTTTATGCTCTCAAGCGACAAGGCCGCACTCTGTACGGTTTCGGTGGTTAGGTTTTGCTGGTCTTTCAATGTCTCTTACGAATTTCTCGCCTGGCAAGGGCTGACAGATGGGTGTGTTATGGGTATGGGTCTTGCTTTTAGGTGTTCTATTGTATCATAAGGATATGGGGTCCGGCATGATTGATACTTCTATAAGATAATCAATCCACCATCAAACATCACTTCTGCTTCCCTTGACCCTGACTTGTTGAATTCTTTCGGCTGAGTTTTGCTTGCGGTCCTTTTGTGTTGTGTGGGGGATTTTGGGGGGGGGGGGGGAAAAAAAAAAATTTTTTTGGTTTTTTTTTTTTTCCGGGGGGGGGGTTTTTTTTTTTTTTTTTTTTTTTAAAAAAATTTTTTTTTTAAAAAGTATTAAAAAAAATAAACACCATCAAAAAATTTCCTTTTTCTTTTCCTTCCCCTTTGTTTTTTTTTTTTTTGTGGTGTTTTTGTTTTGGTGTTTTTTTTTTTTTGGTGGGGGGTTGTGGGGGGGGGGGGGGGGGTA
>Ga0182030_10011569_pt1 | contig 17790 bp, 15 predicted proteins | sample 812S3MmetaG_FD_121299 | JGI IMG/M metagenome (GOLD analysis project Ga0182030, IMG submission 121299) | Permafrost microbial communities from Stordalen Mire, Sweden - 812S3M metaG (Illumina Assembly) | ecosystem: Environmental > Terrestrial > Soil > Wetlands > Permafrost | place: Sweden...
GATGCGCTTTTCCGCCGCCGAATGGTTCAGAGCCTGGGCGTCCGTATTGCAGACCAGGAACTCGACCCCTTCCAGATTGGAGCGGATCATGTTGTTGACGGCATTGCCGCCTGCGCCGCCGACACCGATGACGGTGATACGGGGGTGTAGTGGGGAATCTGTTTCGGGAACACGAATGTTGATCATCTAAAAGGCCTCCTCGTCGGTAATATTTGATGGGGGTGTTGGCCGACGATTGGTCGGCGGAGCGCGTTAGGGTGGTGGGTTGAGCGGGTCATAAATTTTCTCGCAGCCAAGAGCCCACCCTGCCGAAAAGGCCTGGCGCGACCTGGGAGCCAGCAGTTAGGCCGGATAGGTCTTCGACCGGATGTTGGGCGAAAGCGAGCAATCCAACCGCAGTGGCGAAAGCTGAGCCTGAAACTGCTTCAGGTTGCCCCAAGAGGCGTTTGGGTTTGCCAATGCGGACTTGTTTGTCGAGCACAAGTTGGGCCAGTTCGCGGACACCGCCGAGTTGACTGGCGCCACCGGTCAACACAACGCGTCGTCCTGCGACCTGATAGAATCCTGAAACTTCTAAATGCTGGCGCACGAGCTCAAAGGTTTCCTCCATCCTGGGCTGAATGATCCCAACCAGGAGTGAGCGAGGCAGATGATTGGCTTGCACTGGTTCGTCTTCGCCGAATTCGCCAACCTGGGGGACATCAATTAATTCCCGGTCGTCTGTCGAGGTGGCGATACAGCTACCGTAAAGCGTTTTGATCCGCTCAGCGTGAGCCATTGGTGTTGTCAAACCACGAGCCAAGTCGCTCGTTACGTGTGCGCCGCCCACTGGTACGCAATCGGAATGAACCAGGACACCATCAAGAAATACGCCGATTTCGGTTGTGCCGCCGCCCATATCGACAATCGTCGCTCCTAATTCCTTCTCATCTTCGACGAGCACCGAAAGACCGGAGGCGTAAGGAGAAACACAGCAACGATCGACCGCGAGATGCGTGTCGGCGATGCAAGTAGTGAGGTTTTTGATTGCACCGACATTTGCGGTCACGGCATGAAGTTGAACTCCCAGCGCCTGGCCAAACATCCCGCGAGGGTCTTCAATGCCGCGATTGCCGTCGATGGCATAACCGGTAGGAATGGCATGCAGAAGCTCAGTTTCTCCTGGCCGCTCCATGCTGCGTGCATGGGCCAAAGCCCGTCTCAAATCCAAATCGCCGACCTGATGCCCGGCAATCGTGACCTCAATGGTCACGCCGTGTGATTCGATATGTCCCGCGGATAGATTTACGAGCACCTCATGAATTGTCTCTCCGCACATCTGCTCAGCAGCATTAACGGCTTGGCCGATCGCATGGGTGCAACTGGCCATGTCGACGATTGTACCGGCTTTGAGGCCCAGAGAACTCTGGTGGCCCACGCCGATAATACGCAATTCGTCGCCGTCTTCGACGCGGGCGATAAAGCACACGATCTTGGTCGTGCCGACGTCGACTACGGCGACAATGCTGCCGCGTGGTCGGTGGCGGATGCGTCGACTAGCCGTCATGCTCATCGCGATATTCCTGTCTGATACGGCAAACCTAAATCCCCTGTTGTGGTTTGGTTTTGACTGGCTGAGATGCTTCGTGTGCCAGTCGGACGACCATTTTCCCGGCCAGACGCAGGTCGATGGCGGCGACGTCGCGTTCGAGAAGCCGCGACGAAGCCTCCGCTTCGGCTAACTGACGAAGCGCTTCGGCGACACCTACTTCCGGCAACCGAACTTCAATTCCGTTATCCAGCTTAAGATCCCAGCGGCGGCTGCCGATCCAACTCGACGCTTGGACCCGCTTTTCGATATCGGGGTGTTCGGCCAGCAGTCCCAGCAATTCTGAAGCGTGGGAGGGGGCATCGCCGCCTACGACGAGAGGTAGAGGCGGAGCCGTTTCGATTGCGACCGTGCCAAGGTTGGCACCCGCAGAATCAATCAGGGAAATTTTTTCATTGTGCTGCCAAAGAGCAATCGGTCTGCGTTCGATAATTGTTATCGCCACCGTGTCGGGTAAGCGACGCTCGACGGCGGCGCTGGCGACCCAGGGTAATCCCTCGATTCGTTGACGGGCGGCTTCAGGGCTAAACATTAGAATTGGATCTCCCCGTTTGAGCCCCGCAGCAGCGAGAAGTGCTTTGGGGTCGGTTTGGTCGCGGCCGATTACATCGACTTGCTCGACGCGAAAACCGAATTTTGCTGAAACTACGATCGCGTCGCTGCCGACTCTGTTGAGTGCTGCTTCGAGTTGCCCCGAGCGCCAGTAAATGGAGACGATGCCCGTGGCGATTAGCAGTGTCCCAACCTTCAAGCCGCGCTTTACCCAGCGCATAGTCCCAGAGAGTTTTCTAGGTTGCCGTCTCACGGTGCGGGACAAAGGGGCGGTCAATGTCTGCATGTTGCGCCCTCCACCATCCATTCAACCAAATCGCCATATGACATGCCGATTTGTTGGGCTTGTTCTGGAACAAGAGAAATAGGCGTCATTCCAGGCTGAGTGTTGATTTCCAGAAAATACAGACCGGTGGAGTTTGACAAAGAATCATCCCATCGAAAATCGCTGCGTGTAATCCCTGTGCAACCTATTATTTCATGAGCTAACTCTGCATATTTCATTGCTGCAGAATATATTGAGCTTGGAATTTCGGCTGGTAGAATATGTTTTGCATATCCTTCAGAGTACTTAACAGTAAAGTCAAATACATCTGATGAGTATTTGATTTCAGTTACACCTAATGCGCGGGGTGTTTGGCCTTTCTGACTCATGACTCCGACAGTTAGTTCTCGGCCGGGAATGTAGGGTTCGACTAAGAGTTTCGCGTCGACCTCCCAACCTGGCGCGGAAACGATTTGGTTGTCGCCATCGCGGACAATGACGACGCCGACACTCGACCCTTCGGCGACGGGCTTCACCACGTAGGGTGGTGGAATGGGATGACCTTTTGCCAATTCCGCCGGAAGAGCGATTATCCCCAGGGGGCTGGGCACACCTACTGTCCCGACAACGCGTTTCGCCAGCGGCTTATCCATGGCGACAGCGGATGCACGCATCCCGGAATGTGTATATGGCACCCCGATGATGTCTAATATCGCCTGGATTGTGCCGTCTTCACCGCCCGTTCCATGCAGCGCGTTGAAGACCACATCAGGCCGTGGAGACAGTCCTGCTGCAATCCCCATTAGATCGCGTGGTGGATCAAATGTTGTTACATTATAGCCGCGCTCAATGAGCGCGTCGGCCACGCCGCGTCCACTGACCAATGACACCTCGCGTTCTGCGGACCAGCCCCCCATCAGGACGGTGATATTTTTGGGGAGTTGCTTAGCGACGCTCATCGGGGATTCCCGATCCGCATGATTTCCCACGAGAGATCTATTCCAGTCGCCGCACGGACACGCCGCCGAACCTCTTCGCCCAAAGTCTCGATGTCAGAGGCTGTGGCGGCACCGGTGTTAATTAGAAAATTGCAGTGCTTCTCGGATACCTGTGCACCACCGAGGGTCAGTCCTCGGCAACCCGCGCGATCGATCAGCTCCCATGCCTTGGCGCTATTTGGGTTGGCGAACGTCGATCCTCCGGTACGAGCCCGAATGGGCTGGGTTTCGGATCGAAGAGCCTGAATCTCTTGCATCCGTTTGGAAATTGAATCTGGCGTGTCCGGTGTGCCGCGCAGTGTAGCCTCGACCACTATGGCACCGTCGGGCAACGCACTGTGACGATAACTAAGTCCTAGTGCGTCTCCAGCAAGCGTCACAACCTTGCCAGTCCGAGTCACAATGACTGCAGACTCGACTATATTGATGATCTCGCGACCATAGGCGCCGGCATTCATTTTAACCGCGCCGCCAATGGTTCCGGGTATGCCGCTCAGGAATTCGAGACCAGCAAGGCCGACAGCAAGCGCCTCCTCGGCTACAGTCAGATCCAACGCGCCAGCGCCGGCAACCAAGTTCATCCCGTCCTGGCGAACTCGCGCGAATTCGCCACCTAATCGGATCACGACGCCAGAAAGGCCGCCGTCCCGAACGAGCAAGTTGGAAGCTACGCCCAAGGTAACAACCGGTATGTCGGGAGGACATGCAGATAAAAATGCCGATAGGTCTTCAATATCTGCTGGACGGAACAGAATTTCTGCGGGGCCGCCGACGCGAAACCAGGTCATCGGCGCAAGCTCGACCCCAGCCCGAATCCGCCCGCGTACGGACGGAAGTCGGTCCATAAGGTCAGGTTGGAGGCGCGAGGCGGCCATCATCGGGCAACTCCCGCGACTTCCGCATACAAGGCCTGCAGTTCACTTGGCAGAGAAGTAGCCCAGTTCGTTATACTGCCGGCGCCAAGGCAGACGACGAAGTCACCCGATGAAGCAATTTCGGAGACCATGAGAGCAAGCGCAGCGGGTTCGGACAGCGCAGCAACGTGGCGATGCCCATGAGCCTGCAACCCAGCAACCAGCGAATCACGGTCAATGCCCGAAATTGGCGCTTCGCCGGCGGCATAAACATCGGCGACGATAACAACATCCGCATCATTGAAACAGGTACAGAAGTCTTCGAACAGGCTGGCGAGGCGAGTGTATCGGTGTGGTTGGACTACCGCGATCACTTTAGCGCTTGGTCTGCTTGCCACCGCCAACCTAGCTGCTTTCAACACTGCCGATATCTCGACCGGGTGATGCCCATAATCGTCAATTATAGTTACGCCTCCGGCTACACCGGTTTTGGTAAAGCGGCGTTTGACACCCTGAAAGCGAGCGAGCGCGCTTCGAATCGCGTCGTCATCGATTTGCATCTCGTTCGCCACAGCAATCGCTGCGCAGGCATTTTGCACATTGTGTCGCCCCAGCATCGAGAGATGGATGCGTCGAACGACTCGCGTATCGCCGCCTCGGCCATTGATCTCAATGTCGAAGATCGAACCATCGGGGCTGGTATCGACGTTGAGCGCGCGAATATCCGCTTGGGGTGAGAAGCCATATGTGATGATACGCCTGTCGGCGACACGGGGGATCATCGCCTGAACCTCGGGATGGTCGATGCAAAGAGCGGCGAAACCGTAGAAGGGGATGTTCTGAACGAAGCTGTCGAACGCCGCCTTCACTCCGTCGAACGTGCCGAAATGATCGAGGTGCTCAGGGTCGATATTGGTGACAATAGCAATAGTGGCTGGGAGCTTCACGAAGGTCCCGTCGCTTTCATCGGCTTCAACCACCATCCAATCGCCTGCGCCTAGGCGGGTATTGGTGCCATAGGCGTTTATAATGCCGCCGTTGATGACCGTGGGGTCATAGGCCGCACCCTCCAACACAGCCGCGACCAGCGAGGTGGTGGTGGTTTTTCCGTGCGTGCCAGCGACTGCAATTGACCATTTCAACCGCATCAATTCGCCGAGCATCTCGGCGCGTCGCACTACCGGCAGAAGGGAAGCGCGTGCTGCAGCCAGTTCCGCATTGTCTGCTTTGATCGCCGATGAAACGACCACCACTGCGGCGTCGCCGAGATTCTCTGCTGAGTGACCGATTGCGATCTGTATTCCGAGTGCGCGAAGCCGGCGAACATTTGGATTGTCGGCAACGTCGGAACCCTGGACCGAGTAGCCCAGATTGTGCAGGATCTCGGCGATGCCGCTCATTCCGATTCCGCCGATTCCGACGAAATGAATTGTGCCTATGGTGAGAGGAAGCGCCCTCATGCCGCGATTTCCTTGATCGATGTTCTTATCGGAGGCAGAACCGGGTGGGCGGCTATTTCGGCGATAACAAGTTCCGCGAATCTTTCCGCGGCGTCGGGGCGACCCTCCTGCCGTGCGGCTTCTGCCGCCCGCGCCAGCGTATCGGGGCGTGACGCCAATGCGGCAATGCGATCAGCCAGAAACTTGGGCGTCAGAATGCGCTGGCTAATGACCCAGCCAGCTCCCCTTTGAGTGAAGGCTTCGGCATTGCTTGTTTGATGATCGTCAGTCGCAAAAGGATATGGGATGAGGATTGCGGGTCGTCCGGCGACGCCGAGTTCGGATACTGTTGAAGCACCCGATCGGGTGATGGCCAAATGGCAGGCAGCTAACCGAGCGGGAATATCCGCGAAGAATGTAGCAAGCTCCGCGTCGACGCCGGCAGCGCTGTATTGAGCCGCAACATCGGAGATGTCTTCCTGCCTGCATTGCTGAACGATCTTTAGACGCGCTTTCAAACTCGGAGGGAGCATTGCCGCGGCGCTTGGCACGACCTCGCTTAAGATTCTGGCACCCTGGCTTCCGCCGGTGACCAGGATAGAAAACGGCCCATCTGTGGTCGGCGGGATATAAGGTTCTGCGCGAACGTGAATTATATCGGAACGAACTGGGTTACCGATCAACGTCGTCCGTCGACCTGCTGGAACCCCTGCGACAGATTCGAACGACGTTGCGATGGTTCGCGCACGCGATGCCAAACGGCGGTTGGCGCGGCCCAATAGCGCGTTCTGCTCATGCAACACAATCGGGATTTTTCGCAGCGATGCCGCGAGCACTGTGGGGATTGATGGGTAACCACCGAACCCAACAACGAGTGCGGGGTTAAGTTTGCCAAGCAGACTGCGGGCCTCAAGTCCACCTAGCCCCATCTCGATCACTGCTCGCAAGCGGTCGATTGTATGGCGGGGCAATCGGCTGGCTCGAATGCGATAGACCTCAACCGATGTCAGATTATCACCAAATGCCTGGCCACGCTGGTCGGTAATGAGTGCTACCCTGACGTGCCGGGCAATCAGCGCTCGAGCCAAAGCTTCAGCCGGGAACATGTGGCCGCCTGTGCCTCCCGCAGCGAGTATGACGAGCGGTTCGGTCACCTCGACTCACTTCCGGGGAAGCGAGTTCGAGTCAAGGCAAGCGCCATACCTGTTCCCATTCCCAGAGCCAGCATCGACGACCCGCCATAGGAAATGAAAGGCAGCGTCATCCCCTTTGCCGGCAAAAGATGCAGAGACGATCCCATATGGATGAGTGCCTGCAGACCGAATTGCGTAAATAGTCCGCCGACTGCGAGCACGACAAAGAGGTCCGAATCTTTCAGTGCGCGCGCAAAGCCGCGGAGCACGATGAAGCCGAACAACGCGACAATGAATAGAGTCGCGGCGAGTCCCAGTTCTTCGCCTGCAACTGCGAATATGAAATCCGCATGGGCATCTGGGAGTGAGAGCTTAACGGTTCCCTGGCCGGGACCAGTGCCGGTCAAACCACCGTGAATGAAGGCTTCGAGGGATCGATCGACCTGGTATGTATCGCCCGAGGCGGGATCGAGGAAGCGATCTATACGGCTGGCAATATGCGGAAATATGAAATAGGCGCCCACTAACCCGCCGACCGCCATCACCGCCAGTGCTAGGACGAAAACGATCGGCAATCCGGCTAGAAAGAACTCTGCAAACCAGATCGCCGTACAAACAAACGTCATCCCGAAATCGGGTTGCAGCATCAGCACCAGGACAACACCAAGGAACGCGACTATTGCCAAGAAATATCCGGGAAAAAACTGCCCTGAGACCCGTGCTGCGTGCTGGCGAGCGAACAGCCAAGCACTGACAACGGCAAAAGCTGGTTTTAGGAATTCTGAAGGTTGGAGTGACAATGGTCCCACCGAAACCCATCGCGTCGCACCCTTGATTTCGTTTCCAGCGACTAAAGTGAGCGCGGTCAGCAGGTAGAAGATAACGAACGCCCCAAGTGCCAGTCGTCGCACACCGCGGGGACTCAAAAGAGATACGCCCAACATCAGGACCAAGGTCGGCACAAGCATCACGGCCTGATGGATTACGAAATAAAACGTCGGCAAGTGAATGCGTTCCGCGACCGAGGGGCTTGCCGCCGTTACCAGCAAAGCACCGACCCCAATCAGAACTGCCAGGGCCACAAGGGTCCAGCGATCGACCGTCCACCACCAACGGCCTACGATTGAATGGTCAGTGCGTGCAAAGGCCGCTGTCATGTCCTGGCCTCCAGTGTGGCGGATGCCAATGAATTGACGGCTGCTACGAAAAAGCGGCCCCGAACCTCGAAGTTCGGGAATTGATCGAACGAAGCACAGGCCGGCGAGAGCAAAATCACGCCTCCGATACCGTCCGCTTTTGACATCGCATAGGCTGCGCATACGGCTCGGTCGATAGTCTCGACAATCGTCGCAGGGGCCTTGCCTACCAGCCAAGCGGCGAATTCAGGAGCGGCTTCGCCGACCAAGAAAGCATGAACGACGCGCGGCATCAGGTCCTCTAGACCGGATAGGCCGCCGTCCTTCGCGCGCCCACCAGCGATCCAATAGATGCGTTCATAGCTGCCGAGTGCCTTTTCAGCGGCATCGACATTCGTCGCTTTGCTGTCGTCTACGAAGGTAATGTCGCCGATTGAGCGGACTAGTTGTTGGCGATGAGCAAGACCAGGAAAGCTTTTTAGCGAGCTGATGATATCCGGCTTCGCTACACCCGAAACACGAGCTACCGCCCAAGCAGCCGCAGCATTCTGCCAATTGTGCGTTCCCGGCAGGCGCTTGATTGATTTTAGGTCAATTTCTCGCGTTCCTAGGCCGTCAAGGTCATCTATCAACCATCCATCGATGACGGAAACGCCACGAGGTGCAGCTTTGTTTACGGAAATCGCAATGAGATGTCTGTGATGCTTCGCTGCGAGCCGATCTGCGACCTCCTGTGACGGTGCGCTGTCGACCCCAACGATTGCAGCCTTTGTCCCGGTTTGCCCCGCAAATATGCGTTCTTTGGCAGCAATGTAGCCGTCCATGCCACCATGGCGGTCGAGGTGATCTGGTGTGATGTTCAGCAGGACTGCTGCATCAAAAATGAGTGTGTCGATTAGATCCAGTTGGTAGCTGGACATTTCGAGCACATAGGTTCCGCTGGCACCAAGCGCTGGAAAGGTCAGCACCGCAGTTCCCAGATTCCCGCCTACCGCGATCGGCAGGCCAGCCTCTGACAATATGTGCCCGATCAAAGAAGTTGTGGTCGATTTGCCGTTGGTCCCGGTGATGCCCACATATCGGGCATTAGGCTCGGCCCGGTAGAGCAATTCGATATCGCCGATTATTGCGCAACCCGCCTCCCTCGCGCGCTTTGCGATAGGGTGCGGGTCTGGGAAATGCAGTGGTATGCCGGGAGAAAGTACCAGGAACTGCATGTCGCTGAGGTCAGCTTCAGTGAGATCCACCAATGGTATTCCCAGTCTGCTGCGGCTCTTCGACCGGTTGCCTCGTCATCCCACGCAGCGACATCCACTCCATTTGCATGCAGTGCAGCTGCGGTTGCCATGCCAGATTTGCCGAGACCCAGCACGGCAACTGGTGCTCCACCGCGCAGGAAGCCGAAGTCGAGACTGTTGGGTTCCGTGTTCATCGAAGTTTCAAGCTCGAGAGGCCGATCAGCGCCAGGATTGCAGCGATGATCCAGAAACGGATGACAATAGTGGGTTCGGCCCAGCCCTTCTTTTCAAAATGATGGTGCAGAGGGGCCATGCGGAAGACACGCTTGCCCGTCATCTTGAACGAAGCCACCTGAACGATTACCGACGCCGTCTCGAGTACGAACAAACCTCCGATTATCGCGAGGACGATTTCATGTTTGGTGATGATACTGACGGATCCCAAGGCGGCGCCGACAGACAGCGATCCGGTGTCGCCCATAAACACCATTGCTGGCGGCGCGTTAAACCACAGGAAACCCAGGCTGGCTCCAACCAATGCACCACAGAAGACCAATAACTCGCCGGCACCGGCCACATGCTGCAGCTGCAGATAATTAGCGAATATGACGTTTCCGACGAGATAGGCGATCAGACCGAAGCACGCGGTTGCGATCATGACAGGTACGATCGCAAGGCCATCCAATCCGTCTGTCAGATTTACCGCATTCGAGGCGCCGACGATGACGAACACAGCAAAGATCGGAAAGAAATAGCCGAGATTGATCAGCACATCCTTGAGGAACGGTAAGGCGAGCTGGGTGGAAAGTGGTTGGCGAGTAACATAGGCGATCAATATTGACGCCACAGCGGCGATTGCGATCTGCCAAAGCAGCTTGACGCGACTGGAGAGTCCTTTTGAGTTTCGCTTTGTTAGTTTGAGGTAATCATCGCCGAACCCCACCCCACCAAATCCGATTGTAACCAGCAGTACAATCCAGGTGTATGCATTGTGAAGGTCAACCCATAGGAGCGTTGATATTATGACTGCCAACAGGATCATCACCCCGCCCATCGTAGGGGTTCCCTGTTTTTTTAAATGCGTTTCAGGGCCATCCGTACGGATCGGCTGGCCAGCACCTTGCCGTGACTTCAGCCAGCGAATGATCCCTGGCCCGAAGATGAAACACACGAGCAGAGCAGTCATTACTGCTCCGCCCGTGCGGAATGTCTGATAGCGCAGGAGATTGGCCAGCACGTATTTGTCTGCAAAAGGCCTGGCAAGATCATACAGTATGACGCGCCTCCATTGGTGACGAGGCAAGCGATCGAAGGACCTCGACAACCGTGCCCATACGCGAGCCGGCCGAACCTTTGACGAGGACGATATCTCCAGGGCCAACAGCAGATGCTACCAGCGGTGCTAAAGCTGTTGAGTGATCGGCATGTCCGCCCTGCAGCGATCTGGGCAATGCTTCGTGCAGATTGCGCATCAGCGTGCCGGCGGTGAAAACGAGATCTACGCGGGCGTCAAAGAGGCTGTTGACGAGGCCGGCATGCTCAGTGAGGCCGGCTTCGCCCAACTCCAGCATGTCGCCCAACACTACTATCCGTCGTCCGCTCGGCGGTGCCGTCATCATTCCAAGCACCGCCAACGCGGCGCGCACCGAAGCTGGGCTGGCATTATAGGTCTCGTCGATAAGCCGAAAGCCGCCTCCCGTGATTTCAACGTCGCTGGTTACGCCGCGCCCTTTTACGGGCTCGAGTCCTTCCAGGTCTTTAGCAGCTGCAACGAGATCACCGCCTACAGCAGCCACACCCAGCAGCACAGCGAGAGCGTTTTGCACCTGGTGACGACCTGGTAACGGGCGCTGGAATTGAATTCTGTGGCCCAAAATCGAGGCCTCGACATTCGACCCCGAGGCTTCTACCGCAGCAGAAATCAGCCGGGCATCCGCTTGCGCATGTATGCCGAAGCTCCAGATGTGATGTACGCCGCGATGCTTGGCGTGTGCCTGAAGTCGCAGGAACTGCGCGTTGTCGCGGTTCAGTACTGCGATACCATCACTATCCATTCCGACGAATATCTCGGCCTTCGCGTCTGCAATTGCCTCGATGTTGGCGAAGTACTCCAGATGTACGGCCTCAACATTGGTAATGATCGCTACATGAGGACGTAACATTGTCGAGAGCGGTGCAATCTCGCCGGCATGGTTCATGCCGGCTTCGAAAACGCCGAATGCGACGCTCGCAGGCATTCGGGCAAGGGACAACGGGAGACCGATCTGGTTATTGAGGTTTCCTGAAGTCGCGTGCGTTGTGCCCTGAGCGCTCAATAATTTTGCCAGCGCATCTTTTGTGCCTGTCTTACCGACGGATCCTGTGACAGCGATGACTTTGGCCGAGGTGCGTGCTCGAGCCGCAATTGCCAAGGCTTCGAGGCTGGCCTGGGTGTTCAGGACCGTTAGCAATCGGACAGGGTCGGCATCCGGCATCGGGTGATCGATCATCGCGGCTGCGGCGCCGTTTGAAAGCGCAGCTATGACAAAATCATGTCCGTCAAAGCGTTGTCCTTTTAGCGCTATAAATAGGTCATCGGGCGCAACCGCGCGCGTGTCTATCGACACGCCTTGCGCGATCCAACTCGCGTCCGGCCCCAACAAGCCGCCGGTCGCCAGTGCTGCCTCATTTGCTGTCCAAAGTGCAGTCATGACAGGTTTCCGGCTGCGAAGGTGCGCGCCACTTCTGCGTCGTCGAAGGGGCGCACAGTCGCACCTATGATCTGCCCCTGCTCATGCCCTTTGCCGGCAATTACGAGTATATCACCCGGACCGAGTTCTCGAAGTCCTGCCGCGATCGCGTCTGCGCGGTCGCCGATTTCGATCGCTCCTGGTGCTCCTGCCAGAATCGCTGCGCGGATCGCGGCTGGGTCTTCACTGCGCGGGTTATCGTCGGTCACGATGACCCGGTCTGCGAGGCGTGCGGCGATTTTCCCCATTATTTGGCGCTTGCCGGGATCGCGATCGCCACCACAACCGAACGCAACAATAAGCTTGGCAGAGGTATGCGGGCGCAGTGCGTTCAGAACCGCAACCAATGCGTCGGGCTTATGCGCATAATCGACATATACCGATGCGCCATTTGCCAGTGTCGCAACATGCTCAAGCCGACCGCGGACGCCGTTCAGGGTTTCGAGTCCGGCGACAACTTGGGATAGGTGTTTCGAATCTTCCCCAAGAATCCGGCCGTCGGCCTCGCTTGCGACCACCAGACCGAGCGCGCAGAGCGCATTCATAAGTTGAAATTCGCCAGCTAGAGGAAAGGCGATTGCAAATTCGCGGCCGAAGATCCTCAGCGAGACCTGCTGCCCGCTGGTTGTCGCTTTGCGCCGGACGACGCAAAGTTCGCTTCCACGCCATCCATAGGATAGCACTGGATGCCCGGCGCGTTGCGCCGCCGCATTAAGTTGAGCAAATTCGGGAATGTCAGCGTTAAGGACCGCATAACCACCGGGTTTAAGCACATCGGTGAACAGCCGAATCTTTGCTGCCAAATACGAATCCGAGGTTGAGTGATAGTCGAGATGGTCGCGGCCGAAGCTTGTAAATCCGGCGACTCGAATTTGTACGCCATCTAGGCGATATTGATCGAGCCCATGAGATGACGCTTCCATAGCTGCATGAGTGACGCCGGCGTCGGCTAATGCAGCAAGATCCGCATGAAGTTCTACGGGATCAGCGGTTGTGAGCGTGCCATAACGTGTGATCGGTTTTGATTCGATGCCTAGTGTACCCAGACTTGCTGCATCGAAACCCAAATATGTCCAAAGTTGTCTAGCAAAACTGACGGTCGAGCTTTTTCCGCTGGTTCCTGTCACGGCGACGATTGTATCAGGCTGCCTGCCGTAGAATGCGGCTGCCATTTGGGCAAATAATTGGCGGGGCAATGGCGCTTCGATAACCGGGATCGCTGGAAGATTCGGCGCGAGACTCGTTCCAAGTGGGGCCACAATACCAACGGCCCCGCGGCGGGCTGCTTCAGCTATGAAATCGACGCCTGAAGTCTTGCCACCTGGCAGCGCAGCGAAAATATATCCTGGACGCACAGCACGGGAATCGGCGGTAAGGCCAGCAATCTCAACCGTCTTAAGAGCAGCCAGAGCGTCAACGTTGCGCGCATCATGTGTGGTTGTGCTGATCATGAGGTCAATTAGGCGCAATGTGGCGGCCAACAGGATTGACGTCGATTTCCATCTTGGCCTGGATTACAGGCGAATCGGCATCGACCGGTGGTATCCCGAGAAGTGGACCCATCGACGAAATGACGCGTGCGACTGCCGGCGCAGCGACCCAGCCACCGGTTTCGAAGCCAGCACTTTTCTTGTTGCCGTGGGGCTCGTCGATTGTCGCAAAAACCGCATACCGCGGATCGTTCATTGGGAAGACGCCGACGAATGAGCTGAGGTTGGCGTGCTTTTTGGCATATGCACCGAGCATGATCTTTTCGGCCGTGCCCGTTTTGCCGCCCACGAGATAGCCCGGAACATTGCCGAATTGTTTGGCGGTGCCGCCGGTCACGACTAACCGCATCAGGCGTCGCATGGTGTCGGATGTTTCGTTGGAGATCACTCGAACCCCTTGAGGCACCTCACCATCCGGGCGCTCAATCAAGGTTGCAGGCCTTAGGATTCCCCCGTTGGCGATTGAACAGATCGCGCTTACCAACTGAACCGGCGTCACGGAAATGCCGTGGCCGAACGCGATGGTCAGCATATTGATTGGGCGCCACGGGTGAGGAATTCTGGGAGTACCCACCTCCGGCACTTCGAGCGACATTTTCTTTGTAAGGCCAAGTTCATCCATGAAGCGCTCCTGCGCTTCTGGGCCGACCTGCTTCACCATCTGGGCCGACCCAATATTCGACGATATCTCAAAGATTTTGGCGACCGACGAATAGCCCGGCAATTCGTCGCCTTTAAAATCATGTATTGTGAATCGTCCGATCTTGATCGGGTGCCAAGCATCGAAATAATCGGAAAGCCTTACCTTGCCGCTATCCAGTGCCAGGGCGGTGTTGAACACCTTGAAAATCGAACCCATTTCGTAGACCCCGAGGGTCATGCGATTGAAATGCGGATCAGGCTCGCCTTGAGCGGGCTTCGGCTCTGCACCCGGCTGCTCGGGATCGAAATCAGGCAACGACACCATGGCGAGAATTTCGCCTGTATGCGTGTCCATAATAAGGCCGCCACCGCCCATGGCATGGAATTCATCGACTTGCGCCGCGACTTCGCGATGGAGGATGTGCTGCAAGCGGATGTCGATCGAAAGGCGCAACGGGTCAGTGCCTTTGGCAAGATATCCGTCGAAGGACTGCTCTATACCGGCTATTCCGTGGCTATCGATATCGGCATAACCGATAACCTGTGCGACTTCGCTCCCCTCGGGATACAGCCTGCGCTCATCGGGTTGAAAACCGACGCCCGGTATTCCCAATTGGTTGACATCATATTGTTGGCGCGGCGTTAGATGCCGGCGAAGCCAAGTGAATCGGCTTTTGCCCTGCAGTTTCTGGAGAAATTCCCCGTAGGTGATATCGGGGAAAAGTGTCGCGAGTTGTCGCGCAGCATCTGGCGCGTCGATGATCTTTGCCGGATCTGCGAACAAGGAAGCCGTGGCGATGGAGGTTGCTAGCACGTGCCCATTCCGATCGAGAATATCGGCACGCACGACACGATCTGCCGGTGGCAGCATGTGATTCTGATTGCTAGCTCCGGTCCCTCCGAGCACAGCGAGATCGATAAGGCGACCCGACACAACCAATAATGCTAGCCCAAAAAGAGCTCCAACGACGACAAGGCGGGTGCGAGCTTGTTCGAGAGTCTGCCGGGCTATCCCTTCGACAGTCACTATCATTGATGAGGGCTGTGCGACACTTTCAGGCAAGGCGGGGCCAAGGCGTGAACCGATCACGCCTTCCAACGGAATGAGGGTTTGACCCCGCTTCATCAGCGTCGCTCAACCCGAGCTAGTACTAAACGTGCTTCGCCAGCGGTATTTCCAGCCTGCGTCACGTGTTCTGAGTGGGTGTTAATCGTCGTGGTTGTTAGTAGCGCAACGGCGGGTGGCCCTTTGGCGGCCTCTTCAGGTCGATTCAATGCCGGTCGAGAATTTCCCCGCGGACCCTTTCCAACTTTGGCAGACGCTGCTGCACTGAGATTGGCAAGCTGCTCTTCGGAAGGCCTTAAAGGAATCTCTTCCAAAGTGACCACACGCGCTATGGGCGTCGATTCTAGAGCTAGGTAACGCTTTGCTAAGCCATCAATTCTTTGGGGATCATTAAGAGTGTCCCACTCGGCAGTAAGAATGCGGATAGCCTCTTGCTCTTGGCGCGTATCTCGAGCCAGATCGGAAATGTGTTTCTCGACATGTCGAACCTGATAACTCACGTGCATGACTGTACCGCCCGCAACGACCAGTAGGGCGATCCAAAGCAGTGTCGTAATTCGGATCATGCTGCCTCTCCCATCTGGTCGCCGTTAGGCCACGGCGGTGCGGAGGTGCGTTCGGCTGCGCGTAGCTTCGCCGATCGGGCTCGAGGGTTTAGTCGAACCTCTTCGGCGCTCGGGGTGATGGGTTTGCTGGCCAGCAGTCGGAACGATGGAAGTCTTGCTGCGGGGTGGGAGGGAAGATGTCGCGAGCCGGCCGATGCTTTTCCTGATCGTTGTTGCAGGAAGGATTTTACGGGTCGGTCCTCAAGCGAGTGAAATGTTACCACGGCTAGCCGCCCGCCAGGTGAGAGCAGCCGCTCTGCTGCACTCAGGCCGCGGCTTAGTTCACCGATCTCGTCATTGACGGCGATTCTCAGCGCTTGAAACGTGCGCGTCGCGGGATCGATGCCATCACCTTTTTTGGGGACAACCCGACGAATTATGAGCGCCAGCTCGGAAGTCCGGGAAATCGGGCGGGCGCGTACGATCGCGCCCGCAATACGACGCGCGAAACGATCTTCCCCGAAGTCATAAATCAAATTCGCGAGCGCTGATTCTTCCAGATGATTGACAATATCGGCTGCGCTTTGTCCTTTGCGAGCCATGCGCATGTCGAGCGGACCGTCAGATCGGAATGAAAATCCCCGTTCTGCGCGGTCTAGTTGCATCGAAGATACGCCCAGATCTAGAGCCACCCCATCGACTGACTGGATGCCGCAGGCTCTGAGCAGCCGCTCCATATCGCCAAAGTTTCCCTCTACGAGCGTCAGTCGACCAGGGAAGCGCGCGATAAGTGCGGCCCCGAACTTTAGTGCGTCAGGATCTCGGTCAATGCCCCAGACTTGGCAGTTGGCGGCAGCAAGCAGGGCTTCGCTATAGCCCCCCGCACCGAATGTGCCGTCAACGTAGTGGCCGCCAGCCACTGGGGCTAATGAAGCGACCACCTCATCGCGTAGCACGGGAATATGGCTCGGGGCGCTCATAAGAGCATCCCTGCAGGAAGTGTCGGAAAGGGTACCGCCCCGGCCTTGATCGCTTCAGCGGAATCAGCGGCGCGCCTGGCCAGCGCCGATGGTTCCCAGATCTGAAATGTCGCGCCGCGTCCGAGGAAGGCAACCTCTGCGCCGATCTCGACTTGATCGAGCAATGATCTTGGCAATGAACAGCGACCCTCGCCGTCATAAATCAAAGCTTGGGCAGCCCCAAATATTGCTGTTTCAAAATAGGCGCGCTCAGTTGCGAATGGAGGGAGGCTTTCCAGCGCCGAAGCCATCTGCTGCAAACGCTCGACAGTCATTCCCTCGATCGCGGGATCCGATAGTGACCGAAATATAACTAACCCGAGGGACTTTCGAGATTCGACGGCGGTTCGAAAAGGCGCGGGGAAGGATACGCGTCCCTTACCGTCAATACGGTTGGTGTGCGTACTCAAGAACAAAGCCGTGTTCACGTACAGTGACATCGCGCTGTGTGCCCAGACCGTTCCCGCTCGGTTAGCCCCTCAAATCGCGCGCGGTCGCGCAAACGACTAGGGCATCCCACCTCTAGATGGGACAGGGAGGGATATCATGGGATTTGATGGGTAGCAACGGAGAAACGTAGTAGAGCTTAAGTGCTCACAGGATAAAATTTGCGCCGCGACGCTAAATCAGATCCTTTTATGTGACCAAAGCCCGCACGAACGAAATTGGACAAAGTTTTTCCGAAGAAATGTTCTTGTTGTGTTCCGTTCCCCTATTTTAGGTGTTGCAAAAAGTATGTCGGGATCGTGAAGGCAAATAATGCTAGGCGGCCTATAAGCCGGGTTCTGTCCTCGTTTCTTTCGAAACGATGGATGATCATTCCTCTGGGGCATCTGTCACCAGACGCCTCGCGCGATCCACCCGGGCGGCGACCCAGAATCGCCTGGCGAGTTACCCCGCCTTGCCGCCCCTATTCGATCTTGCTCCCGGTGGGGTTTGCCTAGCCGCCACCGTTGCCGATGGCGCGGTGCGCTCTTACCGCACCCTTTCACCCTTGCCGCCTTCTTTGGGCTCTGAAACCCAAAAGTAAGGTTTGGCGGTTTGCTTTCTGTGGCACTTTCCCTGAGGTCGCCCCCGCCGGGCGTTACCCGGCACC
>Ga0182030_10011571_pt1 | contig 17782 bp, 14 predicted proteins | sample 812S3MmetaG_FD_121299 | JGI IMG/M metagenome (GOLD analysis project Ga0182030, IMG submission 121299) | Permafrost microbial communities from Stordalen Mire, Sweden - 812S3M metaG (Illumina Assembly) | ecosystem: Environmental > Terrestrial > Soil > Wetlands > Permafrost | place: Sweden...
CCCCGCGCAGCTTGCGGCTGCAAGCTGCGCGGGGTGCGGGACTTGGAAATAATCAGGACGGCCTTGCAACGGCGGGGCTAAAGCCCCGCCCTTCCAGAGTCGTGGTGAGAAATCCGGGTTAGGAGCGGTTGGCGAACCGCCCTTACTGAAGCCACGCCACTCAATCCAAGGGTCAGAAATTCGGGTTCGTCACGAAAGGCGGGATCATCCTTCGTCTGACCCGTCAGACTGCCGGTAGCCTGCCTGGCGCACCCGACCCAGACCACGGCATAGTCCACACCCAAGGATTGTCGGGGCGGCTGAACCGAGGGGCTATTTGGGTTGGGTGATTCGCATCCCCGTCAATGAGGGGGCCAAAGGAGAAGGGATATAGGCGACCCCGTAAGCAAATGTCTTCGCGCCGACACCCAACTCTTTATGAACGATTCTTGCGGGAGTAAAGATGTTGGCTGCTCCGTGGGAATATGGCAAGGCAGCTTCAATGACGGTGCCTACGGAATAATCTTTGTGGCTTATGATGCGAAAACCGCCCCGCGAAACATTTTCCGTAGAGACGATTTCCTGGCCAAGTACGGGGTGCCGGACACATACAGCGACCTTGAGGTTTATGCGAGGTGACTTCCGTTCCTGAATTGTATGGCGGGAGTCGAGCGCCGCTCGATCGCCCGGATTCGGTTCCTCTCTCGCCGCGGACCGCATCCACAATGTGAGCGTTTTACATTGCGGGCAAGGACGCGTGAGGCATGCATTCGCGAGGAACACTTCCAGTTCAAAAACGTCCAGGTGCACGACCTCCTGCGCGTGGCAGTTGGCGCACTCAAGAAATACCCGGCCCGCCGGGTTCTCCGTGCCATCCAGCAAGGGAAAATTGATGCCCCAGACGTTTACCTCCGGGTGCAGGAAGGCAACCCCATAGTCGCAACCCTCCTCTTTTCCCATGATGGGGCCTACCACTCGTACTGCCGTGTCCAGGCCCGTCTTCAAACATCGGATCGTGAGGTTCTGCTGTGGTACCAAAGCCTGCTTGGAAATTATTCTGGCGCCTCGTCGGCTGAGCACAAGGGCCTGGGTGTTCTCCACGAATTGTCTGCCCCCAGGGTTAGTTCCCGAAATGGTGATCGGGATCTCCAGGAAAACACGGTCGCTAGTGCGCATTTCTTGGCCCTCCGTGTCCACCACCCCAAAGGGAACAATCGGAAACGCTCTCAGTGGGGGTCAATTTCATCGCCTCTATCATATGCCGGGTAACTCTGTCGTTCAACGTCAAATGCCCAGCCCCTTCGAAATCTGGGTGAAAACCGCAAAAATCGTTCCTCTTTCGTCGAGCTATTCATAGATTATGTCGTGGAAAAGCAAGTGTAACGCGAGCGTGGTTTTGCCGGGGCAGCGCTCGACCAGGCTTTCGGGACCCAGGCTTGGGATTTCGCCCGCCCCCGTGATCCCTATCCCCCAGTCCTGTGTCTATCAGTTCGTCGTCCACGCGTAGACCCAGCCCCCGAATCGGAGAGCCAGTGTGGGCTGACGATCCGCCGCATTCATTTGCCGGCCGATGAGAATGCGAGGATTTGAAACCGAAAGCCGCGGGCCTTCAAGTTGCGTTCGCGCTTCCGATGCTTGCCGAGAAGCGGAATTCGTCGGGTCTATATGGCTTTAACCACCTGCACCCGATCGGGTATATAATGCGCCCCGCAGGCAACGTTCTGGCCCGAGACTTGCCAGCCTATAACCCTCCCCGGGCGCGAAAGGAGTTGTTCATGAGCAAACATTTTTCCTTCCTTCATAGTGGTATTTCCGGCGCCGTTTCTCGGCGCCAGTTTGTAGCCGGAACCGTGGCGGCAGGTGCGAGTTTAGTGTTGGGAAATTCCGCACTCGGGCAGACTACGGCATCGGCAAACCCGCAAGCGAAGATCAAACTCGGCTTGGTGGGCTTTGGCGGGCGCGGTAGCCTGATTGGCAGCCTTTTCAAGAAACACGGCGGCTTTGAACTTTGGGCCGTGGCAGATTACTTCCCGACGGTAGCAGATGCGGCGGGCGATGCGCTGGGCGTCGATCCGTCACGGCGCTTCTCGGGCTTCTCGGCTTACCAGAAGTTGATAGAAAGTGGTGTTGAGGCTCTTGCCCTCGAGAACATTCCTGCTTTCATGCCGGATCAAGCCACGGCGGCGGTCAAAGCCGGGCGCCACATTTACATGGCGAAGCCGGTTGCGGCGGATGTGCCCGGATGCCTGCAAATTGAAGCGGCAGCCAAACTCGCCCGGGAAAAGGGGCTGTGCTTCTTTGTCGACTACCAGATTCCCACCGACCCCGTAAACATCGAGGTGGTCAAGCGCGTCCAAGACGGCGGCGTGGGGAAGATCGTGCAATTGGCAACAGTGGGAGTGGGTCACGGCTGCCCCGATCCGCCGAAGACCGGCAATCTGGAGAGCCGCCTGCAAAAACTGATTTGGGTTAATGACATTGCCATGGGATGCGATTATATCGGCAATTACGACATCCACGCGGTGGATGCAGCGCTTTGGGTAATGGGACAGCGGCCCGTCGCTGCGACCGGCTCATGCGCAGTTGCCCGCCCCAACGCCCACGGGGATGCGCACGGCATCTGCTCGGTCACCTACGACTACGCCGACGGCACCATCCAGAATCATTTCGGTCAGGCGCTGGCTGCCGCCGGGGACGCCGTTCTGGACTGCCATGTGTACGGCACAACCGGCAATGCCGTTATCAGCTATTGGGGCAAGGCATCCCTCCGCTGCGGCCCCGGGGAATACAGCGGCCAGGTCGAGAACCTTTACCAGCAGGGCATCGTTCGCAACATTGCGACCTTCTACGAGAACGTGACCCAAGGGCGTTCTGAGAACCCGACGGTGAGGCGCGCGGTGGACAGCGCTCTCGCTTGCATCCTCGGCCGCGAGGCCGCCAGCCGCCGGATCCGTCTGACCATGGATGATTTGATCAAGGAGAACACCCGTCTGAAAGTGGATATAACGGGACTCAAGACGTAGCCCAAACCCAGAGAGTGTGGTGCGGACCAGTATTCCATGTCTACGCCTTTTCGTCCCTAGCAGCGCTCGCCGCCTTGGTTTGATATTGCCTTCGCATGACATGGCGCGAGGATGGGTCGCATGGCCAGATTGCTGCGGCCGTTCGTTCATAACCGTGGGTTCGTCCCTCGATGGCGAAGGCATGGCGTCCTGGAAAAAGGCGCCGCTAATAGGCATGGCGGGCCGGGCCGAAGTCCGCAACGCGCCGGCCTATGAAAATGCGTGTAATGGGTGTCCCTGACGGTTCACGCCCCTTACGAAGGCTATCGCGTTCCCGGCTGTTCATAGGGCGGTTATCACCCCCGACTCTCTGCTCCCCTTCCCTGCCCGATGTAAGAAGGTCTGGCTTGCAACCTATTTAAGTTCAAGCATTTGCCGAGAAATGTGATTCCCATAGACAGGCCGCCAGATCGCGAGATTCGAGCGCTATCCGCCATCGTCGCACCCCTTTTATCCTTGCTCCCCGCACGGCCGGGAGCACACTCGCCCAAGTGACCTATTGTCAAGGGATTACGAACCTTTAGTCCGCCGGCATTGGAATCGGCATACAATTAATAAAGATAAGCCTTGCAACCTGCCCAAATGGCCGGTAGCCTTGTTGTTTTGGGTTGGCGTGCCCGGCTGGTTCTTCCAGCATCAAATAACACGGAGAGGTCATGGCTAGGGCAAAGGGTGTCTCGATCCGCGGTGTTCGATTCCGTCCCGGAGAAGTTGATTGGGAAGATGCACACAGCACGACGCGTGGGAAGCTCCCTGACTTTGATGCGATGCGCGAAGGCAACACGTTCGTGGGCTCCAAGATCACCTCCGCCGGCCTTCTGGCCAAGATTGGAAAATACCTCCTGATCATTACCGAAAAGGATGAGGCGCTGGAAGAATTTGACTTCACTCTGATTCCCCTCCATGCCAAGATTCAAATCCGCTACCATTGACGGATCGTGAGTAGGGGGCATTGGACACTGAACACCACCCTTCCAACCGCTTTTCTACTTACAATTTACAACCCTATGAGCCATCTGGTGGTCACTTGCCCGACAGTGAAAGCGACAAATCGGTAACCCTTCAGGTGATCCACGACGGCATGGGCGCCGCCGATTCTGCCCTTCAACACACCTTACTGCGAAAGTACTTGCTTCTTCTTCAGGAGAATAACACCTTGCCGGGCGCGATCTGCTTTTACACTTCCGGCGTCAAGATGGTCGTGGAGGGCTCGCCGGTTCTCGACGTTTTGCAGTCCCTTGAGGCCCGAGGGGTTCGCCTGATTGTCTGCAAGACGTGCCTCGACCACTACGGATTGCTCGAAAAGATTCGCGTCGGCATCGTCGGCGGCATGGGAGACATCATTGCGGCCCAGTGGTTGGCCGACAAAGTCATTTCGCTTTGACCCCCACCAACGGCATTCCCGCGCGCGACATCTTCGAAATCGGCACCTCGCGGCAAACCATCCGTATGTGCGCCAACGCCGGCAGCGTCGCCCACACATTGCACATCACTTTGAATGGCACCCCCCCCTGCGCCATGGGAAGGGCCGCAGGGCCGTACTATTGCCCGACTGGCCCCGGTCGATTAGCTGCCGACCTGAATCTTGATTGCGCACACCCCTTTCTCGTTTTGACCGTGTTCATAGCGAACTTGGTCCCCCGCCTTCAATTCGCTGAAATCAGCGTTCAATACCGCCGAATAGTGAAAGAAGATATTGGGACCGCCATTGGCAGGAGAAATAAACCCGAAGCCTTCCTTGAGGCTATAAATTGTTCCCTTGCGCTCATCATCCGCGCCGGCAGCGGTGCTTGCTGAACCCGTAACCGCAAGTGACGCGCTCTCTCGCGCCGCAACCGCCACGGCATCCTTCAGTTCCTTGGGTGGCACAAAAATGTTGTTGACCACTGCGTCTTGTTCGGGAAGACAGTCATCAATGACCTTGTGCATCTTAATCAGATAGGTGACTTCATCAAGCAGGGTTTGGGCAGTGCGCGTCTCGCGTTCCTGATTGTTATGGTCCACCCACTTGAAATCCCAGGCTAACAGCATCACCCGTGTTCCCAACGTAGTGAGTTTACGAACCAGCGGCAGGAAATCTCCGTCACAGACCACCAACACAATCACGTCGAACCGCTTATTAATGGCCAGCTCGTATGCTTCCAATGCGAGCCACACGTCAATGCCTTTCTCGCCTTCGGGGGCGAGTGGCAGATAGTGCGTAACGACGCCTTCCCGCACGAGGACGTCATCAAAGATACGTTCCCGAACCAAGATTCCGCGCTGGTCTGCATCTTGAGCTTTCGGTCGACCCCGGAAGTAGTGCGCGTCTACGACCCGGCAATATTTCAGGTCGCGGCCTTCGCTCTTAGACACTTGATCGCGAATAAACTCATGAAGACCCGAAACACTGATGCGGGCTCTTCTCTCATGGTTATAATGATAATAGTTGCTGACATGGAAGAAATAGTTACCGTCATAAAAAACGCCGATTCTGGTAAGTCTGGTGTCCAAGCTTGACATTTGTGCCTCACTCCTCACTGCTCAAACAGCCGCCTGCCGGGCTGAAGCCCGGCGCTACGACTTCTCAAAGATTCCCCTTAAAAAAATCCAAAATGCGCTGGTCAACGTAAGTTCGTGGAACAACTCCCTGGAAGCCATGTTTTTGCCCAGGTTGCAGGTGGAATTCGTAGGGCTTACCGGCGCGGATCAGGGCGTCGAGAAAGTTGATGGTGTTTTGCAGGTGTACGTTGTCATCCGACGTTCCATGGATGATCAGCAGTTGGGCCTTCAGGTTGGCAGCGGCCTCCAGCGGCGAGGAGGTCTTATATCCCGCCGGATTCTCGCCGGGCGTGCGCATATAACGCTCGGTGTAGATGCTGTCGTAGAACTTCCAATCCGTCACCGGCGCTCCCGCCGCGCCGCACTTAAAGACATCGGGCGCGTGCGTGAGCGCATAGAGCGTCATGTAGCCGCCGTAGGACCATCCGCGAATGCCGAGGCGCGAGGCATCCACATAGGGTAGCGACTTCAGGTATTCGACGCCCGTCAGTTGATCTTCCAGTTCGTGCTTCCCCATCTTTTCAAAGATGACGGATTCCCACGCGTGGCCGCGTCCCCACGAGCCGCGATTATCGAGCGTCCAGACGAGAAACCCGTTTTCAGCCAGAAGCTGTTCGTACAGGCTGCCGGCGTCCCAGCGCTTCTGCACAAGCTGGACGTTCGGCCCGCCGTAGACATCAACAATCACCGGATACTTCCGCTGGGGGTCAAAGTTTGCGGGCTTCAGCAGTTGGGCATACAACGTAGCTCCGTCCGGGGCTTTCAATTCCAGATACTCACGTTGGCCCAAAGTATATTCCCCCAGGTGGTTGGCGGGGGCATCGATGGTGGCGGCCAGCGTGCCGTTGGAATTCAGCAGGCGGGCCACCGGCGGAGTATCGGGCGTCGAGAAGCGATCGACCAGGAAGCGGCCGTCGGGCGAAAGGTCGAGTGTGTGCGAGCCCGGCTCCGCGGTGATTCGCTCCAGACCGCTGCCATCCAAGTGGATACGGTAAAGCTGCCTTTCGCGAGGGTCGGGGTTGGTGGCGGCAAAATAGAGCCAGTTTTCCTGCGGGTCCAACTGGAAAAGGGGATCGTCCTGAAAGATCGGCCGGTCCAGCATCCACGCGCCGCGGGTAATCTGCCGCACCAGCTTTCCCTCTGCCGTGTAGAGATAGGCGTGCTGCCAGCCGTCGCGCTCGGAAATCCACAGAAACTCGCGGCCGCCCTTCAAAAAGTGGGGAGAATCGAGGGAGTTCACCCAGTAAGGATCGTGTTCCACAAACAGCACACGGTCGTTCCCCGTCTGTAGCTCCCAGCGGTGCACGGCCGCGTCGGTTTGCGCCCGATTGAGCGCCAGGAAGCAGATAGCTCCGTTATCCGGCGTCCAGGTGAAGGTGGGCCCGAGGTATTCCACCTGTTTGGGGTCAGGAGTTAACGCGGCGGGTTGAGCAGATGGATCATCCACCGCCACCACGCGCAGCGAGGCGCGTGGGTTGGGATCACCCGCCTGCGGAAAGCGTTCATGAGTCAAACTTACGTGCGCCGAGAGATAATCGGTAATGGGATATTCGGGGACCGGGCCGTCGTCGAGCCGCAAGTAGGCGATGCGCTTGCCGTCCGGCGACCATTCGAAGGAGCGCGCCGTCGAGCGGTTGGCCATCTCCTCCTCATAAACCCAATCCAGCCGGCCATTGTAGATCGTGTCACTTCCGTCTTGAGTGAGTTGCAGGACGGCTCCGCTCCTCACCTCCGCCACGTAGAGATCATGCTTCTTCACGAAGGCAATCCGGTCACCCGCCGGGGAGAATGCCGGGACTTCCTTCGCCTCGCCATCCTGGGTCAGGCGCCGTAGCCCGCCGGTTTGGGGATCGAGCAACCACAGATCTTTTTCCCCCTCCATCAGGATCGCGTCACCACGGGGAGACCACTGGTAGGAATTGAGGTCGAGCTTTTCCTGACCAACAGCGGGATGAAAGATGACGGTCTCGGTATGGCTCCCCAGATCGTAGGCGCAAAGCGTGGAAACGCCTTCCTTCCCTTGCGACGACGGGCGGATGAAGGTCAACTGCTTTCCGCCAGGACGCCAACTGAGCGCGATGATTCCCGGCGCTACGACTCTGTCAGGGTGAATGACATCCTGAAGCGTCAACGGCTTCATGCCGGATTGCGCATCGAGCAAATGCAAACAGACAACCAAGAACCCCAAAAGGAAAATAGTCGCACGTTTCAAAGCAACTCTCCTTGAATAAAGGCTCGCCAGCGTCGTTGGGCAACGCCGCCTCAGTCCGCTGACCATTCTAACCGGGATTTCTCCCCCGCGCGGGTGCTGTCCTAATTTGGGGAACGACATACTTCATTCACCCTCTTGTCCAACCGCACAGACGCGCATAAGCCTTTATTCGCCACGAATGATGAAAATAACTCCCCTCCTGATTTAGGAGGGGTGGCGCGCCGAGCGCCGGGGTGGTTGTCTCCAGAAGCCCAAAAAATCAAGTCGCAATCAGCACCACCCCCTACCCCCTCCTCAACTGAGGAGGGAGGCATTTTCATAACCGGCTTCCCTGCGATTTTGTCGACCTCCCGGTAACCTGTCCTTGAGGTAGGCACTGGTTCGACCCGTGAGACGCAAAGAGGTTTGACCGTTACCCGGTTCCCCGCAAGGGGAAAACCGCGAGTAGCCGTAGGTGAAACCTACGGTACCGGTGTTAACAAGAACCTCTCGGCCCTGGCGGGGCCGGACCCTCCGCCCCCTTCAGGGTCGGTAAAATGGGTAGCGATGCGATCCGTGGGCGGCGGCCACAAAAAGTGTGCCCTTGCCCACAGCTACTTCAAAGGAATCCCCTTCGGGGTTACGATGGCGGCCGGCATGGAAGTAAATCGAACGGTTTGGGGAACCGCCTTCGAGGCGGCCCCACTCACCAAGCCACCCGCCTTGCGGGGTTATCTGACTGCTATTCGCTTTCTTTTCATAAACATCGTGGAAGGAAGAGCTTAACTCGTTTATTTTCATCAACATCGTGGAAAGGCGGAAGGCGGTTATTTGTTCTGTGTTTGTTTTCTGAAACTTAATGGAGTTTTGCCGCAATTCCTAACCCCCCCTTTTTTTATGACCCCCGCCACCGCAGAACCAGCTAAATACCTTAATTTCAATGATATAGGATTTTGTAAGGTCTTCGCAAATCGCCGTTAACCCCTTTTGTTTCTGGTAGGTCGCGGAAAGCTGCGCCCTTTTTTCTCCCCGGCTTTCCATATTTCAAGCTAACTGTATTTTTTTCAGTGAGATAAAGCTTTTTTGGCATTTTGGCGCTAAACAACTAACCCCTTTTTTTTCTAGTACATCGTGGAAAGCCGCGAAGCGGCAGTTATTAGTGGAGAGTGGGCAGTCAGCGGTCAGTTTTCAGCTATCGTCAACCGCCGATCCTGGCACCTGACACCCGACACCTTGTCCTTACTGCGCGAGTCCGCTCCGGCGCCAATCTCACTCTAATAGCCTATCGTTAAAGGCCGCCAGCGTTGAGGGAAATAATTGCAGATTTCCTGCCGGTCGGAAAAACCCGCCCATAAGAAGTTCTAATTGTTGCCCTATTTCCCACATGTAGGATTCCGTGGCGTGGGGTCGTGCATTTCCGAGCGCGTCGTAGGGGCGGTTCGCGAACCGCCCCTACTTCGTTCTGATCGGGACGGCAGGGCGACCGGTAATCAGCTTCACACCGCCTACAAAATCGTCAGAGAGCGACTGCCGCAGCAGCGGGCATTTCATCCCATGTTCGGCCGTCGAGTTCCCGCCCGGACTTCTTCTTTCGCGTCCCGCCCCACTGCTTGAAGAAAAATGGTACATTCGCACGCAGGCATTGATCGCGGATTTCCGACACCCATGCTGGGTCCATTGGTCGCGCGCCGGGCCCGGATTCACCACCCACAATCGCCCAATCGATATCCTCGAGATTCAGCGTAGGCAGCGGCCCTACGAGCGGTTCGAGCGATAGAAATTTGACCCTTGCCCGAGTCTGACGGAGATGGTCAATGCGGAATTTATAACTCTGATTCTCGACGCTGACACCCATCCAGATATGGGGCCCCCAGGGCAGGATTGGCGAGAGTTCCACCAAGCGCTCCGATCTCTTTGTCAGGACTTGATAACGATGCCAGTCGGCCCGGCACATCACTTCGAAAGCTCGGAGGATAAATTCCACGGGCACAGCTTTGTGGAATAGGTCGCTCATGGAATTGACGAAGATGGTCTGGGGCTTCTTCCACTTCAGAGGCAATTCTAAGGCGTTCTCGTGGAGGGATAGATCAAAGCCCCTCGCGTAATTGGGTTGGCCCATGGCCTGAAGACGCAGCGCCATCCGTTCTGCGTAGCAATGCTTGCATCCGGGGCTGATCTTGGTGCAACCTGTGAGCGGGTTCCATGTGGATTCCGTCCATTCAATTGTGGAGTTCGTCGCCATAATCCACTTCGCCCGGTCGGCCAAAACGTCGAATGAAGTTTGAGCCAGCGGCTTTCTTAATCATTAGAAAAGCTCACGCTGGCCGCGAGGGCCGATGCGCTTGATTTTCCGCCAAAAGTCATTGCCCCTGGGATTTTTGCTTGCGAACAGCAAGTAATAAAGCAATCTGTTCTGGTCCGTCTTTACCGGAATCCAATCGGCATCGACCGCGAGGTACCCCAGCGATCCCAAATTGGCCAAATACTCCTTGGCGATTTCTGCGCACACCTGATCAAACGATGTCAGGGATTGCTGATAGCGCTCCTTCCACCTCGCGCTTCCCATGAACCGGTCGAGTGCATTCGCATCAATCTGAGTATATTGGTGGAGGTTCATGCGGATTCCCATGCCCTCTGGGAAGTTTATGATTAAATCGATCTGACGACCTGTCGTCAGCCTCCGGATTGCTTCAAATGAAATCTGGGAAATCCCGGTAGGGTCGATGAAGGCAAGTCCCAACCCCTCGTAGGGCAGGCTTGCTTGTTCTATTGTGTCGTTGCAATCGCCGGGAATCATTTTCGTTTTTTCCCATTTGTCCGGCGCGCATTTTTTCGCCCTTGCACCAAGGGCTTCAAAACAACCCTGGTCCATTTCGAAGAAGAAGTATTTTGCAAAATCAAACCCCACAAGTGCGACTAAAGGCGAGCCATCTATTTCCTTTTGCGTCTCACGTATGAGACATCTGCCTGGGCCCGCGAACAGGTCGACATAGTACAGTCTCCCGCCCCACTTGTTTTTCATTCCTACCGAAAAGATTTTCAGGTAGCGTTCCAGATAGTAGAGTTTGTCCTCGGCCCAAGTACCACTGCCGCGAACTGCCAAACCATCCTTCCCAAAGATATCCCGGTCAGCCATATTGCTTGCCATGTTTATAACATACTTTTCATCGCGGGGCCGGATTGACGGGACTTAACCTTGCTAGAGCACCTCGCTTACCGCTTAATTGTAAGCGAATAAAAAGCGAAGCTACAATATTATCCTCCGAATCAGGTCGCACCCGTGGTTCACTCCGTTCTGCCCACGCATTTCGCCTGGCGCATCCCGATGGGCAGGCAGAGAGGACGGGAAGGAGGAGGGGATTCCTCACTTCGCCGGGGCGGATTTATCCCCTGCCTCTGCGCACACCTGCATCCACTTGAGGGTGGGAGTTTTGAGGAACAGTTCGACGATATGAGGGTCAAACTGCTTTCCGCCGCACCGCTCGATTTCTGTCCTCGCGGCGTCAAATCCCGGGCCTTTGCGATAGGACCGGTCGGTCGTCATGGCGTCCTGAGTGTCGGCCACCGCAAATAGCCGTGCCCCGAGCGGAATCTCAGCGCCTTTCAGGCCATCGGGGTAGCCCGTCCCGTCAAAGCGTTCGTGGTGATGCCGCACAATGGTGCTGGCCGGGCGCAAGAAGGGAATGCGCTTGAGGATTTCGTCACCGGCATGGGGGTGCTTGCGCATCTCGACCCATTCTTCCGCGGTGAGCTTGGCGGGCTTGAGGAGAATCGCGTCAGCAACGGCGATTTTTCCGATATCGTGCAGCAAGGCGCCTTGTTCGAGCGAAGGCAAAAGCGCCGGTGGGTAACCTGCCCGCCGCGCCAGGTAGCGCGTGTAGGCGCGCACGCGCAGGGAGTGCGAGAACGTCTCGTGTTCGCGCGCATCAAGCGCCGCCACCAGAGCTTCCAAAGTCATCTGGTAGTTGGATTCGAGTTCGCTCAAGGCCACCTCGAGGTCGCGCGTGCGGCGTTGAATGCTGGTTTCAAGCGAGCCCTTGTATGCTCGCGCCTGACGCGCCGCCACCAGGCGCTCAAAAGCGCGCGCCACACAACGCGTTACCTCTTCCACCGTCAGGGGTTTTAGCAAAAAGTCAGAGGCGTGCATGCGCAGCGCTGCAATGACCGTCTCAACCTGAATCTCTCCCGTCACCAGAATAAACCCCACGTCCCAACGCGTTTGTTGCGCCATGGATAGAAGGTCGAGCCCGGAGGCGCCGGGCATCCACACGTCGCACACGATGAGGTCGAAATCACCGCTCTCGATCGATTCCAGGGCGCAGGCGGCATCGGCGGCCTCGGCCACCTGGGCGGTGACGGGCCTCAGGGCCTCACGGAAAAACATACGTACAGAAGGTTCGTCGTCCACGACAAGAACCTTCGGAAAAAATCGGGGAAGCATAGGTTTCCTCAGCGCACATCTTTTCTCACTCGGGTCAGCACGGAGATTCTGGCCTTGGAGAGAGTCTACCCATAGGGTTGAATCGGCCTTGTCCGCGAACCCTTTAGCCGCAACGCTATTCATTTAAGAGGCCAAAAAAACTGGTTTCTAACATACTCCTGAAGGCCTCCTTCGGGGCGAGAAGCGGGGAGCTGGCAGCCGACAGCTAACAGTAAGTTCGCCCCCGTTGGAGGAACCGCTCAGTACACCTATATTCTGCTGGAACCGGAAAGATTGAGAATTCGAGCCCTCTCCCCTCGCGGGGAACCTGGGAACGGTCAAACCTCTTCGAGTCTCACTGGTGGAACCAGTGGCTTACCTCTGGGACAGTCAAAACTCACTCACCTCGTCCCCGCGAATCCTTCTTTAAGATTTCCTCAACCTTTGCGCCCTTCCTGCCGAAATAAGATGTGATTAATGAAGGCGAGGCCTTCATGAGAGAGTCAAGACCGGCGCCAGAACCGGAATTTGCCTCTCCTAGTGACGCTGGTAGGGCCGAACGTTGTTGGGCCCTCGGAAAAGGTGAGAAAATGCGAGTCCTCATAGCGGAAGACGACAAACCGGTGGCCAGTTTCGTACAGAAGGGACTGGAAGCCGAGCAATATGCCGTGGACATTGCCCAGGACGGGGATGAAGCGCAGTTCATGGTCAGCCAATTCGACTATGATGTGGCGGTCCTGGACTTGACCCTGCCGCGGGTGGATGGGTTGGATGTCCTCAAGCACATCCGCGAAAACCGGCCGGCTTTGCCCGTCCTTATTCTAACGGGGCGCAACCGCGTGGAAGACCGGGTGAAGGGGCTGGACCTGGGAGCCGACGATTACTTGACCAAACCCTTTTCGTTCACCGAACTCTCCGCCCGGGTTCGAGCGCTCTTACGCCGGGCATCAATGCCCGCGGAGATTGCGCTGCGGGTAGGCGACCTGGAATTGAATCGCGTGGAACGGACGGTGAAACGCGCCGGGAACGCCATCGTCCTTACCCCCAAAGAATTCTCTTTGCTCGAGTACCTGATGCGCAACGTCGGCCGTTGCGTGACCCGCGCCATGATCATCGAACACGTCTGGAATCTTTCCTTCGATACGATGACCAACGTGGTGGACGTTTACATCAATTACCTGCGGAAAAAGGTGGATCAGGCCTTCGAGCGCAAACTGATTCACACCATTCGGGGGGTAGGTTATCAAATTGGGGACGAGGCCTGAGGGAACCAGTAATCGGGTGATCGGGCGATCCGGTGATCGGCTGACCATTCTATCGGGCTACGCTCGTGGGGTGAAAAAATGGAAGATAAGAAGCAAATATTAAGTCACGGGAAACCGCTAGAGGAAGGTCATGTAGAATTGGCACAGAGTTCTTCTTTTTCACCCGATCCCCCGAACCCCCGATCACCCGATCTGTTTACCCGGCCCCCCGATAACCCGGCCTGTTCACGTGATCACGCGATCACGCGATCACCCGATTCCGAGCACTGCCGCGAATGCCTCGCGGCCATGGCTCATCGCCTGGCTCAGCCCATGACCGCACTGCGCGGAGGCATCGAGTTGGGCCTGATGGGAAAACGCACAGCGGCGGATTACCGATCCCTGCTCGAGCAATCGCTGCAACTCTCCGACACGATGGTGCAGTTGATTGTATCCATGCGTGACCTCGGCGAGTCGAGCGCACAGGGGGGGGCCAACCAATGCGTCCTTCTGGAAGCGGCGGCCACGGAAGTCCTGGCGGAAATGGAGGGTCTGGCCGAATCCCGGGAACTCCGTCTGCAACTCAACCCAGAGGGAACAGTGAAGGTTTGCACGAATCCAGATCGCCTTCGCGAAGCGCTCCAGAGTCTGCTGGCTTGGGTCATCCAGAACAGCGCCGGCGGGGGCGTCATCGCCATGCAAATTTCGGCGTCGGAGGGGGAAGCTCAAGTGTTCGTATCGCCCCCGCGATTGGACATGCAGTATCTTCAGATCAAAATACTTGAAGAATTCACCAACCCCGGCTTGCTCTTTTCTCATGCCACCAAGAAGGGCGCGCTGGGATGGGCTATCAATCAGCGCCTTCTGGACGGCCTGGGAGGCAAGCTCGAAATTCTGACCGACGGCCCGGATGCCGGATGCATTCTTGTCCGCTTTCCCTTGGCCCCGCAATCTGAAGTGGGGAATCCCTCATAAGGTTTTTCTTTTCCCAAAGGGGTTAGCTGGCGACTCGGAGTTGATCGTGGAATTTTGCTGCCCCTTTAACTTAGAGGAATTTAACCCTGGTTTCATGCCCATCTAAGAATGTCATGGCAGGAATAGAGCCTACCCAGCGAGGAAATGATGATTACCAGCGCCCTCAATGCCGACCGGAAAGGCCGCCTTTCCACCATCGTCGCCAGCCCCGACGCGCTCTTGCGCAGGCGCGTCTTGCAGCAATTGGCTGCGCGCAGTTGCTTCGCGGAGGAAGCCTGCGGCGGCGCCGAGGCTCTCGCCTTAATAGAGGAAGGCGTCTGCCGGACTCTGCTGCTCGATCAATTCCTGCCTGACTTAGATGCGGGAGAACTTGTCGTCATGATCCACGCTCGCCACCCGCAGGTAGAGATTCGCATGCTCGACTCCCAGGGGGAGAAGGGAGCCGGCGGTGGCGGCCTGGGTTTGCACCCGGACGCGAGTGAAATGTTCCGCCTGCTCCAGAATTCCCGCGAACCGCGCATTCCCACGGAACTCTCCCACCCGCTTGAGCGCCTTGCGCCACCTTCCCTGGCGTCCACAGAGGACATTGAAGCCCTGCCCGGCATGACGGGCCACAGCCCATCCCTGCACCGGGTTTATCGCTTGACCCGGCTGGTGGCCCCGCGGCAAACCACGGTTTTGCTAACGGGCGAGACGGGAACCGGCAAGGAACTGGTGGCGCGCGCCCTGCACGCGTTGAGCCCGCGGCGGGAGCGGCCGTTCGTGGTCATCAACTGCGCAGCCATCCCGGAGCCTTTGCTGGAAGCCGAACTGTTCGGTTACAACCGCGGGGCGTTCACCGGAGCTTTCCAGTCCCGCGTGGGGCGCATCCAGATGGCGCATGGCGGCACCGTGCTCCTCGACGAAATCGGCGACCTTCATCTCTCGATGCAAGCCAAGCTCCTACGCTTCTTGCAGGAAGGCGAAGTCCAGCGGCTGGGCAGCTCTGATACCATGCGCGTTGACGCTCGCGTTATCGCGGCCACCAACGCCGGCCTTACTCGCCTGGTCAAAGAAGGACGCTTCCGCGACGACCTTTATTACCGGCTGGCGGTGTTTCCCATTGAGATCGATCCCCTGCGTCTGCGCCGCGAAGACATCGCGCCCTTGAGCGAGGGATTCCTCGATTTCTTCTCCCAGGAAGCGCACGCTCCCGCCAAGATCTTTTCACCGTCGGCGGCGAGGGCTCTCGAACAATATTCATGGCCGGGGAATGTGCGCGAGTTACGCCAGGTCATCGAGCGCGCTTTCATTCTGGCAGAGGAACAGAGGGAACTTAAGCCCGAACACTTCCCGTGGGGGGCAGGAGAATTTTCTTCTGAGAGAAATCTTAGAACTTCGGCCTAGAGTTGGCACACCCCGTGCTTCCGAGGCATATTGCCATGCAGACTTTGCCCGTTGATCGGCAAAAAAAGCTCGCTCCACCCGATGGCTCCCCGCGCTCAGCGCGGCGAGCTTTGGCGGCCGCCTTCGCTTCCTTTACGCAGACGGCCGGGGCGCTCGAATCAACCTATACGAAGCTGCAAGCGGAAGTCAGCCGGCTACGGCACGAACTCGAGACCAAAAATCGCAGCTTGGCACAAAGCTTGGAAGAGAACCAGCGCATGCGCACTTACTTGGCCAGAATCGTGGAAGGCTTGCCCTGCGGCGTCCTGGTATTCGACAGTAGAATGAATTTGCGCGTGATCAACCCGGCGGCGAGCCGGTTGCTCAATACGGGTAGCGAAGACCTTCCCTCGCCTGAAGCCTCCGTCCCTCGCTTCTTGGGATCCTTGACTGCCGCGCTTCCCAAGGAAGATTTCAGCCATGAACAGGAATGGGTTGTGGAGGGTGCGCAAGGCGAGCGGACGATCGGCGTGACGCGAGCATGTTTCCAGGCGATAGGGTCTGGCGACGACTCCATCTTCACCCTGCGCGACCTGACGGAGGCCAAGCAACTTGAACGGGAGCGCGAGGTTTCGCGCCGCACACAGGCGTTGGCGGAGGTTGCTACCCTGCTCGCCCATGAGATTCGAAACCCCCTGGGTAGTCTGGAGCTGTTTGCCGGGCTCCTGGCGGATGCATTGGCAAACCAGGCCGAGTTGCAACCATGGATTAATCATGTCCAGGCAGGCCTGCGGTCATTGGCCGCGACGGTAAACAACGTCCTGCATTTCCACAGTCAACCGTCGGCGCAACTTCTTACCGTAGACCTGCTTCGGCTCGTCGGGGACACGGTGGAATTCTTTCGGCCGCTGGCCCGGCAGAAGGAAATGCAAATCGAGTGGCGGGCGCCCAGGGGCCCAGTTACCATCCTGGCCGACCCATCGCGACTCCAGCAGGCATTCTTTAATCTGGCGCTCAATGCCTTTCGGGCGATGAAACCGGGCGGGAAGCTTTCCGTCAGCGTCTGCCGGCGCGAAAAGATTTCCCACCCCACGGCCGCCGTGGCTTTTGCGGACCAAGGAGTGGGCATCCGCGCGGAGAATCTGGAAAAGATATTTGAGCCGGGATTTACTACCCAATGCTCCAGCCCGGGGTTGGGTTTGGCGGTGACCCGTAAGGTTGTCGAGCAACACGGCGGCACGATTCAAGTGGAAAGCCGTGAGGGGCAGGGAACTATTTTCACACTCGAGCTTCCCATTGAAGGAGTTGAGGAATGAATCAAGTTCTGGTAGTGGACGACGAAGCGGCCATGCGCGCAGCGCTGGAAGCGAATTTCCGCCGGCAGGGGTGGAAAGTGACGACGGCCGGAGGAACCAGCGAAGCGTTAGAGCGTTTCCGCCTGGCGCCTTGCCCGCTGGTGGTTACCGATATGCGGATGCCGGATGGCGACGGCTTGCGCGTCATGCAAGGAGTGCGCGCCCTGGCGCCGGAGACCGCGGTGATTTTCCTGACCGCCTTCGCCAATGTGCCGGAGGCCGTAAATGCCATGCGGGAAGGCGCTTGCGACTACCTGATCAAGCCCGTCTCCTTCGAGCAATTGAAGGAATCGGCCGCGCGCGTTCTGGGTTCACGCCTGGCCAGGAGCCCGGCCCCAAGCAATGGAGAGTTTATCGGCACTTCGGCGGTTACCCAACGGCTGATTGAGCGCACCCGGCAAGTGGCGCGCACCGATGCGGACATCCTCCTGGAAGCGGAAAGCGGCACGGGCAAGGAACTGCTTGCGCGACTGGTGCATCGTTCCAGCCCGCGCAGCCAGCGGCCCTTCGTGGCGGTAAATTGCGCGGGGTTTCCTGACACGCTGCTGGAGAGCGAGTTGTTTGGGCACATGCGCGGCGCCTTTACCGGGGCGATGACGTCCAAGGCGGGGAAATTCGAATTGGCCCACACGGGCACTCTGCTGCTGGAC
>Ga0182030_10011572_pt1 | contig 17782 bp, 12 predicted proteins | sample 812S3MmetaG_FD_121299 | JGI IMG/M metagenome (GOLD analysis project Ga0182030, IMG submission 121299) | Permafrost microbial communities from Stordalen Mire, Sweden - 812S3M metaG (Illumina Assembly) | ecosystem: Environmental > Terrestrial > Soil > Wetlands > Permafrost | place: Sweden...
CAGTATCTTTCTTTGTCCAAGCCCTCTATGTCAGCCCGCTCCGGTCAGCATACGTTCAAATTCTAATCGCGCTGTTTCTATCTTCGAGCCTCGGCCCAGAGACCTTGGCTGCAGATACCTCATCCTCAGTGCAAGCTTCTGATCTGCTTTATTTCCCTCGTTTGGGCTTGGCGGTCAGTCGCGAAATGTCGATTCGCAAAATCGATACAGGCTCACCTTCCGAGCGAGCCCATCTAAAGGTAGGTGATCGAATTACGTTCATTGAAGGTCGCCAAGTCATCCAGTTGAATGTGAACGATCGTCTTCATTTATTGACTGGCAATTCTGGTACTGTGTCGCATTTAGTCATTGTTCGGGGCAACAATCCCTACTCAGTAGCGATTACTCGCAGTGATTTATCGGTGCGACAGAATACAAGCATTGTACTCGTACAGACTCCTTTACAGTCAACGATTATTCAGGAGACAGAACTCGATCGCAAGCTCATAGAAGTCGAAAGCAAGACGGTTCATACAGACGAGGTTTACCATCAGGTCCTAAAAGGATTGGCGTTGCTTCCTCCTGATGTAAAAAGAGCACTTCTTGATTATGGGGTTAAGATCATCCTCGCGCCAAGTCCTTCGGCATCGGATAATGAAGAGGGTGGATGTTATTACTCTCCCAAGGACAACCAAGTCGTTATGCACGAGCCGCCGCCCGCAAAGATGAGTCGATTTCCGATAACGACGCTGCATGAGTTGGGGCACGCATACGATTGGATGGGTGGACGTATTTCAACCAGTGCTGACTATCAGCAACTCTATGAGAACGATTTGAGCAGCTCGAAGTTCACCCCGGAATCAAGACAAATTCTGGCCCATTTCCTTCAACCGGGTCAGCCCGGCAAGACTGAATGCTTCGCCTCACTGTTTGCGCGCAAGTATTACAAAGAACCCGACAGGCGTCTGCAGGAGCTTGAGATAGCGTTTCCGACCGCCTCCAAGTTCGTCCGGGATTTGAGACCTTAGGAAGCAAGCACGCGATCTGCATTGAGAGTGAGCCGTTAAGCAACATTGATGGCTAAAAGGAGTGGCAACTTCCATCGGCTTGGGTGGCGAGGAGAGAGATTTGTTCAAAAAAAGCTTAGCGGAAAAGATCTGACTATCAATGCCGTGTCATTGACAAGTCGGTGCTCAGACTTTGCCAAAGTCCAGTTATAATGTCTCCAAGCTCGATTCATCAATGAATCAATCGCAGCGTTCATACTTACAAAGCACTGATGTATCAAATTCGATGGCAAAGGTTCTTATTGTCGAAGACGACAAAGACATAGTACTCACTATTGAAGACGCGCTTTTAGCCGACAACTATACGGTAGAGGCTGTCTATACGGGCCCCGACGGGTTGGATCGTCTAAAATACTATGAATTTGATTTGGTGGTGCTTGACTGGGATTTGCCAGGGATGAGCGGTGTAGAGATTTTGCGCGAGATTCGGGCGCAAGGCAAACGAGTGCCGATTCTTATGTTGACTGGCAAAAACGCAAGCCGAGAAAAACAACAAGGTTTAGATTCAGGCGCCGATGATTACTTAACGAAGCCATTTGACCTCGGTGAATTAAGGGCTCGTCTGCGAGCGCTGCTGCGGCGGTCCTCCGGCTCGCCAACATCAGTTCTAAAGGTTGGTACCATCGAACTTGATCCCATCAACGTGAGAGTCACCAAATCTGGTGCCGAAATCCGGCTTCTGCCAAGAGAGTTCGCCCTGTTAGAGTTCCTTATGCGTCATCCAGGTCAGGTTTTTTCCGCAGACGCCCTTCTGAATCACGTCTGGCATTCTTCTTCCGATTCCAGTCCTGAAGCATTTCGAATGTGCCTCGCCAGATTGAGAAAGAAAATAGACACCGGTACTGGCGAATCTGCAATTCAGACAGTGCATGGGATGGGTTACAAACTTTCTATTTAACAAGCCCGAGCTTCTGGGTTATTCACTCTAGCCGAACGATTCATTCAGTCTGCTCAGGCAAAGCGTGTCACGAGTATGTTGCATCTAGCACGTATTATTTGTTTAGGACAAGATTGTTGCTTGTAGTATCAGGCACTAAACGAAGCTCTCTTTAGATTTGCAAATGAGGTAGATTCCATTATTCGATGCAGAGATATGCTCGAACTATTTACGCCCGTAGCATTCGAAGCAGTGAGGAAATTTTGAAATGAAACAGCAAAGAGACAGCGGCTTAAACACATTAATATCCTTGGCAGTGGCTGCAACTTTTTCAAGTAGTTTCGGTGCATGTACCGGCGCCGCCAATGCCGCTTCTGAGAATGCTGCAACTACTGCCGGCATAGTGGCATACAAAAGCGGAAGCTATCAAATGGCGGCTAATCTTTTGAACGAGGCGATACATCCGGAACTTGCCAGTAATGCTACAGCAATGTACTACAGAGCCAATGCCTTTGTGCAAATCGGCAGACCCAGATATGCCCTGGAACACTACAAGAAGGCTAAGGCGATTACGCAAGATCCAGCAATGATTAAACTATGCGATCAGGCGATAGCTACGCTGTCAACCGGTTTGCTTCAAGGAACCATTAGACCGCGGATGCCAAAGGCAGAAAATAAATCGATCAGTGCCTCCGCTGACTCGGCCAAGAAAGAGCCTGAACATGCCACCACAAGTTCCAATCAGAGACAATCTCAAAATGGAGTCAACGTAGAAGTAACCCAGGAACTAAAGCCTACTCCGTACGATCTGTCATTAGTCGAAGCAATTTCCAAAGGACCTGAGACCGATACCGTCTATAAAGAGGTATCGTTGGCGGTGGCAGCGATTCCGCTACGAATTAAGAGGCAGTTAGACGATGCCGGCGTGCGTTGGAAAGTAGTTCCGACCCTCGTTGACTACAGTCCGGAAGCCGCCGGCAGGGTCTCGCCCGGCTGGGAAGGCAAGGACTATAGTTACGTCGGTGGAACCGTTTTGCGCAAGTCCAATGAGGTAATCATAGCCGTCCGAGCACGACGTAGCAATGACGGTGTGCTCGATTTGTGCAAACACAGGAGACGTTGCACATTGCATGAAACAGGCCACGCATTTGATCACATTGTGCTGAATACTTTCTCTGCAACACCGGAGTTCCTGGATGCTTATGCTTTCGATTGTGAAAGGCTCAATGCGGCCCAAAGGCAGCACCGTGCTTTCGAATTGCAGCCAGGAGGTTCCGGTCCGGCAGAGACTTTCGCTACTCTATTTGCTCAGGCTGTGGAACAAAAGGCCCATTTGCGAGAAGATATCGTCAACGATCTTGCTAAGGACTTCCCTCGTTCATTCGAGGTCGTTAAGCGCCTGATTAGTTAAGGTTCCTCTTGCTAGCGCCGCATCAGTGTTTCCAGCACGTATTCCAATAACATTATTCTTTAACTGGTTCTATAGTTCTATACCGCTTGCTTCTATAAGATCTCGATTGATTTTTTCTCCATCGAGTTGATGAAGAGAATGTCGAGCCCTGGCCTGACGGTCCCACTTCTGCACAACTTCGTATGCAGTGAGGTCAATCCATTTCAGATTATGCAATTCGAGCGCAGCTTCCTCACAACGTCCTAATTTAATAACATGATTTCTGAAAGTCCCGAGCTGTTCATTTCAATATGGTGATTCAGAACTCAGGAATTATGGGAATTTTTATGGGGGTAATTCAATGACAGGGATCGGCAAATGATGAACAGATTTATGCGAGTATTCCTTACCTTGTCATTGGCGGTTCCGCCACTCCTGGCGCATGCCCCCATGTCCGCATCCGGGATCGAAAGTATAAAGGCACTAATCAAAACCTGACAAACTATGTGAGATTGGTTTGGGATAGAAAGGATTTCGTAACGATCATGTATGAAGGGGCCACGTATAGTAATCTTGGCACCAGCCCTTCTGACTATTTGAAAATCTTTGAAAATGGCTGTACATGGGGAGGTCTCTCGATGGATGTGGGATATCCGGACCTGCCGGTTTATCATGATCAAATTGAAACCATCGCAAGTTGGTATACGGCACGAGGTAGAAGTGGGATGGTCCCAAGAATTTAGGGCAGTCGCTCTGTCTTGAATTGAGCACCACTTATTCCTGGCAACTCCCAGTCCAGAACGACCAGGTCAAGTTGAAAGAGAATATTCAATCTGTGCTCGAAGATTTTTGTTTTTTTATTACCTTGCTGATCTTCAGCTCACGCTGCGGTCGCGGCACTCGGCAAGCCGATGCTGATCTTCTCCATAGATCAGGGCGCTCAAAGTGAGGCGCTGGCGAACGGCGATTTGGCAAGCATGCAACGTGTGCTCGATGGATGTGAAGTCGTTCGATAATAAATTCGACACTTACGTTTGCTATCAGGTTCGGTGGAAAGCGCTGCTCGGATAACGTTCTGCGTCTGGTGGTTGCCATTAAAATAAGGTTTCTACTGGACCCTCTGTCTTCCTTCGCTATTACAAGAGACCCGAAGTTTGATTTAGGAAAGCCGTACAATAAATCATATGGTCAGGAAATATCGGTTGCTCAACTGGCTGGATATAAAACACTCTAAGAGAACCTTTTAGTTGTCCCCGCTGCATGAGCAGGAGTCCGGTCGATAATGCTGTTAAGAAGACATTCTTGATGTTCATATTGCTAACCCTTTGGCAGTTACTACGCTAGTTTGTCGGTTATCTCGCGGACCAAGAATTTCTTGGAATAGAGCCATTAGTGTCATTTGCTCCATTCCGAATATAGTAATAATTAGATGTATCAAAGTTGCAACGCGACAAGCAATTTTGCCTCACTGCGGTGCTCGTTTCTTCAAGTTCATTTTGTCGGCAACGGTTGATTCACTCGCTTGAAGTAAGCCCTTAGACATGCTCCTGGGCCGCCACCTGGTTGATTCCCGGCTTCGAACGAAGTAGGAGTCCCGTCGAGATCCTGCACTATGGTGCCCGGAATATCAAATGCCCAGCCAATTATTCCTATTCCGCGCTCTTCAAGATAGTGCAATAACATCAACGGGGTATGGGATAGTTGCTTGCCGCTAAGTCCTCGGAACCATGGTGGAGTAGGTTGCCCCTGCTTAGGAGTGGGCTGGCACCATTCGGTGCATATAACTGGTTTTGATTCTACTGCAAGAAATCCAAAGGTTTTATTCCAACCGTCCGGTGTAAAACCGCTATGGCCAAAATATGGATGCACACCGTACACAGTTTTTGCATCAGGATCGAAGATTTGAGGGGCTCCCTCAAATGTACCGCCCCACAGCAAACCCTCAACAATGAGCAGATTATGAGAACCGGTTCCTCGCACGTCATGAATCAAAGCTTGCATACCTATGATTTGGTCGCCTCCATCAGGATCGATGCCACCAGATTTCCACAGCCGCCAGTTGTCTGGGCTGGGACGAAGGGCCGGTTCATTGAACAATTCGTAAATTACACCGCCGTCCGAGTTGAAAGCACTGCACAGTGTATGTAATGCTCTTCGTGTTGCTTCCGTAGGCATTTTGTGGGTTATCGAATCGCCACTGGCTCCGTGTTGGTCCTGCACTGAGACGATTACAACGAAACCCAGGTCACGAGCCATTTGCACGCCTCGTTTCAAATCAGCAAGATATTGCTGCGAATAGAGGGGGCTTTGCGGATCAAGTCCTGGTTGGCTAACTTGAAATCGAATCGTATTTGCATTCCATTTAAGTGCGTTCAACAGTTCTTGCCTTCCAAAATGCTCTCGTGCTGTTCGAAAATTCCCTCTAATTATATCGGCTGGAGCAACCAGTCCCACAATCTGCACGCCGTTGGGAATAAACACGCGCCCGTTGTAGATAATATGTGTAGTGCTTACTGAAAGTACGGTTGCCGCCCCTGGATTAGACCCACACCGTCCTGGTAAAAGCGAAGTTAGAAGCAGAAGACTTGCGAGAAGCAAACCGTAAGTAGGTCTAATCATTAGTTCGTCCTTGTCTAGGCTTGGAAAGGTTTTACAGCGATCGCGCGAGGGGCTTTAGGGTGACGAATGATGAAAATCGTCGTAGGAATAAAGGTACGGCTGTGGCGTAACATAGTTGTGACATTGAACCGTCTGATTCGTACCGTTATAACCCGTATCCAGTGCTGGTCAGCTGGTGGGAGCGAAGCTACTCCAACCGGAAAACGTTCCTAACTCCTAACTGGAGACAGGCGGAATCACCTATCTTGAAAAACATAGATAGGAAATTCAGCTCGATAATCCGACGCCCATGGAATTCTTACCAACACTAGAGCGTACCAATCTAGATCATAAGCTGGTCGTTCATGGTCCACGCTCTTAGGAAGAACGATTTCCTGTTCGATTTCACACTCGATATAGGGCTCGAATACGAAATTCTGCCCTGTTGTTACCCATTGCTCGAATATCGTTTTGAAGTAAACATATCCAGCAGCGTTATGGCTTCCCTGAGCCAATGCCTTTCTTTGCACAATAAACCAATTCGAATGCTTCTTCGGGATACATCTGAGTGAAAGGTTCCTCTTGCTGGCGCTGCATCAGTGCTTCCAGCACGTTTTCCAATGACATTATTCTTTAACTGGTTCTATACCGATTGCTTCTATAAGATCTCGATTGAATTTTTCTGCATCGAGTTGGTTAAGAGCATGTCGAGCCCTGGCCTGACGGTCCAACTTCTGCGCAAGTTCGCTTGCAGTAAGGTCAGTCCATTTCAAATTATGCAATTCGAGCGCAGCTTCCTCACAACGTCCTAATTTAATAAGAACACCGCCATGCGCTGAATGAGCAAGACCCCAGTCCGGCGCCAATTGAATGGCTCTTTCGAAGCTTGCCAGTGCCTTTAGGTAATCGTCCTGGCGAAAATAGATTTGTCCCACACGCAGATAAAAATAAGCTCTTGGTTCAAGACTCACCAAGGCTTGAAACTCTTGAAGAGCCAAGCGGTCGTTTCCTGATTTGACATAGAGCTCACCCAAGGACCAATGAGCTTCGATATTGTCGGAATCTCTGCTGACGACATATCGCAGGTCTCTTTCCGCTAAATCATCAAGATTTATTTCCCGATACGCATTCGCCCTGTCAAGGTAACTGTCGAAACGGTGCGGCTCTGCAGCAATTTTCGCGGTACAAAGAGCAATGACTTCCGAATAGTCCAGGCGGATCACGGCGCTGCGAAGTTTCCAGAATTCAGCCTTCTCCGTTTCAGCCAAATATTGAGAGGACGTATCGAGCGAGGATCGATAAGCGTACAGCCTATTCAACTCCGCTTCAGCCAAGCGACACTCTTCTCCGCATGTTTGCCTGGCATCCATTGTCGAGGCGCGCAAACTTGCTATTGCCTGCGAGAGCTGCTGTTTCAATTCAAATGCAAAGCCTCTATAGAGTTGGTCCTGATAAACCTTTGTCCGGCAAATCTGAAGTTCATCCCAGGATTCCTTCCAGGTCGCCCGGCTTCCTTCCAGGTTGTCAGTGTGCTTCGCATTGTTCCTAGCATTGATATCGGCCAGCGCCAAGTTAGGTCTTCCTCGTCGCACATAGCACTTTGCTCGAATGCCTAAGGCAAAGTATTCATCTTCATACTCAGCACTTTTCGGACGAATGCCTCGGGCAGCAATTGCATCAGTGCATGATTCAATGGCTCTTAGAAACCTTCCTAATTTCAAGTAGGCCGCTGCCTTTAAGTCAAATCCTGTCGTGCTCTTCTGCAATTTTAAGGCGGACTCGGCATCAGCTAGGGCAAGCTGATACTTCCCTGCTTCTAAATATGTCCAACCTCTCTGCTCATAAATTCTTGCCAAGACGTTGTTTGAGACTCTTTCAGAAGCAGGAGCGCTCAGCTCATTCGCGATCAATTGAGTTGCCAGCTGTAATGATTTATGGTATTGCCTTTCATACCGAGCTCCGGTCGCATCACTTAGCTGCTGGTAAACATTTCGGTAATGCCGCTCGGAAGTATAGTTGGTCCATAGAGCAGGCCGCATCATTGGCAAGCCGTTCCAGGCGAGAAATACACAGAATAGGATAGCTAAAATGGGAGAAACTATTGATGGCACAAAGGTGGCCAGGCTGGCGAATTTCCTTACAGCGGTTGGTTTCAAAAAGAACACACGCCGGAGGCTTACAGGCTCAAATGTGCTTTGTGGTGCGTTCTTCAAAGATACTTCCGATGACTTAGGCTCGGCCGTCTTAAGATTCACTTCCTCGACACTCCGCTCGACAGCAGTGACGCCCTCCGTGTATGAAGTGTATGAGGGCTTATTGAATGTAGGCTGCACACAATCTCCGGGCTGCGACTGCATCAATTCTTCAATGTCTCGCAAGAGAGCTTGTGCAGATTCATACCGGTTACGAAGATCGACTGCGGTAGCCCTGGCAACAATCTCATCTAAGCGGTTGCTCACGGAGTCCATTTTCTCTGCCGGATGGGACGCGCTAATGGGTTCGGGTGCAATTCCCGTCAGCAAGTAGTAGAGCGTAGCTCCTAATCCATAGATATCGCTTTGCGTTCTTGACTGTCCTCGGAATTGTTCAGGAGGAACATATGCATGCTTACCAACGATATTACCGGTGGTACTTTCTTGCTCGTGTTGTGCAACATTGAAATCAATCAGTCTTAAATCGTCTTGCGCAGAACAAATCAAGTTATCTGGCGTGAAATCTCTGTGCACTATCGGTGGTGTCAAGCCGTGCAAGTGAATCAAAATCTCGCACATTTGCTTCGCCAACCGCAACACGCGCTGCTCGCTAAGCGGGCGATCATTCCGAACGATCTCTTGCAAGCTGGAGCCGGTTAAAAACTCCAAAACCAGGTAAGCTCTATGATCCTCCACAAAGAAATCTCTGAGTTTGACAATCTTTTCATGGTTCAATGATTTGAGAATGCGTGCCTCATTCTCAAAAGCCTCGAGCGCAGCTTTTCTCACCACTGTGCTGACGTAGACAGGCAAAATGGATTCCTTAAGGACTATTTGTTCGTTTTTGATCACGTCCAGGCATAGATATGCGAACCCTTGCCCGCCTACTCCCAAAGGTCGAATCACCTCGAATGCCCCATCTTTCACAGAAGCGCCGGTAATAAGCGGCTTAAGACGCTCTCGTTTTGGGGCAGCAGTTAGTGCTTGCAGCCATAATTCGGTATAACTATGATTGCTGGGGATTTGCAACACCTCGGTGACTTGAGGTTGGCGTGGAACTAACGCCCCCCACTGTTGAATCGCCTTAAGAGCCAGATCTCGATCTGCGGCAGAGCCAATGCACTTCAGTTGCACTTTCAAAACTTCGGAAGGAGCAACAAATGATATGCAGCTAGAGCCAAATCCCTTGGCACCTGTTTTGTCTATTTTTATTTCTTTCAAAGAGTCCCAGCGAAACAGATGTCCAGCTCTAGGCCACACGCGCGTCCAGATGAAGCGCAGTCCTTCCGGTGTAAATAAAAGATATGTCGGCTGCCGAAAAAATGAGAACGATGCAAGCAGGGTTCCGAAGCCAAGGAACGTCGCCAGGAGAGGCAATAACGTTCGCAGAAAGTCACCTTGCCCGCCATGTGCTGCAGTCAATAGTTTGGAAGTGGTCGGATATAAAACAGTGGAATTCGCCTGATGTGCTTGCAGTAGGGGATGTGAAAAAGAGTGTAAATTGGTATCAACGAATCCGATCAGCCAGAAGACCCAGGCAAAAATAGCCACGCAACCGGCAATAGCTCCTGCTGTTAACAAGGGTCTGCGCTTGAGAATGGAAAAACGCTCCTCGATTTTTCTTTCCAGGTCAAATTCGCGATAACTTAGGCAGACGTGTTGATGACGGTGGGATCGAATAGCATCTTTTGGAGCAAGAGATACGGTCCGGCCATTGAGAAACTTCAGAAGAGCGACAACGGTAAACTGAATGGGGTACCACAAGTAAGTTCCCATGAAAAAGCTGGGTAATAAGATTGCAGCAACGCTGAACGCAGCGACATAGCGACGGCGCCCCCACTCGACTGGCGAAAGAATGTAGGCCAATTTGGCTACAAAGAAAGCTTGGATAGCTTGACATACAATCCACCAGCCGATAAAGCTTTGCATTGCACCAGGTGGTAAAGGATCATTGTCGTAATTTGCCACGCTAAATCTGAGTATAGTCATTCCGGCAATGACAAAAATCCACTGCATAGGCATGAACTTACTTGAGAGTGTTTTGGTGGCAGCAGCTATGACAGCCTGACTGTAAATGTAAAGCAAGTAAATAAGCGGAACGAGACCCAAAAGGACTGCCACTGATCCGCTATGGATATGATCGCCGCCAAGTTGAAGTAAGCTCCATACAGTAATGGGAGTCGCTAACACGAACCCAAGCCAGATTGGTGGGAATCGGCTGTTTCTGAGCGCGGCAAGCTGATATATTTCAAGAATGTTGCCTGCATCCTCCTTTGCTCCCGAAGCACTTGAATCACTTACGAGATCCTTTCCCTCATTCAAGCTCACTTGAGCAGTAGATACTTCAGGATTAGAAACAACAGTTTCGTGCGATTTCAAATCTTCGGAAATAGTTTCTGATGTGTTCTTTTCAGATGCTTTCAATTTCTTCGCCACTTCATTTATTTAGCCTTGACAGAGAGAAAATCTGCGACTTCCTTAAGTCGTGGCAATGCCTGGTTCGCTGATGTTATACGCCTTTCTAACTCGAAAGCTGTCAATTCCGCCACCAATTGATCGAACGAATCTGCAATTTCTGGACGGATTGAGCGTGGGTGTGACTCGGACAAGGGCACTGGATCTACTGCCGTTAGCAAGAAATGCAGCGTGCCTCCGAGAGCATATAAGTCGCTCTGCAGATTGGCTTTGCCTCGCAATTGCTCGGGAGCGATGTAAGCCTGCTTTCCGACCATGGTACCAGTAGCGGTGCCGATGAATTCGTTTGCGATGCCAAAATCGATGAGCATGATTGTTCCATCATTTTGCAAAATCAAATTATCTGGGGTGAGGTCGCGATGAATAATGGGAGGTTTTCGTGAATGAAGGAATGCCAAAATCGACGCGATCTGGATCCCCCAATCCACTACTGTTTCTTGTTTCTGATGCCCGTGCTGGTGAACAAACTGCTTTAGGTCCTGGCCCCTCGCGTATTCAAGCACCAGATAATGCCTGTCGTCTTCGACAAAATAATCAAGCACCGCCGCAATGTTGGGGTGATGAAGACAGAACAACATTTGCGACTCTCGATTTAACAGCTCTTGCGATTGTTTTTTGGCTTCCAACGTAGCGTTCGCGGGTACCATAGCTTCCTTCAAAACCACAAGGTCGATCTCGTCTTTTTGAGCCAAATAGATGGCTGACAATCCTCCGAACGCGAGTTGGCGAATTATTTTGTATTTTCGCCTCTGCAACGTACAGTCGACTTCAAGAGGTATAAAAGCCGTTGCATGGAAGCGCCTATTTAGCTCGTCCTCCCACATTTTTGTGTAGCCAAGCTCTCCTGTAGGACTTCGCTGCAAACGCTTTTGCAATTCCAATAAATCAGCAGACTTCTGGCACTGCGGTCCCCACAGATCAGCAGCCAGAAGAAACTCCTCCAACTCCCTGTTCTTAAGGTAACCAAGATCGAATGCGGCGAATTTCCCGGTTAGGCGCATAATCAAATTCATGCGTCCACTTCTAAGTTCTGAAACATCTAATTCTCTTAGGTCTGTCCACCGCCACTGCCTTCGGAAACCCAGACGCGGTAAAAAGATCAGGGGAAAGGACACGCCTTCTTTTGTGGCCGTGAGATGAGTTTCATCGGTTAAGGCTGTGAATAGAAGACTAAGCAATATAGAAGAAATGAGAATTAATGGAATGCCGATATTAGCTAAACCAGATAGACTATGCGGTGCGGAAATGCTGACTGCTATAAAGACGCCCAGGCTAGCAGGCAAGAGAATTGTCCAGATTGGGAACAAGATGCACATGGCTACGTAGCCGGTTTTCAAAATCGGTGTCTTGTAGCCAACCTTAATGGATAATTCTGCCAATTTCGTAGCCTCGAGCATATGACTTCGCCTTAGATATACCCATTCGTGCCGTCATCGAGTTGAGACTCTGAACCGACACTTTAGCCTAGGACTGCGGTCGCCCCTGATGCGAATAGACAAAAGGAGAGCAGAATTGCCATTACTGCTAAAACGCTAACTGCCGTGCAGTTTTTTTGCGAGACTATTTTCTCGGGCTGTTCGCTGGAGAATGTCTGCCTCAATCTTTGAATGCCTTCTGCACGTAGAACGAGAGCTGGTTTAATGCTAACAAGGATATGGGCCGAACAATTGCAAGATCCATAAGGCAAGAAAGGTTGCGCCGCGATAGATTTTTCACCGAGCCTACAAGCTTTGTAATAGCCTAACCGGGCTTGCCTGAGGGCGTCATACCAACTCGGTACCTGCGAGAATTCCCCGTAGAGCAATTTGCAGGCAAGACTTGATAAGTCCATGCAAAGCGCCTCGCTCGGACCGGAGAGCTCGTACACTTTCGCCATTCTCTGTTCTGGAAACTGTTGTAAAAGTAGAGAAGTTCTCATTTTGTACTCCTGGTAATGAGTCAGTTTATGTCTTGTTTGACTGGTTGCCATTGCTACGAAATTTCCTTTCTACTGTTAATCTACAGCCGCGATGTAACAATGCCGCAACAGCCTCCGCCCATCGATCGATTGACAAATAAGCGCCTCACGGTTCACTAATTTGATAGGCTATCTGCAGGATTAGTGAGGCTTCTTCCAAACGATTGCTGAAACACCGCCATAGGGAGGACTAATTTGAAGCTCAAAATGAATATTGCGGCTAAAGGTGCTTTGGTAGCGTCGGTGCCACTCGCTGTCGCGTGCGTTTTAGGTCTTCTACTGAATTTTTTGGTCGATGAGTCGGAAAGAGAAACAGTAGAAAAAACCCAACGAACAGAGCTGGTTATATTTGGCAGTTCTCTTTTGCATGATCTTATCGAAGCACAAACAACGCTAGAGGACAGTTGCATAAAAAAAAGTCCGAAGATCAGACAGGCACTCTCGGCTTCCGCGCAAAAAGTATCCAACGATATGGTTAAGCTCGACAAATTGGAAAGCGCAATGAATATGAAGTCATCTGAATCTGAGCGACTTCATACACTTTGCGCAGAAGCAATACAAATCTTGCAGCAAGCAAGTACCCATTTGCAAGATGCCTCACAGCAAGACAACCGCGTGCTTTGCGGCGAGATGCACCAATCCGTACTGAGTGTAGCCGACACGGTGGATAGTCGAAGCCACTTGGTGCAAGATCAGAATCTGCAAGTGCATGCAGCAAGCACATCTCTGGTCGGTTTTTTGCGATTCGGAATGATCATCAGCTGTTTCGCTGCAATCGGTATTGAGTATTATTTTTGCCGAGATATAAGCTCTCGCCTTAAAGCACTTGCTGCGAACGCTAACAACTTGAGTCGAGATCGCCCGCTTTCGTCGACAGCCAGTGGCTTCGATGAGGTAGCTGAACTGGATGCCGCAATGAGAGAGATGGCGCAGTCATTCGACGAACTGAGACAGAAAGAACGAGCGCTTGCAGAGAACGTGACGGAGATTATCTGCATGGTCGATTTCTCGGGTGCGGTAACAAAGATGAATCATGCATCTTTGCAGGTTCTAGGTTATCAATCTGAAGAGCTTGTTGGGAAGCGTTATCTCGACTTGATCGCAGAGGACGATCGCGAAGATGTTGTGCAAAAACTTCGAAAGATGCGTCAACTAAAACAGCGTTTCAATCTTGAAAATAGAACATTACACAAGAGTGGAGCCCTTGTAAGTATGGTTTGGTCGGGGCACTGGTCTGAAAGCGAGCGCTCGTTCTACTTCGTCGCTCACGATATCACTAGTCGAAAGCGTCAGGAGGAATTACTCAAGCAAAGCGAGGCAAAGGTACGCGCTATCTTGGAAGGAATGCCAATTGGTGTAATGATGATCGATAACTTTGACAAGATTTCCTTTGTGAATCCATCTATAGAAAAACTCTTCAACTTGTCCGCTTCAGAATTGATTGGTTCCAGTGCCCTCTCCCATTTTTCCAAATATCCAGAAATGGCGGTTGGCGAAACATTTTGTGATCTCGTCTCTAGAGCCTCGGGACCAGAGCATGACTGGCGAGCAGAACGCCGTGATAGTTCAGACTTTCAGGCCGAATTGACCGCTCAGGTCCCATCGTCACGGTCTGAGATTGGCACTGTAGTAGCAATACTGGACGTAACCGCCGCTCATGAATTGCAGCAAATGAGACGCGATTTCGTCTCAATAGTCAGTCATGAACTCAGAAGTCCACTCACATCCATCAAAGGATTTCTTAGTCTCCTCATTGAAGGTGTGTACGGAGACGTTTCCGTCAAGTTGATAGATCGGGCGAAACGTGCCGACTTTAATACAGGACGTCTCGTGAGATTGGTAAACGAGTTACTTCTTATCGAGAAGATGGACTCCGGCGTGATGGCTGTCGATAAGACCTCAGTTTTTTTCAGCATCATCGTACAGCAAGCAGTCGAATCCTTAAAAGAACTGGCGGAAAGCAACGGTGTCAAAGTTGAATTCGAAAACATTGAGGTGGAATTATTGGCAGATCCTGATCGCCTTACACAAGTACTGATCAATCTAATTTCTAATGCCATTAAATACTCTGAGTCCGGACAAACGGTCTCAATTCAAAGAGTCGACTGTCAGGATTGGCTTGAAGTTCGGATCATCGATCAAGGACGCGGTATTCCTGCGTCTGCGCAAGCGCGGATTTTTGAACGGTTTCAACAAGTGGAAACCGACGACAGCAAACGCAAAGGCGGTACAGGTTTGGGATTGGCTATTTGCAAATCGATTATAGAACAGCACGGAGGATCGATCGGCGTGGAGAGTGAGCCAGGAAAAGGCAGCTCATTCTGGTTCCGTCTGCCGCTAACGGTCGCTCAGACGGGTCCCTAAAATCATGAATCGCTGTGTTACGCTCATGTTGCAACTCTTCCCTAACATCTGAGTCCAGTGCAGGTAGCAACAAGGTAATTCACATGCTCCATCGCTCCGATAAGTCAGAAAAGATGATGTTTGTAAGAACGCTGGCTCTCCTTATGCTATCAAATATGGTATCGGTTGACAGTGCAATCGCCGATGGTGCTCCGGCGGGTTTCGAGTTCCTAGCTGAGAATAGTTATCCTCGACTGGGCATCACTGTGAATCGCGACATGTCCATAGATAAGCTGCAAGACGGTTCACCGGCTCAAAAAGCAAGATTGTTATTGGATGACAGAATAGTAGCCATTGAGGGACGATCGGTTAAACAACTATCTGCCAGAGAGCGGGTGCAGATGCTGGTGGGCCAGCCAGGCACCATTTGCCACATCTCCATCCAGCGAGGCGAGCGCAATTACACAGTTGCGATTAGACGCGTCAGCCCTTCACCTAAAGCACCGTTGCCAAAGATTTCTGTCCCCTCAAACGATTTGAAAATCACGCGTTCAAATGAATGCGGAGTGACCACTGCTAAAAAAGAACAAGAAGTGATTCAGGCAAACAGCCTCGATACAGATTTCGTAACTATATTGCGTCAAACTGAAAATACATCAGACATTCGCCAGCGAGTTTTGTACGGGCTGTCATTCCTTCCAGAAAACACCAAAAGAGCTCTCCGAGACCAAGGAGTATCAATAATGATAACCCCCAGCCGTGAGGAGCTAGATGGAACCAAGGGTGGTTGTTGCTACCAGGTCAGGAACACGCGAGTAGTGATACCAGAATTTAATGACAGGGACAATCGTCCAATCAATAAGCAGAGACTTCCAATATCAATTTTGCATGAACTTGGACATGCGTACGATCACACCAATGGGGTAATCTCGAATACAGCGCAATTTCGAGCTCTATACGACGAAGAGTCACAAAAGGTGCCGGCTGAAAATCGTAAGTTATTGGCTTACTTTCTGGAAGATGAAAGCAGTAAGGAAACTGCTATGCCGGTTCATCAGCCAACCGAGGAATGCTTCGCTTCGTTATTCGCGCGCCGATACTATCGCGGCAACGATAAATTACTAGATACACTGCAAGCGTCCTATCCAAGAGCTGCTGCCTTTGTGCAGAGTCTGCATCCATAAGAGACTGAAGCACCAGATTTGCTGTGACAAAAATGTTACTTTATTATCCTATAGTCGACTGTAACACCCTGCGTTCGTTGTTCCAGAAGAGGAGAGACTATATGGAGTTTACTAATGATGTGCCCTCGTTATCCGATATGATATCAGAAAGTTTGGATCACGAGCTCGATCAGCGTCAATGGCACAGAAATCTAACGCGCATCTCGCAATCTCAATGCCGCTTATTCAGGATTATTTCTAAAATTCGAACAACGTGGCAAATCACAAGCAGTCTTGCTCAGAACTAGATCCTGTAGGTCTTCACGGAGAAAAGCACATTGAACTTTTGCTGGAAGCATTGCCTGATTTTCGTGGCAAAGCCATCGAGTATTCGAAAGCAAAAGGTGATCGACGATACTTATATTTGAACAAACTTAATTGCCGTTACTCAAAAGGAGCTCTGTGGTAACCCGGTTACTAAGAAAGAAAAATACAATCATCTTGGTGTCATAATCACACCTTCGGAAAGTGATTGGGGTCGAAGGTAATCGTCCGTCGATTTATTAAATTTGACCATGGTCATCAGCTCTCCTGATTGGCATTTTTGTAATGGCAAATTCTTTATACGCTCATTCTGCAAAAACACCTTCAAAACACATTCCGTCAATAGCGGAATTTGAGACGGAAGCAGCAACAGAAATTCACCATGTCCTTGTTGCACCTTTGTCGGTCCCTGTATAATTTGATCGTTTGTCATCTGAACATCTCCGCAACTAAAGTTCCGTTTTTGATGCTAAGTAGTTTTGCCAATCATTCTCATTTTAAGTAAAGTTGGAGGCTTAAAATTATCCTTATAAGACTTTACCGCCATAACAGGCGCGTACACCGGATGCTGACATACGAACGACGGGTGACTGTATATGATGGACAACATCCACGATCGGATTTGAAAGTGATTAATCTCAGCTCTGAGACCCAAGCACATTTGAGAGAAGAACAAGAACACTTGATCATTTTTCAATCCTGTGGAGTCGAACAGTGGCGCAGTGATAAACAAAAAGCAATGGAATTAGGTTCGACCATCTGCGCCTAGAATTGCGTTGTTACCTATCTCGCTGACGTTGCAAGTCGAATCAGTGACACGCGACTGCCCGACCTGGTTCACCTTTTGCCGGACCGCTGGAAACGAAGTACTCAATAGAAAATTTCCTGAAGCAACCTCTTCAGGAAATCATAATTCATGCCGACACACTAGCCCCGCCGAGCACGGGACAGACACGGTCGAGCGGCACGTTCCTATACTGGCACCGGCCATGGTGCCTCTCGCAAATCACATGTTTCTGATTTCTAATGCCATTAAATACTCTGAGTCCAGACAAACGATCTCAATTCAAAGAGTCGATTGTCAGGATTGGCTTGAAGTTCGGATCATCGATCAAGGACGCGGTATTCCTGCGTTTGCGCAAGCGCGGATTTTTGAGCGGTTTCAACAAGTGGAAACCGACGACAGCAAACGCAAAGGCGGTACAGGTTTGGGATTGGCTATTTGCAAATCGATTATAGAACAGCACGGCGGATCGATCGGTGTGGATAGTGAGCCAGGCAAAGGCAGCTCATTCTGGTTCCGTCTGCCGTTAACGGTCGTTCAGAAGGGACCGCTAGAATCATGAATCGCTCCGTATGTTGGTGCTGCGCAAGGGAGCTCAGCAACTATTAATTCGAGCCTAAAATATCAGAACAC
>Ga0182030_10011573_pt1 | contig 17782 bp, 11 predicted proteins | sample 812S3MmetaG_FD_121299 | JGI IMG/M metagenome (GOLD analysis project Ga0182030, IMG submission 121299) | Permafrost microbial communities from Stordalen Mire, Sweden - 812S3M metaG (Illumina Assembly) | ecosystem: Environmental > Terrestrial > Soil > Wetlands > Permafrost | place: Sweden...
CTCCCGAGTTCTACGGCGGGGCTGAAGCCCCGCCCTTCCATCCGCCGACTTGAAATAGCGCTAATTTCGGCAACTAAGTACTAGATGACTCGCAAGAAACCTGGCATTTCCTGTTCGGTGATCCAAATTTCAACTACCTTTCCTCACGCGGACCAAGTGCCAGCGCCAATTCCCACCGATAGAGCGCCCAAGAGGTTCGCGGGGAAACTTGTGCATCCTCAAGTCGCGTTCAATCGTAATTTCGATCAGATTTTCACAATAATTCGTTTCTTGTACATCAGCGCCAATATTCCCAGCCACAGTGTCATCCAGAGAGCAGCGTAAAGCTCCGATCCGTTCGTGGGGCCGATCCAGGTCGCGAAAAACCTGGCGATCACCTCGGGCAACGGAACCCGCGTGCCGTCCGCCAGATGGACCTTGATCAACTCCAAGTTCGTCAAGGAATCGGTGGTGCCAGCCACTACCCAGAGGAAAAGTGAATTGACCCCGACAATGATAAAGGGCTTCGTCCACCAGGTGATTTTCCGCACGTCCGCCACAAAGTAGCAGCAACCCAGGATGACCAAAGCCATCCCGCACATGAAAACCACCATGGAACTGGTCCAGAGGTTTTGGTTGATGGGAATCCACACACTCCAAATCAAACCCAGAAGAAGTCCTGCATTCCCCACCACGAGGAAGGTCCGGACTTTTTCCATCGCGGAGCGAGCCGAGCGCAGAAACAATCCGGCCAGGACGCCAATCAACATGTTGGCCACGGCCGGAAGCGTCCCCAACCAGCCCTTGGGTTCCCAGATGTCGCTCCTCATGCCGAGATGGTGGGGCGTTATATGGAGATCGACATAACTCACCCAGTTACCGGCTTTCGCCAAGGTTGCTACTCCCAAGCCGGGGACAGGAACGAACTTCAGCAGGATAAAATAAAGCACCAGGATGGTCGCGGAAATAATCGCCAACCTCCGCGGTTTAACCTTCAGGTAAAGAATCGCGGCAAAGAAATAGCATAGGCCAATTCTTTGCAGCGCGCCGAAAAGGCGTATATCCGACAGATGGTACCGGGTAAGCCCATCCATGTAATTGTAATACCAGGTCATAAAGACCCCGACGGCGAAAAGCGTCGCGGCTCGCTGCAGAATATGAGCCAAGAGCTTCCCCTGTGAATCCCCACGCGCCAACCGCCCGGAAAACGAATACGGCATCGCCACACCGACGATGAAAATGAAGAACGGGAAGATCAGGTCCGCGATCGACCAGCCGTCCCATTTGACGTGGGAAATTGGCGCATAGGTGAAGCGCTCGTCACCGGGCATGTTCACCAGGACCATGGCGATAAGGGTCATGCCGCGAAAAATGTCCAGCGAAAGCAACCGTTCCTTGGGTTTCGCGAGTGGGAGTGGCGCCGGTTCAGTGCTGACCACGGGTGCGGGTATGGTTACGCTGCTCATTTTTCACCCCTTTTGATGTGAGTCGCGATAGGGTAACTCTCTTCGACCCAAGAAATAACTACTCTTCGATGTGCCACCCCTTGCTTCTTAGTCCGGACTTCTCACCACATTTGGACGATGCTGGAAGGGCAGGGCTTCAGCCCCGCCGAAATCGCGGCTCTCGCCCTCTAATCGTCCCGCACCCCGCGCAACTCGCGGTAGCAATCTGCGCGGGGTGCGGGACTTGGGAATAATCAGGACGGCCTTGCAACGGCGGGGCTAAACAGGCTACGGAAAAACGCTCAAATGCTGTCATCCTGAGCGTAGCGAAGGATCTCGCTCTGAGCATTTTCAAGGCAATGCGAGAATCTTCGTCGCCGCTGCTCCTCAGAATGACAGCGCTTTCGAGTTTTTCCGCAGCCTGTAAAGCCCCGCCCTTCCAGAGTCGTGGCGAGAAATCCAGGTTGGTCCCTTGGGACCCCGTCCGTTGTAAACTGGTTATCCCTCTATCGTTGGCCGTGGGCAGCACGGTCTATTTCAGCACGGTTAACACTCGTGGTCTGGGGGGTTAAGCGCGGTGGCTCCACGCCGCACCGTGATCAGCGTGGTGAAGGCCTTGCCAGTGGGTAGCTTGGCGGATTCCCGAAAAGATACTTCCCTTTCCGCCGTGCAAGTAGTGGTTGCGACTAGAGGCCGCGTCTGCTCGACCTTCACTTTCGTAAATGCTTTCGCCACGCCTAGCCTAAACTCGGGCGTAATTCCCTCAGAAGTAAAGTCCCAGAACCGGGGGTCGAGTTAGTCCCGAATCCTCACCCCTCTTAATCTCTCAGTTTTTTGACCGTGAAGCTACGGACCCCTTCAGCGAGACGAATTATAGCTTAAACTTCGCCGTAATTCTTGGTCAAGATATTTGTCAAGCCGGGATTATTCCACAGCCTGTCGCGCGCCGGGTTTGCCCGCACTCGGTGCGGCACTGCGAAAAGCCCGCTCAAAACGCGGCGACCACTGGGCATCGGCGCGGCGAATCCAATCCTGCGCGAGCTGCAGGTACTGGGTGTACCGGTCTTTGTCCATCAGCGGATAATCACCGGCCGCCACCACCGACGCGGATCCGAACATCCCAATCAAGCGCGCCGCAAAAGGTTCCACATCCGCGTGGGGGAAAGGCTCGGCCGAGAAATGGGCTATGGCGGAGATGCCCACCACCATGCCGGGAATTTCTGCCAGCTCGGAAACCGCCGCTTCCCATTCCGGGTCTTCGACCTTATCCTGCGTAGGCCATCCGAGATGAGGCAGGTAAATCTGCAAGCCTGGCGTGCGCTGAGCGAGAGCGAGCAATTCCTTCTTCAGGGGGCCAATGCCGTTTTCGGCGTGGGGTATAAGCCACTTCCCCAGGGTTTGGAGCCACGCTGCCACATCATGCAATTGGGCCATGTCCTCCGTTCTCACCCGCAGACCTATGACGGACCGGTTCTCGAGGATGCCCGGGAATTGTTGATCTAGAACCGGCCGGAAGCACAGTGCGACGCGAAACTGCGGCGAGGGTTCGGCCATCATCTGACGGAGCCAGGAAAGGTTGTCAGCTTTCCAGGTTTCAACTGCCAGCGCGCCTTCGATTCCGGCGGCGGCCATCCGCGCTTTCATGTCCGCAATCGGATCGGCGCAGGTAAGGTCAAGGTGGGTGTAGGCATCAATCATGTGGTTTGCCTCGGGATAGCATGTAAGATACTGAAAAAGGCAAGCGCGGACGAACAAACCCAGCAGGATGTTGGCCCGGACAGTCCCGCCGTGGCCGATAAATCCAAGGAGATTCCCGCTGCGAAGCTGAACCCACAAGCTGCTTTCAAATCGGGCGTGCTAATGTGGCATCCCCTGAATTTTTTCGCCATCAAACGACGGGCGGCTCCTATTCGGGAAACATGGACACATGGCCGTGCACTCCTACAACGCCAAGGGTCCCGCGCGGCCCGTGCACCGGATTAGCAGGAACGGCACTAGCGCGTGCCCTCCTCCGTGATACGGGGCCGGGCGAGGGCTTGCTCGTTAAGTTCGAAGCCGAAGCCCGAACCGCAGGGCACGGAGATCTGGCCGTTTTCCATGCGGGCAGGTTCCTTCAGGAACTCCCCGGCGATCTTATCATCGGCCTCGGAGCCAACGGTTTCCAGGATAAAGTAATTGGGAACCATGGCCGCATAGTGGAGGTTGATCATGGTGGCGATCGGCCCGTTGGGATTGTGCGGCGCCATGCCAATGTAATGGGACTCGGCCAGGGCCGCGATTTTCTTCATTCCCGTGATCCCGCCGCAATTCACGACGTCACATTGCAGAAGGTCCACAGCATGCTTTTCCAAGAAGGGGCGCACTCCGTAAATGGTGGCCCATCTCTCTCCCGCGGCGATGGGGATGGCCGTTTCGCGCTGCACCATGCACAACTCCTCGATGCCTTCCGGCGGGACGGGTTCTTCCAGGAACAGCAGATTCAAATCTTCCAGTTCGCGGCATAGGCGAATAGCCTGTTTCGGGTTCAAGCGCCCGTGGCAGTCCACGGAGATACCGAAATCCGCGCCGCCCGCTTCCCGCGCCGCCAGCAGGAACTCGCGAATACGCCCGAAAATCGAGGGGTCAAGCAATTCGGTCTCTTTCCATCGCGCATCCACTTCCCCTTTGGTGCCGGAGTATGAACTGCCGCGGGACAGCGGGGCGCCGCCGGCGTGCTTGGCCCCATAGAAGAGTGGCAGCGTGGTTTTGATGGCGCGGTAGCCCCGCGCCTTGCACGCTGATACGTTTTGGGCGAATACTTCGGGCGTTGCCCCTGCGGGGCAGTGGCAATAAACCGGCACCTCCCGGCGCGTCGGGCCTCCCAACAATTTGTACACCGGCAAGCCCACAGACTTGCCCAGAATATCCCACAACGCGCAATCCACAGCGCTGATGGAGGTGCAATGCATCGGCCCGCCCACCCAGAACGAGTCGCGATACATCCTCTCCCAATGAGTTTCAATTTCGGTGGGATCTTTCCCCACCAGGTAGCACTTCAATTCCAGGATCGATTGCTCGATGCTCAGCGACTTGCGCTTCATCAGAGCCTCGGAGACTCCCGTGATTCCCTTGTCCGTCTCCACCTGTACGATAACCGTGTTGCAATGGTTCAGCTTTACTACGTGCGTTTTGATATCGGTTACCTTCATCGCCCCCTCAGTCAGCGGATTGCCCAGATCCCCATGCAGTACACATGATCAAATTTGTAACCTTCTCGCGTTCAAGCCCGAGAGCGGCATGCGGTGATTGTAACAACAGCGCTCGACTCGCAAGCTGCAGTGTCTAACCCGTTGTTCCCCCCTCAGACTCGTGTGCCCGCTTCGCCAGGCGATGGCAAAAGTTTGCCAGCCAGTTACTGCCCTACGAAATGCTAAGGGCGGAGGAGAAAGGTGTCAAATACAATGATAAAATGGCCCCAATTCGGTTTTGATATCGGCCTATGGCGGCAGCGTTTACCAGACGACCACGTTACCTCCTTCTATCCCTTGACGCCCATCGGAAAAATGTCCGCCCACATGCCTAACGGGGCCGTAAATCAATCAAGTTTATTGTTCCTGGGTTTCCTTAAACAACCAGTTCAATTCAGAAGGTGATCGACTCTTCGTGGGTCTCAAAATTACCGCGGCCCGGAGCCTCGCCACATCACTGTTTTTCGAAGGAAGACCCAACGAATAGGGCGAAGAATGCCAGCCATGGCAGAACTCCAATGAGCGCTAAGGTAAGGAAGTTCTTGTGTAGATCTGCCAGCAGCCCGATATAGGGGCTGAGGAAACCATAGGCAAGATTACCCAGCCCGCCAAGCATCCCCGAGGTAACACCCACATGGGCAGGATCGAGGTCCTGCACCAGCGTCAGGTAAATAACCAGGAAGCCTGCAACACCTACTCCTGTAAGTGCCAGGAAACCAACGGCGAGAAAACGTGTGGGAGTAAGACCGGCTGCGACCGCGGAGAGCATGAGCAAACAGCTCAGGGAAAGGGTCCATTTCTTGGCGTTTTCAATGCTCAGACCTCCTGCCACAAGCCTGCGCACCCAAAAGCCGGATAAGAGGTTTCCCACTGCTGTTCCCGCATAAATCACAATCGTCAGGAGATTACCAATGGCAAAGCTGAATCCGCGTATGGTTTTGAGGTAAAGTGGAATCCAATCGGCAAGGTAATAATTGACACTGTTAATGATGATGGCCGAGACCGCGAGCATCCAGAAGCCTCGCATGCTGAGGATTCGGACCATCGTGTGGAACATTTCTGCCAATGGGAAAGGGCTTCCCTTGAGGCGCGAGGATTCTCCGCGGGTATACCCTATCCACACAACAACCCATACGGCTCCAATGACGCCGGTGGTCACGAAGGCGGCGCGCCAACTAAAAAAGACCGTGATGGTAGTCACAATAATCGGAGCCAGAAGGGCTCCTACAGGGGCGCCGGAGTTGAATATTCCATTTGCCAGGGGCCGATCTTTGGGCGGAAGAAGTTCTTGGGTAACCTTGAGTGCGCAGGGCCAATTAAATGCTTCACCAATGCCCAGCAGGAAGCGACACCCGGTGAGCATGCCAACCGTCGCCGCAAGACCTGTGAGCAACCCCGAGAGCGCCCACAGCCCACTGGCAGCAGGGAACACAATCATCGGACCGTGGGCATCGACGAGAAAACCACCAAGGATCTGAAAGATTCCGTAGGAAGTGCGGAAGGCGGCGATGACCCTTCCGAAACTTTCCTTGGTCAGCCCAAAATCAGCGATGATCTTCTCGGCTGTGAGGGCCATAACCTGTCTGTCGAGGTAGATGATCGCAGTCGCCAAGAACAGCAGGATGCAAATTCCCCAGGTTCTTGCCGAAACTTGCCCTTGGGTGTCAGCGTGGGGGCGCGTATCCATTGTCCTCCCGGACAATCCGGTTTGATTTTGGTTTCAATGATGCTGCCGGGCTTTGGAGACTGATCTCGCAATATCTCGAACCTGGATATTTACAATGCAGGATTGTGCGGAAGTTTGGGCTCTTGTTCAAAGGCTCTCCCCTTCAGTAGTTACCGTTCGATTTTGCCGCCATGTTGGCCCTAAAATACTTATTTAGACACTGAACATGATTGTCCTGCACAGCCTAAGTGAACATCGGCCGAGTGTCCAATACAAGGAGAATTCTATGCCCTATGCTTTGGAGCGCTTCCACGGGATATTTCCTGCCGCGCTCACGATGTTTGACCGCGACAACAATTTAGACGAAGAAGCGACAGCGCGTCACTGGGACTGGCTGATTGACCAACAAAAAGCCGACGGCTTGGTGATCACCGGTACGAGCGGCGAATTCATCGCACTGAGTGACGAAGAACGTATGCGGGTGTTCAAGCTGGCCCAGGGTGTTGTCCGGGGGCGGGTGCCGGTGATTTTCGGTTCCGGCCATTACAGTACCAAGCTTACGGTGAAGTTTTCCGAGGAGGCTCAGAAGTGCGGCGCGGACGCGCTGATCGTGATCCTCCCCTATTACCAGAAGCCTTCCAAACCGGCGGTCATCGAGCATTTCCGGCGTGTGCGAAAAGCCACGAGTGTCCCCATCATGCTGTACAACAATCCGCACAATTCAGCTTGCGTAGAACTTAACCCTCGTGAAATCGCCCAGCTTGTGGACGAGGATGTCTTGCACATGGTGAAGTCCACGTTTGGCACCGTTGAGCCTATCCACGATCTCAGCTATCTGGTGGGCGACCGGATGGCGATTTTTTACGGTTCATTTCTTGCGGCTTACGAAGGATTCTGTGCGGGCGCGCACGGATGGATCAGCGGGATTCTCAATGTTGTGACCAGCGCCGCAAAGGCCATGCGCCACGCGATTGTGGTCGAGAACGACGCGCAAAAAGGCTTCCGGATCTGGAAACGGATTTTGCCTATCGTTCATCTTTGGACTTATCAACAGATTGGTCCCGTCAGTGATTTGGCGATCTACCGATCGATGCTAAATTCCTGGGGACTTCACGGGGGATACTGCCGCGATCCCTTCTTCCCGCTCGATAGAGAGCAGGAAAGCAGGCTGCGCGGTTTTTTGGAGAAGTCGGGCTGGAGCGATCCCGAGCATATATTGGACGGCAGATAGCCTGCAAGTCTCGCGGCCAATGGCTCCGGCCTCAATCGGGGTAGAAAACAGTGATCGGGAGGATCAAACGTAATGGCGATTAGCGTGGCGATGATAGGGTATGGTGCGGTGGGATCCATTCACGCGGCAAAGTTACGGATGGAACCTGGCGTTCAACTGGTTTCGGTTTACGGGCCGAAAGGCGATAAAGCCTCTGCGTTCGCCGGGACACATGGCATCCCGCGCGCATGTGGCAGCATCGCGGAAGCGGTTTCGGGTGCCGACGTTGCGATGGTCTGCTCGCCCTCGACGGTTCACTTTGAGCAGGCCCGCGAATGCCTGGAACTCGGGGTCCACACTCTCGTGGAAATGCCCCCCTGCCAGAATGCGGCCGAGGCGGAAGAGTTGGCAAGTCTTGGCCGCCGGCGTGGTGTGAAGCTGGGATGTGCGCACACCAGCCGTTTTGTGTCTACCTTTGCCCGGGTGAAGAAAAGTATTGAATCGGGACTACTGGGGGAGATTCAGGAGATCAGCTACGCGCGTTACCACAAGCTTCGCGAGCGCAGTTGGACCGATAACGCCCTTCTGCACCACTCCGCTCACCCCATCGATCTGTTGTTCTACTGGTGCGGCGGGGTTGAACCCAAAGGATGTGTGGGTCTTCCCGACATTCGCTTGCCCCACACCGTCGCTGCCCTCGGACGACTTCCTTCAGGCGGGCCGGCAACCATCACGGTGACATACGTTTCACGTATCCATCATATCCGGATGATGATCGTGGGGGAAAAACACACTATCGAGACTGATGGCTTCAGCTATGCAAATTCCGATCTTCAGGAACTGGCTTTTCGTGGAGACGATCGTGAAACTTACGAAGAAGCCATTCATCTTCAAGACGCCGAATTTCTTTCTGCCTGTCAGGGTAAGGGCAATTTTGTGAGTTGGGACGAGACGATAAAGGTGCTTAAAGCGATTGATGGCTTCCGGTCGCTCGGTGAGTGAACGCACCGTGTTTTTCAACTTCCCGCCCCTTTTGATTCATCTTGGAAATAGTCCGAAATGGCGACAGCTATAAGCTACAATATTTCGATCGGTTTGAATTCCGGCGGTACGAGGTGGTAATGAGGCAGAGAATTCTGGTGAACGAATGCAAGCAGGAGATTTCGTCCTTTAATCCCGTCTTGGGACGCTACGAGGATTATATTGTAACCCTTGGCGAGGGAATACTTTCCTATCACCGGGGCATCGGAACGGAAACAGGCGGCGCGCTGAGCGTATTGGAGGCGCAGGAGGGAGTGGAAATCGTCCCGGGCTACAGTGCGCGCACCAGCACGTCCGCGGGCACTTTGGACGACTCTGGTTTCAGGCGCATTGCTGAGGGATTCCTTGATAGCGTACGCCGCGCGGGGCAGGTGGATGGCGTTTATTTTTCCCTGCATGGAGCGATGGCTTCTGTGAGCGTGCCGGATGTTGAAGGTTATCTCCTATCCGCGTCGCGCAAGATTCTGGGCGATAAGATCCCGATCGTGATTTCTCTCGATCTGCACGGTATCTTGACGGAACAAATGCTCCAGAACTGCAATGCGCTTACGCTCTATCACACCTACCCGCATGTGGACTTCTTTGAAACCGGACAGCGTGCGGCAAGCCTCCTCCTCCGGCTCCTCGCGGGCGAAATCCGTCCCGTCATGGCGCGAGTTTATATTCCCGCGTTGGTGCGCGGTGATGAATTGATTACGGCGACGGGGCTGTTCGGCAAAGTCGTTCGCGAGGCGCAGGCGGTGGAGCGGGGTCCGGGCGGCCTTTCTGCCGGAATGTTTATCGGCAATCCCTTCACGGACGTGCCGGAGCTGGGTACGAATAGTATCGTGATTGCGGACGGCGACGCCGGGCTCGCCGCTCGCGAGGCTCTCCGCCTGGCGAATGACTTTTGGAGTGTGCATGAGAAATTGCAATCCAAGCTCACCAGCATGGCAGAAACCGTTCGGCTGGCCTCGGCGGCCAAGGGCCGCGTGACTCTCACCGATGCTGCCGACGCCACCAGCTCCGGCGCTTCCGGAGATAGCAACGCGATTCTCCGGGCCCTGGTGGAAGCGGGCTTCCGCCGCCGAACCCTGCTTCCTCTGGTGGATGCTCCCGCGGTCAAAGCCGCATTCGATGCAGGGGTGGATGCCAAAATCCAAGTCAACGTAGGCGGCGCCCTCGACCCCGCGCGGTTCCGCCCGCTGCCTATCGAGGGCCGGGTGAAAATGCTATCTGACGGCCGGTTCCCCAGCGAATCCCACGGCCACATGTGGTATTCCGGCAAGACAGCGGTGCTCGAATCCGATAACTATACGATAGTTTTGACCAGCCGTTCCGTAAGTCTGTACGACCGTTCCCTGTTTCTGGCACACGGCCAGGATCCCGGGCAGTTTGATGCGGTGGTGGTAAAGTCGCCTCACTGCCAGCCGCGGTTCTTCAATGAGGGATCCGAGCTGGTCATCAACGTGGACGCTCCCGGGGCCACAAGCGCGAATCTCAAATCCTTAGGGCATAAGGTATGCCCGCGACCCATTTTCCCGTTGGATGAAAATGTGACATTCAAACCGGAAGCTCGAGTCTATCCGTCGGTGCGCGCCAAGGGGGCTTGAGGCGTAGACCCGCGATATCCGCGCTGCCTGGGACCGGGATGCGCCGGAAAATGCGCGGGGTTGAAGCATTCCCGGGATTAGGGCGTTCGAAAATCCTGATCGGCCATCATGAATAGAATCAGCCCAAAATGGCGCGTAGTGGTCTGCCTTTGGATCGCCTTTGCCTTGAACTACATTGATCGCCAGGCGGTCTTTTCGATTTTCCCCGTGCTGAGAAAAGAGCTTGGGTTTACCTCTTCCCAGCTCGGCTTGATCGGCACCCTTTTTAACTGGCTTTACGCGCTTTGCATGCCCCTGGCGGGTTACTTCGCGGACGGTCTGCGGCGTGATCGCCTGATCGTGGCCAGCCTGGTCTTATGGAGCGCCGCAACCCTGGGGACTGCCCTCAGTCACTCCCCGATTACTTTTCTGACCTGGCGAGCTGCCATGGGCTTGACCGAGTCGATGTATTTTCCCGCCGCTCTAGGCATCATCGCGGTCTGGCATCCCGGTTCCACGCGGTCGCGCGCCCTGGGAATTCACCAAGCCGCGCAGTTGGCCGGCATTATTACCGGAGGATGGTTCGGGGGCTGGGCTGCCTCCCATATCGGGTGGCGGGCGGGATTTGCGATTCTTGGCCTCACCGGTCTTCTCTACTCGCTGGGCCTTATGGGGGTCTTCCACGCTTTGCCGGCGCCGGTGGAGGAAAGCACGTCATCCCGCTCCAAGCGTTTCGAAAACCATTTGCCCCGAGTTCCACTTTACTGGATGTTGATGCTGGCATTTGCGTGCTATTGCGGGACCCTTTGGATTACCTACGCCTGGCTCCCGAACATGCTTTATGAGCGGTTTCACCTCTCGCTCGCTGCCAGTGGGCTCAACGCTACCGTCTTCATTCAAATCTGTTGCATGATCGGCGTGGTGGGTGGGGGATGGCTGGCCGACCGGATTGCCCCCTTCGTCCCGCTGGCTCGGCTTTACCTGACGGGCTGCGGCATGTTTTTGAGTGCGCCTTTTGCCTACCTCATGTTCGCTGCACCTTCGATTCCTCAATTCCGTGTGTATGCCGCATTTTTCGGGTTGCTGTCGGGCTTGAATTTCGCCAATATTTTTGCAGGGGCCTATGACATCATCCCCGATAAGAATTACAGTTTTGCCGGGGGACTGCTGAACATGGCGGGCGGCATTTCCGCGGGTGTGACGGTGGGCCTGGTCGGCTACTACAAAGACACTCTGGGGATTAATGCCGTCATGGCTGTTTCCGCCGGGTTGACCGTGTTCGCTGCCGCCGCGTTGCTCCTCGCTGCCTGGCGCAGCCTCCGCGGACGCGCCCGCCTGGCCGCCCACGCCTCACTTTGACCCCTGCGCAAGAAAGACGGTCCGGGGCTTTCTTAAGTATCGTGCGCATGCCGCAATCCCCTGCCGGCCGGCGAAGAGGGCTTGAGGATCGCAATCCAAAAACTATTGTGTCCATCCAGGATTCTGCTTGCGTCACGCGCCTTCATAGGCCTCGCGCACCAATGCTTTCAGGGTATCGAGATTTTGTTTGGCAGCCACCATCATCAGGTCCGCCTTGTCCCGAGAAACGGGGATGCCCTGGCTGTCAGACACTCCTGGGACCGTGTATTCCATGTGAAGGGAGATGGGGCCGTGGAAATCCACATCCGCAACCATGGGTAGGAATTGTTTGTACCGACACATCCCTTGGCCCAACGGACAGCCCGTTTCACGCCAATCCCCCGTCTCCGTTTTGAGCCAGAAGAAATCTTTCGCTGCCATCATCTTCATCCGCGGCATGACGAGGTTGGCGGCGATCCTCCAACCATTCATGCCACCTTCGATGGTAGCGTTTTCGAGATCGTAGTAGTATCCGGCCCACTTGGGGTCCAAGGTGTCCATCACGCGGGCGATATCCCACGTTTGCGCCCCGACGTCCGAGTCGTGATTGTGAAACCCCACCTGCACCCCGTAATTCGCCGCCAGCTCCACCAACCCGCGGAATCGATTGCTGGCCTCCTCGAGTTCTTTGCGGACATCAACGTATTTGTAGCGATAGTAGCCGGGCTTTAAGAAGGGAATGGAGAGCTTGCCGGCGGTGCTGAGGATTGGCACTGCCGTAGGATGGTCTGCGCTGGTGAGCTCTGTGGTAAGCATGGGAACTTCCAAGCCCTCCTCACGGATGGCAGCTACCGCTTTGGGCAGGTCTTCCGCCGCGCGCTCGGGCGCCACATGTCCTTTCCCCCGAACGGTTAAATCGATCCCCCCGAAGCCTGCGGCCTTGGCACTCTTGGCCAATTCCTGCCAGCTCATCTGAGGAGCCGCTTTCGAAAAAAAACAGAAGGTGCCGCGAAAGGGGCCGCGGGCAGCCCGAGCAGCAGAGTGTAGGGATAGGGGAGCCGTGGCGGACGCCCATGCCGCTGCGGATGATACCTGCAGAAACTCACGCCGGGATAACGATTCTTTCATGGGAACTCCTCATGTTCTACATAGTGCAAATCTCTCCGCCGGGCGCGAAGTTTTGTTCCCTATCGGGAACCCCGTTGAACTCATCCGCCACCATGGCCGGAGTCGCTTGCACACGCCCCACCGGCACGGGAACTGGCCCTTTGCCTGGATTTCTCACCACGGGTCCGGAAGGGCGGGGCTTTAGCCCCGCCCTTCCGGCAGCCTCCGACCGTGGTGAGAAGTTCGGGCTAGTCCCCCCACTACACATGATCGGGTATCACCCAAGGCTCGCGGTAAGTGCGCTTGAGGTAGCGATTTGCCTCCTCATCGTTCACAAAGGTTTCCGTCGCCGCATCGAAATTGAGTTTACGGTTCCCCAGCCGGTAGGAAATGTTCGCCATATGGCCGCAACTGGCGGAAACGTGGCCGTGCTCGATGTCCGCGTTCGGCTGCTTCCTGGTGCGAATGCATTCGATGTAATTCCCGATATGCCCGGCCTGCATTTTTCCATGCGACTGTTTCTCCTGTTCGATCTTCTGGCCATTCTGGTCAAACAGTTGCCATCCGGCCCCATGCCGGCCGAGGATCATCATTCCCTGGGTGCCAAAGATTTCGACCTTCATGCCATTAAAGGGGTAGAAATCGGGATAGGCGGTCTCACTCTGCCTTATAGCCTCCGGGGTTTTGACCATATAGGGAGTCCACCAGGTCTGCTCCAAAACGATGGTCAGCGAATCGTACTGATACGTCGCCACCGTGGTGTCGGGAACCTCCGCGTCATCCTTAAACGAGAGACTGCCCCCCGCGTGGTGAACCGAATTGGGAAATTTCCTATCAATAACCATGCGGGCGAAATCAAATTGATGAACGCCGTCGTCAAAGAAGCCGCTGCCAAAATCCCAGAAGTAATACCAGTTTTTGCGGCACGCGGTGTTAAAGGGGCGCTGGGCCGCCGGGCCCAACCACATATCCCAATTCAGTCCGTCGGGAGGGGGAGTATCCGGCCCCTTCTGGAGCCGCTCACGGCCTAGCATGTTGTAAACCCTCACCAGGTGAATATCACCGAGCTTGCCCGAGCGGATATGTTCGCGCGCGGTGGCGCCATAGGTGCTGCTGCGGTTCTGCATTCCTACCTGCACAACCCGGTTATATTTGCGAGCGGCTTCCACTGCTTTCCGGCCTTCCCAAATGTTCTGGGTCGCTGGTTTTTCCACGTAAACGTCTTTGCCCGCCTGACACGCCATAACCGTCGCCGGAGCATGCCAGTGGTCCGGCGTGGCCACCACGACGCCATCCACATGGCGGTCGTCCAAGACTTGCCGAAGATCCTCCACGGCCTTGGGCTGCCGGCCGGAGGCGGCCTCAACCATCTTCACGCCCGCTTCGCGCCGTTCGCGAGCGACATCACAGATGTAGGCAATTTCAATGTCCGGCCTTTGGAGAAACAAGCTGAGCAAAAAGCTGCCACGGCCGCCCACTCCGATAAAACCTATAACCACCTTGTCGCTTGCGGCCGCCATCCTCCGTGGGGATACAAGCCCAGACATGGCAAGGGTCGCGCCAAGTCCACTTTGAATGCCTTGTTGCAGGAATTGTCTTCTTGCGGTTCTCGGCGCCATACTCTCCACCTCCAAAACCTATCCCATCTGTTCAGGTTCTTTGCCAAGGCCTGAATACCTGGAAACCCCAATTTCATCCCCTGCGCGCTGGAAATCGTACAATCACCGTCCGGTTAGAACAAGCTCAAATTGCTGAGGTCTCTCGATATCGTATCGCCAAAGCGGGATGAACAAGTATGGTGGTGGCCTGGCCCGTGGGGCAGTGAATCGTGTGCGTTGTCCGCTTCCCGATCTTTGATCGCTACACCGGCATCGACGACCCGAGTGTCCAGACGCCGATATCAAGCCAAAATGGGCTGCGTATCTGCAAGGCAGATAGGGCGTCGGTACCCGTTGAGTTACTGCGGTCCTAACCCGGACTTCTCACCCCGGTTGAACGCGGCCGGAAGGGCGGGGCTTCAGCCCCGCCGAAATCGCGCCTCCCACCCACTATTCGTCCCGCACCCCGCGCAGCTTGCGGCTGCAAGCTGCGCGGGGTGCGGAACTCGGAAATAATCAGGATGGCCTCGAAACGGCGGGGCCAAAGCCCCGCCCTTCCAGACTGCTGGTGAGAAATCCATGCTAAAACACAACGGCCGGCGCCAAATGGCGCCGGCCACGACTAATTCGAGTTGATGATGGAAACTACCTATGCCCACCACCGTGGAAACCGCCTCCGCCTCCGCGCGCGAATCCATGCGTGTCTCCACGGTTAAAGTGGCCTCCCGCGTCGCCATGTTTAACGTCACCGCGAAAGGCTGGGTGCCCGGAGAAGGCCGGCATGCGCCCGTAGTTGCCGCGCCCGGCAACTACAGGTCCCCGGTCAACGCCGCGTCCCGCGTAGAAGCCAGGATGGAAGCTATGACCGTGGAACCACGGCCCGGCGCCAATAAAGACTCCGCCCGAGAACCAGCTTGGTCCATAGTAGCCGTACGGTGCGCAGCCATAAGGGTAATAGTCGTAGTAACCGTACGCGCACGCCGGAGGCGGCCCCACATAGCGCGGACCAACTCCTATCTCGACGCCAATGCGTTGGGCATGGGCATACGGTGCAACCAGCAATCCTAGGCTCAGCAAAGCTAAAAGTCTCAGGGTTCGCATTTGATTCCTCCTCAAATCCTCAATCATTCTTGCCGAAATGCACCCTGACTTAAGGCAAGCGCCCTGCCAAACCCTAGCATGGTCCGAAACGTCGCGAATTCATGCAGTTCGGGGTACATCGGCCAAACCCCAGGGCGGCCCAACTACCCGAGCGGTGGTGGTTTCCGTGTAGGGTGGTGGTTTTCGGCTAGCCCGCATTTCTCAGCACGATTTTGGAAGGGCGGGGCTTTAGCCCCGCCGTTGCAAGGCTATCCTGATTGTTTCCAAGTCCCGCCCTTCCGGCAGCGTCCAACCATGGGGAGAAGTCCGGGCTGGAGCTAAAACGGGTACGGCAGGAGGTTTCCGAGTCGACGATGCGGAATCGTCAACTCGACACATCACGGCAATCCTGACGGAACGGCTCCCGAAACGGATGGAGCGACGTTTCTGACATCAGTGCCCGGTTACGGGTTGATGCGGACCTTTTCCTTCTTTCATGATTCAACAGATGCTGATATCGCAAGGGCAGGCGACGCGTGACCACGCCATCATCCGCAATTAAGACCTCATGGCCGGGCCTCCAGGCTGCTCAAATTGACCATCGCCGATTTGAGACGCTTGACTTCTGTTTCCAATTCACCATAGGCCCGCTCAGTTTCGGATAGGCTGCCGTCTCTGCCCAGTGCTTCCAATTTCAAGGCCGCCTCAAAGGCTGGCTGTGCCGCGAAATTTCCCACGCAACCTTTGAGTTTGTGCGCGGCGCGCTCGATTGCGGTGGCATCTCCCGCCGTCACAGCCTCTCGGAGTTTTGTCAGCATCTCCGGAAGATCCTTCAGGAACAGCGCCACCATCTCCTTCAGCAGTTCAGCGTTCCCGCCCACGCACGCCAGAGCCGACACCGTATCAATCGGCTCCTGCTCCGGGCATCTTGCCGTAGTTGCCGTCTCGGCGACATTGGGAAACTGCACGAGGTTCTCGATGGTGTCTTTCAGATCTTTGGCATGGATGGGCTTGGCGATATAGCCATCCATGCCGGCAGCGAGGCAGCGCTCGCGATCGCCCTCCATGGCATGGGCGGTCATGGCGACGATCACGAGATGCTTTCCGGTAGACTCTTCCTCTTTGCGAATGGCCGCCGTGGCTTCGAACCCGTCCATCTCGGGCATCTGGATGTCCATAAAGATGAGGTCGAAGGTCTCCTTTTCGAGTCGCTCCAGTGCCGCCCGTCCGTTACCGACTGTGACCACGCGGTGACCCTGCTTCTCCAACAGGCGCGTAGCCAGAAGTTGGTTCACCGCGTTATCCTCGGCCAGCAGAATGCGCAATGACCTTCCTTCCTCCCGCAAGGAGTGGCGGGTCACTAACGCCGGCTTTACTTCGGGGCGCTTCGAGCCCGCCACCCGCAGAACAGCGTCCAGTAATGCCGATTGACTGACGGGCTTGGTAAGATAGCCTTCCAGCCCCATCTCGCGGCAGCGCGCCGCGTCGCCGCGCTTTCCGGCCGAGGTCAGCATCATGATCGTGGTGCCTGCGAGCCGCGGGTTCTTGCGGATCTCCTCGGCGAGCTGGAATCCGTCCATTATTGGCATGCTGGCATCGGTCAGGACCAGCGGGATTGGCCTGTTAGCCTCGGACGCCTGCGCCAGGGTGCGCAGCGCTTCCGTGCCCTCCACTGCGAGCGTCGGCTGCATGCCCCAGCCGGCAAGCAGACATTCGAGAATGCGGCGACTCGTCAGATTGTCATCCACGACCAGCACTCGCATTCCTTTCAGTTGGGCTTTCTCCAAAGGAATCGGAGACCCAGGGGCCTGGGAAATGCCGAAGTTGGCCGTGAAATGAAAGGTGCTCCCTTGGCCGGGCGCGCTTTCCACCCAGATACGCCCTCCCATCATTTGCACGAGCTGGCGGGAAATCGTCAATCCCAAACCCGTTCCCCCAAAGCGCCGGGTGGTTGAGCCATCTGCCTGGGTGAAGGCGTCGAAGATGCGGGCCTGCTTTTCCGCAGGGATGCCGATGCCCGTGTCGTGCACGCTGAATTGAAGGCGCGTGACCGCGCCGTCTCCAGACTCTCTTTGGACCGTGAGGTCGATCTCGCCTCTATCAGTGAATTTCAGCGAGTTACTCAGCAGATTGAGCAGAATTTGGCGCAGCCGGCTGGGGTCGCCAAGCAGAGCGTCGGGCACATCAGGATCGAACCGGCAATTCACCTCCAAGCCTTTCTGGTGGGCGCGTGGGGCCAGAGTCTTCAGGGCCGGCTCGATGCTGCCTCGCAGTTTGAAATCAATGGTTTCCAGTTCGAGCTTGCCGGCCTCAATCTTGGAGAAATCCAGAATGTCGTTGATGATGGCGAGCAGGGACTCGGCGGAGGCACTGACCATGCCGGTATATTCGCGCTGCTCGGAGTCCAATTCCGTCTCCAACAGGAGATCCGTCATTCCCAGGATGCCATTCATAGGGGTGCGAATCTCGTGACTCATGTTGGCCACGAACTCGCTCTTGGCGCGGTTGGCGGCTTCGGCA
>Ga0182030_10011575_pt1 | contig 17775 bp, 12 predicted proteins | sample 812S3MmetaG_FD_121299 | JGI IMG/M metagenome (GOLD analysis project Ga0182030, IMG submission 121299) | Permafrost microbial communities from Stordalen Mire, Sweden - 812S3M metaG (Illumina Assembly) | ecosystem: Environmental > Terrestrial > Soil > Wetlands > Permafrost | place: Sweden...
CTCCAATCCGACGCGCACGTTGCCGCCTAGAATGGCGCTCAAGGTGACGAACGGCATCTGGTGCCTGCCGGCGGCGAGCACCGAGAGGTAGTAGTCGTTGCCGAACAACCGATCCGAGATGGCGCGCATGTGCAGAAGATTCTCGTGGTCCGCGCCGATGCCGCCCATGATGCCGAAGATGCACTGCACGAAGAACGGCGGCTTCACGAGGCCGCGATCGGCGAAGTGCGCGAGGTTGTAGAGGTGTGCCACATCGTAGCATTCGAATTCGAAGCGCGTGCCGAGCGAGCCCAGCTCGCGCATGCCGCGTTCGATCTGCACGAAGGTATTCGACAAGATCAGATCCTTCGATGCTTCGAGATACGGGCGCTCCCAAGTGTAGCGCCAATCGGTGCGCTTCTCGGCCGCCGCCGAAATGTTGAAGTTGAACGACCCCATATTCATCGAGGCGATTTCCGGGGCCACGCGCAGCGCCGGTGCGAGGCGTTGGTCGAGAGACATGCCGAGGCCGCCGCCCGTCGTGATGTTGATGATTGCGTCGGTGTCGCGCTTGATCTGCGGCAGGAACTCGAGAAAGCGTTCGGGGGTCTGGTCGGGTTTGCCGGTCTCCGGATCTCGGGCGTGCAAATGGATGACCGCCGCTCCGGCCTCGGCCGCGGCCACCGAATGAGCGGCGATCTGCGCGGGCGTGATCGGCAAATAAGGCGACATCGAGGGCGTGTGAATTCCGCCGGTGATGGCACAGGTGATGATGACCTTCTCGCTACGTTTCATAGTTTGAATCCTTAGAGGCGCCTCGCGCCGGGTGACTACGAGGCGTCCTCGACGCCTTCCCAATACCCATCGATCTTCGGCAGCGCGGACAGGTCGGCCCGCATCGCCGCGCGAGCCGCCTCGGCGTCGCGTGTCTGCATTGCGAGCAGCAGCGCTTCGTGCTGTCCGCAGGCGATGAACCACGCCTGCGAGGCGTCGCTGGTGATGAGCGAGCGGGTCCTGGAAACGAAAGGCGCCATACGCAGCCACAATGCCTCGATCAGCGTCGCCAGAGTCCGGTTGTCGGCGATGCGGTAGATCGCGAAATGAAATGCCATGTTGAGCTCGCCGTAGGTCTGGCTGTCGTTCGCAGCGACCGCCGCCGCCATCTGCTTGTGCAAACTGCGCAGTTCCTCGATCTGGTGCAACGTGATGTTCTGCGCCGCGAGCGCCGCCGCGTTGCTCTCGAGCATAATGCGCAGGTCCAGGATCTGCTGAATCTCGCGCTTGTTCATCACCGGCACGCGCGCCGAGCGGTTGGGAAGGGCCTCGAACGCCCCCTCGGAGATCAGCCTCTTGACCGCCTCGCGAACCGGGGTATCACCGATGTCGAGCCGCTTTGCGAGTGCTCGCAGGGTAAGCACCTCGCCCGGCTTGAAGCCTCCGGCCAGCACCATTTGCTTCAACGAAACATACGCTCGTGCGTTATCGGTTTCACCGGTTGAGCGGGCTCGCGCAACGCCGCCCGTAGGCGGTCCATTCCAGTGCCGTTGTGCCCGATCCAAGCGCCACCTCAAGTTCCATGTCGCCCCCAGTCTTGATACCCGAAGCCTCGCAGGCCGGGGACTGCCCGGGCAACGACTCGGGCAGCGCTCACTCAGCCGAAACACGCCGAGATTTAGCGATCTTACCTCCAAACTTTGCGATCTAACATCAAAAATTTGATCAAAGGTACGACTTATGACAATACTTCGTATCAAGGCCAACATAGGTCGTGAGGGAGAAGGGGATATGCGAAACGTTTCCAGCCGTCCGGCTGCCATCGCGGCCGCCTTGTGCGCGATCCTCGCGCCGGTCGCCACCCCTGCAGCACGAGCCGCAGATACCCTCGCCGACGAGTCCGCCACGCTCACCGCCATCGTGGTCACCGCCGAGCGGCGCGCCGAAAGTATTCAATCGGTACCGATCAGCGTCACAGCGATCTCCGGCAGCGTACTGGCCGAATTCGATCAGACTCAATTCGACGACTACGCGCACATGGTGCCGAACCTCTCATTCGGCACCGGCAACACGTTCGGCATCACGAACGGGCGCGAGATCACGATCCGTGGCATATCCGGTTTCAACACCACGAGCTACTACATTAACGACACGCCTTTGCCGATATCGATTGACCCACGCGCGATCGACCTGGAGCGCATCGAGGTGCTTCGCGGCCCGCAAGGTACGCTATTCGGTTCCTCCGCCATGGGCGGCACTGTCCGCCTCATCACTCGGCAGCCCGACCTCAGCAACGGGTTCGGCTCCGCGGACATGCAAGGCTACGTCATCCACGAAGGAGGTCCCGGATACCTAGTATCCGCGACCTACAACCTGCCGATCCTCGACAATCAAATGGCCATGCTGGTGAGCGGCTACAGCACCTATTCGCCCGGTGTCTTCACCGGCCAATACGGCATCGCCACTCAGGCAATAGGTCAAAGCTCACCAGGCGTGCCCTGGCCTTCCCCGACCGTACCGGCGAGCCAGCCCCGGCAAACGGTCGATCATCTCGGCAACGACGTCGAGCAAGGCGAGACCCTCTCCCTCACCTACCGTCCGGCGACGCTCGACGCGCTCACCATCACGCCCATGATTATGCATCAGGATCAGAGCAACAACGGCTTTCCGCTGGCGGACTACACCACGCAGGACCTGACCCAGGTCCGGCCGTTGAATATCCGCGAGGGAGATACGGACATCTGGACGCTCGGCAATTTGACCGCGAAGTATGCCGCTCCATTCGGCAACTTCATCGACTCGACGACTTATTTCCACCGCTACTCGCGCGACACCGAGGACGGCAGCGAACTCATCTCCATCGGTGGATACGGGGGCCCTCCGATCGGCGGGACTTGCAAGGTGGCAGGTGTGTACTGCCCGTCGCCCTCGCCGAATTGGGTGATCAGCAATCAGTTCACGGAAGAGCTGCGCTTCGAGTCGAGCTTCCCGGGGCCGGTGCAAGTTGTGGCGGGTGCCTATTACAACAAACTCCGGCAATGGATAGTATCGGCGGAAGTTCTGCCCTATGACGCCACCGGCAACCCCGCATTCACGGAGAACATCCCCCGCGATAACGAGGAAGCGGCTGGATTTTTGAGCGCAACCTACAACATTTTCGACAAAGTCGAGCTGTCCGCGGGCGTGCGGCAGTCGCATCTCGAGTACAGCAACGCCTATATCGCCAACGGGTGGATCAACGACGGACCGTCGGACAGCCCGGTTTCCAGCAGTCAAAGAGCAACCACGCCGCGATATGCGGCGAAGTACAAATTCAACGAAGCAAACATGCTGTACGCCAGTGCGGCGAAGGGCTATCGCATCGGCGGCGCAAATTCGGTCTTGCCTAACAACCCAAAGAACCCCTGCCCCCCTCAGTACACGAGCGCAGAAACGCCCTACGGAAGCGACTCTTTGTGGAGCTTCGAGGTCGGAAGTAAGAACACCTGGGCCGACGGGAAGGTCAACAGCCGCGTGGCCGCCTACCGAATCAACTGGAATCAGATTCAACAGTCGATCCTGCTGGCCTGTTCGTTCCATGTGACGGAGAACGTCGGCTCGGCAGTGAGCAAAGGCGCCGAGCTCGAACTCGACGCTACACCGTTCACCGACCTGTATTTCAATCTCGGATTGGGCTACGAGGATGCCGCGATTACCGAGTCGCCTCCCGGCTCGCCGCTCCCCGTGGGCTCCGCGCTCAACGGCGTGCCGAGATGGACCGGATCCTTGCTCGGGGACTATTCGTATCCGATGGCGTTCGGCAAGGGATTCGTGAGGGCGCAGTACAGCTTCACCGGTATGAGCGTGAGCAACAACAATCCCCTGGCGGTCAACATCTCCACCCTCGCCGGCCGCGAGCGCGGCTCCTATTCGCTCGTCAATGTGTTCGTGGGCGGCAAGCACGAGTCCTGGGAGGCCTCGCTATTCGTCAAGAATCTGTGCGACGTCCGCGGCAACCTCGGCGACGAACAATCGGAGATCAGCGAATTGCCGGGCCGACCGCGCTGGATGATCACGCAGCCACGAACGATCGGCATCGATGTCAAGAAGCAATTCTAGACGCGAGACTCGAACCGTTATTGCAGTCCGTTCGCCCGGCGTTCCGCGCCGATGAGGGGCGCCCCCTCGAGCGCGCGCGTGGTCATCATCGGGGGTGGCATCGGGGGCGTAAGCGCCGCCTACCATCTCACGATGCTCGGCGTCGCGGATGTCACGCTGCTGGAGCGCGGCGCGCTGAGCTCGGGCACGACGTGGCACTCTACCGGCAACATGGAAACTTACCGCGCGGACCCGTTGATCTTCGAGATGGTCCGCTATGCGGCGCGGACCTATCCGCAGATCGCCGAAGAGAGCGGCCGCGACATCGGCTGGCGGGTCGTCGGTCGGGTCATGTACACCGACCAGGAGGAGCGCTGGGAACAGCTTCAGACCCTGCCCGAGCTCGGCCGCGTGCGCGGCATCGATATCGAGGTGCTCGCGCCCTCCGCAATCGCCCTTCGCCTGCCAATCATCTCCCCTGACGGGCTGCTCGGGGGCATCTGGGTGCCGAGCGATGCGCGGGTCAACCCGACCGATGCGGTCAGCGCGTTCGCGCACGCGGCGCGCGCACGCGGCGCCGTCATCCGGGAGCGCTGCGCGGTTGCGGGCATCGATATTCAGGGCGGCACGGTGCGCGCCGTCCTCACGAGCGCAGGCGAGATCGCCTGCGACGTCATCGTGCTCGCGGCGGGGTTGTGGTCGGCTGACCTACTGAGATCTTGCGGCCTGCGACTTCCCCTGCACGCACTCGAGCACCAATACCTCATCACACAGCCCTTCGGCGTCAGTCGCGACCTGCCGCTGTTTCTGTCGTTCGATGATCAGCTCTACGGGCGCGAGGAGGTGGGCGGTCTGATCGTCGGGAGTCTCGACGATCAGGCGATCCCCGTTGCCACGACCGACCTTCCGCGCGACTTCGCGTCATGCCTATTGAGCGAGCGATGGGAACAATTCGAGCCTTATATGTCGACGGCGATGCGGCGTTTCCCGGCCCTCGAGACCGCGCCCATCAAGATGCTGCTGAACGGCCCGGAAAGCTTCACGCCCGACGGCCAGATGCTGCTCGGACCGGTCCCCGGCGCGAGCGGCCTGTATGCCGTCTGCGGTTTCAACTCGAACGGCATGGCCTTGGCGCCCGCGGCCGGACGATACATTGCGGAGTGGATCGTCGAGGGAGCGCCAAGCGCGGATGTCTCGACGCTCGATGTTCGCCGCTTCTCGAACATCCAGTGCGACCCGGCGTATCTGCGCGAGCGCGTCACCGAGATCCCGGGCTATCAGTGCCGCATACGCCGGCCGGATGAGGACTATCGGACCGCTCGCGACGTGCGCCGCTCCCCGCTGCACGACGAGCTTGCCCGCGAAGGCGCCCGATTCTCACAGGTCAACGGCTGGGAGCGGGCCCTATGGCTCGAGCACGGCGTGCGCGAGCCGCGCGGGGAGCTCTGGCTGGAGGCGGTAGCCGACGAAGTGCGTGCCGCTGAGGACGGCGTCCTGCTCATCGATCGCTCTACCGACGTAAAGTACGGCATCCGCGGCGGCGGAGCTCGCGTCTGGTTGGAGAAGACGGCGCGGCCGCTACTTGCGGGCTGCGCATCCGACGCGCTGCTTGTACCGCTCCCTGGCGCTCGCGGACAGATCGAGGCGCTCGCACGCCTGCTCGCGCGAACGGATGATCGGTGTCTCTTGACCGCGAGTCCGGAGCAGGACGCACGCCTCGGCGAATGGCTGCGCAGGCATGTGCCGGCGCATCTGCAGACGGTGGATCGAACAGCGGCCTTCGCGTGTGTGGAAGTGCGGGGTCCGCGCCGCGCGGCGCTCCTCGAGCAAGCCGTGGCCGAGAACGCTCCGCAATTCGAGCGCCACGAGGACGCCCTCACCGGCTCGACCCTCATCACCGTTGCCGCACAATCCGCGGTCCATCTATGGCAACGACTCCGTGAGCTCGGCACGCAGTTCGGCTTGACGGCCGGGGGACACTTTGCGGAGGAAGCGCTGCGCACCGTGCGCGGCGCGCCCGCATTCGCGCGCGAGATCGGACCATCGACCCTCGCGAGCGAGCTCGCCTGCACAGCGTTGCCGCCCGAGCAGGCCGCGACGCTCCCGCGGACGCATCGCACCCTCACTCTCGCAGCCTTCGCCTCCCCGGCGCCGCTCCTCGGTTTCGGCGCGCGCGATGCCATTCTCCATCAAGGCCGATTGGTGGGGGAGATCGTCTCGCGCGTGCGCCTGCCTGGGTGGCCGGCGGCGTTGGCGCTCGGACGGCTTCAGACCAATCGGGCGACAACGGCGCCGCTCGAGACATTGATCGCAGGAAAACGTTGGCCGCTCGCGATACGAACGAGCGTTTGGCAATCGATACTCGAGCAGACACGCGCGTGAGAGCCGACAGTCCGGATCAAGCGCATTTCGTACGGCGCCTCACCTTGTTCGATTCCATCATGCTGGTCGTCACCGGCACAGTCGGGCCGTCGATCTTCATCGTGCCGGCGGACGTATTGCGTGGGATCCCCCATCCGGGGCTCGCCCTTCTGCTCTGGATCGTGGTCGGAGGCATCACGCTCATTGCGGGCCTCGCGTGCGCGGAATTAGGTGCCATGTTTCCCGAGGCGGGCGGCCAATACGTGTTCATGCGGGAAGCCTACGGCGGCTTCACCGCATTTTTGTACGGCTGGGTGCTGTTTACCGCCGGCAATAGCACGGCGCTAGCTTCCATGGGAATCGCGGTGGCGCTCTTTCTCGGGCAGGCGATTCCGGTACTCGACGCCAATCACGTATTGATCACGATCTCCTTCTTCGGCATCCACTACGCGCTCGAGCAAGGGAGCGCGATCGCGGTCGCCGCGATCGTCATCATCACGGCGATCAATCTGCGCAGCGTCAAGGTGGCGGCCTGGCTGCAGAACCTGACGGCCCTTGCCTACATCGTCATGGTGCTCGCGATCGTCGCCCTCGGCTTCGCTCTCGGTCGAGGATCATGGTCGCATTTTCGCTGGGAAGCCGCGGGCGCCGCTGCCCCGATCACGGCTGCCGGATTCGGCATCGCGATCATTCCCCTCTTCTACAGCTACGACGGCTGGGAATTCCTGTCGTGGGTGGGCGGCGAGATCAAGGAGCCGAGGCGCAACCTGCCGCTCGCGTTGATATTCGGAATTTTGCTGGTCATCGTCACGTACCTGCTCGCCAATGCCCTGTTCTTGTATGCACTACCGCCCGCTCAAATCGCTCAATCGGCGGCGCCCGCGGCGGCCGCCATGGGGACGCTGTTCTCGGCGAACGTCGGTCGGTGGGTTTCGCTTTTCATCGCGCTGATCTCGTTTGGGGGCGCCTCCGTGACCGTGCTCGGGGGAGCGCGCATCTATTACTCGATGGCCAAGGATGGGGCATTCTTCGCCGGCATGAAGCGGCTGCATCCGCGCTGGAACACGCCCGTCACAAGTCTTCTCATGCAGTGCGCCTGGGTGTGCGTGCTGATCTTGAGCGCTCGCTACGACCAACTCTACACGTGCTTCATCTTCATGATGACCTTGACGTACGTGATGACCGTGGGCGCCGTCATGGTCTTGCGGCGCACCCAGCCGGATAAGCCGCGCCCCTACCGCTGCTTCGGCTATCCGTGGCTGCCGATCGTTTATGTGATCATCGCATCGGGCTTCGTGCTGTCAACCCTCGCCACCAAACCGCGCGAGTCGCTCGAGGGCCTCGCGCTCGCGCTCCTCGGCGTTCCCCTCTATTGGTACTGGCGCAAAAAGCCGCCGGGGTCGCGCACCGCAATGCGCGACGCCTAGTTCTCCCTTCGCCCGGGCAACACGCGCTCAGGCGAAAACGCCGTACTCGACCTGGAGGATCTCGCCGCTCGTGGTATCGATCAGCAGGGCATCATTGCCGTCGCGCACCCATTCGTATCCCGCGGGCGGAACCTCGAGCGCGAACAGCCAATAGTCGGCGATCAGGTACGAAGGCCCCCAGTACGCGCGCGGCAGGATCTCGCCATATCCCCAGCGGTGCGCGGTCCAGCCCGGCGGGCGGCGGTAAGGTCCGACGTGATAGCTGCGCGCCGCCTGGTAATTATGCTGATACGCACCGCGGTCCACCGTCGCCGGCCGCGCGTTCCAGCCGTGAGGTTCCGCGACCCGCGTGTAGCCGCGCGGCCCCTCGTGTGGCTCGCCCTGAGGCTGTCCGTGGGGTGGCGCGCCATGAGGTGCCTCGGCCTGGCCATGCGGAGGCTCCGCGAGCGCAACGCCTCCGAGCAATACGAGCGCAGCCACTGATGATGCGAATCTCGACGCGTTTTGCATGCTCGACTCCTTGGGTTTGCTGGATCCTAGCACCGGCCGCGCGTTAAAAAAATGTCTCGTCGGCGCAGGCGGTCCGGCGCTTCGTCCCATAGTGCTGACGGTGCAGCGACATCTGTGCTATAGATGATGTAACAAATACATTTTAACGTCGCGCTGCGCTGCGCGACTACAACCAGGTGAGCGAAAGATGCGTGAGGGAGCCAGCGAAAGCTCGGTGACGCGGCGCGAGCTGCTGTCGATGATCGGAATGAGCGCGGGCGGCGCGGCAATGTACCAGGCCATGACGAGCCTGGGCCTCGCCGCTGATTCGGGATACAAGGGGCCGATCCAATTGACCGGCGCTCCGACAGGAACGAAGGTGCTGGTCCTCGGCGCGGGCATCGCGGGACTCGTGTCCGCCTACGAGCTGCGCAAGGCCGGGTACCAGGTGCAAGTGCTCGAGTACAACTCGCGCGCGGGCGGCCGTAACTGGACCTTGCGCGGCGGTGACCGTTACACCGAACTCGGCGGATTCACCCAGCAGTGCGAGTTCGACCCCGGCCTCTACATCAATCCGGGCCCGTGGCGGCTGCCGTACCATCACCGCGGCATGCTGAGCTATTGCAAGGCCTTGGGGGTGCAGCTCGAGCCCTTCATACAGGTCAACTACAACGCCTATCTGCACAGCAGCCGGGCGTTCGGCGGCAAACCGCAGCGCTTTCGCACCATCAAAGCCGACTATCACGGTCACGTCGCCGAGCTGCTCGCGAAGGTGGTTCAAACCAAGAAGCTCGATGCCGCCGTGACCGCCGAGGATCAAGAGCGTTTGCTCGAGTCGCTGCGTGAGTGGGGAGCGCTCGACAACGATCTGTCCTATATCAAGGGACCGTTCAGCAACGATCGGCGCGGTTTCGAGGTCGACCCGGGCGGAGGCTTGAGCGGGAAGCCGGTGTTCTCCGAGCCCATCGGCCTGTCGGACCTGCTCTCGTCCGGTCTCTGGCAAGCGCTGCCCCTGTGCGATATCTATGACATGCAGAGCGCGATCTTTCAGCCGGTCGGCGGCATGGGCATGGTCGGACAGGCCTTCGCTCGCGAATTGGGCCCGCTGATCCGCTACAACGCCAAGGTCGTGAACATCGACCAGGATGAGCGCGGCGTGAGCGTCACCTACGAAGACACGGGCGCGGCAAAAACACGGCAAACCGCGCGCGCCGACTGGTGCGTGTGCACCATTCCGCTGTCCATCCTCGGCCAGATTCCGATGAAAGTCGGCACGCCGATGGCGCAAGCGATCGCAGCCTGTCCCTATGCCGGCTCGATCAAGGTCGGACTGCAATTCAAACGGCGCTTTTGGGAGGAGGACGAGCAGATCTACGGCGGCATCAGCTACACCGACCTGCCGATCAGCAACATCTCCTATCCGAGCTCCGGCTATTTCAGCAAGGGCAAGGGCGTCCTGCTCGGCGCCTATATCTGGGGAGTCGATGCCTCCGAGTTCACGGCGATGTCGCCCGCGGAGCGAGTGGCGAAGGTCTTGGACTACGGCAGCCGCATTCATCCGCAATACCACCAGGAATTCGACAACGGGATCGCCGTGGCCTGGCATCGCTCGCCGTTCACCATGGGCTGCTTCGGCATGTGGACCGAAGAGGCGCGCTCCCGGCATTACGAGGATCTATGCAACTTCGATGGGCGCATCGTGCTCGCCGGCGAGCATGCTTCGTACCTACCGGCCTGGCAGGAGGGCGCTCTCATGTCGGGACTCGACGCCATCGATCGACTGCACCGGCGCGCGCTGGCAGGAGGTAGTGCGGCATGATGTCATTCCACCGACTACGCCACGCGCTCGCGCGTATCCTGATTGCCGCGCCGCTGCTCTCACTCGCGGGCGGTTCGGAATCTTGCTGGTCGCAGGCCGAAGGTACGGGGATGTCTAGCACGGACCGGCTGAAGACCATTTCGGGCGAGGGTATCTTCCGGCAGATCTGTCAGGGTTGCCACATGCCCGATGCGAAGGGCGCGAGCGGAGCGGGCAAGTACCCGGCGCTCGCCGGCGACGCTGCGCTTGCCTCGACCGAGTTCATGGCGATCACCCTCCTCCAGGGCCGCCGCAACATGCCGGCCTTCGGTGGCAACGGCGACGTGGGCGTCTTCTTTACGCTGCCGACCCTCAACGATGAGCAGATCGCTGACGTGATCAATTATGTGCGGACGAATTTCGGCAATCATTTCAAGGGCAAGATAACGCCCGCACAAGTAAAGGCTTTGCGCCAGTCGCTGCCCCATTCTTAGGCCAATGCTTGGAGAGTCACACGATGCAACAACTCGCCCGCGCCCTTTTGCCGCTGTTGATCCTGCCCTCGATCGCCTTCGCGCAGGATGTAGTGCGCCACAAACTGCCGAACGGCAACCCATTTCCCATTTCCGCGGCCGTGGAAATTCCCGCCGGCAAAACGCTGGTGTTCTTGAGCGGCACGGTGGCGCCCGTCGCCGATCCGAAAGCGCCGAAGGACAGCATCGCTGCTTACGGGGATACCAAGACGCAAACCATCGGCGCGCTGACGAGCATCAAGGGGACGCTCGAGGGCATGCACCTCACGATGGGCGATGTGGTCAAGATGCAGGCATTCCTGGTCGGTGATCCTGCGAAGGGCGGAAAACTGGATTTCGAAGGCTTCATGCAAGGCTATACGCAGTTCTTCGGGACCCCGGCGCAACCGAATCTGCCGGTCCGCTCCGCGCTGCAAGTCGCAGCCCTGGCCAACCCCGGCTTTCTGGTCGAGATCGAGGTGACGGCCGTCAGGCCTTAGCCGCCCGCTAGCCGGTGCTTTGCGCGTTGGTCTTTGATCTTGGCGCCGGCTCCAGCTTCGGCACCGCGGGTTTTTTGGTGTCCCCGCCCGGCACGTCATCAGGCTCGAGATAGGCGTCCATCACCTTTCGCCCGATCGGCGCGGCCGCCGCCGCGCCGAAGCCGCCGTTTTCCACCAGCACCGCCACGGCAATCTTCGGATCATCGGCCGGCGCGAAGGCGATGAACCAGGCATGGTCGCGCTTGCGCTCGTCGGTGTTGATGTGCTTGGTGCTCTCATTCTGTTTGATCGTTACCACCTGCGCGGTGCCGGTCTTGCCGGCGATCTTGTACTTGGAGGTGAGGCCCACCGCATAGGCGGTACCGCCCGGTCCGTACACCGCGGCCAGCATGCCGTCATGCACGACCTGCCACTGCTCGTCGGTGCCGATGTCGATGGGCTTCTCCATGATGGGCTTACGCGATTCGATGCCACTGGTACCGGCTTCGCGAATGCCCGCGACCAGGCGCGGCCGCGCGACGATCCTGCCGCGCTCGGCGATCTCCGCGGCGAAATGCGCCTGCTGCAGCGGCGTGACCGTGAGAGGTCCCTGTCCAATGCCCATGCTGATGGTTTCGCCCGGGAACCACACCTGGTCGGCCGCACGCTTGTAGGCGTGCCGTTTCCACTCGGGCGAGGCGTAGAGTCCGGCCTTCTCGCCGGGGATATCGATGCCGGTGAGCTCGCCGTACCCAAAGGCGTGCATGAAGGGGGCCATTCGTTCGATCTTGAGCCGGTCGGCGACGCGGAAGAAGTAGACGTCGCAGGAGACGCCGATCGCGCGGCGCATGTCCAACGACCCGTGCTTCTTATCGTCGCGGTACTGGTGCGCGCTGCCCGGCATGGTGAAGACACCCGGGCAGAATTCGACTTGAGTGGGGCTCATGACGCCGTACGTCTGGGCGGCGAGCGCGTACAGGGGCTTGACCGTCGAGCCCGGCGGATAGGCGCCGCGCAGCGCGCGGTTGAGCAGCGGCACATCGACGTTGTTGGATAGCGCACCGTACTGCGCGACGGTGAGTCCCTTGACGAAGTCGTTGGGATCGAACGCCGGCGTGCTCGCAAGTGCGATGATGTCGCCGGTCTTTGGATCGAGCGCCACCACCGCACCGCGCTTGCCGGTCAAGGCTTCCTCCGCGACTTTCTGCACGCGCAGATCCATGCCAAGTACCAGATCGTCGCCCGCGATCGGCGGACGCGAATGCAGCACCGGCGCGTACTCGCCGACCCGCTCCACCGGCCGGCCGGCGGCATTCACTAGAATCTCGCGAAAGCCCGGCTTGCCATGCAGCTGCGCTTCGTAGGCGCGCTCGACGCCGAGCTTGCCGATGAGGCTCGTGCCGGCGTACTCCGCGCTGTCGATCGTCTTCAAATCTTCGTCGTTGATAGCACTCACGTAGCCGATGGCATGCACGCCGATTTCCTTGAGCGGATAGTGCCGGGCCAGACGCGGATGTATGTCGACCCCGGAGAACTGGAACCGATGGATGGCGAATCGCGCCATCTCCTGCTCATCCATCTGGATCTTGACGGGAACGCTCTCGTAAACCTTATGGGAGAGGATGGTGCGCCGCACGCCGCTGACCTCTTCCGCGCGCAGCACACCGATACCGACGAGCTGGGCAAGAGCGGCGTCCAGCGCCTTGTTGTCCCCGACCTGCTCGCGGACCAGCTCGAGGTTGAAGGCGGGCGCATTGTCCGCGAGCACCAGGCCGTTGCGATCCAGGATGAGTCCGCGGCTCGGCGGAATCGGCTCGTTGCGGATGCGGTTGCCTTGCGAGAGCTCCGAGTAGTACTGATACTTCAGCACTTGGAGGTAGAAGAGCCGTCCCGCGACTGCGAGCAAAAGCACGGCCGCGAACACCCCAGCGATGACGCTGCGTATCGTGAACAGCCGGTTCTCGGCGAACGAGTTCTTGATCTGCGCTCGGCGGCGGCTCACCATCGCATGATCTCAGCTACCTCCAAGTTGGACCGCGCATTGTAGGTCAGCGAGCGCCGCAGATCCTTGCGCTGATCGATTGAATCCGCAGGCGGCCCGCGCGCCAGCACGCAGATTCTCTAGGTATAACTGACTGTAGATAATAATCTTAATCGATTGATTTATTTATTATAAAGATGCATCATCGGTAGCCCTAGTCGAACGCACGATTGGGCTGCGGGGCTTTCCGACAAAATGACCCGGTCCGACAACGCTCCCGCCAATTCCACGATCCACCGTTCCGCCGTGGTCAATCGATACCGGTGCGTCAGGCCGAGGCATTCCCGTATCCAGTCGGGGATTATCTCGACGGCCGCGCATACCAGCATGCCTTGCATCCAGCAAAGCGGCTTAGGAAACCCCGAAGTTGCGCGCATGATTCGTAAGAACTCAAATATCACGGGTGAGGGCTCCAGGCGGCCGCGCATGGAGTCAAAGAGAGCGCGGAGTTCAGCCCTCGACGTCGGGGCCTCGAGCGCACCGTAGAGCCTCGAGACCGGCACACCCTCGCGATGGAGCGCATCGAAGTCGTCCCGTTGGAGCGGCCTGACGTAGCGGCTGTAGGCCTCTGCAAAGCCAAATGTGGCCGTCGCTTGCACCCAGCAAAGCAGGCGCGCGTCGTTCGCGGAATAGGGCATCCCGCGAGGCGTTTTTCCCGCGATCTTGGCGTGCATTTGGACGACTCGGGCGATCATCGGCAGAGCGATGCTGCGTGCGCCATAGACCGTCACCATCGCCGCCAACCCGGTTCGCTGCAGCCGACGCATCGGATCCTTGCGAAACGACGAATGTTCCCACACCGCCGTGCGTACGGCGGGCTCCGCCAGCTCGAGAATGACGGCGGCCATGCCCCCGATCAAAAGCGCGATGGGGTTTTTAAAGATGCGCCAGGAGAGTGAGTCGGCGGGCAGCAATGCGCCTTCTCCGTGGGGACGAGTGAAGTCGATTCTCGGACCATCTTTCGGATTCAAAAGCGCGCGGGCGCCGGTTTCGAGCCTGCTCTGCATGCTGCGGGGCAACCGTATGACCGAACTATTAGCGTGCACTATGCGTAGGCCTTTGCGGCCGCCGAGCCGGCGGTTCGATCATCTTACCAGCAGCAGCTGGGCGGCTGCTGTCGCTGTCAGCGGTTAACACCGTACGCCCGGCGTCAGCCGGCGCCTTATACTTTGCATCGCAAAGTCGCGGCGACTTTGACTCGCGTCAGCTTTGAGCCGCGCCGCACGGCAGGGAATTTGCCGGTGGGCGCTTCACCGGGGAACCGCCAGCCAGCCACGCGACAGTCTAACGTAATGCGATCTTGCGATGGCGGCTCACGAACCGAGCCGACCGAATGTTTTGCAGCAACCACGCGCTGCTGTGGATAGAATTGCGGGTTGTTGGCCCCGATGGCGAAATTGGTAGACGCAACGGACTTGAAAATTTGAGCGGCAGCCGCGGAAACGGGCTGCTGGATCCCATCAAATTCGGCGAACCCCCTGGCTTCTCAGAGCCTTAGGCAACGCCGAGCCAATCCATGCGATGAAACGCTGGCAGGTGTAGAGAGTGGACGGTGGGGACCTACAGGCGATTGCCTATGGTCAAGGCGCACTCCAGACTCCAAACGCGCTCGCGCGGCGGTGAAAACCGTAGGAGTACGAAAATCCGTTGGCCGCAAGGCCATGCCGGTTCGAGTCCGGCTCGGGGCACCATGTCCACGCGAGCGCGCTAAAGCGCGACGCGCTCAGGGGCCGGGATGCACCAAATATCGAGCGGCTCGCTGCGGCCGCGCAGCGCGAATTGCGGCAGCTGCAGGATCGCCGCGGGCATGGATTCGGACCCCTTCTGCGCTCGCTCGGCGTCGAGCGCCGCCGCGACCGTGCACGAGAGCAGCACCTCGCCCGCGCGCGCGCGGCCGCAGAGCCGGGAAGCCACATTCACCGTGTCGCCTACCAGAGTGGTACGCCTGTTGCCCGGCGGACCGAGCGATCCGAGCGCCACCTCGCCCAAGTGCAGCCCGACACCGATGCCGGTCTCGATCGACATATCGTTTCGCCAACGCGCGGCGACGACGCCGAACTCCTTGAGCATTGCGTGACCGGCCGCCAGCGCTTCGTGCGCGCCGTCTCCAGCCGGATCGCCGACCCCGAAACCGGCCATCATGCCGTCACCGGCCATATGAAAGATTTGTCCGCCGTGCAGAAGCGTTGCGCGCCCGAGCACGGCGAGAAATTCATCGAGGAGAGGGATCACGCTCGCCGGTGGGAGCCGCTCCGCCATAGCCGTATAGCCCCGCAGGTCCGCGAACAGAACCGTGACCCGTCTGGTCTTCGCCGCCCGGGAGCGCGGAACGCGCGTCACCGTCATCGAAGGCGTTGCCTGCAATTTCGGAGGATCCTCACGCATCCCTTAAAACAAAATTGCCATCGTCAACGTTACCGGTCATCGCGCGGCACGGCTTGCCGCGGGCGTAAGTATGCATGAACCGAAGCGGCGGCGCCCGGTCACTGCGACATAATCATCAGCGCTTGGGAATCTCGAGCCCTCGAACCACGGCCGGCCGGGCAAGGAAGGTCTTGAGCGCGCGCTCGACGTGCGTGAATTGCGAGATGCCGACGAGCTCGCCCGCTCCGTAAAAGCCGATCAGATTGTTGATCCAGGGGAATGTCGCAATGTCCGCAATGCTGTACTCATCGCTTGCGATCCAGGCGCGCTCGCCGAGCTGGCGATCGATCACCCCGAGCAAACGCTTCGACTCGGCGACGTAGCGGTCGCGCGGACGCTTGTCCTCATAATCCTTGCCGGCGAACTTGTTGAAAAAGCCCACCTGTCCGAACATGGGCCCGATCCCGCCCATTTGAAACATGAGCCACTGGAGCGTCTGATAACGGCCGGATCCCTCCTTCGGCAAGAGCGTGCCGGACTTATCTGCGAGATAGATCAGGATGGCGCCCGATTCGAACAGCGGCAGGGGCGCGCCTGTCGGGCCATTCGGATCGATGATCGCCGGTATTTTGTTGTTGGGATTGAGCGACAGGAATTCCGGCGACATCTGCTCGTTCGCGTCGAAGCGCACGGGATGCGGCTCGTACGGCAATCCGGTCTCCTCGAGCATGATCGACACTTTGACGCCGTTCGGCGTGTTGAGCGAATACAGTTGAATGCGGTCCGGATGCTGGGCCGGCCACTTCTTGGTGATTGAGAACGCATCGAGCTTGCTCATTCGAGCTCCTCCAAAGCCGCAAGGTGCGACATCTAGAATGGATAGTTGAGACCGGTAAATACCGCGGCGCCCTCGCTGCCGAAGCCGACATCGACATAACCCACGACGAAGGGACGCGCGATGCCGCGAAATCCCATGCCGTAGACCTTGTGGATCTGATCGAAAGGCAATGTGCTCGAGCGGTCGAACACCCGGCCAACGTCGATGAAGGGGGCGAGCTCCACCTCGACCGTGGTGGAGATCGCATTGAAGGCGACGACGTTGCGGCGCAGCTCCACCGAGCTCGAAAAGGAATCGCGGTCGTAGAAGCGCCCCTGTCCGAAACCGCGCAAGGGCTGCTCGCCTCCGATGATCGTGTCGGCGCCGCCGATACTACTGAGCGCCCAGAACGGCACGTCGTGTGCGGTCGGCAGATAGCGCAGAGACATGTGGGTTGCGATCACAGTCTTGGATGCGATCGGCCAGAAAGCGCGGCCGTCGAATCCGGCTTCGGTATAGAGCGAATCGTTGAAGATGCCGTCGCGGCTCGCCATGCCCCCGTAGGTCACCACTTCGGCTCCCTTCGTCGGGATGGTGACGTCGTCGCGTGTGTCGTACACCAGCGCAAGACGGTTGAGAAGGAGGTGGTTGTCGCCTTCGCCGAGCAGGTTTTTGAAGCGCGTCTGAATCGAGGCGATCTTCTCCAAGGTTCCGGGCAGCACATCGGTGTTCTGGAACCTGAGCGTGTACTGAAGCTGCCAGGTGTGATTGAGATTGAATCCTGCCTGCTCCTGCACGGTCTCGTACTGGGCGGTGTAGTCGGTCTGCGCGATCGCCGGCGATTCGTTGCCGATGCCGTAGAAACGCGGGGTGCCGTCCACGTCATACACCAGGCTGGAGTTGAAAGACCAAGTGTCTTGGCGAGTGCGCCCGACTTGATACTCGGCGTCGAACTCGCGCTCGACCCGCTCCTTGATGCCGGCCACGACCGACCATTGCTCGTCCTGGGAGTCATAGCTATACATGCGTCCGTGTACTCCCCAGCCGAAGTAGGGGTTGTAGATGAGGTCGGGGGCGATGATTTTCCGGATATCGTTGTTCTCGTCCGTGACCAGCACCGTCGGTATGATACCAAGCGTCGTTCCCCCATCGGGATCGACCGCGATCTCGGGCACGGGAATGAACGGTGCCGTGGATGGATCGAACCAGCGCGTGATGGCGAAGTACCAAGGCTTGGGCTTGGCGGCGAGGCACGCCCGCTGAGCGGATGCTGATTGAGCGGATGCCGGCTTTGCCGATGCGGCCGGCTGGGCGCATGCCGGCTGTGCTGGCGATTCGGGCAGGGGCGGCCCCGCCTGTCCGGTGGGCGACGGCGGCTCGTCGGGTACGGGCGGCGGCCCCGGCGGGAGCTGCGCGCGCGCGGTCGGGCAAGCGCAC
>Ga0182030_10011576_pt1 | contig 17771 bp, 15 predicted proteins | sample 812S3MmetaG_FD_121299 | JGI IMG/M metagenome (GOLD analysis project Ga0182030, IMG submission 121299) | Permafrost microbial communities from Stordalen Mire, Sweden - 812S3M metaG (Illumina Assembly) | ecosystem: Environmental > Terrestrial > Soil > Wetlands > Permafrost | place: Sweden...
AAGCCAACCAGAGGTATCTAGTGTCATCTGTATCATGGGGCGTTCTAAACACAGGCGCCCCATATTTTTAATAGAGGACATATCATGAGCATTGTATCGGCTACTTCTGGTAATGCTGTTTTAGGTTCAAACCTTCCTGGTCATTTCTCTGGTGGTTCTGTGGGATGGCAATGCCCTAATTGTGGGCGTGGATGCGCTCCCTCTACGATGTATTGTTGCCAACCATCAACTTCTACAGTCACTAAAATAGGTGCGGCTCAACTTTCTCCTGCTATCGATCAATGTCTGCATAAATGGGAGTTAACCCATGTGATTACCTCTCTGCATGGTATAAACCTATTTAAATGCAGTAAGTGCAACAGGACGCGTCACGAAGAATTATAAAGGCGAACTAGGATCAGCGGCACTTTCTGCGAAGATGACAACAAAACTGTTTCCGTGGATCACGTAAACAGTTTTGCCATTTAAGTATACATGTTCTACGTGGAACATTCTTGTTGTCATCTTATATATCTATTGCTAGTATGCGCTTAATGACCCCACGTCCCTTGAAAGAAGGACGTGGGGTTTTTCTTTTTTGGGGCGTGTGGAAATTCACATGACGCACATGTTAAAGCGGTTCTACTGGGGCAACAGGAAAAATGTCCGCCACTAGTCACGTCTGGCTAGGCACTACCGGGACGGGGTTAAGTCCATAAGGCAAAACATGATTGAGAATCAAACAGAACAGGCTTTACCAGTTCAGGGAGTTGTACAGCCTCAAATTGCGCCACAACAGATGCAGCAAGCAGCCCCACAGCCGGTTGAGGAAAAGTTGTTGAAACAATCTGAGGTAAACGAACTTGTGCAGGGTGCTAAACAGAGAGGATTTCAAAAAGGATATCAGCAGGCATTGAATGAAGGACAGCCACAGCAACAAATGGCTCAATCTCAACCAATGCAGCAACAGCCTCAAATGGCGCACCAGTCGATGTCTCCTCAAGAGATTTCGGATATGGCGGCACAAAAGGTTGCGGCTGAATTTGCTAAGCACCATAGAGATATGCAAGTAGCAGCGGCAGAAGCTGAATCAACACGTCAGCTTAATCAGCTTGCTGCGAAAATTGCAGCGTCAAAGCACGAATTTCCTGATTTTGATAAAGTTATTGGTGCGATAAATTTTGCTGCAAACGACAAGTTAGCCATGGTGGTTCATCAAGCGAACACCGTAGATAACTCAGCGGCAGTGTTATACGAATTAGCAAAGAACCCAGGGAAACTTGGGAATATTGTTGGTTGGAATAGCATTGATCCGAATGTTGCAACAGCAGAAGTTAAGAAATTATCTGATTCGATAAAAGCGAATCAAGAAGGTCTTAACCGTCCAGTTCCGAATGATCCGTTAAGTCAAGTTAAGCCATCAAATATTGGCGCGGACACCGGAAAGATGACTGTTAAAGACTTCAAAAACCAATCTTGGCTTAGAGGTTAGTACATCAAAAGGTCGTCCGTAATTAACTAAATGTTATTTCGGAGTGACTTTTTATGGCAACACCTACAAATATATTGCAACAAGTCCAAACCTATCAATTATCAAGCTTGGCACTGTTGCAGAACTTGAATTGCTTTATTTCTACGGCAAACACTCAATTTAAAGATTTTGAAAAGTTTGAAGCTAACTTAGGCGACACGGTTACCTTTGATTTACCACCTCGCTATGCTTCTAACACGAGCTTGGTTGCTACATTCCAAGCTTCTACACAGCGTGTACAATCATTGACTGTTGACCAACCGTATAACGTTTCATACGCATTCAGCGATCAAGAATTCATCTTCAACGTTGAAGCTTACATGCAACGTTTTGGTAAATCCGCTGTTGCTCAGCTTGCTGCAACTGTTGAAAGCAATGTTGCTCTTAACGCTTTAACCCACACCTATAGATTCTTCGGTGATGGCATAACTCCTATTAACTCATATGGTCAATTGGCAAAAGCCTTAGCTTTCCATAGAAACTATGGTTCACCAAAAGAAGACATGAAAGTTTACTTATCCGATATCGCTGTTCCTGACATTGTCAACAGTGGTTTAAATCAATTCGCAATGAATCGAAATGAAGAAATTGCAAATTCATGGATGGTTGGTGATTTTGACAACGCTGCTTTCTATCGCTCGAACTTATTGCCAATTCAAAATGCTGGTACGGTTGGTAATTCAGCTCAAATCTTAACCGTTATTAGTATTGACGGTACGGGAACCATTCTTACCATGAGTGGCGCAACGCCAAGCGATGCAAACGCAATTAAAGCCAACGACAAGTTACAGTTCCAAGACGGTGTAGCTGGTCAAACAAACGTTCGTTACTTAACGTTTATTGGTCAACAACCTTCTTCAAATCCTGTGCAGGTTCGTGCTGTTGCTAATGCTGCTGCTGATGGTTCAGGTCATGTTGTTGTGACAATTTTCCCTGCATTAGATTCTACAGCTGGTGATGCTACACAAAACGTTAGCACGCCAATTGTTGCTGGTATGCAGTTGAAAGCATTGCCTTCCCACAGAGCTGGTTTGATTTGTGGTGGCGATTCTCTCTACTTAGCAATGCCACGCTTACCAAATGAAACTCCATTCCCAACTGCGGCAGAAGCAGATCCGGAAACTGGTGTTTCTATGCGTATGTACTACGGAAGTATCTTCGGACAGAACTTTAGAGGCTTCGTGAACGATTGTATTTGGGGTTCTACGGCAGTTGATGAGTACTGTATGGAATTGGTATTCCCGCTGTAATTGGGTGAGCAACTATTATGAATGCACAGCAGTTAGTTAACTATGCGTTCTACCTTTCGGGAATAGTAGCTCGAGATCTAGAACAGGTCACCGCACCTCAGTGTACGGATGGCCTGTTCTGGCTCAATCAAATTTTGGCTGAAATGTCGATTACGGGAAGATTCATTCCTTATTATGATCACCCTACATTTGATATGGTTATCGGCCAGGAAATGTATTTTGTGCCTGGCTTAGTAGAGTTGGACGCAATTGCTTTCACGATTCAATCGGTACGATTTCCTTTAAAGAAAATAAATCGTAAGTTTTACTTCGGTGCGCCACGCGTAAATAACATTACTTCTTTGCCTGCTTCGTATTACACAGAACGTGTTGTTGGCGGGACGAATATTTATATATACTTTTTGCCTGTAGATAATTACACGGCATATTTAACGGGAAGATTTTCTTTCCCATCCAATTTAACGTCTGGTCAGGATTTAACTACATTATTTGATCAGTTCTATATTTCTTATTTGATGTATTTGTTAGCGGTTAGGTTATGTTCATGGTATACGATCCCGTGTCCTCCCATTGTCTTATCTCAATTAGAAAGACTCGAAGAACAGCTCCCAGATCTGAATTATCAAGATTTAACTATCTCCAAACTCTCTACGCTTCAAAAGAACAATACGTTGGGTTGGGCTGCTGTTAACTTCCCTGGGTGGACGACAACATCATGACATCACCATTCGGGACACAAGCACAAACTTCAATTATCAAATCCATACCGTTGGATATTGTGGGTGGAAATACATTTGGCCAATATCAAAAGATATCTTCTGCTGAAACTTTTAATATGATGATGAGTGATAATGCGCTAGTCCCATTCTTTGGATATAAGACAGCATCAATTATTTCACCTAATGGCGAAGCAAGAGAGATTTACAATAGTGTTCGTTTTAATCATTTAATCGTTGTTGTTGATAACGGCGTGTATACGGTCGATACGGGTCTTGGTGTTTCGCTTGTTGGTCGATTAAATACTTCATCAGGTCAAGTTTATATTGCAGAAAACTTAGCAGAAGAAATCGCGATTGTTGATGGATTATTTGTTTACCTATTTAACTATAACTTAAATACATTCTCGGTTATCACGGTTGATTTCTCGCCTGTTTATATTGCATATCAAGATACATATTTTATTGCTGCCGCTGGCGGCACTAATCAGTGGAGATTATCAGGCAACAATGACGGTACAAGTTGGCCACCTGATGCACAGCATGTTGGCGACTTGCAAACAAAACCCGTCAATTGTACGGCGACAGTTCCATTAAATCGTCAGTTATTTATATTTGGACAAACAGTTTCAGAGCCATGGTATGACGTAGGTGCCACATTATTTCCTTATCAAAGAAGTAATGCGTTTGCTATTGGTATGGGTGTATTGAGTCCAGCAACCATAGCAACCAACAAAGATATTATGGTTTGGCTTGGATCCAATGAGAAATCAGGTACAGGTATATTTGTATCAACTGGTGGTGAGCCCCAACAAATATCTACTGATGGAATAAATTTCAAATTAAATCAATTGACTGCTCCTCAAAACTCATTCGGATTTTTATTTAAATTAAATGGACATATTTTTTATCAAATTACTTTCACGACTGACAATTTGACGTATGTGTATGACTTTGAAACAAAGAAATTCTTTACGCTAACTGATCAGAACTTAAACCATCACATAGCAAAGAGAATGGCATTTTTCAATGGCAATTATTATTTCGTTAGTTTTATTGATGGAAATCTTTATCAGATGGGATCCGAATATTACACCTATGACGGAAATGAAATCCCGCGCATTAGATTTCCTTCTCACATACGTTTGCCCAACGCTGCAAGGTTTAGGGTTACCCAATTAAATTTAACTATGCAACAAGGTGTTGGTACTGATCCTGCAAGAGTTGATTTGTCTATCTCAAAAGATGGCGGAATTTCCTACGGTAATGTTGTTAGCCGATATTTGAATCTCCAAGGAAACGTTCCTAATAAGTTCAGATTTTTTAATGTTGGCGTATCGAATGATTTAGTTCCTCAATTCAGATTTTGGGGTTTGAACAATTTTGTTGTGACAAATGGAATAGCGGAGTTATACGCATGAATATTCCCGATCTTCCATATTTCGATCCAGTTGTTGATAGCGAAGGAAAGCTTACATCGAAGTGGCTAAATGCGTTGCAACAATTATTAACAGAATTACAAACGAATGCGAGCAATGAAGGAATTCAGATGCCGCCACAGCCAACAACAAATATTGTGAAATTAAATACGCAATCAGCAGTTGGAAGAATTATTTACGATTCCACCCAAAATTTATTGTTTGGAAATATTAACGGAACATTTAAACAGATTACGACGTCGTAAGGGGATAGAAAATGCAAGAAGCGGCTGACGCAGCAGACATAGGCAGCATGATTGGCGGATTGGTCGGTGGAAGTGGGGTCAACCCCGCTCAGCCAGCAGGCCAATATTTTAATCAAATTCCTGGAATGCTAAATAAAACATATCAGCCATGGATGCAAGGTGGCCAACAAGCTTTCCAAAACGCTGGAAATCAATTCTATCAAGCCGCATCAAATCCTGCCGGTGTCATGAATCAAATGGGTTCTACGTATCACCAATCACCGGGTTATCAATGGCAAATGGGTCAAGCACTGGAAGGTATGAATAAAGCGGCTGCTGCTGGTGGGATGGCCGGTAGTCCAATGGAGCAACAGCAGATGGGTACCGTTGCGACCGGATTAGCCAACCAGGATTACTACAATTACTTGCATAACGTGATGGGCATTTATGGTCAAGGGTTACAAGGAGAAATGGGTCAATCCGAAATAGGCGCTGATATGGCCAACAACTATGGCACGAATTATGGGCAAGCGCTTGAAGGTCAGGCAAATCTTGCATACGCCGGACAACAAAATCAAAACCAAGCAAACGCAGGGAAAAGTGCCGGTTTTGGCGCTCTTGCTGGATTGGCCGCTGTTGCATTGATGTAGGGGAATATAAATGGCAATAGGCATAGATCAATTTACACCGGAGTCATTCGCTCAGGCGAATCCTCAATTTAGTGCTATTCAAGCAACGCAGTCGGCTATCCAAAATGCTGTGCAGACTGCTTATACGCAGCCATTACTTCAACAAAAATTACAGGCCGCACAATTACAAAATATCATTACTGGCGCCCAAGCCGGACAGGCTCCTGCTCAACAATTGGCTGCTACTCAATTGGCTCAGGCAAGAATTCCAAACATGGCGGCTCAAACTCAAGCGCAACTTGGTGCTGCTGCGGCTAGTCGCGGTGCTGCTGCGTCCAGTTATGCTACGGCTGGACTGACGAGCCAACAAAGAGCAGTTTTAGCGGGACAAACCCCGTACATGATTAATAAGGCGAAATTTCAACAATATACAGATCCGTTCTTGCAAAGAAATATTGAGCTTCAATCGCAATTACAAAATCCACAAACAAGACAAGCTTTGATTGCATCCGGTATTGTTACGCCACAACAAGCTGCTGCATATACTGGAACCTCTCCACAGGGCTCAATAAATCCTTCAAACGCTCCAATGATTACAGGGACAATGCAAGGCGCGCCTAATTTACAACCCGTAGTTGGTCAAAATACAGGTCAAATACAGCCAGCATTACAGCCAACATCAGGAGTGGCGCCAGGAATCACGGGTGCTCCAAATATGTATACCGGTAATTCTCTCCAAAATTATATGGCTACAGGTAATCCATGGGGTCCTCAAGCCATGGCGCAAATGCAGGCCACCGGAAAGGCAACGGGTTCCACGAATGTAAGCTTGTACAATACTTTGCAACAGAAGGCATCGGAAAGGGCTATTCAAGCATCTCAAATGCTCAACAACTTAAACCAATTCAGTACAAATTATGATAAATCATCTCTTACGGGTCCAATTGAGGGAAATCTGCCAGCGAGTGGATTCGGTTCAGGAATATCGTCAGCCTTGAAGGGTGGATCAAGTTTAACGCCAGAACAACTTACTGATAATGCCTCTAAACAATTAGCGGTTAGTGTCGTCAAGGGATTATTCCCTAAAGCAACAAATCAAGAGCTTGCATCTGTAACAGCTATGAAACCAAGCAGAACTATGGCTCATGGAGCCAAACAAGTTGCTGTGGGCTCCTTGAATGCATTAGGCCAAAGAGACCAGCAAGAGACTCAGTTTTATGCGCAAGCTAAAAATGAGGGAATTCCACCACAGACAGCGCAAACTTTGTGGGCTAAATATTTCAGCGAAACACCTTGGTACAATTATCAAACAAATACGCCAACTCCAGGAACAAGTGCTGATTGGCAAAAGTATTTAACGCCGCAAGCAGTAGCATCACTTGGCAATGGGCAGCCGATAAACCCAGCATCTTCTACGGCTGCCGTTCAAAATACGGATCAATTCAACCCAGCGCAATCTCAGGCTCGCGTAAGAGTAATTTCTCCGCAGGGCAGAACTGGAACAGTCTCAGCTCAAAATCTTCAAGCAGCAATGAACCAAGGCTATAGGGAGATTGGGTAACCATGATTGACTTTGTTCCTGATCAGCCAACTCCTGTAACAAGCGCAGCGCCAATGCAGCCATCGGGAATTGATTTCGTTCCGGATTCTCAGCCAAGTACTCAAGGCGCACAGTCGGTTCAGCCTGCACAATCAGGTGGCTTATGGAGCGATTTAAGTGCTATGGGACAACGTGGGCGCAACAATGGTATTGGCGCCGCGGTTCTTGGCTTAACGCATCAGGGCGGTAATGTAATAGGCGATGTGGGGACTGGATTAGTCAAAGCTGGATTTCCTAATGCTGGCGCTTCACTTCAAAACGCAGGTCAGCAAGCCGTTAATGTTACGCCGCAGCAATTAGGCATTCAAAACCCTGGTGTTGGAACAAATCTTATTGCGGGTGCGGTTCAAGATTCACCAATGATTGCGGCTGCTCCTGAGATTGGTTCCTCTTCATGGTTATCAAAAATTCCTGCTGTTGGTCGTCTTCTAACGCCTGGAGTACAACAAGCTTTTACCGCCGGTGCTTTGACAGGTGCAACACAATCAGCACCAGGAACCGCTTTAAGTAGCGCATTGCATCAAGGCGCAGATTGGGCTGGATTAGCGGCTGTTCCGGGAATTATAGGGGGTATTGGTGGTTTATATTCTAAAGTTTCTGGAGTACTGAATGGGCAACCGGTGAAGGATATGGCAAATGATATTTACCAAGGATTGTCTGGTGGCCAAGATGCGACTCAATTAAACGCAAATACGATGGGTTACATTCGTCAAAACTATAACTCCGCTAAAAATATTGTTAAACAGGGATATAACAGTCTATTCCAAAATGCAGAAGCCAGAGGATATGGATCTCCTCCTGTCGATGACGATGCTGTAACAGATGCGGTTAATAATCCGAATTCTCAGACTACAAATGTTAAATCTTTAATGCAGCCTCTTGCGGGATCCAAGCCAATTCAGATTTCGGGGGGAACTCAAAATCAACTAATGGGCATTCTGAACCCTGAATTGTCGTCACAAACATTGAAGGGTGTTTCTCAACCACTAAAAGATGTAATTAGTCAATTTAACGAAGCGCCAACTTTTTCTAATGCCCATACGCTCCAATCTATGCTTGGCAATGAATCATCCGCATTTAAAACAGGGTTAACTGATATCGTTGATAAGCAAACCGCTAATTCATTAACCAGCGCAAGAAATTCTGTTCAGAATGATATTCAAAATACCTTCACGCAAAATGGCGATCAGGATTTAGGAAGCACCTACAATCAATTAAGTCAAAATTGGAAAAACCAAGTATTACCTTATCAACAGATCCCATCTATTTGGAAAAACATAAATGGCAGGGCGGATGACCCCGATAATGTTGTTAATATTATTGACGGCACCGGATCTCGGCGCCAATTAATACGTAACAATTTGGCTCAAACTCCTGGCGCATCTGAGAATATTATTGCGCAAAAGCTTGCGCCTGCATCATCAAATGATGTGATTAGCGGAAATTCGACCGATCCAAACAAATTTTTGAATATTTATTCAAATAAAATTCCAAGCACATTTGATCAGTTCAAAACACCTGCAATTCAACAGTCAGTAAATTCCTTAGGGCAAAAATCCGCTAGCTATGAAAAATATACCCCTTTATTGAAGAAAGCCCTTCATGGAATTGGAACCGGAGCTGCTTTAAGCACTGGAGCGGTTCCTATATATGAATTGCACAAAGCACTATTTTAGAGAGAGAAAATTATGTCAGCAGAACAGTATATAAGTGCCATATCGTTAGAGCAGGTCTTTGTAGACAAAGATGCAAATACCTTATTATTTAACGGTTATGTTTTGTTCGCGCGTGATACTGCTAGAACAGAACCAAAGATTGTCTATACTTTATCTGGTTCTCCTCCAAGCTATACATATGTTCCTTATGGGGCAATCGATCCTGTTAGTGGCTTATGGCAAGTTCAGTTAACAAGTGCTGGCGCGTTTGGTTTAGCCCTCTATTATTTTCCTTATGATTCTATGGGAAATATTGATTTGTATTTCGTTCAAGTATTTTCTGTTGGTGGAACGCTGCAATTCACAAGGGCTGAATGGCCGCCGAATGTTGAAGGAAGTAACTTAAATAGCGAAGTTTCAAATAATTTTGTTCCTAACGGACAATTTTTGCTGCATACAGATTTACCTGCATCTGGTAATTTCCTAGCTGGTCAAATTCGTGCGCCAATTACAAATATTGCATACGGCGGTTGGACGTTTGAAAGACCGTCAATGACAAATGCAACTGATTTTGTCACATTCCCAAGATTTGGATCTACCGTAGAAGATCCTGAAAATTCACCACGCTACGCAGTTGAAATTGCAAATACTGTTACGTCCCCTGGAGATTTGTATAAAGATTTGAGATTGAAATTTGATGACGTGAATAAATTCATGTCTACAACTCAAGACTATACTTATGCGTTTAGTGCGCAAAGCAATGCTGGCGGAAACTTAACAGTACAATTAATTCTTATTAAAAACTTTGGCTTTGGCGGTTCCGCTACAACTGAAACTGTTTTGGGTACGTTTGTTATTGGTTCGTCGTATTCAATCTACAGCTCAACTTTTATATTTGGTGATAATACAGGTCAAGTTATTGGTGTAAATGATGATGACTTTTTGCAGCTAGCAATTAGATTCCCCACAAATCAAATATTCGATATTTCTTTTGATGATTTTATTTTAGCGGAAGGCGCATATACACAACCTGCATTTCCTCCAACAACAAATAGCGAATTTGTTTACCGATCATTGGCAGGATTTGAGGATATCCCAGCTTATGATGCAAGTGATTTGTATTTACCGCTCATTTTGAGCCCTACAGGTATTACATATGACCGTAGCCAGATAGGTTTTATATTTACATCGGTTGTGGCAACAACTCCAGGATATTTACCCTGTGATGGTACGCAATATTCTACAGCAGGATCAGATGCAAACGGCGTTCCATATTCCCGTTTATATAATGCACTTTTAGTTCCAGGCGGAAATGGAATTACTTTATATAATACTGGCGTAAATTTTGTTAAGTCATTTAATGACCCGACTTATGCAGGTCAAATTGATTTATCTACCAATAAAGGGCTTGCTGTTGCAAATACTGCCGATGGTACGGCTCCTACCGGCTTTACTTTTGCGCAGGTGAATACGGGGTTGGTGACGGGCATTACATGTTATGGACAAAATAATAGTAGCACCATATTGGGTGTAGTAACTTTAGCTGGTGTTGCTATTGCTCAAGCTTCTGCTGGTACGTCGGGATTTACTGTGACTCCATTACAGAATTTTGGCCCGACCTCAACGTTGATTCAATATATAGCAAGCATTCAAACAATTGCGGCGACTGGATTAGCAGGACTTTATTTTCAATTTTCCACTACCACTACAACATTTTCTTTCTGGTTCAAAGTTAATGGAGCAGGTTCAGCTCCAGTTATCCCAGGCACTACTTTAGTGGAAATAGATTTGCTTAGCACGTGGCTTGCGCCAGAAGTTGCCCGAGCTGTTTTAGGCGCAATAAATGGATGGCAGCAATCAACTATTACAACGATTGCAGGAAGTGCTGTCCCTGCTTCTTCTTACTTTAACTTTACGGCAAATACCACGCTTTATTATGTTTGGTATACGGTAAATGGAGTTGGTGTTGACCCATTCTTAAACCCAACAGATGGTATTGAAGTTCCTATTTTATCAACTGATACGGCCACAGCCGTTGCAAACAAAACAATAGGAGCTATCAACAGTAAGTTCTTTGCTGTTCCTGACTTTAGAGGACTGTTCTTGCGGGGATGGAATAATGCTTCAACAGTTGACCCGGGTCCACGCCTTTCTACTGTTCCATGGTTAGCAAGTAATTTAATAGGAACTTTTGAATTTTCAAACAATCTTGCTCATTACCATTCTTCGCCTGACGGATTCGCATTTATTACAGATCAGGGATCTCAGGGGACAATTTCTGGTGCTGATTCAAGTAACTCAGGATCTCCATACACTCAATTTGCGGGTATTTCAGAATCTCGACCAATCAACTCAGCAGTTAATTACGTTATCAAATATTAGGAGACACTTATGACAACACGTTTAGTTTTGGGCAAAGACACAAATGGTAACGTAACTTATACGCTCCCGACATCTGATACGATTTACGGAACCACTTTAGCTGCAAGCACTGCACAAAGTGTGACAGTTCCGCCTAATTGTGGAGTTGTCCTTTATTCATATTCCTCAGGTTCAAACGTATATGTAAATGCGTCAACCACAGCCGCTATTCCTGGAAGCTCATTCGCTAAATCAGAAAACGAGCTGAATCCTTTGATGCGTTTTGTAAAACCAGGTCAAACCATTTCATTTTTTAGTACGGCAGCTGCATATGTGAATTGCGCATTTTATGAATTGAATTACAGCACGGGACTAAGTTGATATGAGTTTTTGGGGAAAGCTAAACATCCTTTCGGATCTGCCGTTGGCAATTGACTTATTTAAGTCGGGTGGCGGCACTGGTGGAATTGTGCCACCGCCTCCTCCACCTCCGCCAACAATGTTCATTATTACGGAAACTGGATTACAGATTATTAGCGAAGATGGCAACAATCTTATTATTGAATAGATTAGGGGTACAAAATGTCAAACGAAAAGTTTAGTCAATTTACAGCACAAACGAGCATCATTGCTGGCGATCAAGTCGTTGGCTTAAGAAGTGGTGTAAATACCATTTTTACCGCTAATTCATTCGACTATGTATACGTCACTAATTTGGATGCAGTAGGGTCACAAATTAATTTGTTAACGACGTTGGACGGCGGAACAACGCAAGATATTAAAAATATAAATATATTTCAGGGTTATTCAGCAATTTTGGGTGACCCTACGAATGCTACGCAAACGTTGATGACATTCAATACAAATGCCGACGGTGGTCACAATCAATATGAGTTATTTTATAATTCAGTTGACGAAGGTTTATATACTCAAGAATTAAATGGCGCTACCTTTGCAAGATTTGGAATTGTGTCGCCGGGAACGCCAATACTTGAAAGCGTGGGATTTGGAGGCACGGCAGGGGGTGGATTACTTGAATTAGGATGGTCTCCTAATTTGGCTTCTATAAGAAGCTCGACAGCATCATTTATCATTCAAGAATATTATTACAATTCCACTCCGCAGTATTATCAAATGTTTTATCAGAACGGAGATTCGTCAGGAAATTATAATATTTTAAAATCAACGTTAAATAGTTCTGGTCAAACCGGCAATATGCAATTGGGCGGAACATCTATCGCGGGAACACTCACATATAACGCTAAAATTGTTAGTTCGAGTTCATTTGCAGATACTTTTCAAGGACTGATATCTGCTGATGCTAGCGGAAACTTTGTAAAAACTGATGTTGGTACTAACGGATATTATGTTGTAGTAAACACGTCTAATGCGGGTGGTATTGGATTTGTTGCTGGAGGGGGTGGATTCTTGCCTTCTCTTACGCAAGGACAATCAGTTATGGGTGTTGGCACAACGCCAACCGCCGTCACGGCATTTACTGATACTACTAATCATGCCTCAATTGATTGGCAAAACAGACTTTTAAAGAATGGTCTCGCTGCTACTGTGCTCAATTGGGAAACACAGGTTTTAATTGATTATTCTGGGTTTTCATCTGTTGATTGGAGCAGTCGATGGGTATATGACTCAACTGGAACCCAAATTTCTTTAAATTGGGGCGCAAGAACATTAGATGATACGACATCAGCAACTTCGCTTAACTGGGCAAATAGAATTCTTATTGCTAATGATGGAACAACTACGAATTTAAGTTGGGCGATGCCAAACTTAATTACTTCTACCGCTGCAATTACAACCACAGGATTATTGACGTTAGGCACACCAAGCAATGGATCGCAAAACTTAATCTTATTCAATACGAATGCCGATAGTAGCCATAACGAATATAAATTGGTTTATAACTCTGTTGATCAAGGTTTATATATTCAGGAAATAAACGGCGCAACTTTCCCTAGGTTTGGAATTGCATCGACTGGAACACCATTACTTGAATCAATTGGCCTCGGTGGTACGGCGGGAGGTGGGTTTCTTTCTTTGGGCTGGTCGCCAAATCTAGCTTCTGTTAACACATCTTCTGCTTCTTACATAAATCATGAATATTCTTATAGCTCTTCTCCACAAACATATTCTATATTTTATCAAAACGGTGATGGATCAGGTAACTACAATGTATTTAACTCAAATTTAAACAGCTCTGGTCAAACAGGAAGTGTTCAAATAGGTGGGACAGCTATTACAGGCACCTTAACTTATAACAGTAAAATTGTTAGCTCAAGCACATTTGCAGACACATTTAAGGGCGTTATATCTGCTGACGCATCCGGTAATTTCGTAAAAACAGATGTTGGTGCCGACGGTTATTATGTAGTTGTTGATACTACTCAACCAGGAGGAATTAATTTCGTATCTCCTTATGCTGGAACTACTTGGATTAATGTAACTGCACCTACTTACCAATTAGTAAACAACAATTCTTATTTTGCTCAAACAAGTTATACCGCCTTTACGCTTCCGCTGACTGCCTCTGTTGGCGCAACAATTCAGGTAGCCTCTCCATATCCTGGTGGACCTTCTTCGGTCCCATTCACTATTGTAGGAAATGCGGGTCAGCAAATTATTGTGGGAGCTTCTGCTACAGGATCCGCCAGAACTCTTACAGCAAATGGGGCTGGATCTGCAATCACTCTTGTTTGTTCTACTCCAAATACCATTTGGATTGCTGTCTATTCAATCGGGAATTATGGACTTACTTAAATTTATATATCGAGGAGTAAATTATGTTACTTGCAAATTCTATCAATTCTCAGACAGCCGCACTGTCGGATTCGACATCTTTTTATGGATATTTGGCAGGTGGAATATCTACCGGAATTTACAACGCCGCTTTTGGCTATGAATCATTGGCAAATTGCACTGCGGGCTACGAAAATAGTGCGGGAGGCTACCAAGCTGGTTTTAATATTATTGGCGGTTATGAAAATACAGTGTGGGGATCATTATGCGGAGGAGCAATTGTTAGCGGTTATGGGAATTGTTACTTCGGAAATAATGCTGGATCGATCGGCGGTGATCGCATACGTTGCGTTGGTATTGGGCAAAACGCCAACCCTTCTCATGATTATGGTGTATGTATTAATTATACGGCAGCTACCACAAATGTGGGCGACGTATATATAAACGATACAATACCTACTGGCGACTTTATTGTTAACGGTCGAAATATTAATCTCGCATCTTTCGTCGATACGTTCAAAGGAATAATGTCTGCTGATGCTAACGGAAGCTTCGTTAAGACGGACATTGGAACCAATGGCGAAGTTGTTGTAATTAATACATCAGCGGCAGGTGGGTTAGGATTTTATTCGGCGACTGGTTTACTGCCTGCATTAACGCAAGGTCAGTCTGTAATGGGGGTGGGTTCTACGCCGACAGCAGTTACTAATTTTACTGATAGTTCTAACAGAGAATCAATTGATTGGCAGAATCGGTTTCTAAAAACAACTAACGGAGATGTTGTTGGTTCATGGTTATTATGTAGATTATTCGATTATGGTACGAACAACGCATTTTCAATCGATTGGAACGCACACGCTTTATATCGGAATGGCACCGCAGGTGTAGGTGATCTTACCGTTGATTACACGAATTGTTATCTCGTAAACCCTAGTACAGCCAGTAATACTTTGGAATGGGTTGCATTAACGATGATAGATAATTCAGCTAAGACATCAATAAATTGGGGTAATCGTTATTTATATTATTCAAGTGGAACTGTCGTCACCCTAAATTGGGAAATTTGCCTTCTAACGGACAATAATAATGTTAACTCTGTTACATGGCTGGACAGATATCTCTATAGTTCCAGCAATCAAATCCTAGTCGCATGGGATGACCAGTTACTTTTCGATGATTCCGGTTCTAATCTGTTATCCGCAAACTGGGGACTACGAATACTTTATGATACGGGTGCCCATAACTCATTGGATTGGACAAATCGTGAACTGATTGCAAGCGGTGGATCAACAGTTCAATTAAATTGGGCAACTGCTGGAACATTAACATCGTCTGCTGAATTAGCGTTAACCAAAACTACCAATCAAATTGTATTGGGAACAACGAATACAACAACATTAGATTTTATCGCTCCATCATCATCAATAACTTTTAAATGGCCAAATACTGTTGGCACTTCTGGTTATGTTCTTAGTACTGACGGTGCAAATCCCGCAACATTAAGCTGGATTGCTCCAGGTGGCGGCGGTGGCCCATCATTTGTAAATGTGACAACTACTACTCAAGCAATGGCGGTTAATACTAACTATCTAGCAAATAACGCTGCGTTAGTTACTTTGACATTGCCCACAACAGCGGCGCAAGGAACTCTAATGAGCGTTGCAGGATTTGGCGCTGGCGGTTGGTTAATTGCTCAAAATTCCGGTCAATCTATTCATCTGGGCTCCTCTCAAACTACGGTTGGTGCCGGTGGCAGTTTAGCATCTAGTAATCAATTTGATTCCATAACATTGCTCTGTGCCGTCGCCAACACAACATGGGTTGTGCAATGTGCGCCACAGGGGAATATCACCGTGGTTTAAGGAATATTTATGACGACCAACAATGCGTTAAATAGTGGTAACCCAAATGGGTCTATAGATTTTGTAAATCGTTTTTTATTTGCTGCGGATGGCACAACTATAGTTTACGAATGGGACGCAGGATTTATTTGTGACAATGTAGCTGGCGGAACTCCTTGTATTGGTACAAATGATAGAAATCTTTATTGGACGGATGGCGCTACTGTTGCCTTCGATTGGTCAGCAGGAATTCTTTATAACCCTACGCTTGGCAATGGTCACAATGTCATTAATTTATATAATAATCTGATTATTGATAATAATGAGTTGGACTCGATAGATTGGGTAAATAGAGTTTTATTCGCAAATGATGGCAGTACACATAATATTGATTATTCTAGTTCTACAAATGTTGCGCTAAAGACATTATCGGTTGGTGGTGGTACGGTAATTAAATCCATTTTAACTGCGACTGCGTCCATTACATTTTCTACATTACTCACATTACTTTCAAATGACCAAACAATCACTGTTACTGGTGCGGCTGTCAATGATTCCGTAATTCTCGGCGAACCTGCGGCACCCAGTGCAGGCCTTTGTTTTAACGCGTTTGTTTCTGCTGCAAATACCGTAACTATTCGAGCATTTAATGTAACAGCAGGAACCATTATTCCAGGCGCACAAACATTTCGAGTAACTGTTCTACATTATTGAGGATTATTTTATGACAGCGAACAATGCATTAAATACAGGTAATCCTGCTGGTTCAATTGATTGGACTAATCGTTATTTATATTTAAGTGATGGCGTCACTATTTCTGTAGATTGGGGCAGTAACGCACTAAATAATAGCTCAGGCGACGCTACTCTTCAGTGGGATGCTCAGTGGTTAGGGGGGGCTGCTGGGCCTACCCTTTACTGGGGTGCTTCCATATTACAGCAGTTTACATATGAGACTCCTGCACTCAACTGGCAACTTTGCCAAGCCTATGAATACGCTTCCTCGGCGGGTTTGTTAACATTAGACTGGAATGTTTGCCAATTACGCGACAATGTCACTAGCGTGATTAGTGCGGACTGGAATAATCGTTATTTATATGATAGTACTCCCAACTTAAGTGTCGACTGGAGTAATCGTCAATTATTTGACGCGACCGGAACTGCTGTGAGTGCGGACTGGAATGATCGTTATTTATACGATGCTGGTGGCGTAATCATCTCTGTTAATTATGCAGGATATACTCTAGGAGTTAACGGCTCAGGTGTGGGAGGTCAATTTACTACGGTTGATTGGAATAACTGTTATTTGGCAGACCCTGTATCGACAAATCTTACAGTCAATTGGCAAGATTGTTACTTAAACTATGGCGGTCTCACTACGCTATCTTGGGCTTCAATGGTTACACTAGATAGTAGTACCCAAGTTAGTGTCGATTGGGGTAATCGTCTTTTATTGGACGTCTTCGGCGCCGGTTATATCTCCATAGATTGGGGTAATCGCGCATTATACGACTATGCGGGTGGTTCAGTCGTCCTAGATTGGTTGAATTTATATCTTTACGATGACACACACAATCTCTCCGCTGACTGGGGTAATCGTTATTTATTTGATGTAACAGGCATAAATATCATTGTTGACTGGCAGCATCAAGACCTGAATGATGGAACCGGAACGCCTTCAGTCGATTGGTCGGGACGGATACTGTACGACTCTAGTGGGGCTCTTCAGAGCATCTACTGGGGTACTCGTCATTGTATTGATGGTGGCGGATACATTTCAGTCGATTACGGT